>WNGB01001281.1_pt1 | contig 46816 bp, 55 predicted proteins | sample 5400681 | NCBI WGS metagenome assembly WNGB01 (sample SAMN13153367, study PRJNA577476) | soil metagenome | isolation source: 115 cm soil or saprolite under grassland replicate 2 | place: USA:California | collected 2016-06-15
TCGGGCCTTAAGAGGGCTTCGTTAGGGTCCACTTCGATAAAGTCCAGAAGAGGGCGTGTTCCGTCAGGCGGCTGACGTACCGGCCTGCGCGGGGGCATTCATGAAGTTAGGGATCGGCATCGTTGCTCTCTCCAATACTTGGCCAATTTTCAAATGCGCCCCGCTTATAAGAATCCCTTCCTTAGGGCACGTCACTGCGGACGCGTCGCGCCACCGTACGTCGGGAAAGAAGGAATGCGGAGTGGAGGTTGGGAGGGAGGGGAGCTTATGATGGGCCGCACAATAATTGGTGGTGACGACGCTTGTTGCGAGCCCAGACAAATAGCAGAGATGCAAGAACATGGACGCATTGCATGACTTCATCATTAGCCCGCCCGGTATAATTGCGGTCGTTTTCGGTGCGGCAGTCTTGTTGCTCACCGCCATAAAGCTTTCTTGGGATCTCAAGGCGCGCCTGCTTGATAGGGCCCGTCAGAGGCCAGGTGTGCAAGCAACAATAAACCGCAACCCGTCGGTCGATCGGTGGCGGTCAGTTCAAATTGCTCTTCTCGTCCCGGAAGCGTATCAAAATGATCGCTCTTGGAACTTCACGACCTCAGGCTGGAGGATTAGGAACGCTAAGCTGATCTGGCCTCGTACAGCGCGGATCGCATTTGCGCGAGAAGATGACGCGTCCCTTCGCGGCCCCATTTCAGCTTCTTCCGGTAACCTCATGAGCGGCAGAATCGACGATAGACAGCCATTTGTGATGGAATTCTTTCTGCGCCTTCCTCAGACGCCAGAGCATGATCAGGGCAAGCGCGCCAAATTTCGCGTGACCGTTTGGCGAAAATCACCATACGAAAAGGGATTTGTTCGTGATGTGTGGGCGGAGGTGCCGTCCGACGCCTCGAGTAAGCGGAACGACTAACTTTGGCGCTTTCAAATGTCGCTGGTTTTCAATTCAGCTGGCTGATTGTTTCCTGTAAATTTCCCTGCTCAAATCGAGTGCTGTTGGTCGGAGCTTGACGGTCAGCCGCGCAGCATATTTGCGACATTGCGGCGGCGTGTGGCCGTACGCTCCGGTAAGGCGCTCCTCAAGGTATTCGATAATCTTCTCTCGCACCGGCGCGGGAAGTTCAGGAGATGCCAACATGGAGTTGATGAGGTGGGCCGAGAGCCCGGACGCCTTATGAGCAGCGTGGACGAGTGTCCAGGTTGTGCTTCGGCACAGTCCAAGCGCTCTGGCCTGCTCGTCGAGTGTACGGTACCCGACACTCTCGAGCGTGTCCGCGATCTCTTTTATCTTAGCTGATTGCCGCGCCTTCGTTTGCGAGGCCATGACCGTCACGCCCCTTACACTACGAAAAACCAACTCCACGCGCGCATTAGAACACCTCGCGCAGGCGAGGTGTTCAGAAAGTTGATAGAAACCTTAAGGACGGAATTTTCGTCTCTTATAAGGCGTTGAGGGAAGATGCGCCGGTGTTTTTAGCCCAGCTTGCCAAGGAACTTTCCATCGGCGATCGAAAACAGATTTTTGGACAGATAGGCCGCTCCCGCCATCACGGCGATTTTTGAGCAGCTCGTCCCAATCGACGGTGGTCGAAGCCCGGCGCCAACAGGGTCATTGAATGCCAAAGCGATTGCCAGCGGGCTAGGACGCGAGCGGCGGCAACCCGCCCTCAAGTAGTTGGTTGCGCGGCGGAGACCCCCAATGGTCCTAGCGGCCGAAGACCGACGCAAGCGTGAAGAGCAGCGCAAGCGTGTTGTCGAAATTCGACAGGGGATTGGCGCTTATCTCCGGCAATTTTACGATCAGGAGCCGAAAGAGCCGATGCCTCCTCGAATCGGTGAACTATTGTGGGATCTCGATCAGCGACTGAGCGGAAAAGCCAGTCGGCAGCCGATAGGGTCTAATGATCGAGCCGGTGGCACTTGCGGTTCTTTTTTGGAGCGGCGGTGCTGATGACCCTCTCGATTTGGATGTGCCTTCGGCCCTAACGGCCCTGTGGTTGTGAGGGAAGGCCCCAGTGGCGTGTTGCACCCCGGCCTAAAGGACTGGTAGTATTTAACTTCCGGACTCGTAGAGTACTCGCCGTGACAAGTCTCTTGAACGACCCGCTGCATTGGCATGCACGCGCAGAGGAAGCGCGTGCGCTGGCGAATACAATGGAGGACCATCCCGACGCTAAGCAGCGAATGCTCGATGTTGCGGTCAGCTATGACCACCTCGCGGAACTGGCAGCAAAACGTCAGAAGCGCGAAAAGCCAAGTTCATTCAATGGAGTAACCTGAGCCCTACCGGCCCTTGTCCTTCTTCGGCTGAATTTGCTGCTGTTGTGCCAGGGGCTGTTCTGGTTGTGAGGCAGGCGCCAATGGTGGCGCGGACTCGTCAAGGGCCTCGGCCAAGACCAAGTATTCTTGCGCCCGCACCCTTAAGCGTGCGGCCTTCGCGGGATTTTTGGTAGCGGCGGCAGCTGCCATTATCTCGCGCGCCAGCCGCCTGTAATAAATTGCATCCATACGCATCGCCCTTGTCCAATGATAATTCATGGATGGAGGACGCGTTCCTACCCGAAAAGCGGACAGGTGTTCCGATTGAAGGCGGACAGTGTTTCCGATCGATTGCGGACACCATTGGCGAGACGCGCGCGGTCTCTGACGTCGAGACTTTCCGGATCTTGGGCTTCGACTGGCCAATTTGTCGCGCCAGTCTCTGGTCGTTCAATACCCAGATTTTGTTGCTTGAGACCCGGTTCGAACGCACTGAGACCGGTTCGATCTCGCGCCCAGTGCTATGATCGGGGGGTAGAAGGTCTTCTGGGCATCAATCAGGAGTACCCAGTTTACTCCGATGTCCCCGAGGTCATATCGACATCGCAAGTTCGTACGAACGAGCGCGAGGCGAACAGACACTAAGCAACTGGTGGAAGAAGATGTGGAATCATGAACATTCGGGAGCGGTGCACATGTATCGAAGCACGTACGGGCTTCAGCCGGTGATATGCCTCTGTTTCACCTCCTGGAAACCTCGTCTTGAACAATACTAAAGCTTCCGCCGCGATCGCCGCCAACGCGAAATTGTGCGCGCCGCCAGCCGAACGGTTCTTCATGACCTGGCGCGATATCGGGTTGTGGGTGCGTAGCGCCCGGGCCGATGCGGCGGTGAGCCGTCAGGGGGACGGATGCGATCTCGCGCAGGCATTCGAGGCCCTCTACTGCGCCGACTCCGACCCCTATGGCGCTGCGGACCCGCGCTACCGCTATCAGGCCCGCAAATACGCGATGCTGTTGTCATTCCTACCGGCGCGGCACTACTGCCATGTGCTCGACCTCGGATGTGGCATCGGCGCGTTATGCCGGGCGCTCGCTCCCTACGCCGAGACCATCACCGGAATTGATGTCGCTGCAGCTGCCGTGCGGCGCGCGACTTCCCTATCGCAGAATCATGCTAATCTCGCTTTTAGACAGGGTGACGTTCGGAGTTTTGACGCGGTGGGTCGGCGATTCGATCTCATCGTTGTTGCCGACGTGCTCTACTACGCGATTCCGCCAGATGATGAACCAGCGCTGGAGGGAATCGCCCACCGGATTGCAGCCCACATGGAACCGGGTGGCTTGCTGCTGCTCACCGACCACTATTTTTTTGGGGTTGATGCAGCTTCGCGCCGCACTCGCGCCATTCACAATGCTTTCCGTCGGATCGGGGGGCTGCAGTCGCACATTGAGCATCGCCGCTGTTTTTATCTCACTACCATACTGCAGCGGGCTGGATAACGGTGCTCATCGACCCAAGCGCACGAAATATCGATGTTGCGGTCAGCCGAATATTCAGTTCAAGTTCGTTTTGAGGATCCGTGTCATCTTGCGTGACAAATTACTGGACCGTGATGATGCGTTTGTCCCGCTCGGGCTCGATTTCCCTCAACCATTCTGGCGCTGGCCGACGAGGTGATCGAATGAGGCGGCGGGATTTCATGGGTCAAACCACACCGCCGGCCTATTGCGCAGACGCGGACCTGTCCAATTCTTGGACACCCCAATCTGGCACCGGGTTTGCACGGGATAGACAGCAGCACAGTGGAGATTTGTCCATTTTCGCACAAAGGCAGTTAACGGTGATGACCTACGCTCAACCAGGCGAGCGCCGCGTCAACCGGGTCAAGGAGAGCGTGAAGACACACCTCGACAGATGGCCCTTGCTAGCGAAAAGGATTTTGCTGCGCCGAGGGAAGCACTTGGCAGCGTGCTCATGCTGCTCGATAGAGTGTGGGAGCGTCGGCGCGACAGCCGCGTCTGTAATAATGAGACCACTGATCTCGACGAAGCTGCGTGTGTACGATCGCTCAATAATCAACGACGTAACCCGAGGTCATCCAAATAGCCTCGCTATCTTGGTTGGCTTAATATTTTGGGTCGTTTCGTTTCTATGGGCGAGTTCGTCGCTCTATCAACTGGTGTTTGATCGCTAGCTGACACGGCATACGGCACCGCAGAAAAAGCAGCAGCGCGAGTGCAACGTCGAATTGGAAAACAACGGTGATGTGTACCTGTCCGGTCCAATCACCGGTATCGCCGGCTGCTGCGCGCTCGCTGCTGCCGGCCGGGCGGTCGGCGGCTTTGGCGATGGGGCGGAAAATCGAGATTCTTAGTGCCGGCACCAATCGCGATATCGACAATGGCTTTGCGAGCCTTCTGCAAAAGCGAGTTGACGCCCTCGTGATTGGTCCCTCAAATTTATTCGCCAACCGTCGTGTCCAGCTAACAACGCTGGCCACGGACTACGCAATGCCTACAATCTACTCCGACCGGGAATTTGCTGAGGGAAGTGGTCTTATGAGCTATGGAGCAAGTTCAACGGATCAAGCGCGCCAAGTCGGCATCGACGTCGGCGGTACCTGAGGAGCCGCCGCGTGAGCAGCCTTATCGCTGCCGTATTAATGCCGCGTGAGCAGGGAATTGGCGAATGTTCCCGGAGCACCCGGAGCTGGTCTCGCCGTTTGTTCAAACGAAAGTCCAATGCGATTTGCGCTCTGCCAAGCCACCTTGCAAGTATGTACAGCCCCAGTGGACGGAATTCTTAAGCGAAAGGCCAGCGGAAGGGTGCTCGCGTCGGGCACGAGAATACAAGCACCTCCTCTCGCCATATCAAGAACGACACAGTCAATCACTGCGCCATTTTGAGCAAATTCGATGCTTCCAGGTTCCAGGGTCAAACGACGAGTGCGCACTCGCTTTTCAATCATGCGTTCCTGCTCTGTGACGCTGGTCCGCACCTGCCAAAATCTCAGCAGCCTTTGTGCGGTGGACTGCGACAGCCTGAAATAGTCGATCTTAGCGCGTGCGAGTTCCGAATCGGAAATTGAATGATCAGGTAATCTGTTTTGCAAGATCAATTTCACTGTGGGCCAGCTGAGATTGGCGGCTTTGCAAGGAATAAGAACTCCATCGTTGCGTATGCTTCGCATCAGCGGCTCAACGACCGATAACGATGCAGAACACATTAGCCCGAGTGCGACAACAATCTCTTCGTATTGACGCGCGTTTGCAAAGCCTACGAGCGCGGCTTCATTCAGCAGGTTATTCTTTTGCAATTGCAGGAGCTTGAGCAGCGTTTCGGCCAAATCGCGAGGGGCTGCTACCTCCTTTCTAACTTCGTCCACTGCCACGGCGATGACGTTTAGCAGCTCGCCTTTCCGTTCGAGTGGCGTGCCCAACAGCAGACGACTTCGCACCTCATCGGTCGCTCTGATCAAAAGCTGCTCAAAGAGCGGCGCAGGAACGTCGACCCGGCGTCCGAGTTTCTCCGCCAATGTTTCGTCCGACTCAGCGCGTTTGACACTTGGACTTGGCGATTGCGAGGAGATCTTCGCTGCCAAGTCGAACAGAATGAGTCAGCACCGGCCGCGCGATTGCGATCTCATCATCGTGGGCGAGAGTGCGGATCACCTTGATCGGTGCGTTCTCGATCAGTGCCAGCCGTGCACTCAGCTCCACGCGAACCTTGGTTTCTATCTTTTTAATCAGCAATCCGATGACTTCATCGAACAAGCCGACTTGTTCTTCGGTGAGTTGATTTGCATTATCGAGAAACAGACCGGTGACGCGCCTAAGCATCTCGCCGCGCTTATCCGAGGAGCCGCTGAGGATCGTGTCTTGAACTTGAGCCAGCAGGGATGCGTGCACATCAGACATTGGGGTTCCTCAAGAGCCTCTTCAGATGTTTGGAGTCGGCTTCAGCTCGAGTGCTTGCGTGTGTCGCCGTCCGGGGCATGACGCCTTTCGAAAGTGCGGGCCAATGATGAAGATGCTGCAATCGAGCATATTGTTTTTCAGGCCGCAGGAAGGCGAACAGATCGCCCTTCCGTTGACTGCTCTCGGGCCTCGTGCTGCCTCATCAAGTGGTCCACAATGAATCCAACACAGCACTTAATATTCAGAAAACGCCCACGCAGCAGTTCACTTTATGAATAAAGAATGAACAATGTCCGCGATATCATCGCGCGTTGATCCCGTGTAATTACGCGGCTGCTCAACTTGAGGCACTTCCTCTGAGAGGTCGGGGAGCTAATGGATGGAGCAAGGGGGATTCGAAGGCGCGGCCGTGCCTAGTCCGGTCGTGGGGTCCGGCTTGCCGGTGCTCGTTGTTGCACTCGCCGGTTTGGCGATAATGGCGCGGCGACGCCGCGCCAGGAATGCAAGCTGGACTTGGGGGATGAGCGCGCTGCTCGCCGCTCAGCGGGGGCAGCGGTGGCTATCAGTCTTTCACCACGATACCGCGGTGGGGCGATAACCGACTGGCGCTTCTGCCGCAATCACAACGGTAGATCCACTCATCTAGATCAGCATACAGCTGATGCCGGGCTTTGCCGGTGACCCGCATCGCCACCTTGCAGTTCGAGCAAACAGGACCCTTTGGGGCGGCTGATCGTGCTTCTGGCGATACCTGCTGTGACATGGGTTCTACTCACGCGCGCACCTAATCACAGCATGGCTGTTACTCGAGAGCTTAGCAAGCCATACGATGCAAGGGGTGGGCTATCCTGCCCTGGCAGCGACCTACAACCCAGCCGGGCATATCTACTCTCTTGTTTCTGAATCGACGAATACCGCAGATTGGCGTCCGACAGAGACGCTCCGCGCGTGACGAAGGGGCTCTGGTCGTCAGGGGCCACAACAGGCGTGGCGTGCGGAATGGCCAGGGGACGGGCTGTGATTCCTAATCCAGCCATCCGGCTTGAACCGTGAGGCCGTACGCCAAGCTGCCTGGGGGCCTGCGTTCCGTGAATCCGATGTGACGAGGAATCCTACCCGACGGCCTTATCGTCGTCTGTGGTGGCCACAGGCCGATCCGTTTGAAGAACAATTCGTGTGGACGGATCGGCGACCGACGTCTCAAGCCTGTCATGCGAAAGGGCCGTAGCGTGCTTTACATTGCTGAGGCGCGTTATTGTTAATTGCAAAAGCTCGTCCCAAAAAGCTGGGTTGCAGTATTCTATTACGCGATTTTCAGCTCGCGATGTTACGCAGGGAGGAGACGACAATGATTCTCAGGTGCCGCCACTGCAGCGGCAGGCTTGGCCTCGGTCTCAAATCGCAACGAGTATGGCAGCGAGAAGCATGGTCGTTGACTACGTATCGCTTCTGCTCAGTAAAATGCGAGGAAGCATTCGATCGGGCGAAGCGGGATGCCACTGAGCGCAGACGGACAATACGCTCGCTCTTTCATAGTAGCTCAAATTAGAGCGCCAGGGTCACTACCCAGGAGGCCACTACAAATCTGGCGGGTGGCCACCGGGATCTAATGTCCGGGCTGGTAGCGAAAGACAAGCACGATACTGATTCGCTCGGTATGCGCCGAGTGAGAGGTGGAACAAGCGTATGACATCGCCCCAGGAGCTGCGCCGGTTTTCGCTACAATGCGCCGCAATGGCTGCAGAGTCGAACGACGTGCGGTTGCGCACGGTCTTATTCCAAGTGTCGCGCCTTTGCAGGGAAGCTGCGCTGATTATCGAATGGCCATGTGAGATGAGCGACGACGATAGTCCGCCACTTGTGCCAAAGGTTCAATGACCATGTTTTTTGCATCGTCGTCGCGCGATAAAATCATGAATCATGCCCTTCTGAATGGGTGTATGGATATAGGTAACCTCCATGAATTTCACCGCAAGATATTGATGGCGTCTGACATGCGGACCTCCAAATCACCCACCTCTTCCTCAATCTCCCGTACTGAAATTCCCTGAGTCGCAGCGTCAGCAGCGCACCGTTCAGCCATTACCTTCGGGCGTGCGTCACCACTCCGAGCCAGGTAGGTTTGGGCGGTAACATTGTCGGCGATCCAGCCTTGAACAAAAGCGAGACCGCGCTTGCTCATCCGTCAATTCCGATGAATCGTTCTGGGCGAGGCTATTGGCCCCGTAGTCGCCGACCCGTCAATCTCGGTAACGGACCTCACGCCTGGCGCTCGATCTTCTCAAAAACCCGGGTAAGTTCAAACGGATACACGGGGTGAGAGCTGGAATTTGTTTCTTCCAGTGTCCACTGTTCCAGCCATCTCAGCGGGGCGGCTGGCATCCTTCGAATTAACAGCTACTCCACCGAGCGGTTGCTGAAGTTTGGTAGCTTCGCTCGCCTGTTCAAACAGGACGGCGAAGACGCGATCACTGCTCTTCCTCGCTGCGGCAACCCAATTACGCAGTCGCTCGCGGCCGCATCGGCTCTTGCATCGCTGGACGCTCGCCGATGTCGTTGAGCTGAATTTGAAAGTGATCAAGTACAAAAAGGCGAATAGCCGATGACAAGTTACCGTTGCCGTTCGGACGCCCGGAATCAACGGAGGCGACGAGTTCAGACAATGTCATGTCTCGCTCTGCCGCGATCTCTTTCAGCCCCCTCCAGAATGCATCTTCAAGACTCACGCTGGTCTTATGACCTACGACGACGATGGAGCGCTTCATGACCAGTGATTTCATAGCTTCCCCCTAATCAGGACATCCCCTCGCTGAAAGAGCGACGCATGCTGGATCCTAGCGATGAATGTCTGGAGCAATTGAGTCCGCACGATGGCGGGATACGCAGATGTCTTAGAGATGTCATGGCTTTGATGGAGGCCGTGCCTGGCCATCGTGTTCTGGATGGAACCGTTCCGTCCACAGCTCCGCCCGACGACCAACACAGGCCAGTCTAAGTGGCTGTCTGCACGCTCTGAACTCCAGCCCGGCTGCAGACGATGCCGACGATCCTGACGCAGGTGTGCAATTCGGGTGCGGAGATCGGACCAGCCTCCGGAACTCAACCTCGAGACCCAGCAGAAGGGCCCGGTCCCACACGAATGATCGGCAGTACGTTAACCGCAGATTGCACGGCAGCGGCGGTGTTCGCAGCAGCAGCGACTGTTGGCAAGATCGAAACTGGGAGACTCGCACACACAGCCACTATCGTGCGCCCGGATATTGGGAGAAGGGAGCGGGGATGTAACACCCGCGACCTCGGTCCAACTCCTCTAGATGATCGGCCCTACGCGACTGCGCGAGGGCGCAGTCCTTGCGAGCACTATTCGTCAAGGCCGCGCCTTGCCTTGCTAACGATGCCTACTTCAGCGCCGTCGCAACGCTGGTGAACGTGCTATTGAGGGAGGTGCCCACCGTGCCGACGACTGTAATGATTGCGACGGAAATGCCAGCAGCGATCAGACCATACTCGATGGCCGTAGCGCCGTGTTCGTCTTTGAGGAAGTTACTGATCAGAATGCCCATGGTGGTGTGCCCGTAGTTGGTTTAACAGCATGCAGGATCTACAGCTCATGCCCTGTAATTTCTTTAATGGGCTTGCTAAAAATTGAACTAAGAAAAAATACTCTCCGAGAGAATGGAACGAGGGGGCTGATCCGATTGTACCAGCCAAGCCTCATGCCAGCCCCTGCCCCCTCTCCTAGGCTTCTAAAAGGCCAGATCATACTGCCTTGTTTGCGGAATCATGCGAAGGTAGATGGTCGCGCACCCGTAGACCGATATTTGGCTAGGACCAGACATGAAGAAAGGATGGCTCTCTGACCAAGCGTGGCAAGCAGTCCAGCAAAAGCTGCCAATTTGCTGCGTCGATGTGCTGCTGACAAAACGAGCCCGCTCGGGCATTTCGGCCGTGGGCCTTATCCATCGTCATACACCTCATCAGGGTTGCCGCTGGTGCCTCATCGGCGGCCGACTTCTCCTGAACGAGTCCTTGAAGGCTGCCATTGCACGTCAAGTGCGCGAGACGCTGGGAGCTCAAGCGCAATGTGTTCTTGATTCCACTGCTCAACCGCTCTTGCTGATGGAATATTTCTCGGTACGACGCGAGCGCTCGCTCTTCGATCCCAGACAGCATGCGATTGCCGTTGTGTTTTCGGCTCGCGTTCGGGGACCAATCAAGGCGCAAGGCGAGGCATTGGATTTTCGGTGGTTTGATCTCCAACGGCTGCCGAGCGCAGCGTCCTTTGGTTTCGGTCAGCAAAAAGTGGTCGCGGAATGCATCCGGCGCCTCACCTGAACGTGAATCTTTTGCTCGCTGCCACGCTGGCGCGCATTTCCGCGGGTTGAGCCGGCAGTCACCAGGTATTCCGGCCATAAACGAACGGCGGATGCTCTTTGGAATCACGGAGACGTCAATTTGACATAGTTGGCTGCCGCCTTATTGTCCGAATCCAGTGGCGACACCCGGGTGACTATTACCGAGGCCTATCTTGCGACTTGCAACCGGGCTTTTTCTGGCGATGGCGCTTTCCTGGCCGCCCGCTCGCGCACACGCCCAAAATTTCTTTGATGCGTTCGGCCAATATGAAGCCGATTCCTTGCGCATCTACGCCGTCAATATCATTCACGACCCACCGCAATCGTGGACCGGATTCGGCATCTACCTGGGAAATGGCCTCGTCATCACAGCCGCCCACGTCGTAGGTTCGGTCGCCCGCTCGAAACCGAGCGTGCGCATTGCCGACCTGGACTTGCGCGCCCGTGCCATCAAGGAAGGCTCATATGAGCGCGTCGACTTGACACTACTGTCGGTCGATGAGGAGAAGTTACCCGTCAGCCTCCGGCTACGCCGCATGCCGCTGTGTGAGGGGGCTCCCATGGTCGGCGAGCCGGTCAACGTAGCAGTCCCGGAAGGCACTGCGCGCTCCCACATCATGTCGCCGCTGTTGCTGCCCGGGGACTACAAGACCAAGTTTTCGACCGTCATTAGAGACGTTGCGACTACCGGAAATTCTGGGTCCGGTGTGTTCAGAGCAGGACGCAAATGCCTGCTCGGCATTATGAGCCGGAAAATTCAAACCCGGCCCGCCGATGCGCAAAGTGAACCGCGGGACATCGCCAAGTATTTCGTGCCGGCATCGACCATTCGTGCCTTCATCCCGCCTGAGTATCACTTCTAGGAAGAATGGAAGCCTCGGCACCAGCGCCGTCAAGGCGCGAGATACGGCAGCGGCCGCGATGGGATGCACGCGGCCGTCATCGGCGTTGAGGTTTGCTCTATCCTACCCGACGAGGAGTTGGCAGAAAGGAAACTCGCAATCTCAAGAACGCCGCCAATTAGCGACTACGTTTCTCAGAACGACCACTTGCCAGCTGTGAGTTCGCATCGGAGCTCAACAGGTCTTCGAAATACGCGATCGTCTTCGTCAGCCCTTCGCGCAGCTGCACCTTGGGGGTCCAGGCAAGCAGCTCCTGTGCCAAGCCGATATTGGGGCAGCGCTGCCGCGGATCATCCTCGGGCAGGGGGCGATAGACGATCTTCGACGACGATCCCGTGAGCTCAATGACCAACTCTGCAAGCTGCCGAATCGTGAACTCAACTGGGTTTCCGAGGTTGATGGGACCGGTGACATCCTCGGATGTCGCCATCAACCGCATCAACCCGTCGACGAGATCGTCGACGTAACAGAACGAGCGCGTCTGGTTGCCTTCCCCGTAGATCGTAATGTCCTGATTATGCAGGGCCTGAATAACGAAGTTCGATACCACGCGCCCATCGGCCGGATGCATATTCGGCCCGTAGGTATTGAAAATCCGCGCCACCTTGATCGGCATCCGATGCTGGCGCCGATAATCAAAGAAGAGTGTCTCGGCGCATCGCTTACCTTCATCGTAGCAGGATCGTATCCCGATCGGATTGACGTTGCCCCAATAGTCTTCTTTCTGCGGGTGAACCGCCGGGTCACCGTAAACCTCGGAGGTCGATGCTTGTAGGATCTTGGCTTTCACGCGCTTGGCGAGGCCCAACATATGGATCGCGCCGTGCACGCTGACCTTCGTGGTCTGCACGGGGTCGAGTTGATAGTGAATGGGTGAAGCCGGGCAGGCCAGATTGAAGATTTCATCGACCTCGACATACAGCGGAAAGCAGATGTCGTGCCGGGTCAGCTCGAACCGCGGGTTCGCCAGCAGATGATGCACATTGCGTCGCGTGCCGGTGTAGAAGTTATCGACACACAGGACTTCGTCGCCGCGCTCGAGCAGTCGATCGCACAGATGTGAGCCAATGAACCCGGCACCGCCGGTGACCAGAACCCGTCGCTCTGTCAACATGTGTGCACGCTCCGGCATCGACCTGAACTCTTCAGCCGAGCCCGTCTTTCGATCATTGTCATTCAGCCGTTTTCGTCATCGAAATCGGCGTCCCTCAAAATTTAGGCGGCAACGGCCGCGAGCCTCCTGTTTAGGTTTGCATGGCGGCAAGGGCAAGGATTATTCAACCGATTCATGAATTTCGAAAGGAACTAACCCTAACAACAACCCGGGAAAGGTCGCGCGTCCGCGTAATCGCGCCCATTAGCCGCCCTGCCTACTCGCTGCAGATGCCGGCGGCGGGTCGAAAGGCGCATCCGCGATGCCGCCGTGTGTCACCATTGTGACGCTTCGCATGGGGCGACGGAGTGACCCTTTTGCCGATTACCGTTCGCGCACGGCCTGCGTCTGAAAATCTTCATAGGCTTTGCTGAGCCCTTCGCGCAGCGAAACTTTGGGCTTCCAGCCCAAGGCGGCAAGCCGCGACACATCGAGCAATTTTTTCGGCATGCCGTCGGGTTTTGAGTGGTCGAAAAGAATCTCGCCACGAAAGCCAACGACGTCCGCGACCGTGCGGGCGAAGTCCGCGATCGTCGTGTCCTCGCCGTAGCCGATGTTGATAAATTGCGCATCCGAATAATTCTTGAGCACGAAGACGCAGGCATCAGCAAAATCGTCGGCGTAGAGGAACTCTCGTCGCGGCGTACCGGTGCCCCATACGGTGACGCTGGGGGCATTGCTGATCTTTGCTTCGTGAAATCGTCTAATGAGCGCCGCGACCACATGGCTGTGCTCAGGATGATAATTATCGCCCGGTCCATAGAGATTGGTGGGCATCACCGATACGAAATCATCGCCATACTGACGGCGGTAGGCCTCGCACAACTTGATGCCGGCGATTTTTGCGGTGGCATACCATTGGTTGGTCGGTTCGAGCTCCCCCGTCATCAGTTGGTCCTCCCCCATGGGCTGCTTTGCAAACTTGGGGTAGATGCATGATGATCCAAGGTAGACGAACTTCTTGACGCCGACCATGTGGCTGGCATGGATGCAATTGAGCGCCATCGCGAGGTTCTCGGCGATGAAGCTCGCGGGAAAGCGGTTATTGGCGACGATGCCGCCCACCCGGCCGGCCGCCATGATCACCGCATCGGGCAGAGTGGCGGCAAGGTAGCGCTCGATTTGCTCCTGCCGGGTTAGGTCGAACTCGCGGCGGTCTGCAACGAGAACCTCGCATGGCTCCTGTCGCAGACGGCGCACGAGCGCGGAACCAGCCATTCCACGGTGTCCGGCCACGAACAGCCGTTTGCCGTTGAGGTCGAATGGACGCGCGCCCGAGGATGCAATTGCCGGCGGATCTCTTACATCAGTATCTGACACGTGATCTCTCTCGCTTGTAGCGGCCTTAAGTTCGGGTCCTAATGCGTCTGGTGACAGACATCGAGCCCAACTTGATCTGATCCGACCAGCCCAGCTCAGAAGAGCCTCCGGGGCGCTGTTCGGTTTGAACCTTGGTCAACCGCATCAATACGATCCGGGGCGAGCCTTATCAAGTCATGGTTCTGATGCAACATCCAGGCAGGAACCGGCCCACCGCATCCCGGGTAACGCTAATTTTCGGGACCATTTGACTATGGGTGTCATCCTATAATGTAGTTCTCTTCAGGGATTGCCAGCGCGACGTCAATGAAATTATTCGGCATCGATTTTCCTGAAGTGCACCGCCCGCGCTGTGATGTCTGTGGCGCGTCCATGACGTTTACGCGGTGGGCCGTCGAGTCGCAAGACGCCAGAGTATTTGAGTGCTTTGAGTGTCGACGTGAAATCTCTCTTCCCGTAGTGCCGATTGCGGGGCGCGACGCCGCACGGCGGTCCAAACGCGGATGAGAGCGCGGCCGAGCGCTTTTCTGAGTCGACGGTCGGCTCCGCTGTTGCCATAAATGGCCCGCAACGACGCGCCCGGCTCGCCGACTGATACGCTGACCATTAATTTACCACGTCGCTTAAGTGAAACTACAGGAAGGCAGCAATATCGTCGGTCTCTGTCCCAGAGGGCTTGTGTCATGCAAATGCTCAGAGACTTTTTTGCGGATAAATCTGGAGCCACTGCTATCGAGTACGCCCTCATTGCGGGCGGTATTTCGATCGCGATCGTCGCCGCGGTCGGCACCCTGGGCACCACCCTCAACGCCACCTTCACCAGCGTTTCAACAGCGTTGAAATAGAGATTGGTCTTGGGGGCCTTTCCTTGTCGGCCTCGCAAAGATTGACGCCAAAACCGTCAAGTCTTCCTACCCGCGCGCGGGCCCGTCGGTCCGTCAACGCCACGCTGGAACCTCACACCGTAGAGTCGGGCGCTCCACGGCGCAGTAGCCTGGATTGCAGGGAGCGTGCCTGGGCTCAGGCCGTCGTGGCGCCGCCACCAAGCCAGCCAACAGCTCATTAACGACAGATCCGGCAGGGACCGGTCACTGCCGGACTCAGAAACAGGGGAAGCGAACGTAGGGAAAGGGGCCAAATATGTACGGAGGGTCGCAAAGTGGGCTGCGGGGAAATACGACCGCAGCGCAAGCCTGCGGGAGACGATGACTATACCGGCGATGATGAACATGGTGATGTCGGTGCCGTCGGTGGCGCACCGAAACCGCTTCGCCTTTATGTGCTTCTTCGAACTGAACGATCGCGATTGGTGCTGCGCTGGCCGGGAGGGTAGGGAACGTAAGCGCGGCGACGGCTGCTACCAGGACTGGCATTACTTGGTTCATAGCACCGTTTCCGTTGCGTGCGCCCGCATCTGACCGATTGTTTCGCGCCATCGCGACGCTCCTTCTCCCGTGCAGGAACAGGAACGTACCATCTCAACGTTCGGACGAGCAATGCCATGGCGCGCCATGGCGCAGGGGATGAGCGGTCGATCACCGCCGAATAGGTCGGAGAGAAACGTTTTTTGCACCCGGGACCGTCTTCAGAAGCGGCCAACGATTAGGATGGGACAATCCTGAAACTGGCCGAGTTGTTCCCCGGCAGCGAGGATCACGTCCGAAGTAAGACGATCAACACGCAAGAGAAGACACCGAATCAATCAACGGTGTTGCGCACACGTGATGTCTCGTTCGCAACCGTTTCCAGGTCGGCGGCGACCATCTCGGCCACCAGTTCGTCGAACGAGACTTTGTGATGCCAGCCAAGTTTTGCGCGTGCCTTCGACGGATCGCCGATCAAGAGATCGACCTCGGTCGGGCGGAAATAGCGTGGATCGACCTTCACCAAGAGGCGGCCCGAGCGCGAGTCAATTCCCTCCTCGTCAACGCCAGCCCCCCGCCACTCGAGCTGGATGCCGATTTGTGCAAACGCTTTCTCGACGAATTCACGAACTGAGTGACATTCGCCGGTCGCGAGGACGTAATCGTCAGGTTCCGGCTGCTGTAGAATTCGCCACATCCCCTCAACGTAATCGCGAGCGTGCCCCCAATCGCGTTTAGCGTCCAAGTTTCCGAGAAACAATGCTTGCTGTGAGCCGAGCTTGATGGCTGCCACCGCTCGCGTGATCTTGCGCGTGACGAACGTCTCTCCGCGGGTCGGGCCCTCGTGATTGAACAAAATCCCGTTTGAAGCATGGAAGCCATAGGCTTCGCGGTAATTGATCGTAATCCAATACGCATACAGCTTCGCAGCCGCATAGGGCGAGCGCGGATAAAAGGGTGTGGTCTCGCGCTGAGGCGTTTCCCGAACCAAGCCGTACAATTCTGATGTCGACGCCTGATAGAATCGTACCCGCTTCTCCATTCTGAGAATGCGGATCGCTTCCAGCAGCCGCAGCGTGCCAAGCCCGTCTGCATTTGCTGTGTATTCGGCGGTTTCGAACGAGACTTGCACGTGGCTTTGAGCGGCGAGATTGTAGATTTCGTCAGGTTGCGTGTCCTGGACGATCCGGATGAGGTTGGTCGCATCCGTCATGTCGCCGTAGTGAAGAACAAAGCATAGGCCGGCGTCATGAGGGTCTTGATAAAGATGATCGATGCGGCCGGTGTTGAAAGAGGACGAGCGCCGTTTGATGCCGTGTACGACGTATCCCTTCTTGAGGAGGAGTTCAGCCAAGTATGCGCCATCTTGCCCAGTGGCGCCGGTAATCAAAGCCACGCGTTTCGTCATAAATCCCTGTTCCTAACACTCGCGCTCATCGCACTGCGGTGGTCCGCTATTAGGTTCCCCATTTGAGCCAACTAATACAGCTTTTCGTTCGAAAAGGAAGTCTGCGCGCCGGGCCTCGCCGGCCAGGCTCTATGTTCGTCTGAGATTTCGTAGGGAATGAAACCGAACGCGTCAGGGCGTGCTGTTGCCGAGGCCCACCGTGCTCGGTCCGGTCATGGTTAAATAGCTGGTCAAGGGCGGTACTGACGGGGGAGGTGCCGGATTGGCAAGGGGTTGCGGCGGCGCGGAGGCAGGGACCAACAACGACGGGCGCTGGTCTTCCTTGGATGCGCTCACAGCAGCGGCCGCGGAGGGGGCGCTCTTTCCGCTCCAAACGACGATTTTGATCGCGTCGTCCGAGACTTCAACGATGTAATCATTGCCGTCGAGGATCCGCGCCAACACCTGATTCAAGGTTCCAGAATAGCGGCCTGTGAGCTGGCGGCCGATATTAGCCGGCAGCGAGTAGGTCAGCTTGAACTTGCCAGAAAGCGCATTGAGAACCTCACGCACCGATGCGTTCTCCAGGCGCAGCTGCAGATCCTCCGCCGGCCCTTGAATGTCGGTTGAGGCCGCGGCGGGAGCGGTGAACGCGCCCAACATGCAGACCATCGCCACGCACCATAGCGCAATCCCTAGCACACCGGGTCGGGTGTGCCGGCGCCTGAAGGTGACCTGATGGTCAGGCCTTTGGCGGTAGGATTTCGTCGAAACAAGCGACATGGCGTGAAGGCAACCAGAGGCTAAGAAGAAATGCGCTGATCACGCCACTCTAGGGACAACGTGCTGAAATCTCATTCTGAACTTCAGTAAAAGTTTACACATTTTCGTCGAAGCAAATGCAAACGGCCGGGCCGGGACGTCAGCCTGGGGTCTATCCGACATGACCCTTAAGGCTTGCGGCATTCAACATAGAAGGTGCCGTTTGATGCGACCGTGCGCTCAAGACACTGCACAGCGTCCGTGATGTCGCCCGCTACAGTAAAATCGTACGAGACGCCATTAAGGACCATCGCGTAACGACCTGCAGAGAGAACGAAGTCCGATCTTTCGGGTCGCAGAACTATCATCTCCGGATTCTCAGGCAGCGGGGCTACGCGAAAATCATAAGCGACATTGCGAATGGCCCATGCATCATCGACTGAGGCCAGTTGTGCCTTTCCGCCTGCATTGATGGTCAGGGCACGCATCACTTTGGCGATCACCCGGACCGAGACCCGGTCTGGCGCACTTGTTGCGAGATCGCGTCGAAAAGCAACAAATGAAACGCGGCCATCTGGGATGATCGTGTGGCTCGGCTTGGTGATGAGCGCCGACATAAAGATCCTTTGGTCGGGCATTCGCCCCGGCAGCGCGTCGAGCTCGTAGAGCTTGCCGTCATTAACGGCGTAAACCCCATAAAGGCTCGGCAGCGGAAAACCACGCGCCCGGTCTTGTTCCGCGGGGGCGGGCGGCGGAGCGGGCAAGGGGGGTCGCACGATCTCGATGGGCAGTTCCGGTGCCAAATCCGGCCGTGCGTCGTTGGTCTTTGGTAGGGACGATAAGGCGACATTGTCGGATGAGGGAGGCTGCGGGCTGAAGAATCTGTTGAACGCTCCAAACAGAATGACAGCAATGACCATTACCAACAGAACGCGGACTGCAGGCGCTGCGCCGCGCCGCAACAGGGGCAATGAGGTCTGCTTTAATTGCCACACGATGAACGGGAGGTTTTTCAACTGCAAAAAGGCCGGCCATCGAGACTGTGCACCGGCGCGATTCGGCTCTTCGTGGGTGCGAGGAATATGGTCAATCAGAAGAACCGAGCGTGAAGATTCACTCAAGCTGAGCGGTTCGCTGGTGCCCAAATTTTCGATTAAGCGGTCGAGCGACTTGAGGGCGCGGATCTCCTCCTGCTTTGATGAGATTGCTTCAACCCGTTCGATCGCCGTTTCAAGGGCCATCGTCAGACGTCGCATCTCCCAAATATCGACTGGGGGATCACTCTGCCAGCCTTCCCGATGAAGCTTGACCCGGGCGAGCTCGTAAATCGCGCTGCGCAGTTCCGCTGGGTTTTCTTTTACCGCATCAATGACCCGCGACAAAACGAGAGCAAAGTCTACCTCCGGTGAGTTGGTGGCAAGATATTCGGATCGCTTATTTGCGCGCGAAATATCCAACGCTGTTCCCCAACCCGCTCCAAATAGACCCGACGGCGGGCCCCCGCTCTTGCTCAAGCTACCGTGCGAACAAGTGGTACACTGGGACTAAGCTAGCAAGGATTTACACGCGATTCCAACTATCGATGCACGACCGGCGGCTTCGAGTAGCGCGGTGACTCGGGGGGTAGAGCGGGCGAGGCCCGGGCGCATTATGGCGAAAAACAGGCGAATCCGCATCGTGAAACAACCCTAGTAGCGGGCGAAGTTCTTGGGATCGTACGGCAGACGCTCGTGCAGCATGTGATTGAAGGTGACGACGGCGCCAAACGAGAAGAGGAAGTGTGGTTATCGCGCGCCGACAGGAAGGCGACCACCGCCAGGATGGCGTCGCCGCCCTGCCGGTTCTCCACTACGACCGGCTGCGGCAGTCAGGCCATCGGCGGCGTTGCCGGCGCGCGCCGGGGAGGGGCCGGCGCACCACATGACGTTGATAGATCTTGTGGCTGAGATTGCGATCGACATCCTCCGGCGGATCGTTCACGTCGACCAGCTCGATCGCGGGCGAGAAGCCGCGATGGCGGCGGCCGCGGCATCGCGATCGCCGCCACCGGGAAGATCACGACTCATATGGACAGCGACCTCCGCCTGCGCCACCGGCTTCGTCCCGCCGGCGAACGAGACCGCGCCGCCGGGGTTGACGCGCGTGTTGTGCGTCAGGAATCCCACGAGCGGCCCGCTGATCTTGAAACGCTCGAGCAACGCCGCTGCACCGAAGCCGACCTTCCAGCCGAGCGAGCGGTCACCGGCCGCGAGCCGCTCCTTGCGCATCTTGAGCGGTGCCGTCATGCCGTGCACGACGCGCGGGTCGTCCCATAGGTTCATTTCTCGGCTATCTCTTGTGGCTCGCCGGATCGACTTCGACGCCCGAATCCTCGATTGCGGCCGGCGCGGGCGAAATGTCGGAACAGGGCGGCACTGCGGCGGCGTTATGCGCAGCAAAATTGGGGCGTGTGGCGGTTTTCGGAGGCACTGTGGCGGTCCCCGCCGACTGGTTGCCACGGTCGGCCCGGCTCGGTAACGTGCGACCGAAACCTATGTGATCCGGGCTGTTCCGGGTACCCGGGAGGCGTGATTTGGCAACGGTTTCGGTCGTCCTCCCGTCCCTCCTCAAGCCATTCAAAGACCCCAGTCAGGCCGGCCGGCTCTTTCTCGAACAGGCGGTGTCGTCGATTCGGTCCCAGACCGCGGCCAAGCAGGTCGCCTTCCAGATCATGGTCGGCATCGACGTCGGGGCCGGCGCCAAGGTGCCTCCCGGCCTCGCCGAGCGGCTCGGGATCACATTCGTCGAGAGCAACGGCCGCTCGGTGACGGCGGCGCTCAACGCCGCCACGCGCCGCTGCAACGGCGACTACATTGGCTTCCTCGAGGACGACGACCAGTGGGCGCCGGTGTTCGTCGAGACCGCCTTGGCGGCGCTCGCGGACGCCGACTTCGTGTCCTCGACGCAACTAGAGGTCACCGAGCAGCGCGAGGTCATCCGGACCGTGGACTTCGCCACCGCTTCAACCTGGCTGATGAAGCGCAAGACCTGGCAGACGGTCGGCGAGTTCGACGAATCCTATCGCATCCACCACGACAACGAGTGGCTCGGGCGCCTGGGCGACAGCGGGTGCCGGCGTATCCATCTGGTCGAGGCGACCGCGCCGGTCATTCCCGAAATCATCGCCCCGGTGCGGCCGTGGCTCGCGTCGGTGTTGCGCTTCGGCGGCCGTTCGGTGCGCCTGCTGCGCCATGGTTCGCCTTGGCCGCTCGTGCTGCGCCTTGTCCACCAGTCGTCGGTTATGCAACAGGTTGAGGACAATTCGGCTTACCTCGAGCGCAGCCAGCGTGAGCACGCCCTGCTGAAGCAGAGGTTCGGCCGGGTGCCATGGTGATGGACGCGACAGCGCCGAACGTATGCATCATCGGCGGGGCCGGGCGCGTCGGGCTTCCGCTCGGCATCACGTTTGCGCTCGTTGGTGTGCGGACCACGCTGTTCGACATCAACGCCGAGGCGACCGCGGCCATCAGTGCCGGTCGCTTCCCGTTCAAGGAGGAAGGTGCCAACTTTGCGCTGCCGGCCGCGCTCAAGAGCGGCAATCTGCGCGCCCTGAGCGGCCCGGCAACGGTCATTTCCGAGGCCGACATCGTGGTGATGGTGACTGGCACGCCGGTCGATGAATATCTCAACCCGCACTTCGCCGGCCTGTTCAAGGTGATCGATGGGTACCTGCGGCATTTCCGTAACGGGCAGACACTGCTCCTGCGCAGTACCGTCTATCCCGGCACCTCGGAGCGGCTGCAGCGTTATTTCGCCGACAAGGGGCTCGCCGTGCAGGTCGCGTTCTGCCCCGAACGCATCGCCGAAGGGGAGGCGCTACAGGAGCTCGCCGAGCTGCCGCAGATCATCTCGGCGTTCGACGACGGCGCCCGCGCGTGCGTGCGCGCGTTGTTCGAGAAGGTGACCGAGAGCGACGTGATCGAGCTTGATCCGTTCGAAGCCGAACTCTCGAAGCTGTTTTCGAACGCCTGGCGCTACATCAAGTTCGCCGTGGCCAACCAGTTCTACACCATGGCGACCCAACGCGGCGTCGACTATGGCCGTCTCTACGACGCCATGATCCAAGGCTATGAACGCAACCGCGACCTGCCGACGCCGGGCTTCGCGGCCGGCCCGTGCCTGTTCAAGGACACGATGCAGCTCGCTGCGTTCAGCCAGAATCACTTCTTCATGGGGCACGCGGCGATGCTGGTGAACGAGGGCCTGCCGCAGTTCCTGATCGAGCACATCAAGGAGCGGCTGTGCAATAACGACCTCAACCGCAAGACCATTGGCATCCTCGGCATGACCTTCAAGGCCAACAGCGACGATCCGCGCGACAGCTTGTCGTTCAAGCTGCGCAAGCTCGCTTCAATGGAAGCCAAGGAGGTGCTCTGCCACGATCCTTATCTGCCGCAGACCGGCCTCGTGCCGCTCGATGAGCTGCTGGAGCGCTCCGACATCATCATCCTGGCGGCGCCGCACCGGGAGTACTGCTCGCTCGAGCGCAAGCGACTCAAGGACAAGATCGTGATCGATATCTGGCGCGCATTGCCTTAGGCCAAGCTGGCATGAAGATACTAGTCACAGGCTCGGCGGGTTTCATCGGCGGCTATCTGGTGGAGGAGCTGCTCAACGCGGGCCACGTCGTCGTCGGCATCGACAATTTCGAGAAGTACGGCCCGGTGGAAAAGAGCTACGACCACCATCCAAACTATCACTTCACGCAAGGCGACGCCAAGGACGCTGACCTGTTGCGGCGCCTGATCGCCGGCTGCGATCACGTAGTGGCACTGGCCGCTAAGATCGGCGGCATCTCCTACTTCCACGCGCTCGCCTACGACCTGATCGCCGAGAACGAACGCATCAGCGCCGCGACTTTCGACGCCGCCCTCGCGGCCTTCCGCGCCGGGTCGCTCAAGAAGGTCACAGTGCTGTCGTCCTCAATGGTGTTCGAGAACGCCAACGAATGGCCGACGGCCGAGGACGCCGTGCGGCGCATCCCGGCGCCGTCGTCGACCTATGGCTTCCAGAAGCTCGCCTGCGAATATTTCGCGCACGGCGCGCACGAGCAGTACGGCCTGCCGTACACGATCGTGCGCCCGTTCAACTGCGCCGGCATCGGCGAGCGCCGCGCCAAGACCGACGTCGAGGTGAATTCCGGCAACATCAAGCTCGCCATGAGCCACGTCATCCCCGACTTGGTGCAGAAGGTGCTGAAGGGCCAGGACCCCCTTCACATTCTGGGCAGCGGCAGCCAAGTGCGTTGCTACACCTATGGCGGGGACCTCGCGCGCGGCATCCGCCTTGCGATCGAGCGGCCGGAGGCGCTCAACCAGGACTTCAACCTGTCGACCGCGGAGGCGACGGACGTGCTGACGCTCGCCCGCATGGTCTGGGAGAAGATCAACCGCGGCAAGCCGTTCCACTACGTGTCCGATAAGCCTTTTGCCTACGATGTGCAGAAGCGCATCCCGTCGGTGGAGAAGGCGAAGCGGCTGCTCGGCTTCGAGGCCACCACGCCGCTGAGCGCCATCCTCGACGAGGTGATTCCGTGGCTGAAAGAGGAAATCGCGGCGGGGCGGTCCTGAAGGTCAGGGAACGATTTCATCCGCGTCGTGGCCAGGCTCGTGCGAAAAAACGTCAGTCCTGCAGCGGCGTGTTCTCGCCGACTAGTTGGAGCAAATGGTGTAGTGGTGGACTCGGTGCGCGAAAACTGGCTGTCCGCGACGGATAAGCGGCGTCTGAACAGCATGCGCGCCGCGCCGATAGCCGCGCGAGTCGACCTTGCTTTCCAGCTCCGCCACCATCGGGTACTTCTTGCCGCTGTTGCGGGCGGCGACCTGGGCGTCGAGCTTCGCCGCAATATAGTCATCGAGCGCGTCGGCGCGCGCCTCGTGGTCATCTACTTGACCGTGGCGCTCGGACCGCGGGCTTGGCAAGCAAGTCAGCATTCGCCGCAGTCCGGACGCTGACGCGCGGTGCCGCGTCCAAGCCCGTGAAAATGGCGCTGTAAGGAGTTAAGCCGCTGTCGTGGGGGACGCTTCCGTTGTCCACGAACCATCGGTATAGATTCGGGTCACATCCTCGAGCGCGCCTGTTGCAACGACTTTCCCGCGATCCAAAATGATCCCTTTGTTGCACAGCCCGTGCAGCAATGCTGGGTCATGGGACGCGACGATGAGGATATTGGATTTCTTGTAGAGCCGTTGTGCCCGCTGGATTGCCTTATCGACGAAGTGCGCATCGCCAGCACCAATCACTTCATCCATGAGCAGGATATCGGGATCGATGCATGTGGCGATCGCAAACCCCAGTCGAACCGTCATGCCCGCCGAGTATGTGCGGACCGGCATATGAAAGAAGTCGCCCAATTCCGCAAACGCCTCAATCCCTGGCATGAGTTCTTTCAGCCTGCTACGCGGAATGCCGATAAGCCCGCCGGCATAAAAAACGTTTTCACGGCCCGGCAATTCCGGGTCCATCAGGCCCGCTAGATTGAAGAGGGTCGAAGTTCGCCCATCAATGTGAACGGTGCCGCTGGTCGGTTCCATGACGCTTGCCATGACGCGGAGGAGCGTCGACTTGCCGGCGCCGTTGCGCCCGAGCAATGCGACGCGGTCGCCATCGTGAACGTCGAGGCTGACCCCGTCGAGCGCCCGGATGACAATGCGATTGCGCCGATCTCGGTCGATTGTTCCACCGGCCGAACGACGCATATTGGAAACACGTGCCGACCGAAATACGCTGAGCTTCAGCGAACGATCAAGGCCGCTGTAAATCGGAATTTCAACCGAGACGTTCCGCAGAGAGATATGGGACATGTCGTTACAGCCAATACGGGATGCGTCGCCGAAAGAGCAAACAGAAGGTAGGTCGCGAACCACCCGGCAAACGCCATCGCGACCACCACAGCAATCGTGAGAAGTGATGGCGAGTTTCCGAGCAGAGGCGCCCGCATGACGTCGACCAGATGCCAGGCCAGCGCGGTCCACACCGGCCAAAGCTTGCGGCCGTCAATAATGTCTCGATAGGCGCGCCCGGCCGCCGAGCCTTCTGTGCTCCGTGCCGCCTTAGGTTCGACATGAGCAAGGATCGTCACGATCTTGTTCTGCTCTGGCACGACCATAGCGCTGTTGGCGTTAAAGCCATTATTCGGCTCGCGCCCATTCTACGGTTGGCCATCGATTGATGTTGGCGGGGAATTAGCAAGGATTTTGTCGGAGGACAACCGTGATCCACGAAACTTCCGGCTCGGAGCCATGATCGGCGCGCAGGCCCCTGTGGCCACAGTTGGAGCGCGCATCGAGGAAGCCGTCCAAGGGCAAGGGGAGCGTCGATGGCAAGTTCCATCGTCCGGCACAAGACAGCGCGGAAGCATCAAAACGCCAAGGCCTGCGCTCGAGAAATCAAAGCCCGTGAGCAGTTAGGATTTGCCGAGCAGTTGCTGGGCTTGCCGACGGAACTCGGGCGCGATGTCGGGGCGGGCGAGCGCGTAGGCGATGTTGGCGGTGAGGAAGCCGATCTTGGAGCCGCAGTCGTAGCTCTGGCCGTCGAACTTCAGGCCGTAGAACGGCTGTCTCTTGGCGAGCGCGATCATCGCGTCGGTGAGCTGGATCTCGCCGCCGGCGCCGCGGCTCTGCTGCGCCAAAAGGTCGAAGATCTCCGGCTGCAGGATATAGCGGCCGGTGATGATGAGGTTCGACGGCGCCTTCGTGCGCGGCGGCTTCTCCACCATCTCGGTGATGCCGAACAGCTTGCCCTTCTTCTCGCCGATGCCGACCACGCCGTACATGTGCACGCGGTCCGGCGGCACCTCTTCGACCGCGATCACGTTGGCGCTGGCCGCGAGGTTGCGCGAGGCGTCGAGCATCTGGGCGAGGCAACCGCGCTCGTGCTGCACCAGCATGTCCGGCAGCAGCAGCGCGAACGGCTCGCGGCCGACGAGCTCGCGCGCGCACCACACCGCATGGCCAAGGCCGAGCGGCTCCTGCTGGCGGGTGAAGCTGGTCGTGCCCGGCCCCGGCAGGTCCTGCGCGAGCAGCTCGAGGTCGGCGCGCTTCTGGCGTTCGCGCAGCGTCATTTCCAGTTCGAGCTGGCGGTCGAAGTGGTCCTCGATGACGCTCTTGTTGCGCCCGGTCACGAAGATGAAGTGCTCGATGCCGGCCTGGCGCGCCTCGTCCACGACATGCTGGATCAGCGGACGGTCGACGACCGGCAGCATCTCCTTGGGCATGGCCTTGGTGGCGGGCAGGAATCTTGTCCCCAAGCCGGCGACGGGAAAGACCGCCTTGCGAATGGATCTCACCGGTGACCTTTACTGAAATGGCCGTGGAAGAACACTGGTCTGAAACATCACAGATGATGCCTGCGGAATACTTGGGAGCATCCGGCCTGCCGTTGCTTGTTCCTAGAGTCGATGGCGCCAAACGTCCAATGGCTTCTGATTAATTGGTGAAGTGGCTACAACTTCAAATAGCTCTTCTTCAGCATGATCGCTATGGTAGGTGCCTCTCAACTATCGCGCCCCGAGCCCCAGAACCGCCGTGTGTCGCTCACTCTGAAGGGTGGCTTCCCGCCCCTGCACCGACCGCAACGTCCAGCCCTGGTGGCTTTCCCCGGTCTTGAGGCGCACCATGCTCTTCGTATTCTCGTCGAGAAAGATCGCGATTCCCTCTTTTTCCCCGGCAATGGCACCCACCAGAGCGAGCGGCGGCCTGGTGGAGGCAGGCAACTGCTGAACGGGTGTTGGAGAAGCCGTGGGCATCGGCGGCGGCCGTCGGGTGGGCGCAAACAGGGGGCGCTCTCGGGTGGCGGTGAAGGAGTTCAGCGGTCGACCCCAAAGGGGATTGCCGCGACCGTCCGGGATCGATCCCGCGGCTGGTATATTGGCCAGTTTTTGCGTGTGCTTTGCGGGGTCCGGCGCTGCGCCTTGCCCGAACCGAAGGTCGGCCTGGTGCGACGGCAGCTCCTGTTGCGATCCGACGGGAGCGATCACGAGCGTGGCCAGCACCGCGGCCACCGCCGCGCGGCTCCCATATGATATCGTGCGTCGTGCGGTCATTTCGTCCTCGGCCATAGGCCCGATATCGCGAGTCGCACCCGCAACCGGGAGCCCTCGTTCGGTGTGGTTGAGCTCTGCACCAGCAGCTGATCGACGAACAGAAACGGCATTCCCGCTTCAATGTCGTGCAGCACCCGCTGCAAGGCCCCTTGTTCGAGGTCACATGTTGCGATGACCCGCAAGTAGCTATCCTTTGGCTGCGCTCCCTGGGCTTCAACCTCGCTCGACACAACAGAGCCGCCGGCACGTGTGATCGCGCCAGTCACCTGTTGCAGAAGCGTTGCACTGGCCACGGTGGCGGTTTGGCCTTCCAGGAAGGGCGATCCTGGTGGCCATGGAGCGGATTCCGTTTCACCCGAGAATTGAGCTCGCCTCTCGAACCGGGCCAGAGCTTCCTCGGAATTCTGATAGCTACGAAACCGCTCGAACATTTGAAGCATGAGGAACACGATCAAGAATCCAAGGGCGGTAACCGTCGCACCATAGATCAGCGCCGATAGGTTCTGACGATGCATAAGCAAGCGTCCGACGACATTGCCAGCGATCATGAGCGCACCGATGCGATTGGTTGAATGATGGCCTCGATGTTGAAGCGTTCGCCCGCTTCCGACGAAGAGCGCGTCGTGGGGCCGAAGAAGGAGGCGCGCGTGAACCGGCCCGACTTCTCGATCAATTCAATCAAAGACGCAGCATCGCGTGTGACGCCGATGAGGCGCACCTTGTTGGCCTCGATACGAAGCTCAGTCACGTAAGTATGGTCGGGCAAGATCTCAGACAGCGCATCCAGCACCATGACCGCAGATGGTGACTCGTACTTGCGCCGCTCGAGTGCGCGCTTGAGGCTTGGAAGCGAGTCATCGGTGTCGCGACCTGTTGCCGTCCGAAATCTTGCGAGCCTTTGCGCAACCTCCTCTTGATAGGTCTCTAGGCTTGCTTCAACGATCGCTGCTGTCGCCACGGTCGCCGCTGCGGCGATCCCGCAGGCGGTGAGGATCATCACCAGGACCTTGCGAATTCGCGCAATCTCGAGTGCGCCGCGCGCGCGCTGGTCCCACACTTTTATCAGGGGTTCTGCGGGATCTGCTGACGGCGGTGCGGTCAGAACAACGACGGAATGGGCGCCGAGCTTGGTCACTAAGTCGAGAAAAGGCCTGACAAACGAGAGGGACGTCGCTGCAATGGTGACGATCATTCGGTCGGGGCTCAATTCAACCGGTCGGCTCCAACCAAACGCAGCAGTGGGCGCATCCCAAGGCGTTAGGCGATCGATTTGCGCGCGGACAATGCCGTTCAGGAATTCGGTGGCACGACTTGGCAGCTCAAGCGGACGGAACAGGAATTGATCAGGCTTGAGGACCAATTCCACACGGCTGTCCGCTATGGCTGCTGCCGCACCGGTTGGTACGTCGCCCGCGAGTTGATCCTCGCCGATCCGAATCCGCTCCGCTGTCAGGCTGGCGCTTGTCGTCCCGTCGAGATGCACGAGGAATTCGTCATCCTTGTCCTGCACAAGCCTGACAGTGCGCGGTGTCGAACATCGTTCGAGCAGGGTCGCGACCGTGCTCGCCACGCCATCCATCCAGCGGGAGGATCCCGCCGCTATCGCTGGTGCCGCGTTCATCGTACCCCCGTCATGAGGCTAACCTGGGTGCCCGGTTCGTCCACGTCGTCGCGTCGAGACAGCACTGCGAATGGCTCATTGCCGTCCTCGAAAAGCAGGATCACGACTTCGGACCTGGCGTGAAAGCCGTTGTCGAAAGCCATCTTCACTGCGTACCGCATGGCCTTGCTACCTTCAGTGGTTGCAAACTGTTGCGCCGGGCCGAGCAGCGCGAGCACGTCCTTGGGGTCTGCGCGGGGATTTAATCGCTGTGCCAATACCGCCTGGAGGCGCTCCCGGCTCATCCCGGGCAACGCAGCGACGACTTCCGGCTCGGCATCGAAAATGTTGACCTGCGGCCGACCACTATGCACCGTGACAAGCGGCAACGCTCGCTCGATCAGATCCGCAGGCAAACCCCGGATCAGCTGCAATTCGTTGACGTGCGGGAATTTGGCGCCGCGCGGTCCATAGGGCGCGCCTTGATAGAAAAACGCCTCCCGATCGTTCCCCGCTGAAGCGGGCGTTCGCCACCCCACGACCCGGTCAGCATAGGTGTCGGCCGCATCGGGCCGTGCGCCGAGCGCCACAAACAGTCCCGCCAACAGCGGCTTGGGGGCCGCATTCAAGTCGATGCGCGATGCCTCCGACCGAAACGCAACCGAAACATTGGCTTGCCCCAGACGGAAATTGAACGCGCCGCGCGTGGCCCGCGATTGTGGCGGTAGGGCAAGCTGCTGATACGCTCCCAGTTCGATCGCCGTGGACGTCAATTCAGTCGCCCGCAAGCGATCATCCTGGATCGCGAAGCCAGTCGCGGTTTCGATGACGTAAACCGAGTAAATCGAGACCAGCACACTCAGACCGCCAAGAATCCATAGGACCACGACCACGATGAAGCCGTCGGGGGCGGTTCTGTGGCCTTGAGATCTTGTGTTTGACGTTGCCATTGCCATGCATGCCGCTATCGGGACTTGCTGCCGTCGGCAGCGGTGGTCTCTTGTGGGCTCGCCGCGCGGCAATCGGTCATGGATTTCGCCACCAGACATTCCACCGGCGCCTTGGCATAGCCGGTCACGGCGGTCGAAATGGAGCGCGTTCGTTGCGCAGTCGAATCCTGCAAGGTGATTTTGATGGTCTTCGGCAGCTCGCGTTGCAATCGCCAGGTCGGGTGCCAGACGCGATCTGCGCCGGCATACGCAAAACTCAGCCGGTACGGCCCCCGCAGCAGGACCATAGGATCGGAGAAAGTCGGTTGGCGTTGTGTGGCGTTGAGCATGATCGTCGGCATAAACGGCAAACGCGCCCTCACCAATGCTGGTCCATGACTTGCATCAACAGCAGCGATACGCACGAGATCGAGACTTGGAATGGCATTGGGGCCGAGCGTGGTCCGCACAAAGACGACTGAACGATCGGTGCCGTCGAACGCCAGTTGCCGTGTGTTGCTGCCTGCTGGAATGAGTTCTGCAGCCGCAAGATCGGCAACGATCCGTTCGACAGCGAGCGCAATGTGATCACTCCCTTGGACCCGGACAACGCCTCGGTTCCAGTTTGGCAGCCATTGGGCGGTAATGGTCGCGAGTGCCGCGAGGATCATCGCCATGAGGACGGTCGCAGCTAAGGCTTCGAGCAACGTAAAGCCAGCGGCTGACTTGATGTGCTCCATCGAGCGAAGCGTCATCATTGGGCGTCCCTCCGCCGCAAGCGCACCGTGCTGATTTGCATCGCTCCCGCAGTGGGGGATTGGACGGTGACGACCACGAGCTGGGTTACCCAGGGAGCACTCGGCTGCAAGGCGATATCTTTGCTGGCGAACGCTGACACGTCCAAGCGCCAATTGTGACCGGCGACGTCACCGGAAAAAGCACCCGGGGCAATTTGATCGCGATCCGGAAGCGCCCCCAGAACAGTTCGTGTTGCGGCGAGCCGGTCGAGCTTGCCTTCGATGGCGCGCGTGGTTCGTATGGTACTCGCGATCAATGCACCGATTGATGACAAGGCAATCGCCACGATCGCGAGCGCGACGAGCGACTCGATCAATGTAAATCCGGCGATCCTGTTCTCAAGTGCGCGTGACTGGGACAATCTCAACTCCCCCCGTCAGCCAATTGACGCGCACCTCGAAGCCTAAACCGGCGCGCGTGAGGGTGACCACGCCGCCGCAAGACATGCCAGACGGAAAGAACACGACCGCCGAACCGCCGCCAAACGCGCCGCAGCGCGCCGGCACTAAGACATCCATCGTGACATCGTCAGGCAGCCGAACGGCGCGGCCCGTAGCACCAGAGCGAACCAACCGACGAGCGTCTTCGACCTGGGTGGCGATGGGCGTCTGACGACGTACCGCGGCATTGCGATCGGCTTTGAATGTCGCCGCAGTTGACGACGCGTATGCCTTCAGCCGCACCCCAGAGGTTCCGTGCGGAATGTAGGGAAGAGCGATCGCAGCAAGAATTGCGATGAGAGCCAAGACACATACGACCTCGAGGAGTGTGAACCCCGCTTCGGAATGGTCATCGTGCTGCGCTAACGATATCGGCTGCCACACCCGTTCCCCCTTCCTGCCCATCGCTGCCATACGACATGATGTCATAGGCGCCGTTCTGGCCAGGGGAGCGGTAGATGTAGGGCCTCCCCCACGGGTCGCTGGGCACGACGTTCCCTCTCAAATAGGGACCATTCCAACCAGCCACGGCTCCCGGACGTTGCACCAGGACATTGAGACCTTCCGAACTCGAGGGATGCTGTCCGGTATCAAGAAAGTAGAGGTCGAGCGCACTCGACAGGCTTTCGATTTGGATCTTTGCAGCTTTGACTTTGGCTTCGGCGAGGTAATTGAGAACGCGCGGACCCACGAGCGCCATAATGAGCGCAATGATGGTGATGACGACGAGGACCTCGACTAATGTGAATCCTCGCTCGGCCGTGCGCGCGCGGCGTCGTCTCCCCTTCCAAGCTAATACTCTGTTAATCATCGGTCAGACACCGCGCTAACCCACCAGTTGGCTTACCGATAGCAAAGAAGTCATTACTGATACGATAAGGCCCCCGACGATGATGCTGATCGCAACAATGGCGAGCGGGCCAACAAGCGCGACAATGCGTTCAAGACTGCGCTGCAATTTAGTCTCATAGAAGTCAGCCACGCGGCCCGCGAGCACGGCGAGCTGCCCGCTTTCTTCACCCAAGCGAAGCATTCGAACCGCCATCCCTGGTAACGCTCCGGTCTCTGCAAGCGCTTCCGAAAGTTTGCCGCCATGGCGCACCTGATCGACAATGCGCGTCCATGTGGTGATGTCGTCCATACTCGCCATCATGTCCGCCAGACTACGAAGAGACGTGGTGAGTGGCACTCCAGCTGCGAGCAGAACATCAAGGTTGCGGCAGAACAAAGCGGTTTTTTGAAAGCCCAATAAAGTGCGAACGACCGGGAAACGCCGCAGCGTGCGGAGCATCACCGCGCGTGTTCTGTGGTGTCGTAGCCCAAGAATCACGCCACCCAATAGAACGATGGCACTGATCCCGAGGCTCTCTTTATGGGCAGTTGCAAACTCCGACAGGCGGACGAATATCGCGGCCACAGAATCGAGCTCGGCGCCGAAATCACGCAGAACTGCGCTAAATTGCGGCAAGACAAACAACAGAAAAAAGAACAGTACGCAAATGGCAGCGAACAGCACAAACACCGGGTAGCGCACGGCATCCGACACCTTGCGCCGCAAGGCTTCTGCTCGCATCCGCTCGCGCGCAAGAACTTGCAGAATGTGCTCGAGTGTGCCTGAGGCCTCTCCAACACGGACCAATGCGACATAAACGTCAGGGAAGAGGCTCGGATAGTGTGCAAGCGCGTCGGCAAAAGTTTCCCCCGCCAGCACGCTGGACCGGATGCTACCAACGGTCGAGCGTAACCCAGCGATGTCGATGTCGGTTGCGAGGAGTTCAAGCGCCTCATCAAGCCGCGCCCCCGCCTTCAGCAACAGGGCGAGATCAAGAGTGAAGATCGTCACATCTTCTGGTCGGGCCTTCTGACCGAACGTGAACGAGAGGCTCGAGCGGCGGTTCGGAGCTTGCTCGACGATCTCGTCAATCGGAACGAGCTTGAGGTAGTCGATACGCCGCGCCACCTCGGCGGCGGAGGGTGCGGAGATCATCCCGCTGACGATCCTGCCATTCTCGCTCAGGGCACGATACCGAAAGTCCGGCATGGCCTTATCTCACTGTGGTAACGCGCAGAACTTCAGCCGCCGACGTTACGCCCGCTCGACACTTGGCCACGCCATGCTCAAACATTGTGGTCATGCCGGCCTGCCGAGCGGCATCTGCGATCGTTCCAGAGTCCGCACGCGCGCCAATGTGTGCGCGAACCGGCTCTGTGACGTCCAGAACCTCGAACACTCCCGTTCGACCTCGATAGCCCGACCCACTGCACCGCTCACAGCCGCACGGCTCGTGCACGACGTCCCCGGGCTGGAGGCCTAGGACGCCATAACGAGGGTCCGTCACGAATGAAGAGGCCTCGAGCAGGCGCTCCATTTTGCAGCGCTCGCACAGAATGCGGACCAGGCGTTGAGCAATGACGACACGCAAGGTGGACTGAAGCAAAAAGCCTTCAACGCCGAGGTCGAGCAGCCGAGGTACGGCCGCTGCCGCTGTCTCGGTATGCAAGGTGGTGAGGACCAGATGCCCGGTCAGGGCTGCATGGATCGCAATATGGGCCGTTTCAGCATCACGAATCTCGCCAATCATGATGACGTCTGGATCTTGACGGACGAAGGCACGGAGAGCGGCCGCGAAAGTAAGTCCAATCTCGGGCTTTACCTGCGATTGGTTGATCCCACGAATTTCATACTCAACCGGGTCTTCGATCGTGAGAATTTTTCGGGTTGAGTCATTGAGTGCGGTCAACAGAGTGGCAAGCGTCGTTGTTTTTCCGCTTCCGGTTGGACCGGTGACAACGATGATTCCGTGCGGGAGGCTGAGCAGCCCATGAATCTTGTCTTGGTCGGTGCTCGACAATCCGAGCTTTGGAATTTCAAGGATGCCCCGGTCTCTCGGCAGCAATCTGATCACGGCTGATTCGCCGTGCTGGGTCGGCATTGTCGCGACACGGATATCGACGTCGGAACGTGCGATGCGCAGGTGTGCGGCACCATCTTGAGGCAGCCGGCGTTCCGCGATGTTGAGGGCCGCAAGGATTTTGACGCGCGAGAGCAGGGCCTGGGGCAGGACATCAGTCGGGCTTTGGACGTTCCTTAGAATGCCGTCAACGCGCATCCGCACAGCCAAGCCGGTGCGAAACGGTTCAATGTGAATGTCGGTGGCGCGTAGCTCCACCGCCTTGTCGAGGAGATCATTGACAGCGCGCACGACCGGGGCGCCGCTCGCCAGATCGCGTAGGCTTTCGATGTCATTGTCCCGCTGCGCGAGAGCCATTCCGTTGGGCTCAAGAGAGGGTAGCTCCTCTTCAACAAGTCCCCGCGATAGTGCCGTCGCGATATCTTCAAACGAGGCGACCGCCAGGGGCACATTCTTGCCGAGGACGAGCTCGGCGGCTCGAACAGCCGCTGCGTCGGTGGGATCGGAAACGACCAAAATCAGACCACTGTTGCCTCCACGTTCGCACGGGAAGATCAGCGCTTCACGCAGGAAGCGATGAGAAAACCGCCCGGTCAGGGCCGTAGCATCGAGGAGCTCGGGCAGATCAAGCCGCGGCAGCTTGTAGAAGCTTGCAACTTCGTCGGCAAAATCATTTGCGGAGAGCTCGGTAAGCTCAAAGAGCTCGCGCAATCTCTTCTCGCGCCCTGGCGAGGTGCTAGGCGAGAGAAGGTCGCCGGTGATGGAGTGCTTTCTCGCGAGGTAGCTCGCAAAGTCGAGCCAGCCCGCGACAACCGGCTTCGGCTCGGCAACAGGCAGCTCAATTTGCGCCAATGTGGCGGGACGCATGCACCAGCCCCCAAGGTCTCCCCGAGCGATCACCGGGGCCTCGAACAGGACCGGTCGTCGCAGCGATTCACCTCTCCCCGACCCTGATAAGCGACTTGTCTTAACGTTCGATTGGGAGGCCCGGCGGCTGCGCATTTCCCTTTTCCCCACAAGCACCTAGCCCAAGGCTGGCGAAGGACCCCGGGCGTGCCTTAGCCACGATTGCCGTGGCTGGGCCAGGGGTAGCGGTGCCCGGTTCCCCCGTTAGGGGTTTGTTTACCATCGGGCGGGCATTGTCGGCCGTCTTAAAACTTTTGAAACCAATCGGCGCGCCCGAGACCTGCTTGCTGAAATCCCAACGCACCCAGTCGGCTGCGAGCCCTCAGAGAGTGGTACTTCTGCATGGGCGGAAGGCCTCCTCGGGATCGGCACTCAGCAGGGCGGCCCCCCTCCTCGTGCTTGCTGCGCTGTTGGCAGGGTGTGTCACCGCCAACAATCAGGCCGGGCCGCAGGCCTCCCGGCCGGACATTGTCTCTGAAATTCGCGAAGTGGATTTGCGACCGCGCTTTCCGCAACGGGTCAAGTCGGCCGATAGCTCTGGCGTGGATTTGGGATCGCAAGCGGTCACCTATAACGGGGATGGGACCCCGGTGCTCGCGCAGTCCAAGCGAGGAGCGGGGTCGGTTACTGCCGACCGATCTTCAGACCCAGCCACAACGGGCGCCATAGGAGACACCCGCTCCAATACGGCGGATAAGGGCTATGAATTGAATTTTGAGAATACGCCCGTTGCGACGTTCGCTAAAGCTGTGCTTAGCGACATCTTGGGGGTTGGCTACACAATTGACCCACGCGTGCAAGGCACTGTAAGCCTCTCGTCGGGCCGTGCAGTTTCCCGCAAGGATCTTCTTTATGTCCTAGAGAGCGCCTTGCGTGTGAGCAATGTGGCTCTCGTGCGTGAGGGCAGCGGCTATCGGCTCATCCCGTCGGCAGAAGCCGTTGGAGCCGGTCAAATCGATGGCAACGGCAATGGCCCCGAGGCGGGATTTGGCATCTCGGTCGTGCCGTTGAACTACGTGTCAGCCTTGACCCTGAATAAGCTGCTGGAAAACTTCGCAGCTAAGGCCGGCATGGTTCGCGCTGACCCGTCTCGCAACTTGATCATCATTCAAGGAAACGCCGCGGATCGTCGGGCTGCCATTGAAACTGCCCTCAACTTCGATGCTGATTGGATGCGCGGCCAATCGGTTGGCATCTATCCAGTGACCAACAGCACGCTAGAACCAATTATTTCCGAGCTCGAACGGATTATTGACGCAGGCGAAGGCGGTTTAAGCCAGAACTTGGTGAAGCTGCAACCGATAAGCCGACAGAATGCAATTCTGGTCGTCAGCCGGAAGCCCGAATACCTCAAGACTGTATCGACCTGGATTACACGGTTGGACAAGTCAGGTAGTGCAGGCACCAGCGTGAAGGTCTACCGCATGCGGTATGGTGACGCTCGTCAGGTCGCCGCACTGCTCAACGATATTTTCTTGAGTGGCTCGGCAGGAGGAGTGGATTCGCCGACCAATCAACTTGCTCCCAACGGCGGGATGGTCGCTTCCGGCGGCGATCGACTGAATTCCGCTGGATCAGCGCAAAACGCGGGCGCCTCGCAAGCGCGCGCAAGCGCCGGGTCAGGTCCGGCCACGCCAAACTTCGAGGCACGATTTGCCGATGCCGCAGGGGGTGGGCGGCTGAATTCACCCCAAGCAACGGTCCCGAGCAGCGGAGCCTATGGTCGCGGCGGCTCGGGACCTGTTCTTTCGAACGTGAGGATCGCTGCCGATACCGTCAATAATGCCCTGCTGATCTACGCAACACAGGAACACTACCGCGTCATCGAGCGAACAGTGCAGCAGCTTGATCAACCCCAGCTGCAGGTCGCAATCGACGCCACCATCGCCGAGGTCACGCTCAATGATGACCTCAGATATGGCGTGCAGTTCTTCTTGAGCGCGAAGCAACTCGGCATAGACAGCCCCGGTTCAATTATCAACACCGCCAAAGACGCGGTGCTGAGCCGGATCTTACCGGGGTTCAATTTCCTTCTCGGCACAGAGGCCCAGCCGAAGCTGATCATCGATGCTTTGCATTCAGTCACCGATGTCAAGATACTGTCCACTCCATCAGTCGTCGTCATTGACAATCAGTTTGCCTCGTTACAGGTCGGCGATCAGATTCCGGTCGCGACTCGCAGCGCACAATCCGTCGATACGCCGACTGCCCCGGTTGTGAACAACATCGACTACCGCAACACAGGAGTAATTCTGCGAGTGGCTCCGCGTATCAACGCCAACGGCAACGTGCTGCTGGATGTTGAGCAGGAGATCAGCGCCGTAGCCAACACCTCGACTGCCGATACGCTGACGCCAACGGTTTCGCAGCGGAAGGTGAGAAGCTCGATTGCAGTTGCAAGTGGGCAGACGGTGCTGTTGGGCGGACTGATCAGTGAACGTCAAGATCGGGGTCGCAAGGGTATTCCCGGCCTCGATCAAATTCCTGGCTTGGGCGACGTGTTCTCACGCAATTCCGGATCTGTGCAGCGCACAGAACTGATCATCTTCATTCGACCCCAGATTATCCGCAATGGCGTCGATGCCAATCGGATCGCCGAAGAGCTGCGTGCAAAGGTGCGCGGCATGTACTTGGGCAATCCGCCGGGGCGTCGCGCTCCAGCGGGCAAGCCGATCCCCGTGAAATAGGATGACCGGGTCCGTGAGCATCTCGCCCCCAGTCAAATCAATGCGGGCTCGTCCGCTCGAGCGGATTCTACGCCTTGTTAGCCCTTCAGAACTGAGAACAAGCCTTCTGTTTCTTGCTACAGTGGCCGTCACAGTGACCGCTAGTCTAGCGAGCGCTCCCGGCTTACTCGGTTTCCTCGGGGGTGGGCTCGCGATTGCGATGGTGACGATCGCAGCCATCGACTGGCGCAGATTCATCATCCCGAATTGGCTCAACGCCGTCGCATTCACTTTAGCGCTCGTGCATGCGGCGGTGCAGGAGCCTAGCTCCTACCTCGCTGCCGTCATGACCGCGACGTTGCGTGGCGCGGCAGTGGCGCTCGTTTTTCTTGCTATTCGCCACGGCTATGCCCTCGTCCGCGGACGCCAAGGGCTTGGATTAGGGGACGTGAAGCTCGCTGCGGTTGCGGGCGCCTGGCTCGATTGGCTCGTCATTCCAATTGCGATCGAACTCGCAGCCTTTGCAGCATTGACAGCCTATCTGGCTCGACACGTGATCTTCGGCCGCTCAATTTCGCCAACCAATCGTCTCCCCTTCGGCACTTTCTTTGCACCAGCGATCTGGCTTTGCTGGTTGCTCGAAATAATCCTGTTTGTGTCCTTTTAGTCGAGCTGACTTCGCGCAGATGCAGCGAGAGCGAGGGATCGGGGCGACCAGGGAGCTGTCCTAATCAATCTCAGATTGCCGCCAGGGTGCGGGTCTGCGGACCTCAAGGGCCTAGGCAAGTTATTCTTTGAAGTCCTGCCGGGGCGATTCGAAAGGCTGGCATTCGGCCCTCACATCGAACCTGAGTTTGACTATGCCGCTATACAGCGTTTCCGCCAGCCATTTTCACACTGAGTACGCTCGGGAAACCGCAGTGGACCCCAGCGCGGCTCAATCGTAAAATCGGGACCGACCACCATAACCACCCAAAGCAATGCTGCCTGCATCTTGCAACTCGCGGAAATCGTTAATGCGATTTAACGATTACTGGGGCCGGCATGCAAGCTAGGCTTACAGCCAACCGAGCACTAACAGCACGCGTCTGCCGGCACGGGGATCGAAAATAGACGCTGGCCCTGCCGATCTCGCACCTCAACTGAACAGCCACTCCACGCATCTGGATTGGTGCAGCACAGGTCGAGAGCGATCACCTCTGCCAGGCTTAAGGCCTTTTGCGGGGACGGAGTCTCCCGTCCCTTGTAGTCATAGCATGCCCGGCGATGCTGATCGACAATATCGAAGAAGTAGCGCGCCATCCCTGCACCTCGAAAAAACCAGTCCGGGCACCCATACCGCAAAACGCCTGCAACAGGGTTAAGTATAACTATCCAAGTTGATGAACCGGCAAAGCGCTTCTCTAAGCAGGTGATGCCGGATCGTCTGTCTGTCAGGGTCGCAAGGGTGATGATACTTGCCGGAATAGACGGACTGGCGGTCGAGCTGCCTCGTCATGCAGTGCTGAGCCGAACCCGAGCTGCCGGTTGCGCCGCCCGAGAATTGGGACCAATCAAAACACAAGAATGATACGAGGGACCGCCTAGCTTAGCGCACACGAACATGCCGGCCATAAATCTGATTCAAAAAATTCTTTCCTAGTTGCCGCGGCCCTCAGTGGGCGTCACAACGCTTTCCATTTTGCCGCTTTGGGCGACGCAGGTTCGAAAATATTCTCGCTGTTGTTGAGCATTTCCGTTCCTGCTTCCGGGTGGTAGGGGAGGATATGCCTTGATCATCATCTCTCGACATTTTTTCGCGAGCTCCGCAGTTGGCGCAGAGGCGGCCTGGCCTATTGGCACTGGGGTTGCGAATAACATGACGCCTAGTACCCGAGACAACTTCATCGCTTTCGAGAAGTTCATGATTCCCTCCTGCAATAGGAGCGGTCCTCCACACACCTAGGAATGAGCAAACGCAGATATTTGTTCCGACAGGATCGGGTAACCCCCGACGCGCGTGCCACGGAGTGGGGTCCGAAGTGGGCATCTTGTGCCGCAAACTACTGCGGGTATTACCATCTTGATTCTTCGAAGTATTTCACATCACGACAATAGGGGACGGCGATTGGGGGCGCTAAGTGTTTCCGATTTCCCATCATCTCCTTACGTCACGCTGGGTCTAGGACGATCATTCTTGATCACGATCTTTCCTGACCATGATGCTCTCCATTCGCTGAACACGGTGCGCGTTGCCGGAGCGACCATCCGCAGCAGAAGCGGCTGCAGCCGTTACTTGCGGAGCAGGCACGGCCATGCCAGGGGTAGCGGACATTATTACGCTTTTGTGATAATCGAGAAGTACCTCTTGTCATTCCTACGAGTCGACAAGACATAGGGTCAATGTACACTAAGCGATTAAACATCACGCGCCGCAGTGTGTTCGCAGTGTGTTCGCATCGACGGCGGCTTTTCTGATTTCCAGGCCCGCCTTCAGCGCGCCTGCGTCTGCGGTTGGATCGGTAACAGCGCTCGTCGGCGAGGGATTTGGGGGAAGCGGGCGCAGCCCGTCGGGATCTCCAACAGGATTCAAAGGTATTCGTTGGAGAGGTCGTGGGGACTGGGACCGAGTCCCGCTTGGCGATTCGGCTGGGGGAGGCCACGCAGCTCAAACTTGGAGCCGAGGTTCGCATCCGCATATGCGGGCGGCGTACTAGAGTTGCGAAAATGGTCCCATGCAATTTGATGGCGAGGCACCGCCGCTTGGCCGCAGCGTGTCGATCCGCTCCCCTTTCGGATCGATTGCCGTTCGTGGAACTCACTTCTTCGCGGGCCCGAGCGCTGGCGTGTTCGGCATTTTCGTGTTTCGTGGTCGTGTCCGCGTGACGGCTGCTGGGCGGCAGGTCGACGTCACTGAAGGAAAGGGCACCAATATTGAGCGTGTTGGCTCGCGCCCCACGTCTCCAACGACCTGGGGCGCAGAACGCATCAGGCTCGCGCTCGCCTCGGTGGAAGGACTTTCGCGTCGGCGAGGACGTGCTGGAATTTCGTAGCGCCTATTGGGGAGGGCAAGTCGAAGGCCTCGAGGACCTAGCGTTCAGCCAAGTTGGAAGCGACACGGTCATCTCCTACGGGCAGGCAGGCGAGTCGATCACGCTCGTGGGTGTCGATTCGGCTCAGTTGCACCTGCAGGCTGCAACTGCTTTCTTGTTTACTTGATCTGTGGTCGAGCTTTACCTCAGCATCGGCGTGCCGAAAATGCACGCCGATGCGCTGATTTGGCGACCGAGTCGTCTGCTCTGGCTCGGGTTTCCGGGCCGGAGCGCGGGATAGGGCTGAAATAGTTTCGTGAGCAGGCCTTGATGGGCTAGCCACCGGATATAGAGGCGGTGCGGGGAGGGTCTGTGTGCATCAACGCTGTTCGGATCTGGCCGTTTTCTGCTCGAAGAATTTCTCTTCGATATCCTTGTAGATGCGCGCCAGCCACTTCTCGGCGCGCTGCGCCCGACCTTGGAAATGGCCAATGTCGTTCTCGAGCTCCTTGATGTGCTCCTCGGCAGCGCGAAGCTGGATCGAGAGCTTGTGTGCCAAGTCCATGGCGCGTTCGGAATTGCTGTGGGCCATGCCGGCCGCTTGGTGCAGCAAGGCGATGATGGCCTCTCCGGACTGATCCATCGGGTCGCCTTCCTCCTGGGTCTCCCTGGTCGGACCGAACGGGATGATCTTCTTGACTGCCCCGGTAGCGCGGTTACTCATCAGTTCCCCCTGCTCGTCCTTTTTGAAGAGCAACATCAGCGCCACCGCCACCCGCCACCATTAGGCGGCCACCGTCCATTCGTGAGCGTGCGCCTCGAAATCTTCGAGCATGTCAACAACATCTGACATTTCCCCAAAGTCGCGTCGTCATTCGAGAAAACGGTGGATCTTCGCCCACGGGTTCGCTCGCACGGCACCACGAGGCAATCCGAGATCGCGGATGCAGGATCGTTGCTTAGGCACTCGTAGCTGGAAGACTCTGTCGAGGCTCAAAGGCTTGCTACGCCACTTGCGCTGCCATCAGGTCGTGCGTCGCGGACCGCGCGCCGATATCCCCTTCGAGTTCGCTTCGATAATGGTTGAGGACAAAAAGGCGAATCGCCGACGACAGGTTGCCGTGCTGGCGGCCCGAATCGATCGAGCCGACAAGTTCCGACAGCGTTATGTCGCGTTCGCGCGCGACCTCCTTCAATTCCTTCCAGAACGCGTCCTCGAGACTAACGCTGGTCTTGTGACCGGCGACGACGATGGAACGCTTTACGATTGTGGACTTCATTGCTCGTCTTCCCCCTTGATCCGATACTGATCAGGATCGCGACGAACCTTCGCATCCTATGCGCGTTCTGAGCGCGTCCTGCACGCACAGATGTTCATCTCGGCGAATGCAGCACGCGCTTGATACGAAGATCCCCCACTCCCGAGGATCAATGTTCGCGCAAAATGCGTCTATAAGGTGACGAAGCTTCCGCCTTCGCTAATTGACGAAAACCCCATCGAAACGCCCATCGCGAAAAGCAGGGGCGTGTCCAGCCTGCCAATTCGCTCGATGACTTGAAGGGGCGCCTGGCATATCGGCGTGCCGATCGATGACGAGTATGTAACCAACGCGCCTGTCATCGGGACCCAACTCACGGGCCAGTAAAGAGAATCCGACCTTGTTTGATGAGGCAACCTAAAGCGACCGTGGGCCCACCCCCGGCGCGAGCGCAACGTGTCCTTGCTGACATACCAGCGGGCGTACTTGATTGCATGGACAATGCTGGCGAGGCTGCCAGCTCATGTTATCAAATGAATTCGGCCGAGAATACGATCCTGCGCTTTTGAAAAAACCCCGCTTACGCGGGGTCGATTTCCATCCCAAGACTTGGCCCCGTTTAACTCACTCGCTTTCACATTCGCTCGGCCCCGCAGGACGCACGCCGAGCTGAAGGAATTGCACCGATAGTGTGTCCCGTCTGTCCGGTTGATGACATTTCCGTCCGAGATTCGACCAAAGACAATGCACCAGCTTCTGACTGAGTCCACTTAGTCCTTGGATCGTCCTTGAGGAGTAACAAGAGCGCTGCTGCCGGCCAGACTATGACGAATACGACCGCCACCGCATAGGGGACCCACCATTTAGCGTGCTGCGAGTACCAGCGAACCTCCGCGGCCGCGTCCCGGTCGCTTAGCGCTATTAAAACAACAATCTCGCCTAACACGAGATAGAACCAAGCAAGAAACCCGCTCATCTGGTCCCCGCAATCCCGTAACGCTAACACCTGCCCGGGTAGCAAAGCGACTAAGCGCTCCGGGCGGGCGGTTGGACACTGCTCAGCGACATGTCTGTGTCGCTCATCAACTGCCGAGCGAAACTGTAGGTTCCTTTGTCTTCACCGGTTTGCGATTTCTGGGCGCGAGATCGGCGCAAGGCGCAAAGAATGAGCCGGCCTCTCTCACGTGTTGGAGCTGGGGCCGCATACGCTCACTCTTTCACAGTAGCTAGCGTGCCGACGCCGAGCGACTGTGGCGACCCAGCCCTTATTCCGCGAACCGTTCAAGAAGGGGCTGTCCGCCAACCGCCGCCGCCAGCTTGTTCAAGATAGGAACATATACCAATGAGGGCCTGTTATTGTTAATGAGATGTTTCAGCGCGGGGGTAGGAGGAGCTGAGATAGGGTAATCGTGCCTTTCCCGCGGAAAAGGCACGGTCCCGATCGCCATCCCCGACCCCCCAGTCCCAGTGCGGTCGGGACCGTCTCTTATTCATGCGTGCAGGAACTCTGCAGGAACTCTGCAACGCTCAATCTCAAAACGCGTTGCGAGCGAGTGAGCAGGCCCCGTGGGAGGAAAGATGCTCGTCGCAATTAGCGCGCAAAATGGACGTGGCTGCTCGCTCAGCGGCCGCGCTAAGTTTGTCGTTGAGCTTGTACTGATCGAATCTAATCGCTAACGCGAGGAGGATGAGAGCGATCCGATACATGGTTGAGACATAACTCTCACCAGTTGACGCATCTTTTTGGTTGCAGAGGTTGTTGTCGTAAAGATCATCTACGTTGCAGAGGTTGTTGTCGTAAAGATCATCTACAAAGTAATTCAACTTACACGGATGCCGGCTAGCGCAGAGTTGGATGTTCCTGGCTCTTGGCTTTGGCTCAGCCCCGCCTTCGTTCTGCGTCGCCTTCGCCAGAGTGCAAGCAGACCTCCTGCCGCGCCGATTAGGCCCGGAAGACCAGCACCGACAACGGGACCTGGAACGCTCACGATTGGCTCCGCTAGAGGAACTGCAAGCAAGGGCCGATCAAGCGAGAGGAATTGGAAGTCACGCGGCGGAGTCTCCACCACATCGGATAGCGGAATGTCAAAAGCACTGGAAGAAGTCTCAAACGCGATCGACGGTGGAGGCATGAACATAGGAGCAGATCTTATGGCGTTCTGCGGAGATTGCTCCCCGGCCGAACTCGCAATTGGGTTAGCGATAATCGAAAAAACAAAAGCCAATCTGACGCAGCATGGCAGCCGTACCATCACTCGACACTCGCTCCCGGCCCCCCAAGCCGGAAGAGTTCACAGCCCCAATCGGAAATTACCGGTGCTCCATTTCGCTAGCAAGCTTCTCTAGCTACTGAACCGAGTCCGGCGAAAGATATTTCGATCCATCATTAGCAATTAGGTGAACGCGCGAACGCGCGGTCTTGTCGCGTCGTGTTGGGCCTGTACTCCGGTTGCGTAGCGACCGCCAAACCAGGCTGCTGTAGGGCAGGGGTTGGTGACGGATCGTTCATACGAGTTTCCAGCCGACGCGTGCTTTCGCCCCAACGCTCGACCACGCTGAGCGGCAGCAGCCGGAGGGGGCCTTATTCGAGGTCCGCAAGGAAACGCGCTGACGCACAAGCCCGGGAAGTATGGCTCTGTTGGCAGAGACGGGTTGTCAGCTAGACCAACACCAGTGGCTCGCGTAAACCCGCTGCCGGGATTCGGACGACCCTGCACTTGGGTCGAAGAGGGGCGGTGGAATGAACGAGAAAATAACAGCCCTGCGTGCTGTCGGTCAATTGCTAGAAATCAGAGCACGTAAAACGCCACCCAATGCTACAGAGCTGCGCGCTCTGGTAGATCTTATACAAGCTGAGCAGGAATGCGACGGCCAATCAAACGACGCGGTATCGGACAGCGCACATCACAATACACGGTTGGCCATTATGTCTCTTGTTAAAGAAATCGAGCTGCACCCCAGTTCGACCGAGTGGCGCGATCTTCTGGAAAACGCCTTCAGCGCAGCGCGAATTTGGCTTGGAAAGCTGTAGGCTTCGCGAAACTAGGAGCGCTCCTCTTCAAGCAAACGGACAACATCGTCGAGGGCGCTGTTGTAACCGTCCACGTATTGCTGTGAAACCGGCGCGGCTTCGACCTTCGCATGAGTCGCTTGATGGTCGCACGAGAGGAGGGCACGTAATTCTTGCGCGAACGCATTCCAGCCGCTGCGCTTGAGTTGATAATGATTGACGTCTTCGTCGGCAGAAATGTCCCTATACACACGATCGCTCATCAATTTTAGAATACGCTGGCGTTCCTGCGCCCTTGCAAATTCGCGAATGCCCTCCGAAAAATGCTCCCAATGGCCGTATTTCATCCCGTGGTCGCGCCATTGGGAAATGCCCATTGGTATGTTGTGACCTGATTCCGCGACCAGCGTGCGCTCCTTGGCCAAAGTTGCCGTGACATCATGTTGCACACGTTTCACCCAACGATCGGCGTCTACGACCGCATCGATCGCATCATGAAATTGGGTCTCGACCTCCCCCCAGGTCGTCTCCTTGTTTTGTTCGGTCATGCGCACACCCGTAGCCGACGCGGCACTGCCAAGGCGGTCGGAAAGTTCCATTTCACCTGGCGAGGGTCAGTTTGTGTTACCCAATGGACCGGTGTCCAGGGGGTATCCCAGGAAAGGCTCAAGGGGATGGAGTTCGTACCCCCCTTGGTCGCACCCTTCGCCGGATGCCCAAGGGTGGCACCGAACCGGGCTAGCGCGTACTTATTAGAATGAAATAGGGCACTTGCGCCCTCGATGTGGGGGAATTCGCGCATGCAGCAGCAACGACCACGCCCAAATTGTCCGATTTGCAACAAGTCCATGCGTCTCAAAAGTGCCCTTCCCGATGATCGACACCCCAACCTGCAACAGGCCAAATTCGTCTGTGATTGCGGCTTGACCATCTATCAGTTGGTCCCGAAGGCTGACTGAGATGGTCTCACCGGCCGCTTTCGACAAATCTCCTGAACGAGCGCACTGTAGGCCGGTCGACGGAACTGGTCTGTAGATGTTAGCGCAGCAGAGGCGAAAACTCAGCGGGGATGAATTCGCGAATGACCGATGTGGGCACGAAGTATTTCGCGATATCTTTTTGACCCTGAGGCGTCTGAGACATGAATTTTCGGCTCATGATGCCGAGGAGACACTTGCGATCTGGATCGAAAACACCGGATCCGGAATTTCCGGTCGTCGCAACATCTGCGATCAAGGTAGTAAACTTGTGTCGGAACTGAAAAGCCAGGACCTGAGGCGAAACGATGCGCGATCTTGCGGCACCTTGAGCGTCCACAACGATGACCGGATCTCCTGGCCAGGGTGGCGCATTACACAACCGCATGTCAGGGAGCACAGGACTCCTGGGCAGTTTTTCAACTTCAACGGACAATAGACTCAAGTCCACATCTTCAAATAAGCCCTGCTTCAAAATCCTCGCTGGCAAGCGCACACCGGCAATATGCACGCTCATCTCCGCCTCGGCGGCGGTGAGGTGGGCAGCCGTGAGGACCAGTCCCGACTTGAGGTAGACCCCAGAGCCGGATTGCTCGCCGTTTCGTATAATCCGCACGGCGCCGATCCATGGGCGGCTGCCCTCCGTCTGACTTGCACTTTCAGTAGTCAGCGATCCTAAGATTGCGACAGCCAAGCTGATCCAAAACGCAAGCCGCGCTTGACCTCGCTTTCGGTGCGCTGGTCTCTTGGTTGACCGGACATCAAATGTCATTTGCCCACCTGCCTGTCCGAGCATTTTTTGGACCAGCGGGCGCTGAGGCACTCTTGGCCAGCCGCAGGATGTTGCACGCTCCGCCGCGCGCTTGGCTGTGAACTAATCCGACGTTGACCCCGCGCACGGTGCGCTTGGATTTGGCATTGAAAATCTCGAAAATGTCAGCGGGCTTTGAGTCGATGCGATCGCCGCTCTGCCGGAAAAAATCGCAAGTGACCACCAAGTCCCTTATCCCGCGGTCATTCTTATTGGAAATTGTGAAATTCGCGATCGCAAATCCAAATTCGTTTCTTGCCCATTGAGTGACAAGATCCACATTCTTAATTGACTCGGCCATGTCCCATCGTGCCGGACTTTCCTTCAGGCCTTCCGGTTGACCAAGTGCGCTCCGTATCGTTACCAGCCCCGCCACGGACGCAACAAAAATAATCGATGCTATGAATACAATCGCTGTCGGCGTGCGCATGACGATCACTCATTCTTTACACTCGTTCCGGAGAAAAAAGCAGGCAAATGGTAACTTCGGTCCCCGCGTGCGCTCAGTCTATCCGACAAGAATCAGACGAAGGACAGCTTCTGGACCATGTGCAGCTTCAACGCCCTCACGCAGCCAAATTCTTAGTAGGAGTGCGTCACACAGCGGCTGTACTACATCGGGCCGTTGAGGAAGCGAGCGTTGATTTCTTCGCTCTGCTCCACCTTCTCGGCGTGCGCGTCATAGGCAGTCGCCATCCTCAAATAGCGTGCTTGCATTGCTGAATTGAGCGTCGCTCGCGTGCGACACTCTTCAGCGCGCTCTTTCAACCAATTTATCCGTGGGGTCAAGGCGCCGCTCCAGAACAATATTAGCGGTAAATCGCGGCGGCTTGACCTTCTTCGTGTTCCGGCGACGACGAGCAACGCGCGCCGGCTTGCAAAAATCATGCGCGATCTGGGCTACGTGGCGATCAAATCGCGCCGTCTCTTGCCGGGCGGTTGGCACGGCACCGTAACGCGCGGTTGGACGCGACCCTTCCGCGAACTTAGGACCC
>WNGB01002238.1_pt1 | contig 46813 bp, 46 predicted proteins | sample 5400681 | NCBI WGS metagenome assembly WNGB01 (sample SAMN13153367, study PRJNA577476) | soil metagenome | isolation source: 115 cm soil or saprolite under grassland replicate 2 | place: USA:California | collected 2016-06-15
CGACCGAGATGCCGATCTCCCGCCAGGTGCGGCTCAGCAGGTTGGCGCGGTGCGGTGGGCTGGCCATCCACATGCGAAGGGCCTCCGCCGCGGAGAACTCGGGCGCCTCCCAGATCAGGTTCTCACCCACCGTCCACTGCCGGAAGCCCTTGGCCGGATAGAGACGCTGAATCCGCTTCCAGAAGGCGGTGCCGTCGGCGGAGGAGTGGGAGAAGTATCCGCGCTCGGCCATCTGCGACGAGTGGCGGGCGGCCGCGGCAGACAGACCGGGTGCGAGACGGAGCGGTCGCAGCCCGTGCTGCGCCCGGAGGGCGTTCACCTGGACGAGCAGCTGCTTGTCCAGCGCCTTCTGCCGGGTCGCCGAGGACCTGTCCGCCGACGCAGGCGACGCGAGCAGGGCCGCTGCAACGAGCGGCAGGAGCAGAAGCAGGCGGATGCGCGCCATCTGGCTGGTGCATCGGCGCGGGACTGCCGATCCATGATCCTCTGTCGGGGTACCGGATTCGAGGGAGTCGTCAGGCCGTGCGCAGAAGGGCGAGCGCCGGCTCGACAGGGTCGGCGAGGTCGCCGCCGCCGAGCGCATACCCCGGCCCGAACGGCATGGTGAAGCACCAGCGCAGGATGGCGTTCTGCTGACCGGAGTCGAGCCCGTCGAAATGGATCCCCGTGCGAACCGTGCCGTCCTCCTCAGGGTGGACGGCCGTCACGCGGGCGTCCGTCTCGATCGTCGTCTCGCCCAGCTTCAGGCTCAGTTTGAGGCGGCTGCCCGGCTCGAGCGACGCCGAAGTTCGCATGCCCAGGCCGAAGAGGCTCAGGTCGTGGACGGAGGCTCGCCCCAGGGTGGGCTCGGGCGCTACGGTCGCGTAGCGGGCCTCCAGCTGGACGGGGAACCTGTGGGTGCGTCGCCGGTGCCGGACCGACGTGGCCCAGAGGATGGTGGCGGTCAGAAACCCGCCGCTGAGGACGGCCCAGGCCACGGTCACCCCGCAGGCGAAGGGCGTCAGCGCGCCAGGAAGGCCGGCGAGCTGTGCCGCCACCTGGTACGCGATGCCGAGCATCGTGAGCACGGCGAGTGCGAGCTGGATGCGAACTGCTGCGAGCGGAGGGGCTCCGCGGCTTCCCGCCCCCTTTGGGGTCACCTTGAAGGCGACACGGCCACGCTTGAAGAGCGCGCTCGCCGCCGACGTGTACGCAGCCATCCGAACCAGGGCGAAGCGGTCGCCCTCCAGGACGTGGTAACGGCCCCGCGCCATTGCCGACGTCGCGAGCGGGACTAGCACGAGTTGCGGCAGGAAGAGCGTGAGGTAGAGGATTGGGGGGGCGGACAACGGCAGCGTGCCCGTGAGCAGCGTGAGCGACGGTACCAGCACGCCGATCAGCCGTTGCGGGCCCTCGAGGTAGTGCGTGACCGAAGAGAGGTAGTGCAGCCGCTGCTTCCAGCCGAGCCCCCGGTGGAACAGCGGGTTGTCCTTGCGTAGCACCTGGTAGCAGCCCCGGGCCCAACGGCTTCGCTGGGTCAGGAAGGCGTTGACCTCTTCGGGCGCGAGTCCGAGGGCGAGCACCTCGTCGTGGTACACGCTCTTCCAGCCCGCCGCGTGGAGCTTCATCGCGGTGTGGGTGTCCTCGACCACCGTGTCCGTGGCCACGCCTCCGACAGAGACCAGCGCCTTACGGCGAATCAACGCCGAGCTTCCACACCAGAAGGCGGCGTTATGGCGGTCCTTGCCACGGCAGATGACCTCGTAGAAGAGACTCTGCTCGTTTCGGATCGGATCGCCGGAGCGGCGTGAATGCTGGAAGCTCTGGTTGAAGAAGGCCTGCGGCGACTGGACGAAGGCGACGGCGGGATCGGTGAAGTAGCCGATCGTGCGCTCGAGGAAATGCGGGAAAGGGACGTGGTCGGCGTCGAGGACGAGCAGAAAGTCCGCGTCGATCAGCGGCAGCGCGTGGTTGAGGTTTCCCGCCTTCGCCTCGTTGCGCGGCGCGGGTCGCACGATGTAGTGCGTCCCGAGCTCTGCGGCCATCTCGGCAACCCACCGCCGGTCGCCGTCGTCGAGGACGAAGACCTCCGGCTTCGGATCGTGGCGGATCGCGAGCGCTCCGAGGAGCGTCGCCCTGACGATTTCCTCGGGCTCATTGTAGGTCGGGACGAGAACGGCGACTCGCCTGTGCTCGGGCTGCCGCCAGCTCGCCTCCCGGGTCGTCAGTCTCCACGTCGAGAAGATGAAGAGCGTCACCGCGGTGAGCGCCCAGGTCTCGGCGATCAGGAGCGGAAGGCCGAGCCACAGCGAGCCGGGACTGAGCGTGAAGCCCCAGCGCCAGGCAAGATAGGCGACACCGGCGACCAGGGCGAGCAGCGCGAGTGTCTGTCGTCCACGCTCGGCAGCAGCAAGCGGAGGTCCAGCGGCGTTCACCTCCACGTAATCGACCCTTGATCGAGGGATCCCATCCCCCGAAACGGGCAGATGGGCCGCTTCGTGCGGCGGGTGAGCGTGGCCTTGTGCGACATGTCTCTTCCTGACAGGATCAAAGGGCACGCGCCATGCGCTCGAAGCTCCTCACTCTCGCCCTCGTCCTCGCGGTACTTGCCCGCGATGGCGCACGGCGGCTCAGCTCCGCCTGGTGCGACCGCCCGCTGCCGGGACGGGACGTACAGCTACTCGCAGCACCATTCGGGCACCTGCTCGCACCACGGCGGTGTCGCCGCGTGGCTGGACCGAAGCTCGAGCGCCGGCGCGCGAACCGTCGCCGTCGGCAGGACGGTCCTGCTCGCCGCCCGCACGAAGGCGACCGGTTGCAGACTGGGCGCGAACCCCGACCCCGCCTGCTCGCCTGGGGCGTACTACAGCAAGCTAGCGAAGTCGGTGATCTGCTCGGCCGGCTTCCACACCGGCGATGTTCGCAACGTGCCCGAGGCGGAGAAGTTCGCGGTCGAGCGCGAATACGGGCTGGCGCCCGGCCACTACGGCCGCACCCTCGAGATCGACCATCTCGTCTCGCTCGAGCTGGGCGGCTCGAACGACATTGCGAACCTGTTTCCCGAGCGGGCCAACGCCCACCCCGGCTACAAGGTCAAGGATCGGCTCGAAAACAGGCTGCACGACCTCGTCTGCGCCGGGTCGATGCGCCTGCGCGTCGTCCAGCGCGAGATCGCCCGAAACTGGCAGGGCCTCTACAAGCGGGTCTACGGAGTCGCTCCTGCCGACTGACGGGGGCTCCGCTAGCGGCGAACGCGCAGCGAGAGGACGTCCGGCCGGTGATAGTGGCCCGCCGGGTCGAAGCGCTGCCGCTCCGCGTACAGGCGCTCCGGATCGAGCTCGGCAACAAGGATTCCCTCCTCGTCCCACAGCGGCCCCGCGAGGTAGGTCCCGTCCGGGGCGAGGATTGCCGACCCGCCGCGACCGAGCAGCTCGGGACCGTCGGCGATGGGCACGTCGTCCGGGTAGCTCGAGGCGCGCTGGAAGACACAAGGGCTGACGACGAACGCGCGAGACTCGCGGGCGATGTGCCGGAGCGAGTCGTGCCAGGCGTCCGAGTCGTCCGCCGTCGGGGCGAGGTAGATCTCGACGCCGGACTCGTACAGCGCGAAGCGCGCGAGCGGCATCTGGTTCTCCCAGCAGATCAGCCCGCCCAGCCGGCCGAGCGGCGTCTCGATCGCCCGCAACCCCCTCCCGTCTCCCTGTCCCCAGACGAGCCGCTCGTGGTTCGTGGGCACGAGCTTCCGGCGATGGAGAGCCAACCGGCCCTCGGGCGAGTAGAGGAGCAGCGCGTTGTAGATCGTCCCGCGCTCGAGCTCGTTCGCTCCGACCGCCAGCCAGATCTCGTGCTGACGGGCGACGTCGGCGAGCCGCTCGGCCGCGGGGCCGGGGATCTCCACGGACTCTCTGGCGAGGCGGGCGAAGACCGGCTTGGCGTCGGAGCCGCCCGCGAGGAAGCGCGCCCACCGGCTCGAGGGATAGGTAGGGAGGAACGCCTCGGGGAAGACAGCGAGCTGCGCCCCCCGAGCCGCCGCCTCGGCGACCAGGCCGTCCAGCTTGTCGATCGTCGCCTCGAGGTCGAGCTGGACCGACTCGGCCTGGACACAGGCCACGGTGACGCGCTCCTTCACTGCGCTCTCCCGTAGACGGAGACGTGGCGACCGCTTCCGCTGTCGAAGGGCTCTCTCCGCCAGTCGGCCCAGCGCTCCCGGAGCTCGAGCCCTGCCAGACGGGCCATGAGGTCGAGCTCGGAGGGAAAGGCGTAACGGATTGAGACGGGGTAAAAGCGCAGCCCCTGCTCGGTGAGCTCGACGTGCTGGCTCGCGACGACCTGCTCGACCGGATCGTGCTCGTCCACGTTGACCACGACCCGGTCGGACTCGACCTTGAACGCCGAGACGCGCTGGTTGCGGTCGAAGCGGGCAAGGTCGGGGACGAAGACTTCGACCACGAAGACGCCCTCGCCGTCGAGATGGGCGGCGACGTTCTCGAAACAGCGGACCTGCTCGCCCTGCGACAGCAGCGCGAAAAAGGTGTTGAAGGCGACGAAGACCAGCGGGTAGTCGCCCTCGACCGGAACGTCGGCGAAGTCGCCCATCGTCACCGGGATCGCGTCGCCGCCAGGCTTCTCGCGCAGCTTGGCCACCATCGCCTCGGAGGCGTCGACGCCGTGCACCTCGAGGCCGCGAGCGGCGAGCGGGAGGGCGATGCGACCGGTTCCGATCGCCAGCTCGAGCACGGGCCCGGGACCGGCCAGCTGCGCCAGGAACTCGACGCACTCCTCGGTCTGGAACGGGTAGCCAGTCCCCTCGTGCCAGGTGTCGTAGACGTCGGCGATGCGGTCACCGTAGGTGGAGATCTCGTAGCCCTTCATGCCGGGATTCTTAACCGCGGAACGTGCGGTTCGCTTACGCGTCGCACTTTCCGCGGATCTGTACAAGTGGTTCGATCATCCATCGAGCACCTCGCGGAGGGAGGCCACGTACTCGCGAAGCGCTCCCGGGCCTTTCTCCGCGACCTCGACCGCGCGCGAGCCGACGACGATCCCGTCCGCGAGGCCGGCTGCCGCGCCGGCCTGCTCGGGCGTCGAGATGCCGAAGCCCGCGTAGAGCGGGATGGCCGTCGCGAGCCGCCGCGCCCGCTCGACCAGGCCGCCGAGGGCGGGGGAGAGGGCATCGCGCGTGCCCGTCGTCCCCGTCAGCGTCACCAGGTACAACCAGCCGTCCGTGGTGTCGGCTGCCAGCGCAATGCGCTCGTCGGTGGACGTTGGTGCGACGAGCTGGACGCGCGGCAGCTCCCGGTGCTCGCCCACCGGGAGGTCGGCGACGATCAGGCTCGAGGCGCCGGCCGCGCGCAAATCAGCGGTGAAGCGCTCGTACCCGTAGGCCTCGAGCAGCGAGGCGTAGGTCATGGGGATCAGCGGAACGGCGGGTCCGAGCCGTTCCCGCGCGCGGCCCAGGCACTCGAGGCACGCCTTCGTCCGCATGCCCTGGGCGAGCGCTCGCTCTGCGGCGCGGCGGATCACGGGGCCGTCCGCGAGCGGGTCCGAGAACGGGAAGCCGAGCTCCACGATGTCCGCGCCGCCCTCGACGGCCGCCTCGGCCAGCTCGGGCGTTTCCGATCCGGCCATCAGGTAGACGACCAGCGCCTTGCTCATCCGCTGCGCGCCAGCACCTCGTCGAGATCCTTGTCGCCGCGTCCTGAGAGGCAGACCAGCACGAGCTGCGCGTCCAGGTCGGCGGCTCGGGCGAGCGCGTGCGCCGGCTCGAGCGCGGGAATGATCCCCTCCGTGGCCGCGAGACGGCGGAACGCCGCGAAGGCCTCGGCATCGGTGGCGGTCGTGTACTCGGCGCGTCCCGAGTCGCGCAGCCACGCGTGCTCCGGCCCCACCCCGGGGTAGTCGAGACCCGCGGCCACCGAGTGGGCGTCCAGCACCTGGCCGTCCTCGTCGGCCAGGAGCGACGAGCGCGCTCCGTGCAGGACGCCCGGGCGCCCGCTCACGAGACTGGCCGCGTCGGCCGCCTCGACCCCGAGCAGCCGCACCTCGCGGTCGTCCACGAAGCCCGAGAAGATGCCGATCGCGTTCGAGCCGCCGCCGACGCAGGCGACGACGACGTCGGGCAGCCGCTCCTCGGCGGCGAGGATCTGCTCGCGCGCCTCGTGGCCGATCACAGCCTGCAGCTCGTGGACGATCTCCGGGTACGGAGCCGGCCCGACGCAGGATCCGATCAGGTAGTGCGTCGTCTCGACGTTGGTGATCCAGTCGCGGATGGCCTCGCTCGTCGCCTCCTTGAGGGTTCGGCTGCCGAACTCAACCGGCAGAACCTCGGCGCCGAGAAGCTCCATTCGCTCGACGTTGGGGCGCTGCCGGCGCATGTCCTCCGCGCCCATGTAGACGGCGCACTCGAGCCCGAAGCGTGCGCACACGGTCGCCGTGGCCACGCCGTGCTGGCCGGCGCCCGTCTCGGCCACGATGCGGCGCTTCCCCAGCCGGCGGGCGAGCAGCGCCTGGCCAAGCGCGTTGTTGAGCTTGTGCGCCCCGGTGTGGAGGAGGTCCTCGCGCTTCAGGTAGAGCCGGATGCCGGGCGCGAACCGCTCGGCCAGCGTCAGCGGGGTCGGTCGTCCGCCGTACTCTCGCCCCAGGCGGTCGAGCTCGAGCTCGAAGCCCGGATCTTCGCGCGCCTCGCGCCAGGCCCCGTCCAGCTCCTCGAGCGCCGGGACCAGCGTCTCCGGGACGAAACGCCCCCCGTACGGGCCGTAGGTCAGGACCTGGCCGCCGCCACCCACGCTCGTACCTTCTCGTGATCCTTGACGCCTGGCGCGTGCTCGAGCGATGAGGATGCGTCGACCGCCCACGGCCGCACCGCGGCGATCGCCTCACGCACATTCTCGGGTCCCAGCCCGCCGGCGAGCATCACGCGGCCCTCGACACTGGCCGCACTGCTCCAGTGCGTCGGGTCGTGGCTCTGCCAGGGCTGGTCGAGCACCCGCGCGACGGGTACGCCGTCGCGCAAGAGAAGCGCCTCCCGGCCGCGCACGTCGCCGCCGTCGTCGGGGTAGAGCTGCACGAGGTCCGCCGTCGTGTCCGGCGTCTCGTCCACGAAGACCGCCACCGAGAGCGCGGTCTCGGGCACGTCGAGCACCGATTCCGAGCGCCGCGGGCTCTTCTCGACCAGGATGAAGCCGAGCAGGTCGGCGCCGGCCTCGACGGCAACGTCGACGTCCTCCTGCCGGGTCAGGCCGCATACCTTCACCAGCGGGCGGGAGAGCAGCTCACGCAGCCTGGCCTGGGGATCCTGTGCCTGCATGAGGGCCGACCCGACCAGGATCGCGTCCGCGCCGGCGAGTTCCGCCGCGGCACCTTGAGCACGGGTGTGGACGCCGCTCTCGGCGACCACGACACGGTCGTGCGGCACCTGCGCAACGAGCTCGAGCTGCGTCTGCCGGTTGAGCTCGAACGTGGTGAGATCCCGCGCGTTGATCCCCACGACCGGAGCGCCGAGCGCGACGGCGCGCTCGAGCTCCTCCGCGTCGTGGGCCTCGACGAGCGCGTCCAGGCCGAGCGACTCGGCCTTCGCGAGCAGGCGCGCGGAGGCCGAGTCGTCGAGATCGCGCAGGAGCAGCAGCACGGCGTCGGCGCCTACGTCCCTGGCAGTGCGGAGATCGCCGACGTTCGAGAAGAACCCCTTCGCGAGCAGGGGCAGTGAGGTGACCTTGCGGGCGGCTCGTAGGTCGTCCCACGACCCGGCGAAACGCTCGTCCACGAGCACGGAGATCGCAGCTGCTCCGGCGCGCTCGAATCCGGCGGCGAGTTGAGCCGGGTCCGCGTCTGGCCGGAGAGCTCCCGCCGAGGGCGAACGCCGCTTGATCTCGGCGATTGCGCCCAGGCTGGGCCCCGCGAGGGCGTCGCGAAAGGGCGCCATCAGACCGCGACCTGCTCTCGCGAGAAGTCGATCAGGCGCTCGAGGCGGTCGGCCGCTTCGCCCGAGTCGACGGCCTCCACGGCCAGCGAGAGTCCCTCGCACAAGTCGGCGGCATGCCCCGCGGCTGCGATCGCCCCGGCAGCATTCAGGAGGATCGCATCCCGTCGCGGGCCGGGGGCCCCGGCCAGGACAGCGCGAATCATCTCGGCGTTCTCGCGAGGGGCGCCGCCCCCCAGGTCGGCGAGCTCGCAGCGGGCGAGCCCGAGTTCGAGCGGATCCACGACCCGTTCGAGCACGGCCCCGTCCACGACTTCGCAGACGAGGTTCGGGCCCATCGGCGAGAGCTCGTCGATTCCGCCGGCACCGTGGACGACGAACGCGCGGCGTGCGCCGAGGCGCACCAGCACCTCCGCGATGGTGCGCACCAGCCCAGGTGCGTAGACGCCTACGATCTGCGCCCGTGCGCCCGCGGGATTCGTCAAAGGCCCGAGGAGGTTGAAGACGGTCCGGGTGCCGAGCTCGCGCCGCACCGGCGCTGCGTGCCTGAACCCCGGGTGGTGCGCCGGTGCGAAAAGGAAGCCGAAACCGAGCTCGTCGATGGAGCGGGCGATCCGCTCCGGCGGCAGCTCGAGCTCGAAGCCGAGGGCCTCGAGCACGTCGGCCGAGCCCGACGCCGAGGAGACGGCGCGATTCCCGTGCTTGGCGACGGCTGCCCCTGCCGCCGCCGCCACGAGGGCGGCGGCCGTGGAGATGTTCAGCGTGGCTGCACCGTCGCCGCCGGTGCCTGCGGTGTCCACCAGGTCGTCGCGGGTCGGACGTACCGCCAGCACATGCTCGCGCATCGCCTCCGCGCAACCGGCGATCTCGTCCGCCGTCTCGCCCTTAATGCGCAGCGCGACGAGGAACGCCGAGATCTGCGCGGCTGTGGCCTCGCCGCCCATGATCCCTCCCATCGCCGAGCGCGCCTCGGCGCGCGAGAGCTCGTGGCCGTCGAGGAGGCGCTCGAGGGAGGACTGGATCACGATCTGCCTTCGAGGAAGTTGCGGCACAGGTCCATTCCCAGCGGGAGCGTAAGGACGGACTCCGGATGAAACTGGACGCCGTCCACCGGCAGCTCCCGGTGGCGCACCCCCATCACCTCGCCGTCGTCGCTCGTCGCCGACACCTCCAGCTCGTCCGGGACACGCGTTGCCGCCAGAGAGTGATAGCGGCCGGCCTGGAACCCCTGGGGGAGGCCTGCGAAGATGCCTCGCCCGTCGTGAGTGATCGTGCTCGACTTGCCGTGCAGCAGCCGCTGGGCCTGCCCGATCTCGCCGCCGAAGGCCTCGACGACCGCCTGGTGCCCGAGGCAGACCCCGAGGGTCGGCGTCTCCGGGGCGAGGCGCCGCACGATCTCGAGGGTCGAGCCCGAATCCTCAGGTCGGCCCGGGCCGGGAGAGATGACCAGATGAGAGGGTCGAAGACGCGCGGCCTCGTCCGCGTCGATCGCGTCGTTGCGCCTCACGACCACCTCCGCCCCGAGCTCCTCGAAGAGGTGAACGAGGTTGTACGTGAAGCTGTCGTAGTTGTCGATCAAGAGAATCATCGCTGGCCCTCCGCCAGGGTAATCGCGGTCTCGAGCGCGGCGAGCTTCCGCAGGCACTCCTCGTGCTCGGCGTGAGGGTCGGAGTCGGCCACGATCCCGGCGCCGGCCTGCAGGAGCGCCACGCCGTCGTGCAGGACGATCGTACGGATGGCGATGCAGGTGTCGAGCGTGCCGTCCGGGAGCGCGTAGCCGACGGCGCCGGCGTACGGCCCACGCCGGTAGCCCTCGAGCTCGGAGATCAGCTGCATCGCCCGCACCTTGGGCGCGCCCGAGACGGTCCCCGCGGGGAAGCAGGCGCGCAGCAACTCGAAAGGCCCGACGCCGTCCTGGAGTACGCCAGCCACCTCTGAAACCAGGTGGGTGACGTGGGAATAGCGCTCGGGCTCCAGGAAGCGCTGCACGTGGACGGTGCCGGGTCGGCAGACGCGCGAGAGGTCGTTGCGGCCGAGATCCACGAGCATCACGTGCTCGGCTCGGTCCTTTTCCGAGGCGAGCAGGCGTTCCGCATCTCCCTGGCCGGCCCGAGTCGTGCCTGCGATCGGGTTCAGGCTTGCGTGGCCGTTCTCGCTCTTGACCAGCGTCTCGGGCGACGAGCCGATCAACGCGAGCCCGTCCAGCTCGAGCAGGAAGTTATACGGGGAGGGATTCACGCGGCGGAGGGTGCGGTAGAGGCCGATCGCGTTCGCCGAGGTGGGCCGGAGTGCCCGCTGGGAGAGAACGATCTGAAAGGCGTCGCCGGCGCGAATGTGGTCCTTCGCCGCGACCACGGAGCGCTCGTAATCCAGTCGCGACGGGAGCCGCCTGGTCGGGCCGCTCCGGCCGCTCCCCGCTGGGACGGGCGGCCGCTCACCGGCGAGCAGGGCCTCGACCTCGGCCGCGTCGCCGAACAGCACCTCCGCCATCCCCCGCGCGTGATCGAAGCGAACGACCGCGTCGGCCGCGACGAAGCGGCTCTGCGGCAGGTCGGGGCCAGCGCCCGGCAGTGGGACGGTGGGCTCGAGCGCCGACGCATGGTCGTAGGAGACATAGCCGACTACCGACCGGCCTGACCGCTCGGCGTCGTCCAGCTCGAGCAGCTGTGAGCCGCAGCCGACCCAGGAGTAGCGGCCGAGTCGTCCCCGCTCGACCGATTCCAGCAGGAACGACGCGCCACCGGCCGCGCGGAGACGCAGGTAGGCCCCCAGCGGGGTGATCAGGTCGGTGGCGATGACGGTGGTGGCGTTCATTTCTCCAATGCCGAAAGACCCTCGGCGGAGGGTCTCGAGCGGGACGGGCTGATCAGCAGGCCTAGGTCAGGCGCAGGCTCGCAGAAGAGGCCCGCCGGAGCGGGCCTCTTCCCAGGAAGGAGGGCATGAGAGGGAGGGATGTCTAGGTTGTCGCTCCCCAGGAGGGAGCCTGAGGCGGGCCGCCGAAGGGCCGGAAGCCGTGGGGGAGGCCCCGGAAGAGCCGCCGATCTCCGAACGGGCCCGCGAACGTGCCGTTGACGATCTCGTCGATCCTGGACTTCAGGTGGTCGAGCAAGTCGTCGGCCTGGGCCTGGGTGAGGTTTCCGTCGGCCACGGCCTGGTCGAGCGTCTTCTTCGCTGCATCGAGGATTGCGTTCTTCAGACCGTCGACCGATTTGTCCTGTGCCTTGGCGATCGCTGCGAGGGACTGCCCGGCCGCCAGCTTCTCCCGCAGCTGGGCGGTGGTCAGGCCGAGGTAGTCGGCGGCGGCGGAGAGCTTGCCGGGGCCGAGGACGTGGAAGCGGAAGCCGCCCATGTGGTCCCGGAAGCCAAGGGCGGGGCGGAGACCGGGGTGGAGCAAGCCCGGGCCAAAGAAGCCGGGGCCGAGGAAGCGGCTTTGGCCCGACTTGATCCGGGCCTTGAGCTCGTCGGCCTGGGCCTTCGTGATCCGGCCATCCTTGAGCGCGGCGTCCACCTGGTCGATCTCGGCCGCCTTCACCGCATCGTTCAGCTTCTTGGACGAGATGCCCAGATGCTGGGCCACGGAGTCGAGGAAGGCGCTCGGCGACGAGGCTCCACTCTTGCCGGCGGCGATCGCTGCTCCGCCGCCGACGGCGACGACGAACCCGGCGGCCCCCAGCGCCAGCATTCGTCCGGTGGGTCTCTTCATGGGCCTTATGAAACCAGGCGGGTCTAAGAAGAGCCTAAGAACTCGGTGAGAAGCCTCTGAGAACGAGCGGGAGAGCCCGCCCCGGCCGGTGGCCAAGGCGGGCTCGTGCGGGCGGCTACGCGCTGGTGCCGCTGGAGGATGCGCCCGCGCCTGCGGGGGAAGGAGCACCGGGCATACCGCTCTCGACCTTGACGACCTCGAACTGCTTGTCGACGTAGACGGTCGCCGGCGTTCCGTCCGACTTGACCACATGGGCCTCGTAGGCCGCGTTGCCGTCCGCGTCGGTCTCCACACGGACGATCGTGGCCCCCGGCACCTTGGCCAGCGCGACCTCCTTGACCTTCGCAGCGGTGTCGCCGCTCAAGGCCGTCTCGTCGCTGCGCTGGGCGCCCCAGGGGTGCTGGGCATTGGGCGGCGCCGGGGTGGTGGCGGCCTGGACGGCGCCGCTGCCGGATCCGGAGGCCGAGCTGGACCCCGATCCGCCGGCGGCGCTCGCGACCCCGTAGCTGCCGGCTCCGAGGCCGACGGCGATCGCACCCAGCGCCACGACTCTCTCCAGTGACCTGCGGTGTTTGACGTTGTCCATCGGTCTGTCTCCTTTCGGTTGGGTTCCGCCCGGACTGGGCGCTCCGCAACCGTCGCAACCGGAAATGAGACGAGCCTATGAGCGGGCTAATAAGGCGGTAAGAATCAGCCCGGCGCGAGGCGGAGGCGCATGCGCGTCCCGCCGCCCTCGGCTGGCTCGGCGCTGACGTCGCCGCCGTGGACCTCCGCCACCTGGCGAACGATCGCGAGCCCCAGCCCGGAGCCGGGCATGCCGCGTGCCGACGGGGCGCGGTAGAAGCGGTCGAAGACGAAGGGCAGGTCCCGGTCCTCGATGCCGGGGCCGTGGTCTCGCACCGTCACCTGTCCGCGCTCGACGCGGACGTCGACGCTGCCGCCCGGCGGGCTCCACTTCGCCGCGTTGTCGAGCAGGTTGCCGACCGCCCGCTCAAGCGAGCTGCGGACCCCGCGGACTGTGGTCTCCTCGGCCTCCAGTGCGAACGAGACCTCGGGGGTGTTCCGTCCCGCCCGCTCCACCGCCTCGGTCACGAGCAGATCGAGCCGGATGTCCGCCGGCTCCTCGGGGTGCTGCTCTCCGCGGGCTAGCTCCACCAGCTCGGCGACGAGCGTGCTCATCTCTGAGAGCTGCTCGACTACATCCGCCAGCAGCCGTCCGCGCTCGTCGGTGGCCATGTCGTCGTCCCGCGAGAGCACCTCGATGTTGGTTCGCAGGCTGGTCAGCGGCGTCCGGAGCTCGTGTGACGCATCGGCGACGAGCTGGCGCTGCGCCCGTACGGACTGCTCCAGCGCTTCGAGCATGGTGTTGAAGCTCGCGGCCAGGCGGCTGAGCTCGTCGCGACCGCGCACCTCGATTCGCTCGGCGAGGTTGCCCGTCTGCGTCACCGTCTCGGTCGCCTCGGTCAGGCGCCTGACCGGTGCGAGCGCCGTCCGCGAGACGATCAGGCCGAGCCCGGCGGCGATGGCCACGCCTCCGCCCATGATCAGGAACAAGAGGCGCCTGATCCGCGCGAGCGCATGGTCGACCTCGTCGAGTGGACGCGCGATCTGGATCGCGTAGCGTTCCCGGAGGGCGGGCACCGTGTAGACGCGAACGTGCCGACCGGCTACGTGGGCATCCGAGAAGAACGCGCCCCGCGTGTGCGCCGCCGCCGCGCGGTCGCGCTCGTGCACCGGCAGCGTCACGGTCTCTCCTTCCTGGAGGATCGGAGCCCCCGTTGCGGGGACGAGCTGCGTGTAGCCGGCCGCCCCGCCGAGGAAGGCCGGCGGGGTGTCCAGCACCGGCCGCTCGGTCTCCGGGTCGAGCCGGATCCTCGCTGCAAAGGTCACTGCGCGCGAGCGGAGGCTCTCGTCCACCTGGCCCCTCAGCTCACCACGGACGACGACGTAGACGATCGCGGAGGCGACGGCCACCGCCACGGCGACGGCGAGCGCCGCCACCAGCGCCAGACGGCTCTGAAACGTCATTGCTCGCGGAGCGCGTAGCCGACGCCGCGGATCGTCTGGATCAGCCGCGGCTTCCCGCCCGCCTCCGTCTTGCGCCGGAGATAGCCGATGTAGACGTCGAGCGAGTTGGACGCGTAGCCGAAGTCGTACCCCCACACGCGTTCGAAGATGATCGAGCGCGTGAGCACCTGGCGCGGGTTGCGGAGGAAGAGCTCGAGCAGGGCGAACTCCGTGCGCGTCAGCTCGATCTCCTCGCCGCCGCGCCGAACCTCGTGCGCGCGCGGGTCGAGCTCGACGTCGGCGAACCGAAGAACGTCTCCCGGCGCGCCGTTCGAGCTCCTGCGCAGCAGCGCCCGCAGCCGCGCATGCAGCTCCTCGAGCGCGAACGGCTTGACGAGGTAGTCGTCGGCGCCGGCGTCGAGCCCGGCGACGCGGTCGTCCACCTGGTCGCGGGCGGTAAGCATCAGCACGGGAACGCGGTCACCGGCCCGGCGGAGAGTGCGGCAGACGTCGAGCCCGTTCAGCCCAGGCATCAGGACGTCAAGAACGAGCGCGTCCGGATGTGACTCTCCGGAGCGAAGCCGGACCAGCGCCTCCTCGCCGTCCTCGGCCAGCTCGACCTCGTACCCCTCCAGAGTGAGGGCGCGCCGCAGCGATTCGCGCACAGCACGCTCGTCGTCGACTACCAGGATCCGCATAGGCCGGATTGTGCAGATGAACTCCCTGGATCGTGCCGGTTCTTAGGCACTTCTTACTCCGATCTCAGGCTGGCCTTAATCGTGGCCTGTGCGATACGGCAGACGTTCTCACCCCGCCGAAAGGACGCGCATGTCCCGCTTTCTCACCCGATCCATCGCCGTTCCCGTCCTGGCCCTGCTCGCCGCCGCACTCGTGGGAGGCGGAGTGGGCGCGGGCGCCTACGCAGTCGTCGCCAAGGACGGCGGCGGAGGCGGCGGTTCCCCCTCCGCTGTCCGCCCGGCCGCGCAGACCACCCGCACCGCGCTGAGCGTGAACGGAATCTACCGGCGTGTCTCGAGTGGTGTGGTCGAGGTCACGACGACCACCGGCGCGAACTCGTCGCCGTACCCGTTTGGCGGCGGGGGGTCGCAACAGGCCCAGGGCTCAGGCTTCGTCTACGACACCGAGGGCCACATCATCACGAACGAGCACGTCGTCGCCGGTGCGGATTCGATCTCGGTCAGGTTTCCGAACGGCGCGACCTACAAGGCGACCCTCGTCGGCAGCGATGCGTCGACAGATCTCGCAGTGCTCGAGGTGAACGCGCCGCAGAAGCTGCTCCATCCGCTCACGCTGGCGGATTCGAACGACCTGGCCGTGGGCGACGGCGTCGTCGCCATCGGCAGCCCGTTCGGTCTGGAGAACACCGTCACCTCCGGGATCGTGAGCGCGCTCCACCGCGACATCGCCGCACCGAACGACTTCACGATCGACGACGCGATCCAGACCGACGCGGCGATCAACCACGGGAATTCAGGGGGACCGCTCCTGGACCTGCTCGGGCGCGTGATCGGCGTGACCGCGCAGATCAAGAGCTCGAGCGGCGGCAACGAGGGCGTCGGCTTCGCCATCCCCTCGAACACCGTTCGCTCGATCGCCTCCAGGCTGATCTCCACCGGCACGATCCAGCACGCGTACCTCGGAGTCGCCGTCGAGACGATCCCGAGTGACGCCGCGGGTTCCCTCGGCGTTCCCCAGGGGGTCGAGGTGACAGAGGTGCGCCCCGGCACGCCGGCCGCCCGTGCAGGTCTCGACGGCGCCGACGCCTCCAAGACGGTCAACGGCGAGACCTATCCGACCGGAGGCGACGTGATCACCGAGGTCGACGGACACCGGGTGACGAGTGCCGACCGGCTGCGCGAGTTGATCGACGCCAAGCAGCCCGGAGACGAGATCACGATCACCTACGTCCGCGGCGGCAGCGAGAAGACCGTGCACGTCACGCTGGCGAAGCGTCCGTCGTGAGCGGCTCTCGGATAGCAGCCGCGCGTGCCCGAGCGGCGAGCGCCAAGGCCGTGCTCCTGGTCTCCGCGGTCCTCGGCTCAGTCCGCTCCGCAGGTCGCGTCAGGCAGCTCGTGACGTCGCACCGCTTCCCCGCCATGGGCTGCGAGGTCGTCGTCGTCGGCGCAACGTCGAGGGAGGCGGCCCGCATCGAAGCGCTCTTCCGCGACCGCGACCGCGTGTTCAGCCGCTTCCGGACCGACAGCGAGCTCAACCGCGTCAACATGGCCCCAGGGGAGCTCACGCGGGTCTCCGCCGAGTTCGAGGCCATGGCTCGCCGCGCGCTGCGGGCGGCGGAGAGCACCGGCGGGCTCGTCGACCCGACACTCGGCGACGCTGTCGAGGCGGCCGGGTACGACCGCGACTTCGACGAGCTCGAGGCCACTTTGGATCCCCCCTTGACGGGCCCGCCCGGGCGGTGGCGGTCTGTGCGCCTCGGTAGCGGCTGGCTGCGCCGGCCGGCCGGTCTGCGGCTCGACCTCAAGGGCGTCGTCAAGGGGCAGACGGTCGACGACGCGCTGCGACTGATGGACGGGGACGGCTATGTGTCCGCAGGGGGCGACCTCGCGACCAGAGGCTCCGTCGACGTCGCGCTTCCGGGTGGCGGGGCGGTGCGGGTCGTCTGCGGCGGGCTGGCGACGAGCGGGAGCGTCAGGCGGCGCTGGCAGCGCGCAGGCATCTGGCAGCACCATCTGATCGATCCGCGCAGCGGGAAGCCGTCCGAGTCGCCGTGGCTCGAGGTCACGGTCAGCGCGGGTACCTGCCTGCGGGCCGACGTCGCCGCCAAGGCCGCCTTCCTGCTCGGGCTCGGCGGGCCTGCGTGGCTCGATGCACGCGGACTGGCGGGACGGTTTCGGTTTCGTGAAGGCAGGTCCCTCGCCAACCTGACCTGGCGGCGCGCGATTCCACCAGGGGAGGCGGCCGCGTGACGGCGGCGTCCGTCGCGATCGACTGGTACGCGGCGAGGGCCGGCGGGGTCGTCGCGTACCTGCTCCTCTCGTGCGCCGTTGTCCTCGGCCTCGTGCTGGCCGGGAAGGAGCAGCTCCCGGGCTGGCCGCGCTTCGCGCTCGAGGAGGTCCACCGCTTCGCCGGTCTGGTTGTCGGCGTCTTCGTCGTCCTGCACGTCTCGATGATCGCCGTCGACTCTCAGGCCCGCTTCTCGCTCGCCGAGCTCGTCGTTCCCCTCACGTCCAGCTACAGGCCGTTCTGGACCGGTATCGGCATCGTGGCGGCCGAGTTGCTGCTCGCGCTGGGTCTGGCCAACCGCTACCGCAAGCGCATCTCCTACCGCGTGTGGCGGCGCCTGCACTACCTGAACTTCCTCGTCTGGATCGCCGCGACCGCGCACGGTCTCGGCAGCGGCACCGATCGCAGCTCGGCTTGGCTGCTCGGGATCTGCCTCTCCGCGATCGGAGCCGTGGGTGCTCTGACCGTCCGCCGCGCGCTTCGTCCACAGCGACCCACGACCGCCCCGGCGAACTCTTAGCCGGCTCTTAGGCGTGCCTGGTTTCCTCTAGACCGTGTTCTACCTCCGGTACCTCCGCAGTGAGCTCCTCCGCCGAAGAGGGCGGACGACCCTCACCGTCCTCGGGCTCGCGCTCGGGATCGCCCTCGTCATCGCCATCTCGGCGCTCTCGCGAGGCCTCGATGGAGCCCAGAAGAAGGCGCTCGATCCGCTCGGGAGCATCGGCACCGATCTGACCGTCACGCGCGCTGCCCAGCAGTCGCCCGGGCCCGGAGGATTCGGCGACGTCATCGCCAGCAACCAGTCGGTGCTCACCGACCTCTCGAAGCTCGGCAAGGCCGGGACGCACTTCGTCCACGACTTCTTCCTGCCGGGGACACAGCTCACCTTCCCCGAGAAGCAGGCGCGCCAGGTGGCGGCGGCGAAGAACGTCTCTGCGAGCTCGCAGGGTCTCATGCTCGTCGCCGTCCACCAGGAAGGCACGGTGCCGAAGATCGTGGCCCGCTTCCGGACGGGCGGGCAGCGGATCCAGGTCGACCGTGCGATCAAGCCGCCGACGGCCGCCGAGTTCGCGCAGATCCAGAAGTGCCTCGCCAAGGCGGGCATCTCGTCCGGCGTCGGGCCGTCGACCGGCCCGGGGAGTGCGCAGCCCGGCTTCGGCCAACGGCAGGGAGGCGGCAACTTCGGCGCCGCGGCGAAGTGCCTGCCCGCGCGCCTTCGGCGCTTCCGCGCGGAGGTCAGGACGCCCGAGCAAACGTTCCGCCAGGTCCTGGACCCGCCCCAGACGAACATCTCCAGCGAGCCCTACACGATCGCCGGCGTCGATCCCCGGCAGCCCGACATGGGACTCGTGACAGCCGCCCAGATCACGAGCGGCCGCTACTTCGATCGCACCGGTGGACGCGAGGCGCTGATCTCGACTGCCTACGCGCAGAAGCACAGGCTGAAGGTCGGCTCCCAGTTGACGATGAACGGCACGCGATTCCGGGTCGTCGGCCTCGTCCACCCGCCGCTCGGCGGCCAGTCGGCCGACGTCTACCTCCCGCTCGCGCAGCTCCAGCGTCTGGCCGAGCAGAAGGGTCTCGTGAACGTCGTTCTCGTGCGCGCCACGAAGGGCTCCGCGGTGGGAAGCGTCCAGCGCGAGATCGAGCGCAAGTTCGACGGCGCGCAGGTGACGAGCGCGAAGCAGGTCGCCGACCAGGTCACCGGCTCGCTCGTTGACGCGTCCAACGTGTCCGACAAGCTCGGGCTGGTGCTGTCGATCGTCGCGGCCGCCGCCGCCTTTCTGCTCGCCGCGCTCCTGACCCTCTCCTCCGTCGCGAAGCGCGTCCGCGAGCTCGGCACGCTCAAGGCCCTCGGCTGGACGCAGCGGCTCGTCGTGAGGCAGGTGGTCGGCGAGTCGCTGGCCCAGGGACTCCTCGGCGGCTTGCTCGGAGTCGGGCTGGGTGCCGCCGCCGCCCTCCTCGTCGACGGGTTCGGGCCGACCCTGACGGCCAGCACGACGAGCGGTGGCGGGGACGGGCTGTTGGGCCTCGGAACCGCTGCCCGGACCGCCACGAGCACGATCGCCCTGGACGCTCCGCTCACCGTGTCGCTGCTGCTGCTCGGGTTCGTCCTTGCCCTTCTCGGCGGGTTGGTCGCCGGCACGGCCGGCGGCTGGCGCGCGGCTCGCCTCCGTCCCGCCGACGCCCTCAGGCAGCTCGAGTAGATGGACCAGCTCTACGAGCTCCGAGGAGCGAGTCGGCTCTATCGCCGTGGCAACGCGACCATCCGTGCCGTCGATGCGGTCGACCTGTCCATCGCGGCCGGCGGGCTGCTCGCAATCGAGGGGCCCAGCGGCTCGGGCAAGACGACGCTGCTCCAGCTGCTCGGTGCGCTCGACCGGCCCAGCAGCGGCCAGGTGTTCTTCGAAGGGCGAGACCTGTCCGAGCTACCCGACCGGGACCTTGCCGAGCTGCGGCTCCGCGCCTTCGGCTTCGTGTTCCAGCAATTCAACCTGATCCCGACGCTGACGGCGCTCGAGAACGTGGAGGTGGCGCTCGCGCCTGCCGGGACGAACGGCGACGAGCTTCGCATCCGTTCCCACGACCTCCTGTCAGAAGTGGGGCTGGCAGACCGCGCCTCACATCTGCCGCCGGAGCTCTCCGGCGGAGAGCAGCAGCGAGTCGCGATCGCCCGCGCGCTGGTGGGAGAGCCGAGGGTCATCCTCGCCGACGAGCCCACCGGCAATCTCGACTCCGCAACCGGCGCTGACGTGATCGAGCTTCTGGCCGGCCTTGCGGCCCGTCGGGGCACGACGGTCGTAGTCGCACGCACGACGCGGAGCTCGCGGCGCGAGCCCCCCGTCGGCTCCCGATGCGCGACGGGAGGCTCGTCGCGCAGCTCGAGTCCGCCGCCGCTCCCTAGACTCCCACTCGGGCTACGCTCTCTGCGTGGCCCGCTCCGTGATTGTCTCGGCCGTCCGCACCCCGTTCGGGAAGCTCGGCGGTGGGCTCGCGCGCCACCGGGCGACCGAGCTCGGAGGGATCGCGATCCGCGCGGCGCTCGGTCGCGTGGACGTGGCCGACGACGAGGTCGAGTACGTAGTCATGGGCCAGGTGCTCCAGGGCGGCGCCGGCCAGGCCCCGGCCCGCCAGGCCTCCGTCGCCGCCGGGTTGCCGAAGGAGACGCCGGCCGACACGATCAACAAGGTCTGCGCCTCGAGCATTCGCGCGGTCGAGATCGCCGACGTGATGATCCGCTCCGGCGAGTCGACCGTCGTGGTCGCGGGCGGCATGGAGTCGATGTCGAATGCGCCCTACGTGCTGCAGAAGGCGCGCTTCGGCTATCGCCTGGGCCACGGCGAGCTGGTCGACCTGATGATCCACGACGGGCTCGTCTCGACCTTCGACAACCGCCACATGGTCGAGCAGGCGTCGTTTGTCTCGAGAGAGCTCGGCATTACCCGCGAAGAGCAGGACGAGTGGGCCTTCCGCTCGCACCAACGCGCGGTGCGAGCCATTGACGAGGGCCGCTTCGCCGACGAGATCGTGCCGGTCGGAGACGTCTCGGCCGACGAGGGCCCGCGCCGCGATACGTCCCTGGAGAAGCTCGGCAAGCTGCCGCCCGTCTTCGATCCGGAGGGAACGACGACGGCCGGCAACGCACCGGGCGTGAACGACGGCGCCGGGGCGCTGGTCGTCTGCAGCGAGGAGTTCGCTCTCGCCCGCGGCCTGGAGATTCTCGCCACGATCCTCAGCCAGGGCTACGTCGCCGACGAATTCGCCTACCTGGCACGCACCCCAGCGGGGGCGGGAAGCCAGGCCCTCGAGAAGGCGGGCAAGGGGATCGGCGAGGTCGAGCGCGTCGAGGTGAACGAGGCGTTCTGCTCGGTCGCGGTCAACTCCGTCCGCATGCTCGGGGCCGATCCGGAGAAGGTCAACGTCAACGGCGGCGCAGTGGCTCTGGGCCACCCGATCGGAGCGTCGGGCGCACGAATCCTGACCACGATGGTCCACGAGTTGCGGCGAAACGGCGGAGGCCTCGGGCTGGCCGCGATCTGCTCCGGCGGCGGCCAGGGTGACGCTCTCTTGATCCAGGTCTAGGCCGACGCCAGGAACTCGAGCACGACCTCGTTGAAGCGGTTGGGCTCGCGCCAGTTCGGGAAGTGATCCGAGTCGGCGAAGCGGACTCTGCGCGCCCCCGGAATCTCGCGCTCGAGCTGGTCGCCGATCTCCTCCATCCGGGGCACGTCCTGGTCGCAGGTGATCACGAGCGTCGGCACCTGCACCTCGCCCAGTCGCTCCGCCGCAGGAGGTTCGAGCGGGACTGGCTCGGCGTCCACGTCGCCGTTGACATGCGCGTTCTCCAGTGCGATGCGCCCGAGCTCGTTGTCGAAGCCCAGAGGCGCCCAGATCTCCAGCTCGAGCTCGACCGAGCGCTCGAGCTTGCCCGCCTCGATCGCCGCCTCGACGGCCGCTTGCTGCTCGGCCGAGTACGCGGACGGCCCGGGGAGCCCGGAGCAGACGAGGACGAGCGCAGCGACGCGCTCGGGGCTCTCGAGTGCGACCTCGAGGTAGACGCGACCGCCGTAGGAGGAGCCCACCAGCGCCGCGCGCTCGATCCCGAGATGGTCGAGGAGCCCGCGGAGGTCGTCGCGCTCCGAGAAGCTGCCGGGCGTTCGGTCCGAGCGCCCGAACCAGCGCATGTCGTACCGGACCGTCCGGTGGTGCTCGGCGAAAGCATCCATCTGCGGCTCCCACTGGCGCGCGTCTTGCAGCGCCGAGTGCACGAAGACGACGGGAGGGCCGTCCCCCCGCTCCTCGTACCAGAGCCGCGTCCCGTTGACATCGGCGTGGGCCACGAGCGGAGGTTAGCCTCCCTTTCGTGGAGTTCGAGCACGTGCTGGTGGTGGGCGCCGGCCAGATGGGGGCAGGCATCGCGCAGGTCGTCGCCGCGTCAGGAAGACGCGTGTCCCTCTACGACGCCGCGCCGGGCGCGGTCGAGAAGGGCCGCGAGGCGATGCGGCGGAGCCTCGTCAGGCTGGCGGAGAAGGGAGGTCCCGAGCCCGAAGAGGTCCTGGCTCGGGTCGAGCCGGTCGACGACCTCGTGCCCGCAGCGCTGATGATCGAAGCGGTGGTGGAGAGCGCGCCGGTCAAGGAGGAGGTCTTCGGGAGGGCTGACCAGGTCCTGCCGCCGGAGGCGATCCTGGCCTCGAACACGTCCTCCATCCCGATCACGTCTCTGGCCGCGGCGACGATGCGGCCGGACCGCGTGATCGGCATGCACTTCTTCAACCCAGTGCCGTTGATGGGGCTCGTCGAGGTCGTACGCGGCCTCGAGACCTCGGACGAGACGGCGTCAGCGATCGCCGAGCTGGCCCGCGGGCTCGGCAAGACGCCGGCCCAGGCCCAAGACTTCCCGGGCTTCGTCTCCAACCGCATCCTGATGCCCTTCATCAACGAAGCCGCCTACGCACTGATGGAGGGTGTGGCGGATGCCGAGTCGATCGACACGATCGCGAAGCTCGGCTTCAACCATCCCATCGGGCCGCTCGCGCTGGCCGACCTGATCGGGCTCGACACGTGCGTGGCGATCATGGAGGTCCTGCACGACGGCCTCGGCGACCCCAAGTACGCGGCGTGCCCGCTGCTCCGGCAATACGTCCAGGCTGGCCGCCTCGGGCGCAAGTCCGGGCGCGGATTCTACGAGTACGGTTAGCCCGTGGACTTCGAGCTCTCCGCCGAGCAGCGCGAGATCCAGACGCTCGCCCGCGAGGTGGGCGGCGAGGAGATCGAGCCTCACGCCGGCGAGTGGGACCGGGAGCACGGATTTCCGCGCGAGCTGCTGAAGAAACTCGGCGGGCTCGGCTTGCTCGGAGTGTGCGTCCCGGAGGAGTACGGGGGAGCGGGCGCCGACTTCCTCTCCTACATCCTCGTGATCGAGGAGCTCTCTCGAGCCGACGCGGGGGTGGGGGTGACCGTGGCCGTACACACGAGCGCCGCGACCCTGCCGATCCTCGTCTTCGGCGACGACTCCCAGAGGAGCCGGTTCGTGCCGCCGCTCGCGCGCGGCGAGGCAATCGGAGCCTTCGCACTGACCGAATCGGGCTCCGGCTCCGACGCGGGCTCCCTGCGCACGCGCGCGGAGGCCACGGACGGGGGCTGGCGGATCACCGGTACCAAGCAGTGGATCACGAACGGCGGCTTTGGAGGCACGATCCTGCTCTTCGCCCGTACCGAACCGCAGACGCCCGGCGCACGGGGCGTCTCGGCCTTCCTCGTCGACGGTGGAGACGTCCAGGTCACCCGCGAGGAAGAGAAGCTCGGGCTCAACTCGTCCTCGACCGTCGACCTGGCGCTCGACGGGGTTACGGTCGAGGCTGACCGGCTGCTGCACGAGCAGGGCAAAGGCTTCCACGTGGCCATGGCGACGCTCGACGCCGGCCGGATCGGCATCGCGGCGCAGGCCCTGGGGATCGCCCAGGCCGCGTACGACGTCGCCCGCGAGTACGCGAAGGAGCGGCGGCAGTTCGGCAAGCGGATCGCCGACTTCCAGGCGATCCAGTGGAAGCTCGCGGACATGTCAACCGAGATCGACGCCGCCCGGCTGCTCGTCTACCGTGCTGCCTGGCGCAAGCAGGAAGGCCTTCCCCACACCGAGGAAGGAGCGAAGGCGAAGCTCTTCGCCTCCGAGATGGCTCGCCGCCAGACGGCCGAGGCGATCCAGATCCTGGGCGGCTACGGTTACACGAAGGAGTTCCCGGTCGAGCGCTACTACCGCGACGCCAAGATCACGGAGATCTACGAGGGGACGAGCGAGATCCAGCGGCTCGTGATCGCGCGCTCGATTCTCGGGCTGGCACAGCGGACGCTTGCCGCCGGATAGCGACGTGGCCTCGACTGTGGAGCATTTGTTCCTGAATCGGCGCTCCTCGAGTGCCAGGCACTGTGTGGCATCTGGAACGAGAGCCGCTGCGCGCAGGGAGCAGCGAAGATGACGCGTCGCCGGCGCGACGAGCCGGTTCGGCTGACGCGCATCTACACGCGGGGAGGTGACCAGGGCGAGACGAGCCTGGGGGACGGGTCCAGGGTGCCCAAGAGCGACCCTCGCATCAGAGCCGGCGGCGCCGTGGACGAGGTGAACGCGGCGGTAGGTCTCGCACTTGCCGCCGATCTCCCCGACCAGATTCGGGGCGAGCTGGAACGCATCCAGAACGAGCTCTTCGATCTCGGCGCCGACCTGTCGGTGCCGCTCGAGGTCGAGGGCCGGCTGCGCGTGCAGCAGTCCTACCTCGACGCGCTCGAGCGCGCCTGCGATGAGTGGAACGCCGGGCTGCCCGAGCTCCGCAGCTTCGTGCTGCCCGGAGGGACGGAGGCGGCCGCACGGCTGCACCTGGCCCGGACGCTCTGTCGGCGGGCCGAGCGAGAGGCGCTCACGGCCACCGGCGAGACGCCGCTGAATCCGCTCGCCCTCGTCTACCTCAACAGGCTCTCCGACCTGCTCTTCATCCTCGCGCGCGCCGCGAACGACGGCCGACCCGAGCCGCTCTGGAAGCCTGGGAGCTAGCCGCCGCCTTCGCCGGGTCGTTCGTGGCCGGATACGTCGGGGCTGCGATCGGCCTTGTGCTCGGCACCCTGCGCCTGCCCCTCATCCTGCTCCTGTCCGGAAACCCGGCCTCGGCGGCGGGGACGAACGTGGCCATCAGCGCCGCGGCCGCCGCCTCCGGAAGCATCCAGCACGCCCGCTCCGGCCGGGTGGACTGGCGGGTCGTGGTCTGGATGGCTCCGCCGTCCGTGGCGGGAGCCCTGATCGGGGCTCTGTTCGGTCACACCGTGCCCGAGCGCTTCTTGCTCGCGGCAATCTCGGTGGTGCTGGGCTGGAACGGAGTCGACCTCCTGTTCCGGCCCGTCCGCGAGCGGCCGCGTTCGAGCCCGCGCCTAGCGCCGGCGGCAGGCTTCGGCTTCGTCATCGGGGTGATCGGAGGCGCCATCGGCGTGATCCTGGGGACGCTCCGCGTTCCCGCGCTGCTGCGCGCCGTGGGGCTTCCCGCGGCCAGGGTGGTCGGGACGAACCTCGTGGTCGGCTTCTTCCTTGGCGTCTTCGCCTTCGTCGGCCACGCGGCGCGCGGCGAGGTGGAGTGGAGCATCCTCGCCGCCGGGCTCGGCGGCGCCGTGCCGGGTGGCTGGCTCGGGGCGAGAGCGACCGGTCGCTTCTCGGAGCTCGGTCTCCGCCGGGCGCTGGGAGTCGCTCTGGTCGCGATCGCCGTCGCCCTGGCCGTCCAGGCGGCACTCGACTGATTTGGACGCGTCTTGGTGACAGTCACAGGGACAGTCACAGGGACAGTCACAGGGACAGTCACAGGGACTGTCACCACCGATTGAGCGCCCCCGCCCAGCGAGCTGGACGCTCGAGGGCCCGCGGGGCGAGCCGGGAGGCGCGAAAGCGGAGCCCCAGCACCCTCCCCGTAGAATTCGCAGCATGGCGGCAACCGAGGACGAGCGACGGCTCGACGCGACCGCCGCGTGGCGGCGGGAGACCTACGGAAGCGCACCGGAGCGGGAAGGGGCGCTCTTCTCGACCATCTCGGGGCTGCCGGTCGAGCCGCTCTACACACCGGACACCACAGAGGTCGACTACGACCGCGACCTCGGCTACCCCGGCGAGTACCCGTTCACGCGTGGCGTTTACCCGTCCATGTACCGCGGGCGGCTCTGGACGATGCGCCAGTTCGCCGGCTTCGGCACGGCCGAGGAGACGAATGCCCGCTTCCGTTACCTGCGCGACCACGGCCAGACGGGCCTCTCGACTGCCTTCGACATGCCCACCCTCATGGGCTACGACTCGGACCACCCGCGCTCGCTAGGTGAGGTCGGCCGCGAGGGAGTGGCGATCGACTCGCTCGAGGACATGGAGACGCTGTTCGCCGGCATCCCGCTGGCGGACGTGTCGACCTCGATGACGATCAACTCACCGGCGGCGATGCTGCTGGCGTTCTACGCCTGCGTCGGCGAGGAGCAGGGCGTCCCCCGCAGCCGGCTTCGGGGGACGATCCAGACGGACATCCTCAAGGAGTACATCGCCCAGAAGGAGTTCATCTTCCCGCCAGAGCCGTCGATGCGGCTCGTCGTCGACATGATCGAGTTCTGTGCGAGCGAGATGCCGCTCTGGCACCCGGTCTCGATCTCGGGCTACCACATCCGCGAGGCGGGATCGACGGCCGCGCAGGAGCTGGCCTTCACGCTCGCCGACGGCTTCGCCTACGTCGACGCGTGCCTCGCCCGCGGGCTCGACGTCGACGACTTCGCCCCTCGCCTCTCCTTCTTCTTCAACGCGCACATGGACTTCTTCGAGGAGATCGCGAAGTACCGCGCCGCCCGGCGGATCTGGGCACGTGAACTACGCGAGCGCTACGGCGCCACGAACCCACGATCCTGGCTCATGCGCTTCCACACACAGACAGCCGGCGTGTCCCTGACGGCCCAGCAGCCAGAGGTGAACATCGTCCGCACCGCGATCGAGGCGCTCGCGGCCGTGCTCGGCGGCACGCAGTCGCTGCACACGAACTCCTTCGACGAGGCGCTGGCGCTGCCGACGGAGAACGCGGCCCGCATCGCACTCCGGACGCAACAGGTGATCGCGCACGAGTCGGGCGCGGCCTCCACGATCGATCCGCTGGGAGGCGCCTGGTTCCTCGAGGACTTGACGAACCGGCTCGAGGCCGAGGCGTACGACTACTTCGACCGGATCGAGAAGCTGGGCGGGGTGGTCGAGGCGATCAAGGAGAACTTCTTCCAGCGGGAGATCGCCGAGGCGTCGTTCCGGTACCAGTCCGAGCTCGAAGCCGGGCAGCGCATCGTCGTGGGCGTCAACCGCTTCGGGCTCGAGGAGGAACAGGAGATCGCACTCCTCAAGATCGAGCCCGGGCTGGAACGAAAGCAAGTCGCCCGCGTGCAGGGGCTTCGCGGCCGGCGCGACTCGGCGGCCGTCGATCGTCGCCTGGCCGCCCTGAAGCAGGCCGCCGCGCAGGAGGACGTCAACCTGATGCCGGCGATCGTGGACGCCGCCCGCGACTACGTGACGATGGGCGAGATGTGCGACGCCCTGCGCGAGGTCTGGGGCGTGTGGCGCGAGACACCGGTCTTCTGAGTACACTGGTGTCTGGGCGCTAACTCCGTCGAATCGTCTTTCGTCTAACCTGTCAGCCCGATGAGCGTTCCCTCGGCAGTTCTGGCCTCCCGTCGCTGGCGCTTCTGGCTGCCGTGGATCTCGGGGCTTATCTTCGTCGCCGGACTCGTGACGTTCCTGATCGTCTACGACGTCGGCGGCATCCGGAACACCTCGAAGCAGTCCAAGGTCGTGGTGTCGAACGAGCCGGCGCAGCAGGTGAAGAAGCTCGGGCCCCGTGTGCCGCTGCCGAAGGAGGCGAGGCACGTCGCCGCGCGCTGGATCGTCGGCGCCGTGGGCCGGACGAACCTGGAGGAGTCGTGGCGCCTGACTGCGCCGAGCCTCAAGAAGGGTCTCACGCTGACCGAGTGGAAGACGGGCGAGATCCCAGTCGTCCCGTACCCGGTCGGCAAGGCGGTATCCGGCATCGTCAGGATCAACTGGTCGACGGCGAACGACGTCAGCTTCGAGGTCACGCTCGTGCCGAAGAAGGGCGCGGGCGTCAAGGCGCAGGACTTCTTCATCAACCTGCGTACGGTCGGCACGGGCAAGAACCGGCATTGGCTCGTCTATTACTGGGCCCCGCGGGCGATCCCCCCGGTCCCAGACGCGAGCGAGAGTCGCTAAGGAGGCGCAGATGATCGGGCAGGCACGGCAGTGGTGGGCTGCATCCCGCCGCCGCCGCCGGCGTGTGACGTGGCTCGCGGTGCTGCTCGTCGTCTCCGGGAGCGTGGCCTCGCTGGTGGTCTGGGTCCGCGACACGGGCTCGTCGCTCGAGACCCCCTACACCCCGGGCAAGGTCCAGGTCTATCGTGAGCCGAAGAAGGTTCCGCTCGGTGGGAGCGCGCTTCACGCGGCCCAGCTTGCGACCTACCGCTTCCTGCAGACCGCAGTGCTCCGCGACCACGTCGAAGACTCGTACGAGCTGATCGCCCCGAGCCTGAAGAAGGGCTACACACGCGAGCGCTGGGCAACGGGCGAGATCCCCGTCGTGCCGTATCCCGTCGACCTGAAGACGGTTCGCTACCAGCTCGAGTACTCGTACGCGACCGGCGGGCCGGACGGGCTGCCTCTCGTTGGCCTGGAGGTGGCCATGCGGCCGAAGGCGGGCGAGGACCAGCCGGCCATGAGGTTCGGGATCGAGCTCGAGGCTGCCGGAACGGGAACGCGGCGGCACTGGGTCGTCTCGCAATGGAGCCCGAAGGGGCAGCTGGGCGGAGAGCCTCAGGGCTTCCGTGGCACACCCCCTCCCGAGCCCCCCAAGAGCGGTCAGATCTCGACACTCTGGCTTCTCGTCCCGGTCCTGCTGCTCTCGGGGTTCATCCTCGTGCCGATGGGCTTCGGCGTGCGCTCCTGGATGCGCAACCGCCGGCTGGCCCGCTCGTGGGACCTCTGACCGAGCTAGATCCGCACTACCAGCCCGTCACGCGCCTGTTCGATGCCGTCCACCGCCGGGAGCTCGTCAGGCCGGTGGGTGAGCAGAAGGCGCTTCGCCCCGGAGGCCTCGAAGGCCTCGAGGGCCTCGTCGGCCGACAGGTGGCCCCGGGGGTTTCCGTCCAGCTCCCCGCGCTCGAGGGTTGCCTCGCAGACGAAGAGGTCGGTGCCCTCGGCGAGCTCGACGAGCCGCTCGCTCGGGCCCGAGTCACCCGAGTAGGCGAGCGAGCAGCTGCCGTTCGAGATGCGCAAGCCGTACGTCCGCAGCGTGTAGTGCGGGAGGCGCAGCGCCACGATCTCGAGCCCGGCAGCGCGAAACGGCACCGCCTCGTCGTAGTCCCGGACCCTGAACGTGGTCTCGAACATGTCCTCCCAGCCGAGGCGGGCTCCGAAGTCGCGCAGCCGTGAGCGTCCCTGCGGAGGAAGCCAGAGCTCGGGCTGATCCTGACCGCGCCCGGGGCCGACCATGTTCCCCCAGACCCACGGCACCAGGTCGCCCCAGTGGTCCAGGTGCCAGTGGGTCACGACGACAGCGTCCACGTTCGGCCAGACGCCGTTCATCTCCCGTAACCGGGCCAGCACGCCGGGGCCGCAGTCCAGCAGGAGCCTGCCCTCGCCGTCCTCGACGAGATAGCCGGACTGGGCGCCTCCGGGATTCGGCCACGCCGGTGAGCAACCCACGACCGTCAACTTCACGGCCATATACTGCCCGCCCGGTGGAACGGAAGATTCGGGTAGTGATCGCGAAGCCCGGCCTGGACGGTCACGACCGAGGCGCCAAGATCATCGCGCGCGCGCTCCGGGACGCAGGCATGGAGGTGATCTACACCGGCCTTCATCAGACCCCCGAGCAGATCGTCGAGACGGCGATCCAGGAGGACGCCGACGCCGTCGGGATCTCCATTCTCTCCGGGGCACACATGACGCTCGTGCCGCGCATCCTCGACGGTCTGCGCGAGAACGGAGCCGACGACGTGCTGGTGGTCGTGGGCGGCACCATCCCGGCGGAGGACGCGCGGGCCCTGAAGGACGCTGGGGTGGCGGAGGTCTTCACTCCGGGGGCTCCTACGAGCGAGATCGTCGATTTCCTGCGGGAGAAGGTGGCCGCATAGCGGTCCGGGTCGACCGCCGAGAGGCAGTTGCGCTCGTCACGCTCGACCGCCCCGATGCCCTGAACGCGCTCGATCGCGAGTTGCTCACCGAGTTGCGCGATCGCCTTCGGGAGCTGGCGGAGGACGAGTCCGTCCGTGTGGTTGTCCTCACTGGCGCCGGCGACAGGGCGTTCGCCGCCGGGGCCGACATCAAGGAGATGGAAGCCATGACCGTCGACGAGGCGCGCGCCTGGGGCGCACTCGGCCACGAGTGCGGCCGCCTGCTCGAGACCATGCCGAAGCCGACTCTCGCCGCGGTCAACGGGTTCGCGCTCGGCGGAGGGTGCGAGCTCGCGCTCGCCTGCGACGCCCGGTACGCCTCGGCCCGGGCGAAGCTTGGCCAGCCCGAGGTGAGCATCGGGATCATCCCAGGCTGGGGAGGAACGCAACGCCTCGCACGCGTGGTCGGCGTCGGTCTGGCCAAGGAGCTGATCCTCAGCGGGCGCACCGTGGATGCGGACGAGGCGCTGCGCATCGGGCTCGTGAACGCCCTTTTCCCTCCGGAGGAGCTGCTCGACAGAACGCTCGAGCTCGCCGGCTCCCTGGCGGCCAAGAGCCCACTCGTGCTCGCGGCCGCGAAGGAGATGGTCAACCTGGCGCTGCAGGGCGAGCTCTCGGCGGGTCTCGACGAAGAGGCGGGGCGTTTCGCGCAGCTCTTCGCCTCGGAGGATCAGAAGGAGGGGATGCGCGCCTTCGTCGAGAAGCGCACGCCCCGCTTCAAGGGCCGGTAGCGCCTGGCCGGCGGCGGCTCTCGCCAGGCGAAGCCCGGCTTCGCCGTCGCCTGACCCCGCTGGCGGCAGGATGCTTCGCCCTCGTCGCGAGTCCGTACCGGCATGTACTGTCCTCGCTTCTCGGGCTCGCCTCCTTTGCCAGCGACGTCCCAGGAACGCTAGCGAGTCGGAGCGGAAGCGATCCGGGCGGCGGCGAGGCCCTTGCCGAGCTGCACCGCGAGCGTCGCGAGCGCGGGCTCGGTGAGCACGACCGCCTCCGTGCCGATCAGCGCCTCGGGCCGGGCCGCGCCAAACGACTCCGGTACCAGGCTCAGCGTCAGCGTCCTCCCGACCTTTTTCAGCGAGATGCCCTTCGGGACCACGCGCAGGGTCTTCGCGCGGAAGGTCAGGGTCAGATCGTCGGCGGCACGCACCGTGCCGGTGAGCGAAAGCGCGACCGTGCTCCCCGGCGTCGCGGCGAACAGGAGCTTCTGTGCCCGCTTCAGGAAGCGAAAGGGGTCGACGGCGGCCATGCCGCCCGGGTGGACCTCGAAATGGAGATGGGGGTGGATGCCGTTCGCATCGCCGGAGTCGCCGACGAAGCCGATCTGCTGTCCGGCCACGACCGCCGACCCATTCGCGAGCCCCGGGGCGTAGGCGACGCCGGGGATGCACTTGCCGCGGTTGTCGTTCCCCTTGCCGAGGTCGTTGTTCAGGTGGATGTACTGGTACGTCGTCCCGCTCTCGCCGCGCAGGTAGAGCATGCACCCGGCGCCGGGGGAGGTCGTCCAGAACTCGACCATGCCCGCCTCCGCGGCGACGGCTGGGGCCTTCCGGGCCGCGAGGATGTCGTTTCCCTGGTGCCGGAGCCGGCCTCGCGGCTCGCCGAAGTCGTCGTAGTACGTCGCCTGCCCGACCACCGGGAAGATCAGCTGCGGCACTGCCTGAGGCTGCGCGGCGCTGCCGCCGGCGGCGACGAGGACGAGAGGTAGGGTGAGGAGGCTCCGCACGACAGGGGGTTCGCGCTCGAGGCGCCAGACCCTAGCACCCGCGTCCCTGGCCGGCCCAGGAACGCGGACTGCGCACCACGCTCCTACTGTGGCCGCTCGTTAGAGTTGCCCCCGCCGTGAAGATCGCCGTTTGCGCAAAACAGGTGCCGGAGTCCGGGGCTCCGAAGCGGATCGATCCCGCCACCCGGCGGCTCGACCGCTCCGTCGAGGCGGGGCTCAATCCGTTCGACGTGCACGCTGTGGAAGAAGCCCTGCGGGTGAAGGAGAAGGTGGCCGAGGCAGAGGTCGTGCTCGTCTCGCTGGGGCCGGAGCGGGCGCTCGAGGCGCTGCGCAAGGGACTGGCCATGGGCGCCGACCGGGCCGTGCTGGTCTCCGACGAGGCGGCGGCCGGCTCGGATCTCGGGCCGACCAGCCTTGTGCTCGCCAAGGCGATCGAGCGCGAGTCGCCCGACCTCGTCCTGTTCGGACAGCAGTCGGCTGACGGAGAGGGCGCCGTCCTCTGGGCCGCCGTGGCCGAGCGGCTGCGCCTGCCGCTCGTCTCCCAGGCGGCCGAGCTCGCGCTCGAGGACGGTCGCGTCGTCGTGAAACGCCAGACCGAATTCGGGTACGACCGTATCGAGGCGCCCCTGCCGTGCGTGGTCGCCGTGTCGGACGCGATCAACGAGCCGCGCTATCCGTCGCTCAAGGGGATCATGGGCGCGAAATCGAAGCCCCAGGAGGTCCTCGCGCTTGCCGACCTCGGCGTCGAGCCGTCGCTGGCAGGCGAGCAGGGCTCCGGGACGGAGGTCGTCGCGCTGGGCGACCCACCCCCGCGCGGCGACACGCTCAGAATCGAGGACGACGGCAGCGCTGCCGAGAAGGTCGCCGCGTTTCTCGCCGAACGGAAGCTCCTATGATGGCGGTCACGTTCCTGGGGCGCCGGTGGCAAGGGAGGCAAGCGCGAGGCGCGCAGGACAGTGCCCGACAGCACGGCCAAGCGCCGAGCGCGTGGCATTCTGCCGCCAGCGGCGTCACCCTTTCGTGGAGGACGGCTTCGCCGGCCGGCAGCGAAAGGGGGCCAGGGGCGTGAAGACGCTCGTCTTTCTCGAGCACCATGAAGGCGAGCTCGTCCGGGGCTCGCTCGGCGTGCTCTCGAAGGCCGCGAGCCTGGACGGTGACGTGGCCGGGGTCGTGGCGGGCTCGGGGGTCCGCAAGCTCGCGGCAGGCGCCGGCGAGTACGGGGCCGGAACGGTCTACGTCGCCGACGATCCGCGTCTCGAGGCGCCACTCCCGCAACCGCGGGTGGACGTGCTGGCCAAGCTCGTCCGCGAGCAGGGCTTCCAGACCGTGCTCTTCGCACAGTCCGTGCTGGCGGCAGACGCGGCGGCGGGGCTCGCCGCGCGGCTCGACGGGGGGCTCAACTGGGACCTCGTGGACCTGGCACAGGAAGACGGAAGGCTGATCGGCACGCGCCCCGCGTTGGCCGACTCCCTGTACGTCGATGTCGGCTGGAGCTCGGAGCCCGCGCTCGCGACCTTCCGAACGGGCTCGTTCGAGGCGCAGGCGACGGGCGGCACGGCCGAGGTGGAAGAGATCGAGGTCGAGCTGGAGGATTTTTCGACCCGCGCAACGATGCTCGAGCAGGCGCACGAGGAGCGGAGCGGCCCTTCCATCGAGGACGCCGACGTGGTCGTAGCCGGTGGCCGCGGGCTCGGCTCACCCGACAACTTCGCGCTGCTGGAGGGACTGGCGAAGGCGCTCGGCGGTGCCGTGGCCGCGACCCGGGCGGTCGTCGACGCCGGCTGGTACCCGTATGCCGCGCAGGTGGGTCAGACCGGGCGGACCGTGTCTCCGAAGCTGTACATCGCGTGCGGCATCTCGGGTGCAATCCAGCACAAGGTGGGCATGCAGGGCTCGGGGACGATCGTCGCCATCAACAAGGACCCCAACGCCCCCATCTTCGAGTTCTGCGACCTCGGCGTCGTGGGCGACCTGCACCAGATCGTGCCGAAGCTGACCGAGCTTGTGCGGGCGAGGAAGGCGTGAGCCCTCGCCCGGCCGACTACCCGCCGCCCTTCTCGCCGGCGGAGGCGATCGGGCAGCCATCGGACAAGGATCCGATCGACGTCGGCATGCTGGTCGTAGGCGCCGGCCCGGCCGGGCTCGCGTGCGCTATCCGCTTCTGCCAGTTGCTGGAGGGATCGCCGGAGACGGCCGAGCGCCTGGGCGAGGTTCCGGTCGCGGTGCTGGAGAAGGGCAAGCAGGCGGGGTCGCACCTGCTCTCGGGCGCCGTGGTCAATCCGCGCTCGCTGCGCCGACTCTTTGCAGGCAGCAAGCGCACCGCGGACATGCCGTTCTTCGCCGAGGTGGAGCACGAGGCCGTGTACTTCCTGACGCGACGGCGGGCTTTCCGGATCCCGGCTCCGCCGACCATGCGCAACCGCGGCAACTACGTCGCCTCGCTCTCGCAACTCGGGCGCTGGCTGGCAAAGGAGGCGGAGTCCACGGGCGCAACGGTCCTCCCGGGAACGGCGGCCGAGAAGCTGCTCGTCTCCGAAGGACGGGTGCGCGGCGTACGGACCGGCGACCGCGGCCGGGGCCGAGACGGCAAGCCGGCAGCCAACTTCGAGCCCGGCTCGGATGTCCTCGCCCGCGTCACCGTGCTCGCGGAGGGAACCCAGGGCCATCTGACCGGCGCCGCGATCGATCGCTTCGGCCTGGGCGGCGAGAGCCCCCAGGTGTGGGCGCTGGGCGTGAAGGAGGTCTGGAAGGTGCATCGCCCGCTCGATCGCGTGATCCACACCATGGGCTGGCCGCTCCGGCTGCGCGGACGCTACCGCGAGTTCGGGGGCTCGTTCATCTACCCCATGGGCGACGATATGGTGACGCTCGGCATGGTCGTCGGGCTCGACTATCGGGACGTCGAGCTCTCGGCCCACGACCTGCTGCAGGAGTTGAAGACCCATCCGAAGATCCGCCGGATCCTGGAGGGCGGCGAGCGCGTGGCCTGGGGGGCCAAGACGATTCCGGAGGGAGGACTGAACGCGCTCCCGCGGCGGTTGCACGCGCCCGGTCTCCTGCTCTGCGGCGACGGGGCGGGCTTCGTGAACGTGCCCGCGCTCAAGGGCATCCACTACGCGATCGAGTCGGGGATCCTGGCGGCGGAGGCGGCCTTCGCCTCCCTCCGCCCCGGCGAGACGCCGACGCGGCCCGGGGCGCTCGCCCGGTACGACGACGCCGTGCGGGGGAGCTTCGTGTGGAAGGACCTCTGGCGGGTTCGCAACATGCGCCAGGGGTTTGGCCGCGGCTTCGTCATCGGGACCGCCGTGGCGGGTGCGGCCACGGCCTCCGCCGGGCGCGTCCCCCCGAACACGCTTGCGACCGAGCCCGACGCCGAGCAGGAGCTGATTCGCACCGATCGGGCGAGCCGGTACCCGGCTCCCGACGGGACGCTCGTGTTCGACAAGCTCTCTTCGGTCTTCCTCAGCGGGAACAAAACCAGAGACGATGCGCCCAGCCACCTGCGCGTGGCCCGGCGGGTGCCGCGTGAGGTGGCCGAGCTCTGGACGCGGATGTGCCCGGCGCAGGTGTACGAGGTGGGCCCCGAGGACGCCGGCAAGGTGGCGGTCGAGGTCACGCCCTCCAACTGCGTCCAGTGCGGCGCGATCACAGCCAAAGGCGGGCGATTGACCCCTGCCGAGGGTGGGGCCGGGCCCGAGTACACGCTGACGTAGTGGAGAGGAGGACAGGTGTCTGAGGAGCCTGAACCAGTCGTCGAGCCTGAGGAGCCAGGCGTCGAGCCTGAGGGGGAAGCCGTCGAAACGCGGGGGCAGCGCCTCGGCCGCCTTGGCCGTCGGACGCGCCTCTACGTCCGGGCGGCCTTGCTCGTGGCCGCGCTCGTCGTTCTCATCCTGCTCATCGCTGCAAACACGCGCTCTGTGAAGCTGGATTGGGTGGTCGGCTCGACACATGCCTCGCTCGTCTGGATCATCCTCGCCGCCGCCGTCCTCGGGTGGCTCGTCGGGATCATGACGAGCGTCGTCTTCCGCTTCCGGACGCGTCGCCGCGTCTGAGCACGCGGCGACGAGGCGAGTCGCCGGCTGGACCAGGGCCGCGAGGAGCGGGCGCATCATGCGCTCTTACACTGGCCGTGTGAGCGGCTGTCTACGCCGGCGGATTGCTGGATGATGGGGTCGTGGCCTCGGGAACCGTGATCTCGCGCGACGATGTCCTGGCTGCGCGCGCGACCATCGGAGACCGGGTTCACCGCACGCCGACGTTTGGGTCGCGGACCCTGTCGGAGGAGATCGGTGCGCCCGCCTTTTTCAAGGCCGAGCTCTTTCAGCGCACGGGCTCGTTCAAGCCTCGGGGCGTGCTCAACAAGCTTGCGGCGCTGACCCCGAAGGAGCGCGCGCGGGGGGTGATCACCTGGTCGGCCGGGAACCACGCCCAGGCCGTTGCCCATGCGGCGGCGCTGGGAGGCCTCGACTGCCTGGTGATCATGTCCAGCGGAGCGAACCCGCTGAAGATCGCCGCCACGAGGGCGTACGGCGCCGAGGTCGACCTGGAGGCCACGGCCCATGCCGAGGCGTACGACCGCCTAGTGGAGCTGATCGAGCAAACCGGACGGACGTTCGTCCACCCGTTCGACGATCCGCTCGTGATCGCCGGCCAGGGCACGGTCGGTCTCGAGATCGCGGAGGACGTGCCCGACGTCAGCCTCGCCGTCGTCCCGGTCGGAGGGGGAGGACTGATCTCGGGCATCGCCACAGCACTCGACTGCCGGGTGATCGGTGTCGAGCCGGCCGGCTCGACGGCGCTCTCCTCCGCCCTGGCGGCGGGTGAGGTCGTTCACGTCGAGTCGCAGACCATCGCCGACGGGCTCGCACCGCCGTTCGCCGGCGAGCTGTGTCTCGCCGTCTGCCGCGAGCGGCTCGAGGACCTTGTGCTCGTCACGGAAGCGGAGATCGGACGGGCGATGCGCTTCCTCTACCAGCGGGCGAAGCTCGCCTCCGAGCCGGCGGGGGCGGCCGCGACCGCCGCTCTGCTCGCGGGCAAGGTGGCCGTCGGTGCCGGCGACACCGTCGTGGCCGTCGTCTCGGGAGGGAACGTGGACCCGAAAGTCGCCGCTGCTATCCTGGCTTTTCCCGATGAAGCCTGACATCCATCCCGACTACGTCCTCGCGACAGTCCGCTGCTCCTGCGGGAACGAGTTCGTCACCCGCTCGACCAAGTCTGAGCTTCACGTCGAGATCTGCTCGGCCTGCCATCCGTTCTACACGGGCAAGCAGAAGCTGCTCGACACGGGCGGCCGCGTCGAGCGCTTCCAGCGCCGCCTCGAGCGCGCGCGCGCTCAGAGCGAGTAGCCATTCCCGCCATGCAGCCCGTCCATGCTCCGGCGCTCCGGCGTTCCTCGGGTGTCGCTGGCAAGGGAGGCAAGCGAGCGGCGCGCCGGACAGTACAACCGAGTACGGCCAAGCACCGCGAGCGCAGCATCGTGCCGCCAGCGGCGCCAGACGGCGGCGAAGCCGGGCTTCGCCGGGCGACAGGGGCTGTCGGCGAGGGGCGCCGGTGACCGCCGTCGGCGGGCAAGCCGTCCTGGAAGGCGTCATGATGCGCAGCCCCTCGAGCTGGGCGGTCGCCGTCCGCAAGCCCGACGGCGAGATCGCGCAGGTCTCCAGGCCGGTCTCCTCCCCAATGTCGAGGCACCGCGTTTACCGGCTGCCGGTGATCCGTGGGGTGATCGCGCTCGGCGAGGCGCTCGCCATTGGCTTCCGCGCCCTGGCCATCTCGGCCCAGTACGCATCCCAGGAGGAAGACGATGAAGGCGAGGTCAAGGCCGAGATCACGCGCGGTCAGCTCGTCTTCGCGTTCGCCATTGCGATCGGCTTCGCGGTCATGCTCTTCAAGGTCGGCCCTGCGCTGATCACGAGCCGGCTGGGACTCGAGACGACCGGCGCCTTCGTGATCGTCGAGGGGGGGATTCGGGTCACCATCTTCGTCCTCTATCTCCTCCTGATCTCGTTCCTGCCCGACCTGCGGCGCGTGTTCCAGTATCACGCGGCCGAGCACAAGGCGATCAACGCCTACGAGGCAGGGGAGGAGCTGACGCCGGAGCGGGTGCAGCGCTTCAGCCTGATCCACGTTCGCTGCGGAACGGCGTTCCTGCTCTGGGTGATGGTGATCGCGATCTTCGTGTTCGCCTTCTTCGGCCGCCCGGCCTGGTACTGGCTGATCGCGACACGTGTGCTCTTGCTGCCGGTGATCGCGGGCGTTGCCTACGAGCTGATCCGCTTCGCCGGCAAGCATGCGGGCAACAGGTTCCTGATGATGCTGCTCGCGCCCGGGCTGTGGCTGCAACGCCTGACCACGCGCGAGCCCTCGCTCGATCAGCTCGAGGTCTCGATCCGGGCGCTCCGTGAGGTACTCGACCGCGAGGAACGCGTCGCCGCGTCCTCGCCAGTGGAGGTGATGGCGTGACGGCCGAACGTCGTGCAGAGGTGAGCTGGAGTGGGAACCTGCTCAGCGGGACCGGAAAGATCCAGTTCACGGGCAGCGGAGCGATCAAGGATCTGGACGTGACCTGGGCCTCGCGCGCCGAGCCCGACGAGGCAGGGCGCACGAGCCCGGAGGAGTTGATCGCGGCCGCGCACGCGTCGTGCTTCTCGATGGCGCTCTCGCACGCGCTGGCCGAGGAAGGCACTCCGCCCGACCGCCTGAACGTCCGCGCCACGTCGACCTTCGTGCCCGGCACGGGCATCACCGCGATGAAGCTCGACGTCACCGGCCGTGTGCAGGGCCTCGACGAGGAGGGCTTCGTCCGCCTGGCCGAGCAGGCCAGCGAGACGTGTCCGGTCTCGCAGGCCCTGAAGGGCAACGTCGAGGTCTCGGTCGACGCGCGGCTCGAAGGCTAGGAGGAACCTCGCCGCGGCCGGCCACGGTGCCCGCGCGCCGCGAGTCGTTCCTCGAACTGACGCTTGAGCCCATCGGTGGTCACGTGCCGTGGCGTCTCGACGTCCCACGGGATCTCGGGCGTGTCTACCGGAGCGACGGCACGAACCCGATCGACGTGATCGAAGACGTGCGGTCCGTACGAGTGCGCGTAGCAGTCCGTCTCGTCGAGAGCTCTGTCGGGCGTGTCCCCTCGATGAAGCAGACCCATGGTCGGAATTATTGCTCCCGCGAGCCGCACTCAAACGAGAAGCGGCGTAGAATGTCGCTTGCCGAAAATTCATCATCCGAGGGACGAGCGGGGGGCTCGTGCACGTCGGACGCAGCTTGCGAGAGGCGCGTCAGAGCCGGGGTTTGAGCCTCGACGACGTCGAGGGTGCGACGAAGATCCGGGCGCGGCATCTCGAGGCGCTCGAAGCGGAGCGCTTCGAGCTCCTGCCCGGAGATGCCTACGTGAAAGCCTTCCTGCGCTCGTACGCCGATTTCCTCGGGTTGGAGGGTCAGCGCTTCGTGGACGTCTACAGGGCGCGATTTCCGGACGCCGAGCCGGCCCTCGAGTTCGCGCCTGCGCCCCTGGCGCGGCCGCTCGTGTCGCACGCAATGAAGACGGCGGCCGTGGTCGTCGGGTGTCTCGGGCTGCTCGGGTTGCTGGCCTGGCGGCTCGAGAGCCAGCCTCGGCGCGAGGGCGCCCCGATGCCCGCCTTGTCGCAAGCGCGCCGTCTCCCCAAGCAGGCGGTGCCCCAGTCACGCGCTGACCTCGTCAAGGCTCGCCGCCATCCCGTCCCTCTCCCGCGCCTCGTGCTTGTCGCCGCCCGTGGAGACTGCTGGCTGTCCGTTCGCGTGGGAGACAGGGCCGGCTCCGTCCTGTGGGAGGGGATGCTCCATCAGGGCACGTCCCTCCATTTCTCGCGGCGCAGCGTCTGGATCCGTATGGGCGCGCCGTGGAACCTGGACGTCCGCCTGAACCGGGAGCCAGTGCGCACGCTTCCGGCGAACACCGGCAACGTTCTCGTCACCGGCGCCGGGGCGAAGGTTCTCGCTACGTAACGGCCTCGGCGTGCCGGCCAACGCCGGGCCCAGGGGTCTCCGCGGCCCGCTCGAGCCAGGGCGTCGCCCGCAGTTGCTCGAAGATCTCGCGAGCCTCGGCGCGGGAGGCCTCGTCACCGGTGAGCTCCGCGTGCTCGAGCAGCGTGACCGCGAGCCAGAAGGGGATGCGGAGCTCACGAAAGCGTGCAACGGCGGCCTCGTAGCCCGCTGGGTCGCCGTCCAGCCGCGCCCGGAATCGCTGCGCCTGGGCCTCGAGGTACGGCGGCCTGCGCCCCGGCGGTATCGTGTCGATGGCGGTCAGCAGTTCCCGGCCCCGCTCCCGCTCGCCGAGGGCGAGCGCTGCCTCCAGCGCCTCGACGAAGCCCTGCTCGACCGCCTGATGTCCGACGCCGAGGGTTTCGCCGGTTTCGGTCGCCGCCTTTCCCGCCTCGAGTGCGTCCGAAAACCGGCCTTCGGCCCGGCTTAGTGCGGCCGTCGCCGCGAGGTGACAGGCCTGCTCCTGAACGTCGGCCGAGCCCTCGAGCCGGGAGAAGAGCGTGAAGAGGCGCCGCGCCTCATCGAATTCGCCTCGGGCGAGGTGGATCTCGAACACCCCTGAGAGCAGGCTGAGGAACATGGCGCCGGAGCGGGCCTGCTCCTCGGTCAGCTCCTCGATCACCGTCAGCGCCTCGTCCCACCGACCCGTCATGTAAAGAGGAAAAGTCATCTCCGCGAGGACAGACCATTCACCGGGCCGGTCGCCCCGCCGTCGGTTGAGCTCCAAGCATTCCCGCAGGTAGGTGAGGGCCTCGTCGTAGCGGTCCCGGCGGAAGGCGGCGTCGGAGAGGATGAAGTAGGCGGTGCTCGCCTCCTCGCTGAGGTCGTGCTCGAGCGAGACAGCGAGCGAATGCTTGACGAGGGCCACTGCCTCTTGGGAGTGGCCGCGGCTCTCTGCGACACCTCCCTTCGTCCGCAGCGCGATCGCCAGAGACTGCGGCAACGCCAATGCCTCGGCGAGATCCAGCGCCAGCTCGGCACGCTCGGCGGCACGATCGAGGTCGCCTGCGAACCAGTACCCGTTCGCTAGCAGCGCTGCCAGCAGCGCGAGGTCTTCCCCAGGCTCGTCGGCGGAGATGACAGCGAAGGCGCCCTCGCCCCGGGCGAGCCCCTCGTGGAGGCGACCGGTGTTTGCCTCGACCCGTGCCAGCCTGGCGGATACTCGAGCGGCCGCATGTAGGTCGCCTTCGCCCTCGTACAGCACGATGGACTCCTGGAAAAGTCGCTCCGCCGTCTCCGGCTCGGCCGCATACACGGCCATCTGACCCGCGCGGTCGAGCAGGTCGCCCTTCTCGGCCGAATGGTCGGCCAGCTCTGCTGCCTCCTCGAAGTACCGCCGCGCCTCGGCCGCTGCGCCCAGCGACCTGGCACGCTCGCCGGCGCGGGCGAGCATGAGCTGCGCTTTCCCCTTGATCTCGGCCGCGTCATCCGCGTCCGGCGCCGCCTCGTACGCGGCGAGATAGTGAGAGGCGATCACCTCGACCACCTCGTCCTCGTCCGTCGCGAAGGCGCGACTCAGGTATTCGGCCGCGGCGAGGTGTCTTATACGCCGCTCGCGCCTGGAGAGCGTCTCGTAGGCGACGTGGCGGACGAGGTCCTGGAGGAAGCCGTACTGGCCGTGCTCGGGCGAGCGCGGGTCCGCCTGGAGACCGAGCACCTCCTTGCGGACGAGCGCGCCGAGCAGCGGATCGAGTGCGTCCTCGGATGCGCCGGCGAGCGCGGCGAGCCCTTCTTGCGTGAAGGTCTTCCCGAGGACGGCGCCGTCCTGGAGCAGGCGCCGCTCCTCGGCCGCCAACCCGTCGAGGCGCGCGGCGATGAGCGCGTGCAGCGTCTCCGGCACTTCCAGCGTCTCCATCTCCCCGGTGAGCTGGTATACGGAGCCCTCCTGGACGAGCAGACCGCGGTCGAGCAGCATGCGCACGGTCTCGACCGCGTACAGCGGAACACCCTCGGCTCGGGCCAGGATCTGGGCGCGGAGCGCCTCCGGCAGGCCCGGTACCAAGCCGGTTAGGAGCTCCTCCATCGCCTTGCCCGAGAGCGGCTCCAGGTAGAGCGAGGTGAAGCTCCGCTGGCCCGCGCCCCAGGTCGGCCGGCGCTCCAGCAGCTCCGGTCGAGCCAGCGTGATCACGAACAGTGGATGGCTACGCGACCAGTCCAGCAGATATTCGACGAAGTCGATCAGGCTCGCGTCTGCCCACTGCATGTCCTCGAACGCGAGCACCGTCGGGTAGGTCTCCGCGAGCCGTTCGAAGAAGAGGCGCCAGGCGGCGAAGAGGTCCTGCTTGTCGCGGGCTTGGTGCTCGGCGAGGCCGAGCAGGTGGGCGAGCCGGGGCTCCAGGAAGGCCCGTTCCTCCGGATCGAGGATGTGCTCCTCGAGTGTCGAGCCGAGCTTGGCGAGAGCGGAGGAGGGCTCCTCGTCCTCGGAGATCCGGCAGCGCATGCGCACCATGTCGGCGAGCGCCCAGTAGGTGACTCCCTCGCCGTAGGGCAGGCATCGCCCCCGGTGCCAGTAGATCGTCTCGGCGATCCCGTCGAAGTACTTGTAGAACTCCCACGCCAGCCGCGACTTGCCGATGCCCGCAATGCCCGTTACCGAGGCCAGGTGGGCCTTCCCCTCGCCGGCGCACGCGTGGAAGAGGTCCTTGATCTGCCGCAACTCGCGGTCGCGCCCAACGAAGGGCGCCTCAAGCCCCTGGGACTTGAGCGACCCGCGCAGGCCGGAGACGACCCGCTGCGCTTTCCAGAGCGGGGTCAGTCCCTCCTTGCCCTTCAGCTCGAAGGAGCCTGCGTCCTCGTAGACGATCGTCTGCTCGGTCGTCCTGCGGGTCGACTCGCCGACGAACACCTGCCCCGGCTCGGCCACCGACTGGACCCGCGACGCGGTGTTGACCAGGTCGCCGGCAACCATGCCCTCGCCTTCGGAGGCGAGCGTGACGGCGGCCTCGCCCGTGAGCACGCCGGCCCGTGCCCGGAGGTCCTCCGCGCCCACCTCCTGGCCGAGCGCCGAGACGGCGGCGATCAGATCGAGCGCGGCCCTGACGGCGCGCTCGGCGTCGTCCTCGGTCGCGGTGGGCGTGCCCCAGACGGCCATGACCGCGTCGCCGATGAACTTCTCGACCGTGCCGCCGTAGAGCGAGATGATGCGGCGGGAGGCGTCGAAGTAGCGCGAGAGCAGCTCTCGCACCTCTTCGGCGTCCCTCGCCTCGGAGAGGGGCGTGAAGCCGACGAGGTCGGCGAAGAGGACGGTGACAAGGCGCCTCTCCGCAGCCGGTGCCTCGCGCGCGGCGGCAGGACGCGCCTCTCCTCCGGTGAGCTGTGTCCCGCACTCGGCGCAAAAGCGCTGGCCGGGCGGGTGCGGGGATCCGCAGGAGGGGCACGTGAGCGCGAGCGCGGATCCGCACTCGACGCAGAACTTCGCGCCGGCCTGGTTCTCAGTCGCGCAGGAGGGGCAGAGCACCTTGACCCGAGAGTATCCACGTACAGCAACCTCGTCTAGCCTGTTCTCATGGCCGACATCGAGGCACTCGTCGCCGAGCTCGAGCGCTCCTATGCGGAAACCCAGGAGCGCCTCTCGGACCCTGCCGTCTACAACGACCGCCAGTCGGCCGCCCAGGTCGGGAGGCGGCTCAAGGAGCTCGAGACTCCGTATCGTCTCGCCCAGGACTGGCGGGGCGCGAAGGCAGACCTCGATGCTGCGCACGGGGACGGCGATCTCCGCGAGCTCGTACCCGAGCTGGAGGAGCGGCTCGCCTCGATCGAGGAGGAGCTCAAGCTGGCGCTGGTCGAGACCGACCCCGCCGACCGCAGGGACGTCATCCTCGAGATCCGGCAGGGCGTTGGAGGTGACGAGGCCTCGCTCTGGGCCGGAGACCTCCTCCGCATGCTGACCCGCTATGCCGAGCGCCGCGGCTTCAAGTGGGAGCTGATCTCGGCGAGCCCGAACGAGGGCGGCGGCTACAAGGAGGTGGTCTTCGCAATCAAGGGAGACGGCGCGTATTCGGTCTTCAAGTGGGAGGGAGGCACGCACCGGGTCCAGCGAGTTCCCCAGACCGAGTCGCAAGGTCGCATCCACACGTCGACTGCGACCGTCGCCGTCATGCCCGAAGCCGAGGAGGTCGAGGTGCAGATCGATCCCTCAGACCTCAAGATCGACGTCTACCGCTCGACCGGGCCGGGAGGCCAGAGCGTGAACACGACCGACTCGGCGGTCCGGATCACGCACCTTCCGACCGGGATCGTGGTCGCCATGCAGGACGAGCGCTCCCAGATTCAGAATCGGGAGAAGGCGATGCGCGTCTTGCGAGCCCGGCTGTACGAGGCCGAGCGAGCGCGCCAGGAGGCGGAATCCGCCGCCGTGCGGCGTGCGCAGATCGGCTCCGGCGGGCGGGCCGAGAAGATCCGCACGTACAACTTCCCCGAGAACCGCCTCACCGACCACCGCGTGAAGCTGACCGTGCACCGCCTCGACCAGGTCCTCCAGGGCGACCTCGACGACTTCACCGAGGCGCTCGCCGCCGAGGAGCGTCGCCAGGCGCTCGAGACGGTGGGGTGACCGTCGCAGACGTTCTGCGTCGCTCGACTGAGTACTTAAAACGGAAGGGGGTTCCGAGCCCGCGTGTCGACGCCGAGCACCTGCTCGCCAAGGCGCTCGGCCTCTCCCGGCTCGAGCTCTACACGCAGTACGACCGGCCGCTCGCAGACGACGAGCTCGCCGCCTCCAGGGTGCTGATCGAGCGGCGTGGGCGGCGGGAGCCGCTGGCGTATGTGCTGGGTGAGTGGGGTTTTCGCCGCCTGAATCTCAAGGTCGACAGGCGGGCGCTGATCCCGCGCCCCGAGACCGAGGTCGTCGTCGAGCGCTGCCTGGCGCTGCTCGAAGAGTTCGAGGAGCCCGAGGTGCTCGACGTCGGCACGGGCTCCGGCGCGATCGCGCTCGCGCTCGCGGACGAGCACCCCAGGGCGCACGTGACGGCCATCGACGTCTCTGCGGACGCGCTGGCGCTCGCGCACGAGAACCTCGTGCTGACCGGGCTCGGGCCCCGGGTCGAGCTGCGCCGGCACGACGTCACCGACGGCCTCCCGGGCGGCCCCTTCGACCTCGTCGTCTCCAATCCGCCGTACGTCGAGCCGGAGGAGATCGACACCCTAGAGCCGGAGGTTCGCGACTGGGAGCCGAGGGAGGCACTCGTCGGCCACGGGGTCACGGAGGCGATCGTGCGCGGCGCACGGGAGGTGCTCGGGCAGGGGGGCCGGCTCGTGGTCGAGGTGGCCGACGGGACCGCCGAGGCCGTATGCGGCCTCGTGGCGCGGCTAGGGTTCCGCGACGTTCGGCCCACCAGCGACCTGGCCGGGCGAGATCGGGTGGTGGAGGGACGATGGGAGTCGTAGAGGAGGCGGTTGCGGCGATCGAGGCGGGGAAGCCGGTGGTCCTCCCGACCGACACGGTGTACGGGCTCTGCGCCAGCCCGTACCGCGAGGAGCCGACCTTGCGTGTCTACCGCCTGAAGGGCCGTCCCGAGTCGCAACCGAGTGCGCTCCTGTGCTCGGATCTCGACATGCTGTTCGAGTGCGTGCCGGAGCTTCGGGGCCGCGCGGGCCTGATCGCTCGGGCGTTGCTGCCGGGGCCGTACACGCTCGTGCTCCCGAACCCCGCTCGCCGGTACCGGTGGCTGACCGGGGGAAGGCCCGACGTGATCGGGATCCGCGTCCCGCAGTCAGCCGGCGTCGCCGCGGACGTCATGCACCGCGTCGGCGCCGTGATGGCGACGAGCGCCAACCGCCACGGCGAGCCCGATCCGAAGCGCCTGGACGAGGTTCCGGAAGAGATCCGGGCCGGGTCTGGCGCGGTCGTCGACGGGGGAGAGTTGCCTGGGACGCCGTCCACGGTGATCGACTTCACCGGTCCCGAGCCGGCGGTGCTGCGGGAGGGCGCGGCCGCCGCGGCCAAGGCCCTCCAGCGCGTAGCCGCGCTGGTCTGAAGCGACCGCACCGGCGAGTACCATCCGGGCCGATGGCGGTTGCGCAGGAAACGCTGCAGCAGCTGAGGAGCGCCGGTCTCGCCGACGTCGACCCCGAGATCGCCGAGCTGATCGGCCGGGAGCTCGAGCGGCAGCGCAACCAGATCGAGCTGATCGCCTCCGAGAACTTCACCTGGCCCGCGGTCCTCGAGGCGGTGGGCTCTGTGCCGACGAACAAGTACGCCGAGGGCTATCCCGGAAAGCGCTATTACGGCGGCTGCGAGGTCGTCGACGAGATCGAGCAGCTCGCGATCGACCGGGCGAAGGAGTTGTTCGGCGCCGAGCACGCCAACGTCCAGCCCCACGCGGGGGCGCAGACGAACATGGCCGTCTACATGGCGTGCCTCGAGCCCGGCGACACCATTCTCTCGCTCGAGCTCTCGCACGGCGGCCACCTGACGCACGGCCTCAAGGTCAACTTCTCCGGCCGCCTGTACACGATCGCCCACTACGGCGTCTCGCGGCGGACGAACGTCGTCGACTACGACGAGGTGCTCGCGCTTGCGAAGGAGCACCGGCCGAAGCTGATCGTGTGCGGCGGGTCGGCCTATCCGCGCACCGTCGAGGCCGACCGCTTCCGCGAGATCGCAGACGAGGTCGACGCCTACCTGCTCTGCGACATGGCCCATTTCGCCGGGCTGGTCGCGGCAGGCCTCCACCCGAATCCGGTGCCACACTGCGACTTCGTCACCTCCACCACTCACAAGACCCTCTCCGGCCCCCGCTCGGGCTTCGTCCTCTGCCGCGAGCAGCACGCCCAGACCGTCGACCGCGCCGTGTTCCCGGGGATGCAAGGCGGGCCGCTCGTGCACGTGATCGCCGCCAAGGCCACGTGCTTCAGGATCGCGGCCGGCGAGGCCTTCCGCGAGTACCAGCGCCGGATCCGCGCGAACGCCGACGCGCTGGCGGACGAGCTCCAGCAGGGCGGACTCGATGTGCTCACGGGAGGAACGGACACGCATCTGCTCCAGGTCGACCTGCGGCGCACCGAGTGGACCGGCAAGGACGCGGAAGAGCGCCTCGCCGAGGTCAAGCTGACCGTGAACAGGAACACCGTGCCCTTCGACGAGCGCAAGCCGACCATCGCCTCCGGGATCCGCATCGGCACCCCGGCTGCAACGATGCGAGGCTTCGACGAGACCGACTTCCGCGAGGTCGGTCGCATCATCTGTAACGCGCTGGGCTCTGAACCCGACCTCGGAGCCCTGGCCGCACGCTCGGTCGCACTCTGCGAGCAGCACCGGCTCTACCCGGATTTTTCCGGCTACACGAGCTATGTCGCATGAGCAACGTCACAGAGGTGACCCATCCGCTGGTGCGGCATAAGCTGGGCCTGCTGCGCGAGCGCACGACCAGCACGGGGGACTTTCGCCGCCTCGTCGACGAGGTCACGCTGCTCCTGACGTACGAGGCGACGAAGGACCTGGCGACCGAGAGCGTGGATGTGGAGACACCACTCGAGCGCACCACCGTGCCGCGCATCTCGGGGAAGAAGATCGCCGTCTGCCCGATCCTGCGGGCAGGCATCGGCATGCTCGACGGGGTGCTGTCGCTGATCGCCGGTGCCCGCGTCGGCTTCATCGGGCTCTATCGGGACGAGGAGACACTGGAGGCGATCGAGTACTACGTGAAGCTGCCCCAGGACATCGCGCAGCGCGACGTGATCGTGCTCGATCCGATGCTGGCCACGGGCAACTCGACCACCGCCGCGATCGAGACGATCAAGCGGGCCGGCGCCACGTCGA
>WNGB01000965.1_pt1 | contig 46793 bp, 47 predicted proteins | sample 5400681 | NCBI WGS metagenome assembly WNGB01 (sample SAMN13153367, study PRJNA577476) | soil metagenome | isolation source: 115 cm soil or saprolite under grassland replicate 2 | place: USA:California | collected 2016-06-15
GCTGTCCCGCGGGCCCAGGCTCATCACCGGTCCTCACCACCGTGGCGCGACCTGGCAGCATCGGCGTCACTGCTGGTGAGGATCCGCATGCTCGTGCCAAGTGACGCCGCGTGCTCATCCGGAGCGTCGGCTAACACACCTACCGGAACGTGGAGTCCTGGTCTCTGACCCACTCGTTCCCCAACCCGGGCGACGGCACCCGCGCCGGGCTGTGGTTGGAACGGATCTCTCACGCCGGCCTGGTCGGCACCACCACGGCGGTGCCGGACGTCACCTTTGGTGGGGTGCAGATGAACAACCGGGTCGACAGCAATGAGGGTCTCCTGGCGATGAACTGGTGGCGGATCCAAACGATCGCCAACGAGAGCGGCGGGCAGATAGCCGTCGAATACTCCCCACGCGACTGCGCACCAGGCGACCTGCCCACCGTGGTGAGCGACAACCGGCGCCGCTGCTACCCGGTGCGCTGGACCCCAGAGGGCTACACCAGCCAGATCACCGACTACTTCCACAAGTACGTCGTCAAGTCAGTCAGCGAGGAAGACCTGACACATGTGTCGGCCCGCACCATCACCAGCTACGTGTACCCCGGCTCCCCGGCATGGCACTACACCGACGACGACGGGCTGATCAAGGCCGACAACAAGACCTGGTCGGTCTGGCGCGGCTACGACACCGTGCAGGAAACCAAGGGCGACCCCGGCCAGCAGACGCAGACCAGGACCCGCTACTTCCGGGGCATGAACGGCGACAGGCAACCCAGCGGCGCCCGCACCGTCATTCTGCCCGCCGTCGGCGCAGCGCCCGTCGTCAATGACGAGGACGCCTATGCCGGCATGGTGCGTGAAACCATCGCGTACAACGGCCCCGGCGGCGCCGAGGTGAGCGGCCAGGTCAGCGAGCCCTGGCGCTCACAACCGACCGCCGCCCGCACGGTAAACGGCAGCACCGTCGAAGCCCGCTTCGTCAACACGGCGGCTACCTGGTCTCGTGTGGCCCGCGACGGCGGCCGCCCTGACCAGGTCACTTCCAGCCGGTCCACCTTCGACGACTTCGGGATGGTCACCAAGGTCGAGGACTCCGGCGACACCTCCCTCACAGGGGACGAGCGGTGCACCCTGACCGACTACGCGCGCAACACCAATTCCTGGCTGATCGCCTTCCCTTCACGAGTGCGCAGCTACGCGGTCGACTGCACCCGTGCCGCCGGGGGCGGGCTGACCGAGGCGGACCTGCTCGGCGATTCCCGTACCAGCTACGACCAGCAAAGCTTCGGCGCCGCCCCGACCAGGGGATTGGCGTCGAAGCTGGAGGTGCTCAAAGACTGGAACCCGGCTACCCAGGTCCCGACCTACCTGACCACCTCGACGTCCAGCCATGACAGCTACGGACGGATCACCGGGGCAACCGACGTTCGCGGCAACACCATCACCACCGTTTACACCCACAACGCCGGTGGGCAGCTCGCCTCCACCAGGGTCACCAACCAGCTTGGCTGGGTGACGACCGCCACTCAGGAACCGGCATGGGGAACCGTCCTCACCACAATCGACCCCAACGGCCGGGAGACCGACCTGGCCTACGACGGTCTCGGCCGGCTGACCGCGGTGTGGCTGCCAGGCCGCGACAAGAACAGCGGGCAGACCGCCTCCAAGATCTTCACCTACAGTGTCCGCAACGACGTCCGCGACGACGTCCCCGTCGTGATCACCACCGCCAAGCTCGCTCCCAACAACAACTACGTCACCGCCTACTCCCTGTTCGACGGGTTCCTGCGCCCTCGGCAGACCCAGGCGCCCGAGGCGGGCACGCTGGGCGGACGCGTCGTGAGCGAGGCCTTCTACGACAGCGCCGGCCGCACCACCAAGACCGTCGGTCCATACTTGGCCGAAGGGGCACCCGGCGCGACACTCTACCTGCCCGGCACACCCAACACCCCACCCGACGAGAGCCAAGCGAGGGTGACCACCACCGTCTTCGACGGCGCGGGGCGGCCCACAGCGTCGATCTTCTCCTCTAACCTCCTGGAGTGGCGCACGTCAACCAGCTACGGTGGTGACCGCATCGACGTGACGCCACCAGGTGGTGGCACCGCCACCTCCACCCACTTCGACGCCCGCGGCCGCAAGGTCAAGCTGTGGCAATACCACGGGTCAACCCCAACCCCGACTCTGGCCGGCTCCTACGACCAGACCACGTACACCTATGACAACAAGGACCAGGTCACCAAGATCACCGACCCTGCCAGCAACCACTGGGACTACACCTACGACCTGCTCGGACGGCGAACCCAGGCCGACGACCCGGACGCGGGACGCACCAAGTCCACCTACAGCGATGCCGGCGACCTGCTGACCGCCACCGACGCGCGCGGCAAGACCCTCGCCTTCACCTACGACAGCCTCGGCCGCAAGACCTCCGTCCGGGACGGCGGCGCGACCGGCCCCAAACGCACGGAATTCGTCTACGACACGCTGGCCGACGGCACCACCGTGCGGGGTCGGCTGGTCGAGTCCATCCGTTACGCCGACCCGAACGGCGACGGCACGCCCGACCCGTACTCTGCCAAGGTTGTCGGATTCAACACTGACTACACTCCCACCGGGACCACGATCACTATCCCCTCGGCCGAGGAAGGGCTGGCCGGCAGCTACACCTATTCCCACACCTACAGGGTGGACGGAAGCCCGTACGGCACCGTTCTTCCTGACATCGACGGCGTTGGTAGCGGCCTGGCGGCCGAGACGCTCACCCGGACCTACACCAGCTTGGGCGCTCCGTACGAGCTGAAGACCAACTACGGCGGTACCAGCAGCTTCTACGTCTACTCCACGACCTACACCCGTTACGGCGAAACCGCCGTCACAACCTATCGCAACAACGGCGGCAAGATGGCGCTGGTCGGCCGGTACTACGAGGTCGGCACCCGGCGGCTCAGCCGTATGCGGACCACCAGGGAGACCGCCCCATCCACCGTCGCCGACCAGTACTTCACCTACGACGCGAGCGGGAACATCACCCAGATCTCCGATGCCAGCGCCGGCGATCAGCAATGTCTGACCTATGACCACCTGCGCCGGCTCACCGAAGCGTGGGCGCCCGCCGGCGCGGACTGCCTGACCGCGCCGTCCCTGGCCGGGTTGGGCGGGCCAGCCAGATACTGGTCGACATGGAGCTTCGACGCGGTCGGCAACCGGCTCACCCAAGAGGCCTACAACGCGGCAACCGGTATGCGCGACACCACCACCTACAACCATCCCACCGCGGGCGGATCGCAGCCGCACACGCTCACCAGCACCGCCGGCGCGACCAGCGGCGGCTACACATACGACCCCGCCGGCAACACACTGACCCGCCCCACGGCCAGCGCCGGCACCCAAACCCTGACCTGGGATCCCGAAGGCCACCTCGCGGCCGCCACCGACTCCAGCGGGACCACCAGCTACCTGTACGACGCCAATGGTCAACGGCTCATCCGCCGCGATGCCACCGGCAAGACGCTCTACCTCCCGGGCCAGGAACTTCGGTACACCACCAGCAGCGGCGCCAAGACCACCATCCGCTACTACACCCACAGCGACAGAGTTGTCGCATCCCGCACCACGGCGGGCCTCACCTGGCTCGTCGGCGACCACCAGGGCACAGCCCAGGTCTCCATCGCCGCCAGCACCCAGGCCGCCAGCACCCGCCGGCAAACCCCGTACGGCACGCCAAGGGGCACGATCCCCACCTGGCCCAACGACAAGGGCTTCGTTGGCGGCACCAACGACAACACCGGCCTGACCCACCTCGGCGCTCGCGAATACGACCCCGCGATTGGCCGGTTCGCCAGCCCCGACCCCATCCTCGACTTCAACGACCCGCAGCAGATCAATGGCTACGCCTACGCCAACAACAGCCCGACGACCGATAGCGACCCTACGGGGCTCTGGAACGACCACGACTCCAAAGACACCGTACCGCCTGTTCCCAACTCGAACGGATACACGGGCGTTCCGAGCACGAACGGATCCGGTTCACATTCCAACGCCTCCGATGACACACGTCGCGAGGCCAATCGGCCGGGCGTGCGGCAGACGACCAACGGTCCGCGCTGCAACGCCGACGGTGACTGCGCCATCAACTCCAAATCCCCGCTGCGACCGACCATGCCCACAGGCAAGCCCTCGATCATCTGTTTCGGGGCCGGCCACACCTGTGGGCCGGACAGTCCGCCCCTGCAGGTGGTCGACATGACCGTCTACCGGAGCGGTGTCCAGCTATGGAAACTGGCAAACGGCCGGATCGTCGTCGTCGTCCCCGGCGCGGCTCCCTATGTACTGCCCGAAGGCTTCCCCGATCCGGAGATACTGGGCCAGCAGCTCGACTACTGGTTCTCCCACGGCACCAAGAACCCCGGCGCCGATGAGAACCCCTACGCCAACTGGCCCGCTGCCCATTGGGTCGAAATGGCCTGTGTGCATCCCGGCGCAATGAATTGCGGTGTGGACGTCACCCGGCAACTCGACAGGGATGTCTGGAACAACATGGGTGGATTTGGGACCGTCACAGATCTGGCTGGCCTGATCTCGGCGGCCGGTAGTCCCAAGACCCTGGTGAAAGAACTGATGGCCAGATGGGTGGGCCCGCTCGGGAAAGACTTCATGGCCACGAATTCAGAATCGATCAACGAAGCGATCCTCGACTTGGCCTGGGACATGATTACCGAGACCGGCGACGACCCGTGCGGTAACGAATTCACCTGCGACCGGTGACACAAGCGTCTGCCCTTCATATGATGGGGAAGGAGGGTGGTGTGCGAGGACAGCTGATCCGCGCTTGGGCGGCGAGGTCGTCCAACCCTTGCATCGCCTGGTAGAGCGAGCGCCCCACCTTCGCAGCTCCTCGGCCTGCGCTCCCTCGACCGGCCGCGATTGACCGGCAGCGGCGGGCAACGCCAGGATGGACCGTGCGGTTGCGGCGGAGCTTGGCTCGCTCGGCCGCAATACCAACCGACCGCCCGATACCCGGCGATCGCCAGGCAAGAAACAGCAGGGTGCCCGGGACCTCACTCAGCTTCGTCTTCTCCCTGAGGCAGACGATCGGGAAGAGAAATTCGCGCCGCCGACTCCGGCCCGAGTGTCGGTCAGACCCGCGGGGACCACCTCAGTGCGCGGAAAACGGTCGGCGGGTTTGGAACAGCACGTCGGGATATTGTTTGGCCGGGCCATCCAGTAGTGGGGCCGGCTGGCTCTTCAGGTGGCGGTCGAAGAACGCCAGCGAGTAGGCATTGATGATCCGGTGCGCCCGCTGTCCGCCGATGGGCCCGGACAGGCCCACCCTGGAGGCCAGCGGCGACAGGGATGGGGTGTCGGTCATGTCGACGTGGAACATGCCGGGCACCTGCACGTAGTAGCCGTCGCCCGGCAGGCTGTCGAACACTGCCCGCATGGTGGTCAGGGTTTCGTCGATGTCTGCCTCTGACCAACCGCCGGCTCGGCGTCGTTCCAGCCGCATGGTATCGGCATCCCGGGTGATCCACATGGTTGGCTGCCGCAGTCCGGCCCGGACCACGTCGGTAGGCATGAAGGCATCCTCCAGCAGGCAGGCCCGCAGGCGCGGCTCCAGCCGGCAGGCTTCGGCGCCCACGATGGCGCCCAGCGACATGCCGAAGATGCCGGCACGCTGCAGGTCCAGCCGCCCGGTCAGGATGCCGTTCGGGTCAGCCTGGTTGAGGGCGTCCAGCCGGTCCAGCGTGAAGATGGCGTCGTGTGCCAGATACGGGATGCGGGCGTCCTTGAAAGCGCGGTCGTCCATGCGGGAGTCGTAGGCGGCCTGGCGCCCATCCGGGAACACCACCGTCGCGGCGGCGTACGGCTGATCGATGGCCGCGACGACGTAGCCGTGCGAGACCAGCTCCTGGACCTGGAAGGTCTGCACCTGGCGGTAGCCGCCGCGTCCGACCAAGAGGATCAGCACCGGGTAGCTGGGCTGGTCAGCTGCCACGAGCGCGGACGGGACAGCGTTGCCGGTGATGTATTTGAAGTGCCCGAAGGTGAACCCCGGCAGATGGAACAGCCGCGCCAGCGCCGGCGCTACAGCGCCGGCATCCTGGATGTAGGGGGCGCGCGGCGCTGCTGGGGCTGGCTCGGCGGGATACCACAGCTGAACCATCAGCTCCCGTCGGTCATTGGGATCGGCGGTGAAGACCTCCGAGCGTGCGGCGTCCACCCAGTGGTAGGTCACCGTGCCAATCTGATATGGCCCGCTGGGATGTGGGAAGCGGAGCACGGGGAGAATCATCGGCAGCGCGACCGAGACCGCCAGCCCCAGGACGCCCAGCCCGACGCTCACGCCGGCGGCAACCCGTCTGGGCCATCGTCGTCCGGTGGGCTTGCCCGCCGGTCTGCTGGTCTGCAGCAGCCAGACCAAGAACAACAGCCCGCCCAGCGCATACGCCGGGACCAGCTGCCAGCGCGGACCCTCCACCAGCAGCTGCGCGCCCATCACCAGCAGCGCGATCGGTGCCGCATGGCGCAGCCAGCGCGCCCTGCCGGGCAGCGGGACCATCAGCAGCAAGAATGCCACCACGTTGGCAGCGACCAGCAGGACCTCAAGCGGTCTCATCCTCCCAGCTCCTCAGCGGCCACCGCGTCCCCGACCACGCCGCAGCACCATCCGCCCCCGCTCCGTGAGCCCTCTCAGGCTCCGCCCGTCGTCGGCTCCCCATCAGGGCCGGACGTCACCCGGACTGGTGACATTCGACCCTGGTCGTGGTTGTGCTCGGCCAAGCTGAGGGTCCTGCTGTGAGCTCAGGTGCCGCTTCACCGGTGGTCAGGGTTGGTTCTTGGTGACGAGGTAGGCGGCGAGATGGCCGCCGGCGAGGGATCCTGCTGCGAGTGCGATCGCGGCCGGAAGGCTGCGTCGGGTTGGAACGCCGGCTTGCTGTAGTGCCCGGGTTGCCCACAGCCAGAATGGGACGACGACCGTAGGAGCTGTGGCAACACCACTGGTGTAGCCGCGTGCCAGAAGGCTCATGCCGATGTGGCCGAACCCGTGCAGGCCGAAGCCGAGGAGTGCGTTCTGGTAGAAGGCTGAGCGGCCCTGAGTGCGGTAGCCGCATACGGTGGCAGCGGCTACGACGAGCCCTACCGCGGAGACGCCGGTGGCGACGTAGCGCGCCGTGAGGCCCCGTTGTCGTACGGACGCGGGCAGCGGAATCCAGTCCGGGAGTCGTGTCACCAGTGTGCGTGAGTTGTCGCTCATGGTCGCCAGCTCTTCGAGGTCGTTGGCCATCCAGGCGACGAATAGGCCTGCCGTGGCGAGTTGGATACGGTTCATGACGTCACCTCGAACCATAGAAGCGGTGCGAGCCTAGGTTTCGATCGCTACGATACGTAGCGTAACATTAGGAGTCAGCTGATGGCAAGAAGCGAGAACCGTGGCACGGTCGCCGACCGGGCGGTAGGCCGGGCTCCTCGTGGCAAAGCCACGACCGAGGCGCTGCGTGGCGCAGTCAGGGCGATGCTCGACGAGCTGGGGTACCAGGCTTTGACGATTGAGGGCGTGGCAGCTCGATCGGGGGTGGCGAAGACCTCGATCTACCGCCGATGGCCGTCGAAGGCCGAGATGGTCTTCGACCTCATGCTGCATTCCTCGGATGAGCTGCCACCGTTGGACGACCGGGGCAGCCTTGCCGGCGACATCGACGCCCTGGCTGGGCGCATCGTGGCGCTGGTTGCCGGCCCGCTGGGCCGCGGTATCTTCCCCGGCCTGATCGGCGACGCCGCTGGGGACCCCGCCCTCATGGAGCGCTTTCGAAACACGATCGTCCTCGACGGACGCAAGGAGATCGCCCAAGTGCTCGAGCGCTCGGTACGCAGAGGCGAATTGACCGACACCGAGGCAGTCGCAGACCTCCAAGCCGTGCTCATCGGGGCGGTGCTCATGCTCGTCCTGTTCGACCCTGAGATGGATGAAGCGCTACTACGAAACAAGATCGCCGATCTTGCCACGGCTGTTCTGTACGGGGCCCGTACCTCTCCGTAGGGCGTCTGCCGCCGACTACCGCGGCAGCGCCATTGCCGCCGACTACCGCGGCAGCGCCAAGCCCAGCCCAGCAGCCGCGCGCACCGGGTGACCAGCAAGGTCTCGGGTTCGGAGGCGATGTGGGCCTTGTAGCCGTCGCGCTTGTGGGCTCTGGTCGGCGAAGGTGCGGGGTGGGGCGGCCGAGGATCCGCTCGACGTCGGGGCTCACCCGCCGTTCGGCGGCCGACGGGTGTGGCTCTGTCGATGGGTGGCGGGACGTTGAGTCCGTCGTCGAGCCCAATCGTTGCGATGGTCGCGACCGATGATGAGGTGGATTGGCCACGCGCTGGTGGGACGCCTCCTCGCTGGCAGCGCGTCGCGTCCAGCGGCCCTTGCTCAGCCTTTGGGTGGGATCAGGCGCAGGTGCTCGGCCAACACGACGGCCAGCCGCTGATTGACGTCGCTCCAGCGGCTGGCATCGCTCCAGCGGCTGGCATCGCTCCAGTCCAGCACACTGACGACCACGACCGTGCCCTGCTGGGACCAGCGCACCAGCACACTGCCACCAAAGGCCGACCGTTGCGGGTCGTCGGAGCAGACCGCCAGCACCCCCCGGGTCCGGTGCATGGTTGGCGTGGCGATCCGGCGCTCGTGCTGGCACTGCAGGGCAAGCCCACCGGTCGCGTCACGGGCCGGCGTCGCGACGATCGACAGGGCGCCGTAGCCTCCCGGGGCGCCGACGTAGCCCGGTGGGACCACGAACCCACCCTGGAGGAACCCCAGCACCTGCCCGCGCCGGCAGGTGAGCGGCTCCTCGCACAGCCGCGGCGCCGGCGAGCCGGGCAGCGCGGTGGGCAGCAGCCCCGGGCAGGGAACCGCGAAGCCAAGCCGGTCGGCCACCTGCTGGCAGCTGGCCTGGAACCCCCGGCTGGTCTGGGCCAGGTAGACGCCGCCGATCTCCACCGCGCCGGCCGGCAGCTGCGCCGGGGGGTACCCGGCGCTGGCCGCCCCGGCGGTGGTCTGGTAGCAGGCGACCGGCGTCGCGCTCGGTGGCGGCCGGGTGGGATGGCCGGCGGGATAGCTGAGGTGGTCCGACATGGCCAGCACTGGCCACAGCAGCGGGCACTCGACCCTCCCGCTGATCCGGTAAGGCGGCTGGCTGTTGGCGGGGCCGCTGCTCGCCAGGGGTGCCGGCGGCCCAGGTCCGCCGCCTGTGTTCATCACGCGGCCGGTGATGAGCAGGGCGGCGATCAGCACGGCGGCCGTCGCCACCCCGAGCGCCTTCGGGTTGCTGGCCAGGCCCACGCGCCATCGTCGGGCCATACAAGCTCTCCGCGGGGATCGGCACCATGCTCGGCCTGCCCCGCCAGGCCGTGCGAGCAAGCCTTTCAATCATGGGCCCTTCACCACCTGCTGACCAGCGCCGCCCCTCGCTGACCTGGTGGTGCAGTCGAGTAGGTCGCCAGGCTGGTCAGAGTCGACCCGGAGCTGTTCGCGATCTACTCGTGGACGGGCCGCACCATCACCTTGTTGATCTCGTCCTGCGACCTTCGGGTGGCGGGCCCGTGTGGTGTCGGCCCGCGGCGCGTGTGCGGTCACCGGTGAGGGTTGACGATGCCGGTGTTGCCGTCGACGGTGACCTGCTGGGCGTCGGTGAGCCGGGTGGTGGCATCCCCGGTGCCGACCACGGCGGGGATGCCGTACTCGCGGGCGACCAGGGAGGCGTGGGCGGCAAGGGTGCCGGCGTCGGTGACGACCGCGACGGCGCGGGCGAACAGCGGTGTCCAGGCTGGCGCGGTGGCCCGGGCGACCAGGACCTCGCCGGGTTGGAAGCGGTCGAAGTCCTGCGGTCCATGGACGATGCGGACCGGGCCGGTGGCGCGACCGGGGCTGGCCGGCTCCCCGACGATCGCGCCCTCGGGGACCGCGCTGGCGCCGCGCACCGCGTCCACGGTGGCGAGCAGCTGTTTGGCAGCCAGGCGGGGCGGGCGGCCGATCGTCAGGGGTGCGAGCAGGCGCCGCTGCCGCTGCCAGACGTCCCGGCGTTGCGCGACGACCTCGTGCAGCGACGCCGGCGGCTGATCCAGTTCGGCACGGACCAGGAAGAAGACGTCCTCGGCCTGGTCGATCGCGCCGCTGGCGCGGAGCGTGTCGCCGAGCCGCAGCGCGCAGCGGCGCAGCAGCGGCCAGGCGAGAGTGAAGTGGCGGGCTTGCTGCTCGCGGATGGCGGCGTAGCGCTGCGCGACGGCTAGCAGCGCGCCAAAGCGGGCGAGCAGCTCGGGGCGTTCGGCCAGCGCGCGGCCGCACCGGGCGGTGAGCGCCTCGCGCTGGCGGGCCAGCGCCTGGTGCCGATCGGACGGTGGGGGTGGTGGCCACCCCAGCTCTCCGGCGGTCGGGTGGGCCCAGTCGAGGCTCTGGACCGCGTGGGCGGGCAGGTCGGGTTCGGCGCCGGGCAGGCCCGCGAGCAGCTCCTGGACGCTGGCGTCGACCGTGGCGGCCAGGTGCTGGCGGTAGAAGCGCGCCAGGGCGCCTTCCATCTTCCACGCCGAGCCGCCGACCACCGCCAGCGACCACAGGCACTCGCCGGCGAGCGCGCCGACCTGGTCGACCATGTCCATTGCCTGCGCGGGCGTGGCGGTGTCGAGGTGCTGCTCGGCGGCGTGGACAGTCCGCTGGTAGCGGGGTAGCAGCTCTTGGCGCCACTGCTCGGCCAGGTCTGCGAGCAGGCGCCGGTCGGCGGTGACCGGGTCGCGGGCGGGGCCGAGCAGCGCGTGGCGCGCGAACCGCACCAGCCGGCCGCGCCCGCGAAGAAGGTCCGGCAGGATCGTTCGCAGTGACAGGTGTGGGATGGCGGTGTAGTACCAGCCGTTGATCGCGGCGTGGGGGAACGCGAGCGACGCGCCGGTGTGCTCGCGCGTGGCCTGGAGGCAGCCGTGCTCGATGCGTTCCAGCAGCCAGTCGGCAAACAGTGGCGTCATCGCCTCGGGCAGCCACTCGCCCAGGCGGAAGTTGCGCATCCAGTAGCCCGGGGCGGGGGGCATCCAGGTGACCGGGTCGGGCAGCGCGGTCATCGGCCTGGCCTGCAGCAGCCACAGCGTGCCGTCATCGGTGATCGCCCACTCGATGTCCTGCGGGGCGGCGAAGTGGGCTTCCACGCGGCGGGCGAGCGTGGCGATCTGGCGGGCCTGGTTGGCGTCGATCGCCTGCTCCACCGAGCGGATGCAGGCAGCTTGGCCGCTCTGGTCATCGTGGTTGCCGTGCTCGGTGTGGACGACCCACTGGTCGCCGCTCGCTTCGCCGGCGACCAGCCGCTCTCCCAGGCCGGAGACGGCGGTGACAACGACCTCGTCGCGGGCGCCGCTGATCGGGTTGGCGGTGAACGCCACTCCGGCGGCCTTGGGGTTGACCATCCGCTGGACCAGCACCGCCATTGCCTCCGGGCGCGGGTGTGGGTCGGATCCCGGGCCACTGGACGCCTGCTGGTGTTGTGGCCATTGCTGCGCCTGTTGGGGTTGTTGGGGGTCATGATCGCGGGCGTGCTGCTGGTAGGCGGTGACCCGTTGGCTGGTGGCCGACTCCCAGCAGCGCCGCACCGCGTCGGCGAGGTGGTCACGCCCGACGTCCAGGAAGGTCTCGTATAAGCCTGCGTACGACGCGCCGGCCAGGTCCTCGGCGACGGCCGAGGAGCGCACCGCCAGCCGCCCGCCGCCAAGCGCTTCGGCGGCCGCCGGGAGCGCCGCCTGGACCTGCTCCCAGCGCGCGAAGGCGCCGGCGGGCACCACAAACCCGGGTGGCACCGGGAACCCGGCTGCGAGCAGGCGGGCCAGATTGGCGGCCTTGCTGCCGAGCTGCTCGGCGCCCAGGCCGAGCGCGCCGGCCTGGTCCAGTCCCACGACCAGCGGTGCCGGCTGCGCGCCTGCTCCGCCCATCAGATCACCTCTCCGGTTGCGTTACGTGTCGCGGAGAACGCCACGGCCCCGATGCGGCGGCGGGCGGGGAGCTGCTTGATCGACTGGTTCAGGCTCGCGCCGACCAGGACCGCGTTGGCGACGACCGCGCCGAGCAGCAGCCCCAACGGCAGGTCGATCCGCATGGCGTGCGCCACCTCCAGCCTGGTCGACCAGCAACGGCATGAAGCCATGAACCCAGGAGGATTCGGACCGGGAGCGGGGCGTTCGCGCCGCGCCCGGCATAGATCGACTGATCGAATAAGTTGTAACACTATGCGTAGTGACACTACTATCACGGTGGTCGACGCTCGGCAAGCCCGGCGCACGCCCGGCGGCCGCCACGACCAAGCCGTAGTATCGCTACGCATCACGGAGGTGCGGGCTGACATGGCTGGCAGGAAGGCTGAGGTGCTCAAGGGCCACTTGGACGCGTTGTTGCTCGCTGCGCTGGAGGCCGGCCCACGCCACGGGTATGCCGTCATCGAGGCGTTGCGCGACGCCTCGGGCGGGCGGATCGACCTGCCCACCGGCACCATCTATCCGGCGCTGCACCGGCTGGAACGCGCCGGGCTCATCACCAGCGCCTGGTCGACCGCGAGCGGGCGGCCTCGCCGGACCAATGAGCTGACCGCGGCCGGCCGCCGCGCGCTTGGCAGCGAACGCGTCGCCTGGCAGGAGTTCGCCGCCGCCGTCACCGCCCTGCTCACCCCCACCCTGGAGCCTGTCCCATGGCCGGCGACCCGCTGACCGCCGCTGGGGCCACTGGGCTCGACCCCGCCGCCCGCGAGGCCGTCGACGGCTGGCTCGCCGCCGCCGCCCGCCTGCCCGGCCCCGCCCGGAGCCCGCCGCCATCCAAGCCCGCCGGGTCGCGCTTGCGCTGGTGCGCACCGGGCCACTGGTTGGCCTGGCCTGGGGCGGCGAGTCACCTCGCCCGCCATGCGCAGGTCCGGCTGCCAACAGGCCCGTGAGCGGCGCCACGGCTGGTCGCGCGGCGAACCAAGGATCTGACCGCTCAGCTCCCCTGGTCAGCGCGGCGGTGGCGCCGTGCCACCACCCGCAACTGCAACACCCGCGCCGCACCCACCACCAGCACCAGCAGCGCACCCAGCAGCGCGGCGAACAGCAACGCCACCCCCTGCGGCAGCGTGCCGCTCATCATCAGGAACCGCACCCGCGACCGCTGGCCGTTCTGCAGGATGAACACCAGGATGGCGACCAGCAGGACCACGCCCACGCCGACCATCGTCCACACCATGCTGGTCCGGGTCGGCTCGATGGTGTGCTGCGGCGGGGTCGGCTCGGCTCTCGCCGGTTCCGTCACCTGCGACTCGGACGGTTCCAAACCGCCGTCGGGGGCCTGTTGCGGCGCTCCGGCTGCTGGCCTGTCCGCGCTCATCTCGATCCCCTTCGCTCTGCGTTCCCGACGAGCACGACCCGCTCGAACTACCCGCCCCAACGCGTCCAAAACGCTCCTTGTCCCGTTGGGCGGTGCTTGATCACGGCTGCTCGCTTGCCCAGGTGCCGACCAGGCCGCGGTAGTGGGCGACCAGCTCCTCGTGCTCGTGGGCGAGGAAGGCCGCGCGGACGGTCCGGACCAGCAGATCGTCGAATTCTGCGCTCTCAACGTAGGCGACCATGCACTCCTCGGCGTGGGCCAGGTGCCGCTCGCAGAACTCGGCGAAGCGGTCGACCTCGTAGTAGTCGTCCGCCAGTGCCCGGTAGTCCGCCAGCTTCTCCTCCCACGCCAGTCCAGCGTCGTCCGCCACGCGGTACCAGCGGCCGATCTCCTGGTCGAGGCGCATCGCCCGGCCGGTCACCGCGCAGTACACGCACCACTTCGCCAGCGCGGCGATCGCCCACGGGAAGTAGTAGTGCAGGCTGATCAGGGCCATGTCGGGGGTTGCGTTGGCGAAGTCGATCGGGATGGAGCTCCCCCCGCGCACCAGCACCTCGAAGGAGTTGAACTCCCAGCGGAAGAACGCGCCGACGGTCAGGCCAAAGGTGGTCACCTCCTGGCCGGCGTCCGGCGACAGGAACCCGTGCTCGACCTGGTAGCGGAGGTGCATGGGGCGGGTCGGCTGGTAGCGCATCACCATCGTCTGCGGCCCGATCGCCAGCCCCCGGCAGAACGCGTCGTAGTCCTCGACACCCGCCTGCAGGTGCATCAGCTCCCGCCCGGAAACGTCGTAGGCGCCGAGCAGTTCCCCCTCGCTGCCGATCCGGGTCACGTTCACCCAGCCGCCGCCGTGGAACGGCTTCATGTACATCGGGTAGCCGACCTGCGCCCCCACCGCGCCCAGGTCGAAGGCGCGGTTGTAGCGCGCGGCGGTCGGCGCGAAGCGCTCGTTGTCCGGCGGCACCTTGTGTGGCAGGAGCCACGTCTGCGGCACGTCGAAGCCGAGCCGCAGCGCCGCGCAGTACGCCGCGTGCTTCTCCATCGACTGGAACGTGAAGGGGTTGTTCAGCAGGTAGGTCCGGTCGAGCAGGGCGAGCTTCTTGAGCCACTCGCGTGGGTGGTCATACCAGTAGGACAGCCGGTCGATCACCAGCGCGTGGCGGGCCGGCTGGCGCAGGCTGAACGGCTCGATCGTGACCCGCTCGGTGGCGACTTCGTGCACCTGGCCGTCATGGCGGATCTTCGGCTGGAGCCGGCGGAGATACTGTTCGAACGCGCTCGGCCAGTCGTCCTCGGTACCGAGCAGCAGCCCGATCAGGTGGGTGACCATCGGGACCTCCGTCACGAAGGCTCAGCAGAGACTCGGCAGGTGGTGGGCGAACTGGCGGCGCCACGACGGCCAGTCGTGCGGGATGTCGTGGCCCCACAGGTCGACCTCGTGGGGGATGGCTTTCCCGGCGAGCAGCCCGCCGAACGCGCGGGTGGACGCGAGCGCGCCGGTCGAGTCCTCCCACTGGCCCTGGCCGCACACCAAGATCAGGTGCACCCGGCTGCGCAGCCACGCGAGGTGGTCGCCGTGAAGGTTGGCCACGTAGGCCATGGGGTTGTTGAAGTACAGCGCGTCGCCGCGTTCGCCCCAGCCGAGCCGCTCGGCGTCGTACACCCCCGACAGGCACAGCGCCCTTGGGAACAGGTCGGCGCGCCTGAGAGCGAAGTTGGCCGCGTGGAACGCGCCGAAGCTGCAGCCCGTGACGGCGATCTCGTGTGGCCCGCCGCTGTCGGCGGCGATGAAGCCGACGGCCTGCTCGACGACCCACCGCTGGTAGGCGCCGTGACGGCGGGCGCGCTCCTCCAGCGGCAGGCCCGTGTCGAACCAGGTGGCCGCGTCGAGGCTGTCAACCGCGTAGACCTTGACCCGGCCGGCGTCCAGCAGCCCAGCGACGGCGGCGACCATGCCGTTGTCCTCGTAGTCGTGGCAGTGCCCCTGCTCGGAGGGGAACACCAGCAGCGGCCGGCCGTAGTGGCCGTAGGCGAGCAGGCCGAGGCTGCCGCCGGTCCCGGCCAGCGGCAGGCTCACGTAATCGCGTCGCACGGCCACACCTCGCGGAGTAGGTCGAGCAGGTACGGGTCGAAGGCGTCGCGCCACGCGGTCCAGTTGTGCGCGTCGCCCACCTCGGCGAGGCGCACGCGGTAGCCCTGCGCGCGCAGGGCGTCGCGGACGGCGCGGTTGTTGGCGAGGTTCTCCTCGGCCGTGCCGCAGGTGAGCGTGACCGGCGGCGGCTCGGCCGGGCCGGGCCCGGCGAGCACCCCCGCCACGAACGCGCTTACTGGCGCGAACGCCGACCGCCACGACTCCTGCCCGTCGAGGTGTTCCTGGAAGAAGCTGCCCGACTGCAGGAACACCGCGCCGAACGCGTCCGGCGCGGTGCGGTGGACGTGCAGCAGCGCGAGCGCCCCAAGGCTGGTGCCCATACCGACGCGCCAGCGGCGCCCCCGCGGGCTGGGCGCCAGCGCTTCGAGCGCGGGCAGGACGTCGCTGACCAGCGCGCGGGCGTATGCCGGCGAGGCGGCGTAGTGCTCGTCGCGCGGCGGCGGCGGGGCCAGCAGCGCGGCGCGCAGCGGCGGCAGGCGGCCGTCCGCGACCGCCCCTGCCAGCAGCGCGAGCAGCAGGGAGAAGCGGGCGTACTCCGGCCCGTCGTGGGCGAGCAGGAGCGGCGCCGGTAGGCCCTGTCGCACACCAGGGCTGGACCACAACAGGCCGGGCACGGCGCAGCCGAGCGCGCGGCTGGGCACGGCGAGCCGCATCGCGGCATCCAGGCCAGGGTCGGCGCCCCGCAGCCAGGCAGGCGGGCGGTACCCGGGGAACTCGACCACCGACTTCTCGCCGAAGGCGCCGGGGGCGCGCAGCGGGTTAGCGGGGTCGCACACCACCACCGGGGCGCCCGTGCCCGTCCGGCGCAGCCGTAGCTGGTACTCCATGCGGTCGACCGGCGGGCGGGGCAGCTCGAGGGTCCAGGCGTCGCCGGCGGGCACGCGGCTGAAAGCAGGGCCGTCGTGGGGCCGCCACAGCTCCTGGCAGAGGTGGACTTCCTGCAGCTCCCAGCCGGGGTCGGCGACCCGGAAGGTGACCTGGGCGCCGCGGACGGTGGGACCTGCCGGGGCCGCGACGGGCGGCGCGCCGCCGCCGTCTGCTTCGGACATGGTCGCAAGCTTATCCGGCAGCATGACCACGCGGACCCGAGTTGTCATCGGTGGGTGGGGCCGTCCGATCTACCTCTCGGCGCCGCGGGGTAGGATCCCCGTATGGCGCCGATGTCGCAGCCAGAGCTTGTGGAGGGGAGGCGATTGCGGTGTCCGAGCAGGGGTGCCGCGAGCGTGCGGGTTCCCGGCCGTCCCCGAGCGCCCGCGTGCTGACCGCATGAGCCGCCTCGGGCTCGGTGAGACCGAACCGCCGCTGGAGCGGGGAGCGCCGGCGAAGCCGAGGCTGCGGGGCCGCTTGCACCAAGTCGCGTTCGTGGTGTCCATCCCGGCTGGGATCGCGCTCGTCCTGGCGGCCTGGACCACCCCGGCCAAGCTCGCAGCCGCCGTCTACGCGCTCAGCTTGGCCGGCCTGTACGGCACCAGCGCGGCGTTCCATCTTGGCCGCTGGTCGGCGGCGGCGCGCCGACGCATGGACCAGGCCGACCACGCGATGATCTACGTGCTGATCGCCGGCAGCTACACGCCGTTCGCGCTGCTGGCCCTGGACCGCACTTGGGGGGTGACGATCCTCGGGGTGGTGTGGGCGGTCGCCTTCGGGGGGATCGCCGTGGTGATCCTGCGGCACCGGGTCCGGGTGGTGGGGATCACGCTGTACTTGACGCTCGGTTGGCTCGGGGTGGTGACCCTGCCGTGGCTGGCGGGCCGCCTGGGGGTCGCCAAGCTGGCGCTGCTGATCGTCGGCGGCGTGCTGTATACGGTGGGCGCGGTCGTCCTCGGCCGCCAGCGTCCCGATCCCAGCCCGGCGGTCTTCGGCTACCACGAGGTCTGGCACGCCTTCACCGTCGCCGCCGGCCTGTGCCACTACATCCTGATCTGGCTGCTCGTCAGGGCCGGCTGAGCCCGATCTGCTTCGAGGCCCGCTCAGCTGCGGGATCTGGGGACTCGGTACGTGGTCCATCCGCCGCGCTGCGCGAGGCCGTGATGGGGTTTGCTTGCCACCAAGGTTTACGGCGCAGAGCGGTGTGCCTGTTGGGCTTCGCGGCTGGCCAGTGCCGACACACCCGACCCCGCCGCCCTGGCCCGGTGCCCGCGCACGACGGGTACAAGGCGATGTCCGCGACCTGGAAAAGGATGATGTCAGCAAGGAGTTTCGTTGGCCTGCAGCTCCTCGAGGTTGGGCAGGCGGTATTGCAGCCCAGGCCGCGGGGTACGGACGGTCTGATGCGCATCGCCCGGCCGTCTCTTGAGGTACTGCTTGATCCGCGAGTGCTTGCAGGCGACGTTGACGACCACGCCGTGCCTCGCACCAGCAGACACTCATCGACGCGGCCGTTGCCACCCCTCAAGCCGGCCGATCATCCCCAACGAGGAGCCGGTGCCGCTGACCTGAAGGGATACCCATACCGAGCACCCGTAGCCAGCCGAGCCAGGCCCCACTGAGGTGGCCTCCGTCCGGGCCCTGACCACAGCCCTGCACGAGCGCATGGCCGGCGACGACCACCCTGGCGCTGCGGTCCCGCTTGAGCCCGCGCATCGGTCACAGCCACGTCTTCAACCGGCCGTGATCGCATTCGATGTGGTTGTTGGCGTATTGCTCCCGTGCGGTCCCGCACCGCCGGGAGCACCTCGTCCAGCACCCCCTGTTCGGTTCTGCCCTGGGGTGCGGGACACCCGCACATGCTCGTCAATCGCGGCGGTGGCCTGCCCAAGGGCGACCGCGGTCCAGTTCAGGACCGCGGCTAGCTCGGCGCCGACGGCTCCGAGCTCCTCGGCGGCCAGTGGCTGTGCCTCGGGGATCGTTGTCAGCACTTCAGCCCGGAATGTGATGGCGACTTGTTCGGAGGGAGCAACCCCCGCTGCAGGGGAGGTGGCCGGCTCCCCCGGCATGCACTGGCGTCCGCGGCAGGAGTGGGCTCGAAGCTGGCGCGGCTGCTCGCTGAGGCTGGCGCGCCCGCCCGGGCGCTGGTCCGCTCGCCCGAGAAGGCAGCCCTCGATCCGCCGCTACGCCGCTGGGGTGGCGCGCATGCAGCGGCGGAACCACCACGTCGAGGCGACGATGGCCAGGCCGGTGAGGGCCAGCGAGGCGACCGTGCGGCTCCAGAGGAAGGTGGCCAGCGACTGGCTGACCAGCAGCCACATGCTGATGCCCGTGTTGGCCAGGAACACCGCCGCCCACAGCAGCGACACCCGCTGGAAGAAGCGGCGCACCCCGGGGTGGGCCAGCAGCGCCTCGGGCAGGGGCAGGAAGTCGGCCGCCAGGCGTTGCGCCAGCGGCCGTCCCAGCAGCACCGACCCTAGGAACAGTGTGGCCAACAGGCCGGTCCCCATAGTGGGCTGCAGGAAGTACAGGAACGCGCTGCCGGTCGCCAGCGCCAGCGCGGTCCTGGCCGTCAGGCCCACGATTCCGAGCATGAGCATGCCGGGCACCCGGTGGCGGGTGACGAGCCGGCGCAGCAGCGAGGTATAGGACCAGACCAGCGCGGCCAGCAGCGCGCCCCACAGGCCGAACAGCTGCAACCCCCCGTAGAACAGACCCAGCGGGATGAGCGTGGTCTCGAGCAGGTGCGGGGTGGCATGCCGCGCGAGCGCGGCCAGGCGGGGCACGGGAAATGGCGACGTCGGGATCACCTGTGGGGGTATTCCAGTCTGGGTCCCCATTGTGGTTCTCCCCTCGTGTGTGGGCCATCGGCGGCCCGACGACTCGGGGACGACCCAGTCCAGGCGCGTGCGGCGGGAAGCCTCGCCGAGCAAGCTCACTCTATAGTAAACAACGTTCACTGTCAAGAATGACGTTCAGGAGCGTGAACATGGAGGATGGAGCGAAGCGGCCACCCGACGAGCGCCCCGACCCGCCCCGAGGCTCGCACCCACTGTGGTTCCAGCCGCCCATGGCCACCGAGGACCGCCACCCCCACTCACCCGCGAACGCGTGGTCGCCGAGGCACTCACCGCCATCGCCCAGCAGGGGGGCGCTGACCATGCGCACGCTGGCCGCACGCCTTCGGGTGGTCCCCGGCGCGCTCTACCGCCACATGCGCAACAAGGAGCAACTCCAGGACCTGGTCCTTGACGGCGCCCTCGTCGAGGTCGACTGCCACCTCGACCCCTCCCTGACCTGGACCCAGCAGCTCACGGTGCTGCGCGCATCGGCTGCGCGCGGTGCTGGAGGGCCACCCCCGGCCAGCTCCATTAGTTCTTCCGCTCGCTGCCCGCCGACCGCTTCCCCGCTCTGGCCGCTCTCGTCTCGGCGAGGACGTGGGCCTAGGACTTGCCTGATTGGGACTGAACACGAAACCTGGCCACGAAACCTACGGTTTCCGCGTCGTGACGCTCCGCTTCTGGGCGGGGACCTCAGCTCGGAGACACCGGCACTGGCCAGGTTGTGCCGCGGTGGCGCTGACGTCGCTGGCGCGGCGTGGCACCTGTGGGCAGCCGAGCCCTGGGGGGGTCGGTTACAGCTCCCGTCGCACCAGCGCGCTGGCCCGCTCGCGGGCGCGCATGGCGAAGGGACGGGCGCGCCAGGCGGCCAGGTGCAGCTCGCGGGCGTCCTCGAGGTCGGTCAGGAGTGCTTTTCGAGTTCGGCGACCACGCCCGGGTCGCGGAAGGAGATGCTGAGCTCGTCGTTGAGCGCGAACGAGCGGTTGTCGAAGTTGACCGACCCGACGGTGACCCAGTGGGAGTCCACCAGCAGGACCTTGGCGTGGAGCATGGTGCGCTGGTACTCGAAGATCCGCCCGCCGCAGTTCAGCGGCTGCTCGTAGCAGCGCCGCCCGGCCTGGCGGACGACCTCCCGGTCGGATTGGCGGACGATGACCGCCCCCGAGCAGACCACCGCCGCGGTCGAGGGCCCGGCGTGGAGCGCTGGCGCCTCGGTGCTCGACGTCGGATGTGGAAGCGGCGAGCTCTGCGAGCTCGCAGCCGCCCGCGGCGCCCGGGTGAGCGGCATCGACGGCCCCGCGGCGTCGCCGTAGCCCTGATCAAGCTGTCGAGGCGGTCATGCGGGCCCTGCGTGACCCGCGTAGAAGTCCGCGACCGCCCTGAACGACTGTTTCGGCTCCCACGGCATGTCCGGATACGTCGTCCCCCAGCGGCTCGCATCCCATGGCAGGTTCGGGAAGGCGGTGGCGAGATCACCCAGGCGGTTGCCGTAGCTCGTCACCAGGCTGTAGCTGGCCATGTCGAGGTCGTACTTCGGGTCGTCGCTGGAGGGTGAGGTCGGCGCGACGAACGTGAACACGAACGTGCCGTCGACGCCAGCGTTGTCGAAGACTGTGAGCAGGTCGGTCAGCTCCCGCGCCTGTTCGGCTTCATCGCGCACGTACGCGCCGTTCAACTCCGGCGGTCGCTCGCCGAGCTCAGCGATATCGAGATCGACGATCGCCCAACCCCTCCCGCCGGCGTCGGCGGCTCCCCGGTAGGTGCAGCAGCCGAACTCGGTGATGACCACCGGACGGCCGTGGGCGGAGAACCGGCGCAGCAGATCGGTGAATCGGTCCCTGATCCGCGCGTCACGGTACAGATCGACGGCCACGACGTCGAAGCGACCCCAGTCGATGGTCTCCAGCGGCACCGACGCGTAGGTGACGCTGCCCTTGAACACCTGGCGCACGGCATCGTTCGCCTTGGCCAGGAACGCATCCAGCGGCGCGTTGTGGGCACCGGATCGGATCTGTTCCCCGAAACTGGGGTGGTGGAGCCGTTCCAGGAACGTGTCGCCCTGTAGCATGCCCCGCATGAACAGCGTCAGCTCGGAGCCCACGCTGAAGACCACCTGGCCCGGTCGGTGCTGTCGTAGCTCCTCCGCGTGTTTGGCCGCTTCCGCGACGTGGTCGAGCGTGTCCTCAGGGCTGTGGTCCCACAACTCCGGCGAGACCCAGACCTCAAGACCCTGTTCCAGGGCGTCCCGACCGGCGGTCACCAGGCGGTCGATGTCCTGCCCGCAGATCCTCACCGCGTTGCAGTGCAGGTCGTTCTTGATGATCTCCAGCTCGCGGTGCACCTCGCCGGCGTCGAACATCGGGCGCCAGTTCTGGCCCATCAGCACGCGCCCGACGTCGTAGCAGACGCCTCTTGTGTTCATGTGGCACTCCTTCCTCAGCCCGTCAAGCGGTCGCGCACGACTGCTCGGTCGACCCCCAGCTCGTGGAGCAGCTCGGCCGCAGGGTCGGGACGCTCGCACGCCAGCAGGGCGAGCAGGAAGTGGCGGGTCCCGATCCGGCCGCTCTTTTGCGGTCGCGCCTGTTCGACCGCGCGCTTGAAGACCGCGCGCGCCCCAGAGCTCAGGGGAGGGCGCCGACCAGCGCCTCCGGGTTCCTCCATACTGCCGAGGCCGCCGGCGTGGATACCGACGGCGGCCAGCGCCGCCCGGTCCAGGACGTCGTGTGCGGCACGCGCCGACGCCAGATCGACGCCCAGCGCGCTGGCGGCCTCGCAGGCCGGGTCGTGCAGCAGGCCGAGCAGGAGGTGGTCGGTGCCAAGGCGGCGGTCGCCCCGTCGGCGCGCCTCGTCGGCGGCCGCGGTCAGCACCAGCTTCCTGGCATCCTCGCTGAGCCGCTTGACCATCACTCGCCTCGCTTTGCGTATTTTGCATGCACTGACTGGCGGGAGACCCCGAGCGCGTCGCCGATCTGCTCCCATGACCAGCCCTGCTCCCGGGCGCGCCGCACATGGACCGCCTCGACCCGCTCGGCCAGCCGATGCAGCGCGCCGACCGCACGCAGGCCGACCGCTGGGTCAACAGCCTGGATGCTCTCGGCAAGCTCGTCCGGCGTCATGCTGTCAGTCTAGCCTGACAAGAACCGGCTGTCAATCTAGACTGACAGTTGGCCAGAACGGCGGCGCGCTCCCGGTGATGCTGGGCCCACCGCCCTCATCGGGGTTGCCTCGCCAGCCGTGACGTCGGACCGGCTGGACCGTCGAGTGGTGGCGGTCCGAGGTCCCTGGCAATCTGGTCGAGCGACTGTAGGAAGGCTGCGACGGGCGGGGGTGTTGCGATTCCATGCCAGGTGGCGGCGTGGACCGTCCTGACCGGCGCATCGTGGGGGTGTAGGGGGGAGAGCACGATGTCGGGTCGAGTGGCTCCTGCGGCCAGCAGTGGTACCAGGGCCAGCCCGAGCCCGGCCGCGACGAAGCCCTGCTTGGCGGTCCATTCGCGGACCTCGAAGTCGATCCGTGGCCGGAAGCCTGCGCGTAGGCAGGCGTCGATCAGGATCTGGGAGCTGTCGGGGAATCCTTCGATCCAGCTTTCGCCGGCGAGCTCGGCCAGTCGCAGGGCCCTCCCGTGGGCCAGTCTGTGGCCGGCAGGCAATGCCACCATCAGCGGGTCGTCCAACAGGTAATGAAGCTGGAGTTGGCCGCTGTCCAGCGTCTGGTGCGGGTAGGTGCTGACCACGGCAACGTCGATCTCCCCGTTCTGGAGGCGGCCGACCTGGACGGTGGTGACGCCCTCGACCAGAGTCAAGGCGACCTTTGGATGTGCTGCCTGGAAGGCGGCCATCGCGCGGGGTACCAGGGCCGCGTCGGCGCTGTCGAAGGCACCCACGCGTAACCGTCCGGCATCCAGATCCCGCAGGGCCTCGAGCGCATGTTGTGCGGCGCTCATCCTTTCCAGGACCGCCTCGGCGTGGGCCAGCAGGCAACGGCCCTCCTCGGTGAGCCGCACGCCGCGAGGCAACCGATCCAACAGGTGCACGCCGGTGGCCTTCTCCAGCGCCGAGATCTGCCGCGAGACCGCCGACTGCGTGTAGCCGAGCGACTGCCCAGCGGCGGTCAACGAGCCGCTTCGCGCCACCTCACGGAAGACCTCCAGCCACGCGAAGTTCACGACGCCCCTCCCAGGCATGCGTTTTCCGCATGCTATCTCTGCGAAGTATTCATTCGCCACATGGCTGCGCCTCTCCTACCGTTGGCCCAGCCGCAAGCCACCGGCCCGCATGAAGGAGCGAACCTTGGGAGACCGAATGAAGCTGGGTCTGTACGGGCTGCTGCGCGGCAGCGGCGTCGAACCGGACACGCTGGTCCGTCGAGCGCGGTTGGCGGAGCAGGCCGGCTTCGAGTCGCTGTGGGTCGGCGACCATATCGCCCTGCCCGCTGATCAGGATGGCCAGCAGCCACGCCTGGAAGTCGTGGTTGCCGTGAGTCATCTGGCCGCGGTGACCACCCGGGTGCGGCTCGGATTCGGTGTGATCGTGCTGCCTCAGCGCCAACCGGTCCTGCTGGCGAAACAACTGTCGTCGATCGATACCCTGGCAAAGGGCCGGCTGACCATTGGTATCGGCGTGGGCTACGTGGAGCCGGAGTTGCGGGCGATGGGGGTGTCCCTCGCCGATCGAGGCGCCCGCACCGATGAATACCTGGCCGCGATGCGTACGCTGTGGACCGAACCGGCACCCTCGTTCGACGGGCGGTTCGTGTCTTTCGCCGGGGTCTTCCAGCGTCCGCAACCGGTCCAGCGGCCACACCCGCCGATAGTGGTCGGCGGGCACTCAGCAGCCGCGTACCGCCGGGCGGTCACGACCGGAAACGGTTGGTACGGCGTGTATCTGGACGTGGAGAAGACGGCCCGAGCGCTGGCCGGACTCCGCAAGGTCGCCGCAGGATACGACCGCCCCGCCAGCCTCGGCGAGCTCGAGATCACGATCACACCACCCGGACCGGTCGACCTCGAGACAGCGCGACGCTACGCCGACCTGGGAGTGCACCGGTTGGTGGTCCAACCGCTCACCACAGACGGCTCCGACATCGAGGAACTCATCAACTCGGTTGGCGAGACACTCGTCGGCCACCTCTGACGATCCACCCCCGCCGCTGCTGCGAGCGGCACGACCCGGCGATCACCCGGGCATCGGGATCGCGGAGCTGACCACCCTGCTCACGGCCGAGGCACTGGTGGTCGAGCTCGACCGGCCAAATTGGGATGGCCTTATCCCTGGATGTACGATTGTGCCGGAATAGGATGAGTCGCGAAACGGGTGAACAGCTGACGGGGACGCTGGGGGCGTTCGGACTCTCGGAGGAGGATGAGTCCACCTACCTGGTGCTGTTGTCCCTGCCCTCGGCGACCCGTGCCGAGCTGGCGCGTCGCGGCGGCGCCAGCCCGACCCAGCTGGCGGCATCGCTGGTGCGCCTGCAGGCGCGCGGCTTGGCGCGCCGCCTTCCGGGACGGCCGGCGCGGTATGTGGCCGCGCCGCCAGACGCAGCGATCGAGGCGCTCGTGCACGATCACGAGCTGCAGCTCCAGCGGGTCCGCGCGGCGACCGGCGAACTGCTCGTGCGCTACCGGGCGGGCAGGCTGACGCTGGACCCGGCCAACCTGGTGGAGGTCATCGTTGGGCAGGAGGCGATCGCCCAGCGGTTCCGTGAGCTTCAGGCGGCCGCGAGCGCCGCGCGCACCCGGCTCCCGAGCAGGGAGAGCCTGTCAACGGGCTCGTTGCTGAAGACGAAGCGGACGTGGCGATCCGCGATCGCGCCGCCCCAGCCCCGCATCGGGGTGGCGGCGACCTTCTGCTCGAGCAGGCGGTCGGAGACCTCCCCGCAGTCGAGTCCGAGCGCGGCGACGTCCAGCAGCAGCGACCAGGCGCCTGCTGGCCGCACCACGGGCAGGCCGTCGAGCTGGCGGAGCGTCTCGTCGCGCCGCCGCTGATACTCGGCGTTGGCGACCTCCATATGGTCGTCGGGCAGCTCCAGCGCGACGCGCGTTCCGATCTGGGCGAACCCGCTCGGCACCAGCCCGTTGTAGATCTGGACGCGCGAGACGTCGCCGGCGAGCCCGCCCGGCGCGACGACCCAGCCGACGCGCCAGGCGATCATGCGCTGCTCGAACGACGGCGATCCCACGATGACGGTTCGATCACGCATGCCTGCAAGCGCCGCGGGGTGCCGAATCGGCCGGCCGTCGAACAGCACGCTCTCGTACCCCGCCCAGTAGAGCAGCCACAGGTCCCGCTCCTGGCAGATCGAGGCAATCGCCTGCCACTCCTCGTCGCTTGCCACCCACCCGGACGGGAACGACGCATTGTTCAGGAAGACGACGCGCGTGCGCCCCGTGATCGCGGCCGGGAGAGCGTCGAGCTGAAGCCGCCACTCCCCGTCGCTGACGTGCAGCGGGACCAGCCGCGGCACGGCCCCGACGAGCCGCACGCGGTTGAGCATGCCCGCGTAGGTGGGATCGGTGAGGATGACCTCGTCCCCGGGATCTGTCAGGCAGAACAGGGCGTCGAGCATCGCGTCCCCTTCGCCGCTGGTGATCACGGCCTCGCGGCGTCCGTCGTAGCGCGGGCCGCCGCGACGCTCGATGTAGGCCGCCACCGCCTCCTTGAGGTCGTCGCGCCCGGTGAACGGCAGCCAGCTGTTGGCGTCGTCCTCACCGATGGCCGCCCGGGTGGCCTGCAGAGCGGCTTCAGGCGGCGGGATGTCGGTGTCGAGGTTCTCCAGGCGGAGAACCTCGGGGTCGTCGCCGGCCGCCGCGGCGACTCGATCGATATTGAAGCCTGGGATGTGCTCAAGACGCCGGACGCTCATCGGCTCCTCCTTCTCGTTCGCACGAGCGTATTGGATCGGAGCCTGGCGCAGCCCGTTGATGGAGCGGCCGACCGCGACGATGGCTGCTTTCTTGGCTGGAAAACCCGCGTCGAGCCCAGGGCACTTCAGAAGTCGCCGGCGAGCGCGACGCAGCAGTATCCGGGCTTGGGGTCGAGCATGGGCCGGATGGCCTGGTCGCCGCCGAGCTGGTCAGTGAGACCTTCGACCATGGCGAGATTGGCGCCGCAGACCAGCTCGGGGTGCTGGGCCGCGATGCGGTCAAAGGGGCAGTTGCGGAGCCGGATCGTGCCGTCGGCGTCGTCGTGGGGTTCGTAGCCTCGGCTGTCGAGAACCTGGCGCAGGGTGGCGAGTACCGGTTGGTGGCTGCCCTCGGAGATCAGGCGCATGACGGTCTCGGCGGCGATCTGGTTGCCGAGGTCGCGGGCGGCGTGGTGGAGCGCGGTGCGGGCGGCGCCTGACTGGTCGGCCTCCACGGCACGTGCCAGCAGCTCGGCGAGGGCGGCGTAGTCGCGCGCGGGCAGGCTCAGCTCGATCTGTCGCGGCGATCGCAGGTACAGCTTGGCCGGCCGGCCGGCGCCGGGCCCCCGCCGGCCCGTCCGCCGTTCGTAGCGGGCCTCCAGCAGGTCGTCGTCCACGAGCTTGTCGAGGTGATAGGCGGCCAGGGCGCGGCTGATCCCCACGGCACGGGCGGCCTCGTCGCGCGCGACCGCGACGCCCCGCTCGCCGACGTGACGGTAGAGGGCACGCCGCACAGGGTCCGCGAGTCCGGTGAGGCCGGCGAGCTGCTGCTCGAGGTCGGTCGGGTCCATGGCCTCATTCTAAAACAAATCACTGCTTGACATACAGCTTCGAAGCGGATATCTATAACAAGCGTTCATTGGTTATAGATGAGAAGGTGGCCGTCATGGCAATCGTCCCCGTCCCCGTCGCCCGACCGCTGCACGCCTCGAGACGGCCCACCGAGGTCCGCCCCGACCTGCAGGTCGTCGCAGACGACTCCGGCGTCGATCTGCTCCGGGCCGAGCGCGCCGTGGCCGACCTGCTGGCCGCGCTCGGGCAGGACCCCTCGTCCGAGCATCTGCTCGACACGCCCCGCCGGGTCGCCGCCAGCTACGCCGAGCTGCTGACGCCGCCGGCGTTCACCCTCACCACGTTCCCCAACGACGAAGGCTACGACGAGCTCGTACTGGCCAAGGCGATCCCGTTCCACTCGCTGTGCCAACACCACCTGTTGCCGTTCGTCGGCGTCGCCAACGTCGGCTACCTACCCGCCGACCGCATCCTCGGCCTGTCGAAGCTGGCGCGCGTGGTCGAGCTGTTCGCTCGCCGCCTCCAGGTCCAGGAGCGCCTGACCACGCAGGTCGCCGACTGGCTCCAGACCCACCTGGAGCCTAAGGGCGTCGGGGTCGTGCTCGAGGCCGAGCACCTGTGCATGTCGCTCCGGGGCGTGCGCGCGGCCAATGCCCGCACGGTCACCTCCGCCCTGCACGGCGCGCTCCGCGAGGATTCCCGCTCCCGCCAGGAGTTCCTCGCGCTCACCGGCGCGACCACCTAGCCCGCTTCCCGCACCAGAGGAGACGACGTATGTCCGCTCCGGCGACCTTCGTCATCATCGGGGCCGGCCTGGCCGGCGCCAAGGCGGCCGAGACCTTGCGCGCCGAGGGCTTCGACGGCCGCCTGGTGCTGCTCGGCGACGAGCCCGAGCGGCCCTACGACCGCCCACCCCTGTCCAAGGCCTACCTGCGCGGCGAGGCCGACCGCGACTCGCTGTACCTCCACGACGAAGGGTTCTACTCCGCTCACGACATCGAGCTCCGCACCCTGGCACCGGTCAGCTCGATCGACCCAGCCCGCCGCCGGCTCGACCTGGCTTCCGGTGAGCCGATCCGCTACGAGCGGCTGTTGCTGGCGACCGGCGCCGCGCCTCGCCGCCTGCAGGTCCCCGGCGCGGACCTGGACGGCGTCTTCTGCCTGCGCAGCCTGCGCGACGCCGACGACCTTGCCGCTGCCGTCGGCCGCGCCCGGCACGTCGTCGTGGTCGGGACCGGCTGGATCGGCTCTGAGGCCGCCGCCTCGGTGCGCCAGCTCGGCCAGGACGTCACCTTGATCGGCCGGGACGTCGCGCCGCTGGCGCGTGTGCTCGGCCCCGAGGTCGGCCGCGTCTACCGCGAGGTGCATGCCGACCACGGCGTCCGGCTGGTACTCGGAGCAGATGTCGCCGCCTTCGTGGGCGTCGGTGCCGTCGAGGCCGTCGTCACCGGCGATGGGCGGACGATCCCTTGTGATCTGGCGCTGGTCGGTATCGGCGCCACTCCGCGAAGCGAGCTCGCCGAAGCCGCTGGCCTGGCCGTTGGGGATGGGGTGCTCGTCAGCGAGCGGCTGGAGGCCGTCGGGACGGCCGGCGTCTACGCGGCTGGCGACGTCGCCGCCGCCTGGCACCCCCGCTACCAGACCTACCTGCGCGTGGAGCACTGGGCCAACGCGCTGCACCAGGGTCCCGCCGCGGCCAGGAGCATGCTCGGCGCCACCGCCGCCTACGAGCGAATCCCCTACTTCTTCTCCGACCAGTATGACCTCGGCATGGAGTACTCGGGGTTCGCGGCGACCTGGGACCGGGTTGTCTTCCGCGGCGACCCGGCCGCCCGCGCGTTCATCGCCTTCTGGGTGAAGGACCAGCGCGTTGTCGCCGGCATGAACGTCAACGTCTGGGACGTCGTTGAGCCCATCCAGGACCTGATCCGTGGCGGGCGGCGGGTCGACCCAGAGCAGCTCGCCAACCCCGACATCCCTCTGGAGGCGCTGGCCGGCGAGCGGGAGGGCTACCGGCTCGGGGTGCGCTCGCCATGAGCGGGGTGTGTGCACCTGGTCCGGCTTCATCCGGGTCCAGCGCCATCCAGATCACCCGCCTCCACCGCGTTCCTGAACGCGACCGCCATGGGGAGCCTCCTCTGTTCGTCCGAACGTCAGGCTAGGCGGTTGGAGCTGACTCGCCCAAGCCTCGTCGGATGCGGTGGCACATGCCCGAATTAAAGCAAATCCGTGCCTGGACTTGACAAATCGGCTTCGGTGGACAAATCGGCCCCCGCCCTCTTCCGCCTACTGGCGCAGCCTCTCAATTGGAAGTGCTCTTCCGGAGGCGGCCCAGAGTCCCCTGACACCGCATCGAACGAAGGTTCGCCCCGCCCACCTCCTCGAGCTCAAGGCGGCATCTTTGGCATGGCTCTCGGCCAGGTCAGGCGTTGTCCAACACAGCTCGGGGCCGTCTTGCACCTGCTGTGACTCCAGGCGGATAGTGCGAGAAGCCAGATCATCAGGAGAGCGACTGCCGGTCGAGACACGAGCCTTGCATGACCTCTGCTCCAGAGGAGTTGCCATCCGCTTGGCCGTCTCCTACGCTTCCCTAGCTTCCTACCTAGATCGCCGACGGGGCTACGTGCTGCAGACCGGGCAGATCGTACTCGCCGATACCACGCAGGCGTTGCTCAAGAATCCGCTGATCCGGGAGGCGTACCTCGGCGAGCTGACGTGAACGCGTCAAGCGTGACGCGACAGTTGTATGGCGAGGGATTGACGCCAACCACTGAGTAGCGGTCGCTGGGGAGGCCTGGCGACCCGGACGATAGGAGAACGGGATCATGTTGGCAAGCGCACGGAGATGGCGGTTGCTCGCCCTGAGCCTGAGCCTGGGCCTAGCTCTGGTTCTGGCCGCGTGTGGCAGCGAGACAGGGGGTGGGGGTAGCACGGCGACCACGGCGGCCCCGTCGGTCGACCAGGCGCTCGCTGCGAAGGTGCCGGCCGCGATCAAGTCAGATGGCAAAATCCTCATCGGGACCGACTCGAGCTACGCGCCGAGCGAGTTCCTCGCCTCCGACGGCAAGACGGTCATCGGCTTCGACGTCGACCTGTTCAACGCCGCCGCGGCCAAGCTCGGCCTGACCACCGAGTGGCGGTCGGCCGTGTTCGATGCGATCATCCCGGCGGTCCAGTCTGGGAAGTACGAGCTCGGTGTCTCGTCGTTCACCATCAACAACGAGCGCAAGCAGCAGGTCAACATGGTCAGCTACTTCAGTGCGGGCACCCAGTGGGGGACCAAGAAGGGCAACCCGAACGGGGTTCAGCCCGATAACGCCTGTGGCAAGAAGATCGCGGTCCAGACCAATACCGTCCAGGACACCGAGGACCTGCCAAAGCGCCAGACGGAGTGCAAGAGCGCGGGCAAGCCGGCCATCACCATCGACCGCTACCAGCGGCAGGACCAGGCGACCGCCTCGGTTGTCTCCGGCAAGGACGACGCCATGCTCGCCGACTCCCCGGTGGTCGCCTACGCGGTGAAGCAGACCAACGGCCAGCTCGAGCTGCTCGGTGACATCTACGACTCGGCGCCGTATGGGTACGTGGTCAAGAAGGACCAGACCGAGTTCGCCCAGGCGATCGCCGGCGCGGTCAGCGCGCTGATCTCCGACGGCACCTACAAGCGGATCCTGACCAAATGGGGCGTCGAGGCGGGCGCCATCACCAACCCGGCCGTCAACGCCTGACGTTCCAGAGGGGGGACGCGGCGTCATGACCGAGACCCAGACAAGAACGGCGGAGCGGGTGCCGCCGGAGACCATCAAGGCGGTGCCCGTCCGCCACCCGGGCCGTTGGGTCGCCGTCGTCGTCATCGCGATCCTGGTGGCGATGTTCTCCCACATGCTGGTGACGAACGAGGCGTTCCAATGGCGCTTCATGTTCGACAACATGTTCCGCCCACCGGTGATCGAGGGCGTGCGCACGGCGCTGATCCTGACCATCCTCGCGATGATCATCGGCGTGTCGCTCGGCGTCGTGATCGCGGTCATGCGCCTCTCCCCCAATCCGGTGCTCTCGGGCGCGGCGTGGGTCTACACCTGGTTCTTTCGTGCCGTGCCGCGGATCGTGCTGCTGGTCCTCTTCGGCAACCTGGGGATCCTCTTTGCGCGCTACGAGTTCGGGTTGCCGTTCGACCGCCAGATCGGCAACCTGTTCGGGCTCGACCTCAACGCACGGCTGTTCGGCCTGGATGCCCGGACGGTGGTGACCGGGTTCGTGGCTGGCCTGCTGGGCCTGGCGCTGTCCGAGGGGGCCTACATGGCCGAGATCGTGCGGGCGGGCATCCAGTCGGTCGACCCCGGGCAGCAGGAGGCTGCCCAGGCGTGCGGCATGGGGCGTGGCATCACCCTGCGCCGGATCGTCCTGCCCCAGGCGATGCGGGTGATCGTCCCGCCGACAGGCAACGAGACCATCGCCATGCTCAAGGACACCGCGCTGGTCGCCTTCGTCCCCGTCACCAACGAGCTGTTCTTCCAGCTCCAGGCCATCGGCGCCCGCACGTTCCGGGTGTTCCCGATGCTGGTCGCGGCCTGCATGTGGTACCTGGCGATGACCAGCGTGCTCATGGTCGGCCAGTACTTCCTGGAGCGATACTTCAGCCGGGGCTTCGGCACGGGCGAGCGGCAGGCGCGCGCCCGTGAGAAGGCGAGGGATGTTGGATATGGTCACTGATCCCACCGACACGGCGGCCACCGGTCCCCGAGCCGCGCAGGTGATGGTGAAGGCCGAGGGGGTCCACAAGCGCTTCGGCCGGCTCGAGGTGCTGAAGGGCATCGACCTGGAGGTGAGACCCCGCGAGGTGACCGTCATGCTGGGGCCCTCGGGCTCGGGCAAGTCCACCTTCCTGCGCTGCATCAACCACTTGGAGAAGATCAACGGTGGCCGCCTGTGGGTGGACGGCGAGCTGGTCGGTTACCGGCAGCACGGCGACAAGCTCTACGAGCTGAAGGAGAACGAGGTCTCCCGCAAGCGGGCCGAAATCGGCATGGTCTTCCAGCGCTTCAACCTGTTCCCGCACATGACCGCAGTTGGCAACGTGATCGAGGCGCCGATTCGGGTCAAGGGCGTCCGCAAAGCCGACGCGATCGACCGCGCCCACGAGCTGCTCGGGCAGGTCGGGCTGGCCGACAAGGCCGACGTCTACCCCGCGCAGCTCTCCGGCGGCCAGCAGCAGCGGGTGGCGATCGCCCGCGCGCTGGCCATGGACCCCAAGCTGATGCTGTTCGACGAGCCGACCAGCGCGCTGGACCCGGAGCTGGTCGGCGACGTGTTGGACGCGATGCGGAAGCTGGCCGAGAACGGCATGACGATGATCGTGGTCACCCACGAGATGGGCTTCGCCCGTGAGGTCGGCAGCCATCTGGTCTTCATGGACCAGGGCATGGTGATCGAAGAGGGCCGGCCCGCCGAGGTATTCGCCAACCCCCGCCACGACCGCACCAGGGCATTCCTGTCCAGGATCCTCTGATCGGGGATTGTCCGACGAGGGCATCCGGCGGCCGGTGCCGGATCGCCGGGATCCGTGCCGCCAGCAGCTCCGCGAGGCCGGTTGCCTCGCGAGGCGTAGGCGGTCAGCAGCACCACGAGCGGCACGCCGACGATTGTCGCCGTTGGCCGCACTGTCATACCGGAATGTCCTCTTGAGGGTTTGGGGATGGCGAGGTCAGCGATCATCGGTCGCGGTGCTCGTAGCAGGCCGATCAGCAGCTCGACGGGGTCGCGGTCCTGCTGGTGGGCGACTCCAGCCATGTCCGCGCGTACCATCCACGTGGTGATCTCACTATGCCCCAGATACGCCTGGCCGGCAGCGCTGTCGCCGGCCAATCGCCTGCCGCCATCGTGGACCTGACGGCGCAGCTCGACCTCAGCGACCTGCACCTGCGGACGCTGCTCCAGGACGACGCCGAGCTGCTGGTCGAGGCGACGCGCCACGAACAGGCCGCAGCCCTGTGGGGCCCGCGGCCGGCAGGCCCCTACTCCATGGATGACGCCAAGCGGGCGCTCCAGCAGTGGGATCCTGCCGGGGGGCAGGCGTCCTACGGCGTGTTGCGGGGCGAGCGGCTGATCGCTGCCCTGGGGCTCATGCTCGACAGCCCGGCAAGTGCCGAGCTCGCCTACTGGGTGCGCCCGGAGGAGCGGCGACGCGGCATCGGCTTGCGGAGCGTGCAAGCCCTGACGACGTGGGCGCACCAGGATGCCGGCCTTGTGCGGCTGTGGCTGGAGATCGAGCCTGGCAATACTGCCTCCCTGGAGTTGGCACGCCGTGGGGGCTACCGGCTGGAGGAGCGTCTGCCGCGGCATTGCCGCTGCTGGCTCGACGAGGATCCAGACCGCGACGAGTGGCACGACTGCCTCATCTTTGCGCATGCCCGATAGGCCCGGCGGGCGAGCGTTGGAACCCGCTCCTGTTGGTGGAGGCTGGGAGGTTGGCCGCGGCTTTCACGCCTCGGTCGATGATCTCGTCCATGCCGATCTGTTCGGCGTGTGCCAGCCGTCCTCGATGGTGGCGAACGTCGCCCCTTCGTAGGGGTCGGGGACGGTGACTCGATGGCCCGCGGCTGGTCCGGCCGTCGAGTGACTTTGGTCACGGAGAGTCGCTACTCAGGTCACTGACAGGCGCAGGTGCGTGGTCGCAAGCTGGGTGTGCCAGGCCCGATCAGTCGGGCGACGAAGACGGCGAGGGGGAGACGCTCACCATGGCATCGTTTGAGAACATCGTGATCATCCAACGGCCCGTCGAGGACGTCTTCGCCTTCCTCGCCGACTTCGAGAACATCCCCAAGTGGAACTACGCGATCGTCGAGACCAAGAAGGTCTCTCCTGGGCCGGTTGGGGTCGGAACGACCTACCGCCAGACCCGTTCGGTACCAAGCACGAGCGAAGAGGGTTTCCAAGTGACCGTCTTCGAGCCAGCTCGCCGACTCGAGGTTCAGGGCCAGATCGGGCCCTTCAGGGCGCGGTTGAGCTATCTGCTGGAGCCGACGGGCAGCGGCACGAGGCTTCGCAACGCCGTGGATCTGGGGTCCTCAGGTCTATTGACCCTGGTTGCGCCGCTGGCAACCTCCCGCGTCAAGCGCGCGGTGGCGGCCAACCTCGACACGCTCAGGCAACTCCTGGAAGAGGATGGCCGACGGTGACGTCCCGCGCCTGGCTCAAAACGCGGGTCCCGGGAGCGACAGCACACATCGGCACGTCCGGATGATGAGCTCGTCAACGGTCGGCGGCGGGGGCTTGCCTGCCAGCAGGTAACGGCGGGACGCCCCATACGGTGCGTCGACCAGGGCGAACGCCACCGCCTGCAGGGACGCCGGCGTGATATCACCAAACCAGCGCCGTGTGAAGTCGCCCACGGCGGCCTCCATACCCTTGTTCAGCTCGGTAACCTCTGCGCCCAGCTCCTGCGGCCAACGGTCGGCAAGGTCCTCGCGGCGGTAGAGGAGCAGGACGGTCGCCTCGGCCAGATGCTGGCGTGACCACCTCGGGATGTGCAGGGCTGCCTCCAAGGCGGCCTGTTCGAGATCGGGCAGCGCCAAGGCGGTGACAAAGCCCTCCTGAGCCCGACGCACCGTCCGGATCCACAGGCGGGCCAGCAGCAGGTCCCGTGATTCGAACCGGTGGTAGATGGAGCCGCTCGGCGCACCGAGACGTTGCGCGATGGCGGCCACGGTGGCTTGCCCAGGCCCGGCCTCCGCGACGATCCGCACGGTGACGTCGAGTATCTGCTCGCTGTCGAATTTCGCTGGCCGTCCCACCGTCCCGAGCTCCAATTATCTAGAACGTACCTTCCATTATGCTGCCCGATCGTCCTCGACGGCGTCCTCTCTGCGATGCGCGGCGGCCAGACGACTCCGGGGATCCTCCCTCTTGACGCACTGCCATATTAATGATAGCAATCTAGAACGTGGAGAAAGAAACTGCTGGCGACGCTCTCCTGGAAGCAGCCCGCGGCGCAGCGATCTCCGCGAGCCGCCCGTCTGGGCCGGCGGGTCGCCACCGTCACGGAGGCTCTGGTCCCGGCCGGCGTCCACTCGAATTGGAAGCTGAGCCCTCGCCGGCAGGGGAGGCCATCGATGCCACCTGTACGGCACCCTGCGAGGTCGCGATGACCGGCAGGGATGGCCGCTGTGAATGGGTCGGCAGTACAAGGAGTCCATCATGAGCACGAGAGCCACCCGAGACGACGCGCGGGAGAACGCGCAGGTCATGCTGGAGGTCTTCAGGGCGATCGAGCGGCGCGACGAACGACGGTTCGTCGAGCTGGTCCATCCAGATTTCGAGATCCACTGGCCGCCATCGCTGCCTTATGGCGGAACCTACCGCGATCTCGAGGCCGACCACCGGCAGGACCGTCCGACCTGGACCACGACCTGGAACCCCCTGCAGCCGACGGTGGCCGAGCGGCGGATGGATCCACGCGTCGTCGCCGCCACCGACAAGGAGGTCGTGGTGCTGTGGCACCAGCGGGGCCTCAACCCTGCCGGCGAACGGTTCGACGGGCCAGTGCTGGCCCTGTACCAGCTCCGCGACGGCAGGCTTGCCCGGGCACAGATGTTCTACTTCGATACTGTGGCGCTGGCCAGCTTCTTGGCCAACGCCAATCGCCAGGCCACCATGCCCAAGCCCGAGGCCGCGGCCCCTTGAGTCGTGACGGCGCAGCACAGCGTCGCGCGCCCACCAGCGCCCGGTCGCAACGACGCGCAGCCGTCCCGCCGGCATCCAAAGTCAGAACACCAGCCGGGCGGCGGCTGCGGCGGCCGCGGCGGCGGGGTCGCCGTCGGCCTCCAGGGCGAGGTGATCGTCTCGGCCGGACACGGCACGCAGGTAGCCGACCGCGTCGGCGCGGACGCCGGCCGCCGGGCCGTCGCTGCCGAGCAGCCAACGCCCACCGGCCGGCCCGGTGAGTTCCAGCAGCACCGATGGTGCATCCCAGCAGCGGCCGACGTCACGGACGACCTGGGCGACGACCTCATGGTCGTGCTCGCCCAACGCCAGCGGCCGCCCAGTGGCCCGGGCCAGGTCGACACGGTGCATCCACGCGTCGCGCAGCATGATCACGTCCAGCAAATAGCCAAGCCCCAGGTCGGGCAGCCGCCGCGCCTGTTCGGGAAACAGCCTGGCCACCGGCAGGCGGCGCAGCGGCCCGGGCAGCCGCCGCCGAGCCCGGATCGCCTTTGGCGCAAGCCGCGCGAGGGCATCGATGAGCTCGGGCCCCGACTGGCCGCCGAGCTCATCGATCTGCTGCTGATTGTGAGCATCCAGGCGTGACAGGCCCGGATAGCGCCGGTGGCCCTTGCGCAGCCGGCGCAGGAGCGCCCCCGGCCGGAAGATCTCCTCGTACTCGCCGACCAGGTGGGCGGTCAGGTCGTGAACGTCCCAGCCGACGCAGTCGGTCGGCCGGGTCCAGTCCTCCTCATTCAGCGTCCCAAGTAACGCGAGCTCTGCCGCCAGCTCGGCCGTGGCAACCTCGGCCGCCCAACCGGGCGGGGTCTGCGGGATCTCCCACGCGTTGCCGGCGGGGGTCTGCATCAGCGCTCACCTCTCCTGGATGGCTTGGCGTGGACAAGCAACTCAAGCAGGCAGAGTGCCGCCACGCGGTGCAGCCTTCTCGACCGGCGGATGCTTGGGAGAACCTCTCGGCGAGGCGCAACGCCGGGCACGGGCGCCAGGGTTCCGCCGGATGCCTCGTGCGCGCGCCCACCCTGACCAGGCCGTCGGCAGAGTGAAGCATACCGCCCATCTGGCATCCCGTCCTCTCCTCTCTCGGAGGCCTATTAGAGCAGCTATTCTAGAAGCACGCCTATATAATCGCAACGCCCAGCGACCTGCGCACAGGTCACGTCGGCCCCAGGGGGACACCGATAGCTGCGACGGTGGAGGCCTGAACGAGGTCCTCGGCTGGATCGCACGGCGTGAGTGGTGGAGCAGACCGCCTCATCGACCGTCTCGCACGTCGGCGCTGATCTCGGAAACGCCTCCTCGGCTCCCTTGGAGTACCAGTCCGCGTTCGCTGGAGCTGTACGTGTCGAGCGTGGACGACCCCGGCCGCGGGCAAGGCCTCACCTGGATCGCCGAGGTGCCGGCGGGACTGGGCCGGCCATCCTTGAACCGCCCGGAGCGGAATTGGCGTTGACGAAGCGGCAGGCGATCAGTTTCGCGAGGCCTTCCCTGGCGTCGTGGACGTCGCCCGCGCCTCCCGAGGGTTCCTCGTGCGTGCCGTCCGCTACCTGGCCGGCGAGGCGGGCGTCCGCCAATTCCTGGACATCGGCACGGGGCTGCCCAGCGCCGACAACACCCACGAGGTCGCCCAGCGGGTCGCGCCAGAGTCCCGCATCGTCTACGTCGACAACGACCCCCTGGTGTTGACGCACGCCCGCGCAATGCTCACCAGCACCCCGGAGGGCGTCACCGACTACGTCGACGCCGACCTGCGCGACCCCGGCAAGATCCTGGAGGCCGCCGCCCAGACCTTGGACTTCACCCAGCCGGTCGCGCTGATGCTGATGGGGATCCTGGGGCACGTCGGCGACTACGACGAAGCGCGGTCGATCGTGAAGCGACTGATGAACGCCCTGCCCTCGGGCAGCTACCTGGCGCTGGACGACGGCACCGACGTTGTGGACAAGGCGGCGGTGGAGGAGGCCCAAGGAGCCTACAACGAGAGCGGCGCGATCCCGTACCATCCCCGCAGCCCCGAGCAGATCGCCGGCTTCTTCGAGGGGTTGGAGCTGGTCGAGCCCGGCGTGGTCTCGGTTCCTCGTTGGCGACCCGATCCGGCCACATCGCGCGGCGGGCTTCCCGCGGAGTTGGATGCGTTCGGCGGGGTGGGACGAAAGCCGTAGCGCTCCCGCCTCGGGAGCCTGGCCCTACTGCGGAGCTACCCCTATCAGATCCACGCGATCTTCGGTCCGTGACGGCCGCGATCGGCCGCCTCACTCCTGCCTGGTGAGGCCATGAACATCGGTGACATGGCCGAGATGCCGGCAAGAGGGGCCGTTCTGGCTGGTGTACCTGGTCGACAACACGCTGTTCAACCTGCTCAGCCCCCGGTAACCTGCCTTGTGGCCACCAGACTCGAGCCTGGTGGCCACAAGGTCCTGGGTCTCTGGGTGCTCGACTCGCCAGGGCAGCTCCTTCAAGGGGTGGCGGTGGTCAGAGGAGCCAGCGATTGCGCTGGACGAAGGGCAGCTTGGCCCACAACCTTCCTAGCCCCCAGGTGTTGCCGGCGTAGGTCACGGCGACCGCGATCAGGGCCAGCGCGTAGATGATGTGGTAGTCGACGATCGGGTTGGTCGACATGCTCGGCGCGCCGGCGGAGGTGTGCTTGGCAAGCGGCCACTCCGCCACCCACATGAACAGCATCAACACGGTGCCGCTGACGGCGGCCGCCCGCAGCGCGACCCCGAGGGTCAGCGCGATGCCGACGCCGAGCAGGGCAGCCATGAACAGCCAGTCGGCCCAGGCGGCCCCGGCCCAGCTGTGGAAGGTGGACTCGAGGGGGCCGACTTCCACGCCGCTGAGGAACCCCTTGGTCGGGGAGCCGCCGTTGATCCAGGCCTTGGCGGATGGGGTGGCGTAGCCGAACCCGAAGGTCTTGTCCAGGAAGGCCCACAGGAACACCCATCCCACGGCGACGCGCAGAACGGCGAAGAACCTGGCGGCGTGGGTGGTCATGACGGCGCCGTGGGAGGCGGCCGTCTGGGCGGCCAGCTGTGGTGGGATCTGAGTCGAGCCGTTCAATCGGATCGACTCCTGCTTGATGGCCATCGTTTCCTCCTTCTCAGTTCCTGTTCGAAGTCTCGGTTGGTTGGACGATCCGGGCATGGGCCGAGGGTCCCGAAGCTCAGGAGTCGTTGGTCTGGAAATCCCGGGTGCCGCCGAGGTCGCCCTTGTCAGCACGGCCTCGCCGGGCGCGCGGGTCCCTCGGGTACCGCTCGACCACGACCGCGAGCTACCCTCGGGCTCCACGAGATCGAGGGAAGGAAGCACGGGATGCGAAGACTTGTCACGGCCGGAATCGCGCTGATGGCTGTGCTGGCACTTGCCGGCCCGGCGGAGGCGATCACCTACGGCGCGCCCGATGGGAACGGTCATCCTGAGGTCGGCGCCTTGCTTGCGCCGCAGCCGTACTCCGACGGCACCTGGGAGACGTGCTCCGGGACGCTCATCTCGCCCACGGTGTTCCTCACGGCCGCCCACTGCGACCAGGACGTCAGCCGTGTCGCGGTCACCTTCGACTCGTCGTACGACGCCAGGACTGGGGGGACGGCCTACTGGGGGACCTGGCACGCCAACCCCAATTACAACCAGGCACAGAGTGACCCGCAGGACGTGGCGGTCGTGGTCCTGGACAAGGCCGTCAAGGGCATCACGCCGGCGCGGCTGCCGAAGGCGGATTCGCTCGACGGGCTGAGTCTCGGGACTCCTTTCACGGCTGTCGGCTACGGGGCGCAGTCGGTGACGATCGATCACGGCCCGACCTTCCACTACGCCGACATCCGCTACGTCGCCACCGGTGGGCTCGAGGCGCTGAACAAGAGCTGGCTCCGCATCTCGATGAATCCCGCGCTGGGCGACGGCGGCACCTGCTACGGCGACTCCGGTGGGCCGAACTTCCTCGGCGCCGGGGCCACGGAGACCAACATCGTGGCCGGCACCACGATCACCGGCGACTTCATGTGCCGTGCGACCAACGTCGACTACCGCATGGACACGCCCTCGACCCGGGCGTTCCTGGGCCAGTACGTCGCCCTGCCGTAGCCGGGGCGATGTGCTGCACGCGCACGGCGCCGTGGCGCTCGCCGGATGCTGGCGCTGGCGCGAGGAGGACCGACCATGCCGCGAGATGCGCGCACGGCCGACGGGGGATGGTGGCATCTGTCGAGGCCGGACACCCCGCCGCCCCACATCAAGCGGAACACCCTGCTGCTCCTGTTCATCTCCCTTGCGCTCCTTGGCATCGCGCTCATGCTGGCGGCCCAGCTCCTCGAAGCCGGGATCCTGCGCGACCTCGCGATCGCGCTCGGCATCGGCCTGGTCCCAACCGGCGGCGTGTCGATCATGCAGTCATTCTTCACCGACGCGATCTCCCAGCACGAGACGAGGACCGCGATCAAGGCGGAGATCCAGGAGGGCCTGGAGCGCTCGGAGCCGCTGCTCCACGATTGCTCGCAGCTCGGGGTCGAGCACGTGTTCCGCACCAGGTTCGAGGCACTGAAGGCGTTCGCGCCGTACATTCGCCAGGAGATCGACCGGGCCAGGCGTGGCGAGGAGGCCAGGCTGTGGTTCGTGTGCACCTCGTTGCGCGGCTTCTTCTTCCAGAGCGGAGGAGGATTCAGCCCCAGGGACCTCATCCGCGACGCCGCCGCCGAGGAGAGGCTCAGCCTCCGCATCTTGATGACCCAGCCCGACTGGGCCAGGGCTCGCGAGATCCAGGAGAACCGCCCGGAGGGCCGCATCCGGTGGGAGATCGAGGACGAGCCGCGGCTCACCGACGACTTCCACGCATCCTGGTGAAGCACCCGGACACCGTCGGCGCCGACCGGCGCGGCCGGATCCTCGGCAACCTGCGCAACCTCGAGCGGTTCGTGCTCGGGAAGTCCAAGGGCGACGTCCAGATCCGCTGCTACCGCCCCTGGGCGTCGCTGCGGGGGCGCCGGCTCGGCAGCACCCTGGTCAACGTCGGCTGGTACACCCCGGACCTCGACGAGGCCGGCCAGGTCACCGACGTCGAGGTGGTCGGCGACACCAACCCGCTCGTCACCGGCGACCTGCGCACCGCCGAGGGCAAGCAGCTCCACGAGCTCGGCCCGCGGCCGGCATGCTAGCGTCGGGGCATGACGCGCATCCTGGTTCCGTACCACTTGGACGAGTACCTCCCCGATCTCGACATGCCGCTGACGCCGGACACCACTGTCACGGTCGACCTGCCCGACGGCGGCCCCTGGTCCCGCATGGAGCGACTCTACGAAGCGGTCGCCGCGGAGGTTGCGGAGGCCGTCGGGGCCGGCGCGCTGCCGACGGTGCTGTCCGGGGACTGCATGACCTCGCTCGGCACGGTGGCCGGGCTCCAGCTGGCCGGCCTGGATCCCGCCATCGTCTGGTTCGACGCGCACGGTGACGTGCAGACGCTGGAGACCACGACATCGGGGTATCTCGGCGGGATCCCGCTGCGCATCCTGGTCGGGTACCGGCCGGAGCTGATCGCGGAGCGGCTGGGCCTGCGAGCCCTGCGCGAGGAGCGGGTCGTGCTGGTCGACGCCCGCGACCTGGACCCGCCCGAGGTGGCCTATCTGGAAGCCGCGGCGATCCGACGCAGCGAGGTCGACGACCTGTCCGCCGACGGGCTGCCGGATGGGCCGCTGTACCTGCACCTGGACCTCGACGTGGTGAACCCGGACGAGCTTTCCGGCCTGCGCTTCCCTGCGCCAGGCGGACCAGGGTGGTCGCCGGTGATGGAGGCGGTCAGGCGGGTGATCGGCGGCGGACGGGTGGCGGCGTTCGGGGTGGGCTGCACCTGGCGCGCGGGCCACGGGGCCGGCGAGCGGGCCCGTCCGCACCTGGAGCCCGTCCTGACGGACGGGGGATGACCAGAGAGGCCGGGTCCCCCGGCCGCGGACGGTCGCGCCCCGCCCCATGCCCCGGGGCCGCAGGACAAGCGGTGCCGCCCTGGCCCCGGGCCGCTGGACGGGCCGCTCAGTCGGGCAGCAGCGGCACCTGCAGGCCCTGGTCGCGGCCGAGGAGCACGGCCCGGGTGACGGCGGCCGAGCCGAACCGGTCATGCACGCGGTCGATGGCGGCGTCCAGGGAACTGCCGCTGTGACGGTCGAACGGCAGCGCGAGCTGGATCGCGCGGTCGTCGCTCAAGTTGGCCAGGCTCACGCCGACGAGCGTGAGGCCCTGGCGCTGGATCATCGGCATGGCCGCGGCCAGCAGGCCTCTGGCGATGGCCAGGACGATCTGGGTCTCCGCGGTCGCCTGCGGGATCGTGTGCGAGCGGGTCGCCCGCGAGAAGTCGTCGAATCGCAACCGGAGCACGACCGTGCGGCAGACCCGGTGAGCCCCCCGCAGCCGGCGGGTGACGCGGTCGATCAGCCCAACGAGCACGGCGTCGATGGCCTCGGGCGATCGTGGTGAACGGCCGAGCGCGCGTTGCGACCCGATCGACCGCCGACGGCGCCCGACGTGCACCGGTCGGGGATCCCGGTTGTGGGCAAGGGCGTGCAGATGCCGGCCTGACGCCCGGCCCAGCATCGAGACCAGGGTCGCCTCGGCGAGCTGCGCGACCTGGCCGACGGTGGCGATCCCGCGGTCGTGGAGCTTGGCGGCTGTGACGCGCCCGACGCCCCAGAGCCGTTCGACCGGCAGGGGATGGAGAAAGGCCAGTTCCCGGTCGGGCGGCACCACCAGGAGCCCGTCGGGCTTGGCGACGCCGCTGGCCACCTTGGCGAGGAACTTCGTCCTGGCCACGCCGACCGTGATCGGCAGCCCGACCCGCTCGCGGACGTCGCTCCGCAAACGCACGGCGATCTCGGTGGGCGGCCCGGAGATCCGCCAGAGCCCCCCGACGTCGAGGAACGCCTCGTCGATCGACAGTCCTTCGACCAGCGGGGTCGTCTGGTCGAACACCTCGAACACCGCCTTGCTCGCCTCGGCGTAGGCCGACATGCGGGGCTCGACCACGACCGCCCGCGGGCACAGCCGGCGAGCCTGCCCCCCGCCCATCGCCGTGCGGACGCCATAGGCCTTGGCCTCGTAGCTGGCCGCCAGCACCACCCCGGTCCCGACGATCACCGGGCGGCCGCGCAGAGCAGGATCGTCCCGTTGCTCCACCGACGCGTAGAACGCGTCGAGATCGGCGTGCAGGATCGTTGCCTCATCGCTCATCGAACACATGTTCGCACCTGGAGTGGCGGGTGGCAACGCTTGCCCTGACCAGGCGCCCTGGTCGAAGATCGTTGGCATGTGCCGCAACATCACCACCCTCCGAGGCCTGGAACCGCCCGCCACGAGCGAAGAGATCGAGGCCGCCGCCCGCCAGTACATCCGCAAGGTCAGCGGCGTCAGCCGCCCGACCGCCGCGACCGATGAGGCGTTCGAACGGGCCGTCGCCACGGTCGCCCGCGTAACCGAAGAGGTGCTGCGCGAGCTGCCGCCGCGCCGGCAGCCCCCGAAGGCCGTCCCGCCCCTGCGCCGCCCCGAGGTCCGCGCCCGCATGACCTGACTGGGTTGCCCAACTCGATTGCCGGTCTAGACTGGTTCCCAGGGGGAGTGCCGCTCGAGCCGACCCCTGGGAGAGGGATATCGCGATGAGCACCGAGCTGGGCCGGCTGGGCAGCTATCGGGTTGGCGACGCCGAGCGGGCCCGTACCGTTGATCTGCTCAAGGAAGCACACGTCGCTGGATACCTGACGCTCGCCGAGATCGACGAGCGTCTGAGCGCCGCACTCGCGGCTCGGACCCGTTCCGATCTCGAGCGGCTACTGGCCGACCTTCCGCCGGAGTGGCGGTCACGGCAGGAACCGCAGCCCGCGGCCCCGCGTGGCCGCGGTATCGCACCCGTGGCCTTGTGGCTCCTGCCGATGCTGTTGGTGGTCGCCATCGTGGTGATCGGGCTCACCCGTGGCTTCTTCTTCCCATGGCCGCTGCTGTGGATCTGGTTCTTCTTTGGCCGTCGCCACTGGCGCGGGCGCGACTCCAACCGGGTCACCTGGATGTGAGCTGGCGGCCTTGCCGTTTTACGTCTACGTCGTCGAGCTGGACGACGCGGTCGGCCCTCGCCGCGACCCCAGGTATCCATCCGTCTACGTCGGCCAGAGCGCGGTTCCGCCGGCGGAGCGCCTCCGCCAGCACAAGGACGGCTACCGGTCCTCGCGGTACGTGCGAAAGCACGGGAAGCACCTGCGCCCGCGGCTCTACCGCCACTTCAACCCGATGGCCAGCCGCGACGAGGCGGTCGCCACGGAGCTGGAGCTGGCCAGGCGCCTCCGCAACCGCGGCTTCACGGTCTACGGGGGGCACTGACCACGCGCCGCCGAGGCGGGGCTGACATACTTCGGCGCATGGCTGACGACCGCCCGCTGGTTGCCGTGACCTTCCCCCTTGGCAGGAACCGGATGGCTGAGCTGTTCGGCGAGGAGGTGCGGGCCCAGACCGTCGCCGGTCTGCCCGACGGCGACCGCGCTCGGACGCTCGGCGCGGCGGACGCGCTGCTGGTGTGGAACTGGCGTCGCGAGCTCCGGCCCGAGGAGGGCCCGGCGCTCGGCGCCCGGTTCGTGCAGCTGCTCCCCGCGGGCGCTGACCAGTTGCCGTTCGACCAGCTCCCATCGGGCGCGATCGTTGCCAGCAACGTCGGCGCCTACGCCGAGCCGATGGCCGAGCACGTCCTGGCGATGGCGCTGGGCCTGCTCAAACGGCTGCCACAGGGTCACGCCAAGCTCGCCGCCGGCGTCTGGGACCAGTCCGCCTCCAGCCAGTGGGTGCGTGGGGCGGTCTGCGGGATCCTCGGGTTCGGCGGCATCGGCAAGGCCACCGCCCGGCTGATGCGGGCGGTCGGGGTCCGGGTGCACGCGGTCAACACCAGCGGCCGGACGGACGAGCCGGTGGAGTTCGTGGGGACGCTCGACGACCTCGATGTGGTGCTCTCAGCGGCGGACGTGCTGGTGATCGCCCTGCCGCTCACCCGCCGCACCCGCGGCTTGCTCGGCGCTCGTGAGCTTGGCCTGATGAAGCCCACCGCCGTCCTGCTGAACGTGGCCCGCGCCGCCATCCTCGACGAGGCCGCCCTGTACGAGCACCTGCGCGCGCACCCGGAGTTCTCGGCGGGCATCGACGCGTGGTGGGTCGAGCCCTTCGGCTCCGGCGAGTTCAGGGTGGACCATCCCTTCTTTGACCTGCCCAACGTGCTCGGCTCGCCGCACAACTCCGCGCTGGTGCCGGGGATCGTGGAGGAGGCGACCAGGCGGGCGGCAACCAACGTCCTGCGCTTCCTGCGAGGCGAGCCAGTGACCGGCATCGTCCTGGCCGAGGACTACGTCGGCTAGCGCTGCTCCCTGGGGCAGGCCCCACCGAGCCCCTCCGGGGTGATGTTCCGGAGCATCGACGGGTCGATGTGACCTCGCGGACCGTCCGTGCGGCCGCGTGCTCGAGGAAGGCACGGCGGAAGCCTTCGACGTCGGGCAGCTCAGGCATGAGCGGCCACCCGGCCCGGCGAGCTTCAGTGGTGGTGCTCGTAGACGCCGAAGACGTTGCCGGCAGGGTCGCGGAGCGCGCCGGTCCGCATGTGGTCGTCCACCTGGTTCGGGCCGTAGACGCGCTTGCCGCCCATCGCCTCGGCCTTGGACAGGGACGCCTCCACGTCCGGGACGTTCGCGTAGACCGTGGTCCAGGAACCTGTCTCGCCACCGCCGCCGAGACCGCCGCCGATGGACCCCTCGCCGGACCGCGTGTCGACCAGGCGGTAGCCGGGGAACCCCGGCTCGTTCACCGTCCAGCCGAACAGGTCACAGTAGAACCGCTGCGTCCGCTCCGCGTCGGAGCCCAGGACCTCGAACCAGTCCACCGCGACCCCGTCGCCTTCGCTCGGTGGGCCGCCCGCCGTGCCTCCGAGGTTGATGATGCCGACGATGTTGCCGTCGGGATCGTTGAACATGGCAAACGTGCCCGCGTTCGGGATCTCTGTCACCGGGACCACCATCGTGCCGCCGAGCGACACCGCCCGGTCCAGCGTGGCCTGTGGATCGTCGGCGGCGACGTAGAAGGACACCCACGGCGTGCCGTCGCTGGACCTGCCGATTCCGCCGTTGATGCCGCTACCGGCCCCGGTGTCGATCATCGTGTAGCCGTCGGAGACGTTCCGCAGCCGCCAGCCGAACAGCTCCCGGTAGAAGCTCGCCAGCTGCCGGTTGTCGGACGAGCCAACCTCGAAATACGCGACCCGCTGTCCCATCACGGCCCCCTCTCCTGGTGTTGCTACGAACCCGTTGAACGATAGCTCCACCGCCCGACAGCCCGATCGGCGAGCCCTCAGCGCGCGCTCCACGAATGCGGCTGGCTATTGAAGTGGGTCGGCGCCCTGCTCGGTCGAGATACGGCGAAATGGCGAGTCCTGGCCGGACGGGCCGAGGTCACCCGCTACAGCAACGCGCCGCGCTGCACCACGGTGGCCGAGGCAGGCTGGCTTACGCGCCCACCCCACCAAGAACCTACGGGCGGGGTGATGCCGGGAGTGTCGGGCGGTCAATCGTGAGGGTCCTGTTCAGCCCCGGCAATGGCTGCGTCGGTGACTGTCGTCATGCCGATCAAGCTGAGCAGGATCAGGGCGCCGGCGCCGCCGAAGACGGCTCGCAGGCCCAGGGTCTGGCCGATCAGGCCCCCGGCAGCCGCGCCGAGGGGTCGGCTGCCCCAGGCGACGAGCCGGTAGCCGCTGTTGACGCGGCCCAAGATGCGGTCGGGGGTGATGCGTTGCCGCAAGGAGACGGTGACGACGTTCCACAGCGCAAGGGTCGCTCCTCCGGTGAGGAAGGCGGCGGCAATGGGCAGGGGGTCGGCCGTCAGCGCGGGTGCGGTGACGCCGAGGGCGCCGCCGAGGATGCCGAGAGCCAGGGTGCGGGCACGACCCAGGCGCCGCTCGACGCGGTCGGCGACCAGGGCGCCGAGCAGGCTCCCGGCGGCGATGGTGGCGAACAGCAGTCCGTAGCCAGCCTCGCTCAGCCCCATGGCAGAGTCCGGGCCGACCGCGTAGAGCACGAACACGGCGAAGGTGGCGTTCGTCGCGAGGTTGAACAGCCCCGTCATGGCGGCGAGGGTGCGCAGCAGCCGGTGACGCCACAGGAACCACAGCCCCTCGGCGA
>WNGB01003355.1_pt1 | contig 46757 bp, 39 predicted proteins | sample 5400681 | NCBI WGS metagenome assembly WNGB01 (sample SAMN13153367, study PRJNA577476) | soil metagenome | isolation source: 115 cm soil or saprolite under grassland replicate 2 | place: USA:California | collected 2016-06-15
CGAGGCGCGCGCGCAGCATGCCCACGACGACCAGCGCAGCAGCGACCGCAGCGACATCGAGGTTCTCGACGACGTCGCGGCCGATGTCGTCGAGAACGTGGGCGGCGTCGGCCGCGTCCACCAGCCGTGGCAGGAACCGCAGAGCCATGCCCCCCACGATCAGCACCGCGCCGCGTGACAGCCACACAGGCGGAGGCGCGAGCGCGTCACCGTCCGCAGCTCGGTCGGACGTATCTCGCCACAGCGCGCCGAGCAACAGGACGAGCAGGATCACCGCGCACATTGCGATCAGGAAGCGAGAGCGCCAGATCGGGTTGTTGGCAATGCCCGGAACGTTCTCCGCGACGCGTGAGAGCGGCGTATCTGCGTAGCTCAGCAGGAGCACGACGGGCCCGACGACGCTCGCGAACCCCCACGCGACCCGCTGGTCAGGAGTGAGGAGGAGCCGACCGAGCGACCCGAGCACCAGCGCCGCCGTCGCCCCGACGACCACGATCATGCCGACGGCCGCGGTGCCCTCGACCGCAGTCTGGCTCGCCCAGAACGAATGCGCGAGCGGTGGGCCCGGGATCTCGTACGTCGCGAGCGCGTACATGTCGAGGCCGGGCAGGTGCGCGAACTCGCGCGCTTCGAGGATCCCCCGGCGGGTCACCTCGCTGACGAGGGGGACGAGCGTCACCGCCGCGACGCCGACACCCCACGCCATGCCCGCGCCGACCGCGCCCAACCGGAGCCCGGCGTCCTTCCAGTCCGCGCCACGCGCCCGCCTCTCGCGCCACAAGCGCGTGCCCGCGAGCGCGATCGCCCACGCGGCCGCGGCGTCGACGCAGTAGACGAAGCCGGCAGGGAAGCCCTCGAACCAGGTCCAGGCCACGAGTCCGGCGAGCACCAGCACGTCCCGGTAACGGCGCTCGGTCACCACACGGTGCACGGCCCACAGCAGTGCCGGGAGCACGAACACCGCGGTGACGCGGTGGATCAGCACGACGTTCGTGCCGGTGAACGTGTACGCGACGGCGCCGACGGTCGCCGCCCACCGCGACACCGCAAGCCGACGGAAGAACAGGTAGCAGAAGACCTGCGCGAACAGGAGCGAGAGCGCGATGCGGAACCCGATCGCGAACCAGGCGGGCAGCACGAGGTACGGCCACGCGAAGGGAGAGAGGATTCCGTTCAGCGGCGAGATGCCACCCGGCATCCCTGCGGCGATCCGCGGTTCCCACCGTTGCCAGTGCCCGTGCTTCAGCTCGCGCGTGAACGCGACCGCACCCGGTGGCACCACCTCGACCTGGTCGCCCTGGGTGATCGACACCACGTGCGGTGGACGACCGATCGCGTCCCGATAGGGGGCGGTGCGCTCGAGGATGTCGACGGCCACGTACGTGCCCCCGCCGAAGATCGCCTTCGGCATGAATGCGAAGGTCGTAGCGAGGAAGACGACGAACGGGACCAGTCGCCGCCAGCGCACGGGGGGAGACTAAGCGGCCCGCGAACCCGCCACCGCGGGCCGGATGCGCTCAACGGGTAGCATCGGACGCCGTGCAGCAAGCCGAGCATCCCGCCGCCGGGAGCACACCGGCACCCGCGCGCGGCACGGACGATCATTCCGGGCTTGAGTTCGGCTCGTACTACTACGCGCACGACTGCGGCATCCCGTACGAGCGCAGCGATCACTGGCTCGAGTTCTTCGAGAACATCGCGCAGAGGATCCTCGCGGAGCTCCGACCGGCCTCGGTGCTCGACGCCGGCTGCGCGCTCGGCATGCTCGTCGAGTCCCTGCGCAAGCTCGGTGTCGAGGCGTACGGCATGGACGTGTCGGAGTTCGCGATCGAGAACGTCGACGGGTCGGTTCGCGACTACTGCTGGGTCGCCTCGCTCACCGAGCATCTTCCTCGCCGGTACGACCTCATCACCTGCATCGAGGTCATCGAGCACCTGCCGCCGGCCGACGGTGAGCTCGCGATCGAGAACATCTGTGCGGCGGCGGACCGCGTCTTGCTGTCGTCGTCGCCCTTCGACTACAGCGAGCCGACCCATGTGAACGTGCGCCCGCCCGAGGAGTGGTCGGCCGCGTTCGCCAAGCACGGCTTCGTGAGGAACCTCGACGTCGACGTCTCGTTCCTGACGCCGTGGTCGATGCTCTTCGAGCGACGGGCGATGCACATCCCCGACGTCGTACGTGACTACGACCGGGTGCTGTGGCGCCTCCAGCAAGAGGTCCAGCAGATGCGCAAGACGCTGCTCGTGCAGCAGAGCCGCCTCGAGGAGCATTTCCCGGCCAAGGAGGACTTCGTCACCGTCAAGGAAGACCTCCTCGCCACCCGCGATGCACTCATCGGCGCGGAGGCACAGCTCGGTGACGCGATGGGCCGCGTGCGCGCGCTCGACGCCGAGCTCAGCCGTTACCGGATCGCGGCCGGGCAGCTCGAGCAGTTCCGGCGGTCGCCGGTCTGGCAGATCTACGAGCCGTACCACCGGATGCGCGCACGGCTCGCAGAGCGCACCCGCGCGCTGCTCGGCAAGTTGAGGTGAGCCTGGGCCTCTCTCCCCGGCACTCCGTCATCGTCTCGGTCGACGGCTCGTCGAACGAGGCGTTCCAGGCGACGATCGCGTCGATCCACGGTCAGCTCGCCGGCAACATCGAGATCGTCGAGTGCCGGCGCGACACGGCGGGGCCGGTCGCAGCGCTGAACGACGCGCTCCGCCGCGCGGCCGGCGAGTACGTCACGTTCGTCGACGCCGGTGACGTCCTGCACGCGCACGCACTCGCCGCGGTCGACCACCGGTTCATCGAGAACGCCGACACCGACTTCGTCTACACCGACGAGGACCGGCTCATCGGCAGCGTGCGGCTCGACCCGTTCTACAAGCCCGACTGGTCACCCGACCGGATGCGGTGCCAGATGTACACCGGGCGCCTCGCCGTCATGCGTCGCGACCTGGTCGACGCCATCGGTGGCTTCCGTGAGGCCCTGACCGGCGCACACGAGTACGACCTGGTGCTGCGGGCCTCGGAGCGTGCCCGGCGCATCGCCCACGTACCCGACGTGTTCTTCCATCGCGGGTCGCCGACTCCGGTGTACGGCGTCGAGGACTCTGCGCGGGGTCGGGAGACCGGGCGACGGGCCATTGCCGAGCACCTCGAGCGCACCGGCTTCGCGGCAACCGTCGACCTCGACCAGGACACCGACACGTACCGGCTCCGACCGGCGCTGCGCGAGGAGCCACTGGTCAGCATCGTGATCCCCACCAACGGCGCGCAGCGGCGCGTCTACGGCCGGAACGTCGACCTCGTCCTCAACTGCATCAACAGCATCATCGAGCGGTCCACCTACGAGAACTACGAGATCATCTGCGTGATCGACGAAGACACACCCGACGCCACCCGGCACGCGCTGCCCGACGTGGCACCCGGGCAGATCCGGTTCGTACGCTACGTGCACCAGTTCAACTTCTCGCGCAAGATCAACCTTGGCGCGCTGCACAGCAGTGGCGACTACTTCCTGCTCCTCAACGACGACACCGAGGTGATCACCCCGGACTGGATCGAGCACCTCCTGATGTACGCGCAGAACGATGCCGTGGGCGCGGTCGGGGCGACGCTGCTGTTCGCCGACGGTCGGATCCAGCACGCGGGCGTCGTGATCCTCAACGGCGACCCCGGCCACCCGTACTACGCATTCCCGGGTGACTGGGAAGGGTACTTCGGCAACCTCCGCGTGCCTTGCAACTACCTCGGGGTCACGGCGGCCTGCCTCATGTCACGCCGCGACGTGTTCGAGGAGGTCGGCGGCCTGTCCCTGTCGTTCCCGCTCAACTACAACGACGTCGACTACGGCATGAAGCTCCACGCCGCGGGCTACCGCGTGCTGTGCACACCCGAGGCCCGGTTGCACCACTTCGAGTCGTCGAGCCGCGGGCCGGGCGAGGTGGCGGACGAGGAGATGGATCTCCTGCAAAGTCGCTGGCGGCACGCGCTCGGGCGCGATCCGTTCTACAGCCCCCACTTCCTGCGCACCGCCGACTTCCTCACATTGGCGGGCGTCGGTGGGGCGACGCCGGCCGAGCTGCGCGTGTAGCGATGCGCCGGCGGTATCGGGAGCGCAAGCCGGAGGAGTTCGGGCTCGATCCGGCGTTCCCGTTGCTCCACGACATCGAGGCACCCAGGGGCGACGAGCCGGCCTGGGGCCATTCGGTGCCGGTCCGAGGTTGGATCCTCGTGCCGCCCGACGCGCGCCTGGAGGGCCCGTGGATCGAGCACGCGGGTCGTGTGGCGCTCCGGACGCAGCCGCGACCCGACGTCGAGGGCGTGTTCGGTGGTCCGCGCTCGCTGGGGTTCGACCAGCTCGTCGAGGTCGACGTGGCGGACCCGGCGGCACCGTGGGAGCTCGTCGTCGTGGTCGACGGTGAGCGGTACCACACGCCGGTGCCCGTCCCGCTGTCGGACGTCACGTACGCAGCGATGCAGGAGGCGAAACGGGCGAAGCTTGCACGCATCGAGCCGCTGCTGCGGTGCCCGGCGCTCCGTACAGGCAGCGCGTGCCACGGAACCCTCAGCCGCTACGGCAGCACGCTCTCGTGCGCCCGCTGCGGCGCGACGTACGGGGCAACCGATCGGGGGTTCGATTTCCTCAGCCCGGAGCTCCGCAGCCTCGCTTCGGTGGTCGACACGGACAACGTGTCGCTGCTCGGCTACGACGACTCCGTCAAGGAGCTGGTCGACGACCTCCGCGACGGCCTTGTGCTGGACGACGGCAGTGGGCTCAAGGACTGGTACCTGGGGCACGTCGTCTACTTCGAGATCGTCGACTACCCGACCACCGACGTCCTCGGGGTCGGCGAGTCGCTCCCGTTCGGCGACGACTCGTTCGACGCCGTGATCTCGATCGCGGTGCTCGAGCACGTGCGCGACCCGTTTCGCTGCGCCGCGGAGATCGTGCGCGTCCTCAAGCCCGGTGGACGGGTGTACGCGGCGGTGCCGTTCCTCCAGCCGTACCACGGCTACCCGAGTCACTACTACAACATGACCCTCCAGGGCCTCGAGAACCTGTTCGCCGATGGCTGCACCATCGAGCAGTCGGGCACCCCGCGCTACGGCCTTCCGATCCTCACACTGTCATGGTTCCTCGGCCGCTACGTCGAAGGTCTCCCACCCGCGGTCGCAGAGGAGTTCCGCCAGAAGCGCGTCGCCGATCTCCTGGGTGACGGCTACCGGTTCCTCGACGACGAGTTCGTCCGGGCGCTCGACACCGACGCCAATCACGACCTCGCGTCGGTCAACTACCTGATCGCGACGAAACGCGGCTGACGAGCGGCGGTCAGCGCGCTCGGAGCAGGCGCCGCGCCCGGCCCGCGGCGCGGCGCGCGAGCGACTTGAAGTCGCCGTCGCGCACGTGCTGGACCACGATGCCGAGATCGCGCTGGAAGCGCCGGCGGGCGTGCCGGAGCTTGAGCGGATCGGCGACGTTGGCCGCCATGATCGGGTCGACCAGGTCCGGTGCCCGGCGTGGGGCACGGCAGAACTCGAGGAGCGGCTCCAGCACCTTCGACCAGCGGAAGTCGGCTGCGACACGCGTGCTCGCGGCACGGCACGACGCGGCGAACGGCTCGTCGTCGAGGATCCGGAACAGCGCGTCCTCGAGCGCGTCGACGTCACCGGCCGGGACGGCCAGGCCGGCCCCCTCCGACTCGATGGTCTCGGCGAGCGAGTCGCCCGCGGTGGCGACCACCGGGAGCCCGGCCCAGAAGTAGTCGAGGATCCGGGTACGGAACGAGAAGGCCGTCTCCACGTGGTCGAGATGGGTGCTCACCCCGATGTCGGCCTCGAGCAGGTAGTTCTGGCGGTCCTCGTACGCCACCCAGTCCTCGTTGAAGAACACGTGCGACCCGGTGAGGTCGAGCTCGTCGGCCAGGGCGCGCGCGTCGACCGCCATGCGCATCTCGCCGACGTACGGGTTCGGATGCTTGAGCCCCAGGAAGAAGAGCCGCACGTCGGGGAGCCGGGCGCGCAGCTTGTCGACTGCACGCAGCAACGTCAGCGGGTCGAACCAGTTGTAGATCCCACCGCCCCAGAGGATGACCTTGTCGTCGGCGTCGATCCCGGGCAGCACACCCTTGAGCACCGAACGGGTGTGGCGGGGCGCGTCATTGCTCACGCCGAACGGTACGACGGCGATGAGACGCTCGAGGCTCTCGCTCTCGTCGTACGTCGACGGGTTGACGCGCCCGACCCCGGCGAGCTGCCCGAGCCAGAAGTCGCGTTGCTTGTCGCTCGCGCACAAGAAGAAGTCGCCCCGCATGAGCTGCTCGTTGAGCACCTCCTTCGACGACTTCGTCGCGAACCGACGATCGATCGCCGAGAGGGTCCGGGCCTGCTCGAGCACCTCGAGGTGGAACGGATCGTAGATGTCGGCGACGACGATCTTGTCAGTCTTGCGCAGCGCTCGGTGCTGGGCCATGAGGTTGCCCTGGAAGACCACGATGTCCGACCACGCGACCGCGTCGCTCAGCTGCGGATCGTCCACGTGGCGCACGGCGAACGCCGGATGGCTCAGGTTGCAGTCGAGCGTCGTCACCAGCTGGACGTCGTGCTCCTGCGCGAGCGCCGACGCGATCTGCCACGCCCGGATCGCCGGCCCGGCCATCTTGGGCTCGAGCGTGTCACCGGTCGCGACGAGCACCTTCCGCTTGGGGCTGAAGAGTCCCGCGACTCCGAACGCCTCGACGACGGCGTCGAACCCGTGCACGAACCGCTCGTCGCCGATGTTGGCGAACAAGGGCAGCTTGAAGAGCCGGGAGAGCTCGTGGTCGGCACGACGGCGTTGGGCCTGGATGCGGCGGCGCTTCGCGAGCAGCTGCGGCATCTGCTCGACGAGCGCGTCGATCGCGTAGCACGGGGCGATCGTCTGCTTGTGCACCTCGATCCGGTCGACGTCCTCGCCGTCCGCGCCTCGGGCAAGGTCGAGGACCGTCGGATCGTCGTCGCCCTTCGTGATACCTCGCCGCACGGCCACCATCAGCGCAGCGGGAAGCGCGGTACGCATGTTCTGCTCGTCGTAGTTCTTGAAGACCGTGAACAACGCGTTGCGCTCGAGCAGGTAGTCATGGCGCCATGGCCGGAATCGGCTCATCGTCGCGTGGTGACGGTGGTACACGAGTGATGCCGGCACGTACCGGACCCGGTAGCCGAGCAGCCAGAGACGCCACCCGAGATCGACGTCCTCGAAGAACATGAAGTAGGACTCGTCGAAGCCGCCGACCTCTCGGTACACCTCGGCGTCGATGACCATCGCGGCGCCCGAGGCGAAGAGCACGTCGCGTTCGTCGTCGTACGCGGCGCTGTCGGGCTCTCCGGCATGCAGCTTGAAGCCGTGGCCGTAGAAGGCAACCGCGGCATCGACGAAGTCGACGACCTGCCGGTCCCAGTCGAGGACCTTGCTCGCCACGCAGGCGACGCCGTCGTCGTGGATCACGCGGCAGGCCTCGCGCAGCCAGCCCGGGTCCGGACGGGCGTCGTTGTTGAGGAGCGCGACGTACTGCCCGGTCGCGACGTCGACGCCCCGATTGCAGCCGCCGGCGAACCCGACGTTCTCTGGTAGCTCGACGAGCTGCACCCCGGGATGAGCCTCGCGAATCCGCGCGACGCCGTCGTCGCCGGACGCGTTGTCGACGACGATGACGTCGAGACGATCGGCCGGCCAGTCGAGGCCAGCCAGGCCATCCAGCGCGGCAAGCGTGTCGTCGGTACCGCGGTAGTTGACGATCACCACCGAGACGACGTCGGGCCGCGTCATGCGCACGATTGTGCTTCCTCCCGGCCTACGAGTCGTGGAACGCACGCCCGTCCCACGTCCCGCCCAGGGTCATGATGCCGAACTCGGCGAACGGATCGCCTTGCTCCACGTCGAAGCGGAACGAGCGGTAACGATGGTCGTACGGGTGCGACAGCGTGTAGTTGTAGAGGGAACCGCTGAGGTCGTAGCTGCCCGGCACGAGCAGCAAGCGATCGACACGGTGGTCGACGTAACCCGGCCCGTCGATGCGCTCCGGGATCATCCCCGCGTCGCGAGTGTTCGGACCGGTCACCTCGGCGCCGTCGATCCGATGGATGGCGAGCCCGAACACCGGCCGCTCGACGGGTTCCTGCGTGTCGTAGTGGAGACGGAACGTGACGGGGTCACCGGTACGGATGCGCTTGGCGGGCTGGCCCGCGGCGTCGAGGATCTCCATCTTCTCGATCCGGGCCTCGCCGGTCCCCCAGCGTTGACCTTGCCCGTGCTCGCCGTCCTGGACGCGGTCGGTGAACACGTCGCCGAGGTACTCCTCGATGACCTCCGCGGTGGGCCCGACCCGTCGCATGACGCCGTGCTCGAGCAGCACCGCCTGGTCCGACAGGTTCCGGATCGTGCCGAGCGCGTGCGTCACGATCACGATCGTCTTGCCCCGCTGACGCAGGTCGTCGACCTTCTCGATGCACTTCACCTGGAACTCCGCGTCACCCACCGCGAGTACCTCGTCGATGAGCAGGATGTCGGGATCGACGTGGATCGCCACCGAGAACCCGAGCCGCACGTACATGCCCGACGAGTAGTTCTTGACCGGGGAGTCGATGAACTTCTCGAGGCCGGCGAAGCCCACGATCTCGTCGAAGCGGCTCGACAGCTGCTTCCTCGAGAGCCCGAGCACCGAGCCGTTCAAGAAGACGTTGTCGCGGCCCGAGAGCTCCGGGTGGAACCCCGCCCCGAGCTCGAGGAGCGCGGAGATCTTGCCGCGGGCGCGGATCGTCCCTTTGTCGGGGACGAGGATGCGGGCCAGGCACTTGAGCAGCGTGCTCTTACCCGAACCGTTCTCGCCGATGAGGGCGAACGTCTTGCCTTCGGGGACCTCGAACGCGACGTCCTTCAACGCCCAGAAGTCGGTGTAGCGGGCGCGGCTCCGGCGCATCAGCGCCGCCTTCAACGACTGGTTGCGCTCGTCGTAGAGCCGGTACTTCTTCGAGACCCCGTCGACGAGGATTGCCGGCTCGCTCACCTGTTTTCCCGCTCCTGGCCCTGACGGGCCGGGCCGCTCGGGCCCCGGCTCGCTGCGGCGCAGGGTACCTGCGCCGCGGACGCTCGCCTCGGCCGCTCCTGCGCCGCCGGTCGCCTCACAGCTCCTCCGCCAGCCGGCGCTCGAACTTGCGGAACAGGAACAGCCCGAGCGCGCAGAGGCCGAATGCCCACACCGCGAAGTACCCGATGTCGGTGAGTGCCGGGAACTTCAGGTCGTAGAGCGCCGCGCGGTACGCGCTGACCATCCGGACGAGAGGGTTCAGCCGGTAGATGTCGATGATGTGCAGTCCGAGAATCGTCTCCTTGCGCTCGGCGACGAAGCTGATCGGGTAGACGATCGGCATCGAGTAGAAGAGCGCGGTCATCGCGACGTTGACGAGATGCTGGATGTCGCGGAAGTAGACGTTCAGCGTGCTCAACATGAGCCCGACGCCAAGCACCATGAACGACTCGATCACCATCAGCAGCAGCACCACTGGTATCCACGGGATCACCATGTTCCCGAAGAGGAGCAACGCCACGAGCAGCACGCTCATCTCGACGAGGAACGTGATCACCAGCGACAGCACCGTCGAGACCACGAGGATCTCGCGGGGGAAGTACACCTTCTTGATGAGGTTCGAGTTGGCGATCAACGCCTGGATCGACGTGGTCATCCCGGCCGAGAGGAAGTTCCACGGCAGCAACCCGCACAGGAGGAAGAGCGGGAACACGTCGAGGCCACTCGGGTCGCCCTTGGGCGGGTCGACCTTCAGGAAGAACGAGAAGATGACCGAGTAGATGAGGACGGTGGTCAGCGGGTTCAGTAGGGACCACGTCCACCCGAGGATCGACTTCTTGTACCGGCTACGCAGCTCGCGCAGGGTGAGGTTGAGAGTGAGCTCGCGGGCGCCCGCGTACTCGCTGAGGCGGCTCATCGCGTCACCACGGTAGCCCAGCACCCATCCGGTACCCCGTCCGGCGCACCGGGTTCACGACGCCAACAACGCCCGGGCCAACACGTCGGTGCCGAACGCAGTGAGGATCGCGAGGTACAACAACCCGGTCGCGGCCATGACTGCCGAATAGAAGCGCTCCTTCAACGCGAGCCAGGTCACGCCGAGCAGCGCGATCGTCGTCAACGCGCTCACGATCCACGTGATCCCGAGCAGTCCTCCGTACCCGTCGTCGATCGTGCCGTCGAGCACCCTGGTCATCCCCGGTGGCACCAGCAGCAACGCGACCTCGAGCGGCCACAGCCAGGCACTCCAGCGCACGAGCTCCTTCAGCGGATCGCGAGACAACCCCGGCTGCACCAGGTACCAGTGGCCGAGCAGCATCGCGTCGGTCACCGCCCCCAAGAAGGCCGCGCCCACGAGCAGGCGTGCAGCGGCGAGCGGGTACGACCCGCCGGCGACGTCTGCCGCGGCGAGCAGCGCGATGACACCGGCGGCCGGCGCGAGCAGGTCCAGCGCGGGCGCGAACTCCTTGGTGGGCCTCCTCGCCGTTGCTGCGCCGTTCCGAAGCGCCGCTCGTTCGTCGGCCGCGTCCGCGAGCTGCGCCGTGCTCCGCCCGAGCATCTCGCGCACGCGCGCCCGGCGCTGCTCGCGTTGCTTGGCCTGACCGCTCACGCCCGCTTGCCGTCGGTGCACACTGCTCACCAGAGCGGCGATCGCGAGCAGCGCCATCACGATGCACGCGAGGTCGCGCACGCCCGCTGCGGTGCCGTGGTCGGGGTCAGCGATCCCGGCCGCGGCCGCACCGAGGGCCATGGCCGCGAACGCGGCGCGCAAGAGCCAGCCGTACCCAAGCCCGAGCACCCGGTGGCGCGTCGTCACCCAGCAGAAGGCGAGCCCGCCCGCGGCCCACTGCGCGAGGACGGTCGCGAGGTCGAGGCGCACCAGTGCTCAGCCCACGACGGCGATGTCTCGTGGCGCGTGGTTCAGGCGGCGTGGACCACCCCCGGTCGCGACCACGATGTCCTCGAGACGCAGCCCGAACCGTCCGGCGACGTAGATGCCCGGCTCGATGCTGAAAGCGTTGCCGGGGACGAGCGGCGAGTCGTTGCCGGCCACGATGTACGGATCCTCGTGCGCGTCCATCCCGATGCCATGACCGGTGCGGTGCACGAAGCACTCGCCGAGCCCGGCGTCCTCGATGACACGACGCGCGGCCGCGTCGACGTCCTCGCACGCTGTCCCGACGAGCGCGGCACGCACGCCGGCTTCTTGGGCGGCCACCAACACCTCGTAGGCGTCGCGCACATCGCGCGCCGCTTCCCCGACGACGAACATACGGGTGATATCCGAGCAGTAGCCGCGCATCGTGCCGCCGAAGTCGCAGAGCACGACGTCGCCGTCCCCGATGACGCGCTCACCCGGGTCGTGGTGCGGACTCGCCGCGTTCGGTCCGGAGGCGACGATCGCGAAGTTCGACCGCTCGTGGCCGCCGTCGAGCATGAGCTCGACGAGCTCGCGGTGCACATCGCGCTCCGTCCGACCGGCGAAGGCTCGCTTCCGCATCTCGGCGACGATGCCGTCGACCACCGCGGCCGCCGCTGCGAGCGCTTCGACCTCCGACGCGTCCTTCACGACCCGCAGCGGCGCCGTCACCTCGCTCGCCGGTCGGAAACGGGCGCCGTCGAGCGTCGCTTGCAGGGCGAGCACGAAGCGAGCCCAGGTGTGGTCGCCGATTGCGATCTCGCCGGCGCCCGTGGCGTGCGCTGCCACGCGCGCGATCGGGTCGTCGGTCTCCTCCCAGGGTTCGACGCGGAACGCGTCGGGTCGCTCCTGGACGCGCGGCGCCTCGAGCCGTGGCACGACCAGCACCGCCTCGCCCTCGCGCGGCAACACGAGCATCGTCAGTCGTTCGAGCGGCATCGCCTCGTAGCCGGTCAGGTACGGGAGGTCCGGCCCGACCGAGAGGAGCAAGACGTCGATGCCGAGCTCGCGCATGCGGCCACGGGCGCGGCTGAGGCGTTGCGGGTAGGTCATCCCGGACGCGTTTGCTCGCGCATACGGGCTCAGGCGCGGCCCATCAGCTGTCGTCCTCGAGCCCGAAGCGGCCGACGTCGGACGTGTCGAGGTGCGGCGGCTCCCACGAGCCGAACGGCGCTTCGTCCGCCGGGAGCGCGATCTCCGGGTTGCCGCGGCTCGCGGGCTGGAACGTGAGCAGCCACTGGAAGCCACGGATCGACGGCGGTACCACGTGCGTCAGGCGCATGCCCAGCCGCCCGGTGATACCGACGAGCCAGTTGCGGTCGTAGAGCACCGCGTGAGCAGGATCGGCGTCGCTGACGAACAGCGCGTTCATGTGAGGCTGGAGCACCGGGAAGGCTCGCTTGTCGAAGAGAAACCAGCTCGACACGAAGGATCCCTGGTCGTGCAGCACGCGTGCCACCTCTTCGAGATAGTGCTCGGCCTGGTACTCGACGAGGTGCGTGAACACCGAGAGGGCGATGACGAGTGACGCCGTAGCGTCGCCGACGGGGAATGGCAGCACGCGAGGCTTCGCCTGATCGGGATTCATGAACTGCTGGTACACGTCATGGTGCTCGAACCGGAACGAGCCCGCATACGGGGCGAGTTCGCGCTGGCACCACGCGATCATGCCCGCATGCGCATCGATGCCGACGTACTGCTCGGGCGCAGGGTCCTGTAGGAGCAGCTGACGAGCGACCCGACCACAGCCACAACCGAAGTCGAAGACCGCCCGGTAGTCGTCCGCGGGTACCCACGGGTAGACCAGCGTGGCGGTCGGATTGTCGAAATCGGCGTCGTCGGTCGGGCCGACGAGCTTCCGCATCTCGCGGGGCGGCAGCGGCAGCGCGCTCGTGCGCTTCACGAGACGCGCGCGGCGTCTCGACGAACGCCGTCGACGGCACGCTTCGCGTGGTAGCTGGAGCGGACGAGGGGGCCCGACTCGACGTGCGCGAACCCGAGGCCGGCCGCGAACGCTCCGAACGACGCGAACTCGTCGGGGTGCCACCACCGGACGACCGGGAGGTGGAGCGAGCTGGGACGCAGGTACTGACCGAGGGTGAGGATCTCCACGCCGACTCCGCGGAGATCGACGATCGCGCCGTGTACCTCCTCGGACGTCTCGCCCATGCCGAGGATGATGCCGGACTTCGTGACGAGACCGGCGTCCTTCGCGCGAGCGAGCACTGCGAGCGAGCGTGCATAGCCCGCCGACGGACGCGCCGCACGTTGGAGCCGCGCGACGGTCTCGAGGTTGTGATTCAAGACATCGGGACGCGCCGCGAAGATCACGTCGAGCGCCGCCGCGTCGCCCTTGCAGTCGGGGATCAGCACCTCGACGCGTGTCACCGGAGTGCGCGCGCGGATGGCGCCGATCGTCGCGGCAAACCCCGAGGCACCGCCGTCGGGCACGTCGTCACGCGCCACGCTCGTGACGACGACGTGCTCGAGACCGAGCGTCGCGACCGCATCGGCGACTCGCCGCGGCTCATCGGGGTCGAGCGGCAGCGGATGACGCGTATCGACCAGGCAGAACCCGCACGCACGCGTGCACCGCTCGCCCAGGATCATGAACGTGGCGGTCCGGTCCGCCCAGCACTCGAAGATGTTGGGGCACCCGGCCTCCTCGCACACCGTATGCAACTCGAGCGATCGCATCAGCCGCTTGGTCGCGCGATAGCCCTCCCCGAGATTCGCCCGCACCCGCATCCACGGTGGCCTGGGCTCCTCCGCGCCGGCCGCCACGCCGGCATCGGCAAGCCTCCCGAGGAGGCGAACGGGCGCACCGCTCGCTTCGCTCGCATCGGCGACTGCGTCGCTCCGGCCCCCGGTGGCCCCCGCACCGCGGCGGCTGAACGCCGAGAGGTCGGAGCCGGAGTGGCGCCAGGCGACGGCTTGCGAGTCGACCGCGTCGTAGCCGAAGTGCTCGGCGAAGCGGCGGATCACGGTCGCGACAACCGTTTGCATGGTCGGCGTCGACGGCGCGGATGAGAGGACGCGCGCGAGCGAGGTGACGCCCTTGTCCGGTATTCCGCAGGGAACGATGTGGTCGAACATCGTGAGGTCGGGATCGACGTTGAGCGCGAAGCCGTGGCGGGTACGGCCGCGCGCGACCTTGACGCCGATCGCGGCGATCTTCTCCTCGTCCACCCAGACGCCCGTGAGCCGTTCGCGCCGGCCGGCGTCGACGCCGAGGTCGGCGAGCGCGTCGACGAGCACCGCCTCCAGCCTCCTGACGTACGCGACGACGTCGGTCATGCCGTCGCGCCACCCGGGCAGCGTGATGATCGGATAGCCGACGAGCTGACCCGGGCCGTGGTACGTGACGTCACCGCCACGGTCGGCCCGCACGAGCTCGGCCCCCACCGATGCAGGTGGCACCAGGACGTGCTCGAGGTTCGCCTGGCTCCCGAGCGTGTACACGTGCGGGTGCTCGAGGAGGAGCAGGTGATCCTCGGTCGAGCGGGTGTGCAGCGCGCGCTGGAGTGCGTCGGCTTCGACGTACGGGACGCGGCCGAGCCACCGTGACCGCAACATCAGTCGAGCTCGGCCTCCCAGTCACGGTGCTCGAGGTGCTCCCTCAGAGCACGGAGGAACGCTGCGGCATACGCACCGTCGAAGGCACGATGGTCCCACGTGAGGGCGAGCATGCCGACGTGGCGCACAGCGATCGCGTCGCCCCCGTCGGGCGCTTCGACGACCACGGCCCGCTTGCGGATGCCGTCGGTCGAGAGGATCGCGACCTGCGGCTGGTTGATGATCGGCAGCGTCATGAACGTCCCGAACGGGCCGGGGTTGGTGATCGTGAACGTACCCCCGAGGACCTCGTCCGGCAGCAGCTGCTTGCGGCGAGCCCGGTCGGCGAGATCGTGGATCTCACGGGCGATCGCGCGCAGCCGCTTGCTGTCGGCGTTGCGGATCACGGGCGCGACGAGGCCTTCGCGTTCGAGGTCGACCGCGATCGACAGGTGAACGTCGCGATGCACGATCAGCGAATCGCCGTCGACGCTCGCGTTGACGTGCGGGAAGTCATCGACGGTGTCGGCGAAGGCGCGGGCCACGAACGGGAGGTACGTGAGCGAGAAGCCTTCTCGCTCCTTCCATTCCGCTTGCGATGCCCCGCGCAGTCGGGCGATCCGCTCGAAGTCGACCTCGATCGACGTGTACACGTGCGCGCTCGTCGCCTTCGACCGGACCATGTGCTCGGCGGTCCGCCGCCGGATGTTGGTGAACGGAACGACCTCGTCGCCGCGGCTCTCGACGGCAGGGGCGGCCTCGACGGGCGGCGCCGGCGCCGTGGGCGGCGCGGGTGGAGCAGGTGGCGGTGGCGGCGGAGCAGGTGGAGGCGGCGGCGTCACCGGGGGCGCGGGTGGCGGTGGCGGAGCAGGTCGGGCCGGCGGCGGAGCAGGTGGAGGAGGAGGAGGAGGAGGAGGAGGAGGCGGCGGCGCGACCGCGGGGGCCGCCCCGCGTTGCGCGGCCGCCGCGTCCAGCACGTCGCGGCGCGTGATGCGGCCGCCCTCGCCGGTGCCGACGATCTGCGACGGATCGAGGCGGTGCTCGGCGATCAGCCGCCGGACGACCGGCGACGTGAGCGGAGCCGACACTCCGGCTGCGGGAGCGGGTGCCGGTGCGGCGGGGGCCGGGGCCGCCGGCTCGGGCGCGGGCGCAGGCGGCGGCTCGGGCGCGGGAGCAGGCGGGGGCCCGGGCGCGGGCGGCGGCGCGGGCGGCGGCGCCGAGACTCGCGGGGGCGGAGCAGGCGGGGGCGGCTCGGGCGCGGGAGCAGGCGGGGGCGGGGGCGGGGCCTCGGGCGCCGGCGGCTCGGGCGCGGGAGCCGGAGCAACGGTCGGCTCGGGCGCCTGCCGCTCGGGCGCCGGCGGCTCGGGCGCGGGAGCCGGAGCGGCAGCTGCCGGGGCCGGGGCCGCGGGGGGCGCCTCCCCGTCGGCGGGGGCACCAGCATCCGAGAGGACGGCGAGGACGGTGCCGACCGCGGCGGTCTCCCCTTCCTGGACGCGGATCTCCGAGAGGTATCCCGCAGTCGGCGCGGGGACCTCGGAGTCGACCTTGTCGGTCGACACCTCGAACAGTGGCTCGTCGGCCACGACCTGCTCGCCGACACGCTTCAGCCATCGGGTGATCGTGCCCTCGGTCACCGTCTCGCCGAGCTGCGGCATCGTGATGTCCACCGGGCGACTCCTTCCCGCGTCGCTCAGCCGTGCAGCGCGCGGCCCGTCAGCGCGAGCATCGACTCGCCGAACAGCTCGCTCAACGTCGGATGTGGGTGGATGAGCTCGCCGACGTCGGCTGGTGTGGCTTCCCAGTTCACGGTCAGATAGCCCTCGGCGATCAGCTCTGTTGCCCAGGGTCCCGCGATGTGGACGCCGAGGGCCGGACCATCGCGTGCGGCCACGACCTTCACGATGCCATCGGGCTCACCGATGATCAGTGCGCGCGAGTTGCCGACGAAGCGGTGCACCGACGTCACGACGTCGTGACCACGCTCGCGCGCTTGGTCCTCGGTGAGCCCCGCGTAGGCGACCTCGGGATACGTGTAGATGCACCATGGCACCTTGTCGTAGTCGACGGGCCGTGCGGGCTCACCGAAGATCGTCTTGATCGCGACGATCGCCTCTGCGAAGCCGACGTGCGCGAGCTGCGGTGTCGGCACGACGTCGCCGACGGCGTACACACCGGGGACGCTCGTGCGCATCTGCCCATCGACCCGCACGAACCCACCCTCGTCGAGCACGATGCCCGATCCTTCGATGCCGATGTCATTCGTGCGCGGGGCACGCCCGATGCTCACGATGACCTTCTCGACGGTGACCGACGTGGCCTGGCCGCCGACGTCGAAGCCGATCGCGAGGTCGCGCGTCCCCTCGATGCTCGTGACCCGAGCACCCGGGTGAACGGCGATCCCACGCTTGGCGAACGCACGCGCGACGACATTGGATGCGTCGGCGTCGATCCCGGGCAGGATGCGCGGGAGCATCTCGAGCACGGTGACCTCGCTGCCGATGTCGCGGAGCAACGACGCGAACTCACAGCCGACCACTCCGCCACCGATGATCATGACGCGCGGCGGCACCTGCTCGAGCTCGAGCACGTGATCGGACGACAGGATCCGGCTCTCGTCGAAGTCGAGTCCGGGAAGCGAGCGTGGCAGCGAGCCGGTCGCGAGGATCAGCCCGCGCGTGCCGAGCAGCTCGCTGCCGTCGGAGACCCGCACGTGGCGCGCCGCAGCGTCGACGATCGTGCCGGTGCCCGAGATCGTCGTCACCTTGCGGCTCTTGAGCAACGTCTCGAGGCCCCGCGTGAGGCGGTCGACCACCTGCTGCTTGCGGGTCTGGCTCGCGCGCAGGTCGAGTGTGGGCTGACCGACGTCGACGCCGTACTCCTTGGCGCCGGTCACGGTCCGTAGCACCTCTGCCGTCTGGAGCAGCTCCTTCGCCGGGATGCACCCCCGGTGCAGGCACGTGCCGCCGACGCGCTGCTCCTCTATCAGCGCGACGCGCAGGCCGGCGGCGCCGCCGTAGAGGGCAGCCGCGTACCCGCCGGGACCTCCTCCGAGGACGACGACGTCGAACTGCTCGGCCACTCCTCCACCTTCCGTGATGCTCGGGTCGTGATTCCCGGGCCGTGATCTGTCGTGGTCGTCGCGTCATTCACGGCGTGCCGACCGGACGAACGCCCGATTCTCGCACCTACGGGCGCGCCGACCCGATTACCTCGCGATGAGTATCTGCACGGCCGACGCGGCGAGAATGGCCACCGCACACACGGCGGCCAGGACGATGAGCAGGCGTGTGCTCATGGCTGAGCCATTATGGTCGGCCCTGCTCCTGATCCGGCCGTCCGGGCGGCTCGCGCCCGGCGACCCCACTTCACCGCATGGCGCAACGAACCCAGCGGCTGCTCGAAGCGGCCCGCAAGCCGGTCCCCGAGGGCACGTTCGCGGTCGGCGCCGGACTCATCGTGTCCGGGCTCACCGCGTACGGCTTCCAGATCCTCTCGTTCCGCGCGCTGCCGAAGACCGACTACACCGCTCTGAACGGCCTTTGGGTGTTCGTCTTCGTGCTCGCACCCGGGTTCTTCCTGCCGTTGGAGCAGGAGGTGAGCCGGGCGCTCTCGCACCGCCGGGCCCGGGGCGAAGGTGGCGGGCCGGTCGTCCGTCGCGCGGCCGCCGCTGGTTTCGCGCTCACCGTCGCCCTCGCGCTGCTGAGCGTCCTGGCGTCCGTCGCTACTCCGATCACCGACCGGATCTTCCACGGGCGCGACGTCCTCGTCCCGTGATCGCATTGTTCACCTTCTACTTTCAGCTGCTGTCGCGCGGCACGCTGTCGGGCAACGGCCGGTTCGGCGGCTACGGAAAGATCCTCGCGTTCGAAGGCATCCTGCGACTCCTCCCGTGCGCGGCGCTCGCGCTCGCAGGCGTCGACCAGCCGCTGTGGTACGGGTTGTGCCTCGCGGTCCCCCCGTTGCCGGGCACACTGCTCGCGCTCCGCGGTGAGCACGGACTGCTCGCGCCGGGCCCACCTGCGCCGTGGGCAGAGCTGTCGACGAACATCGGGTACCTGCTGTTCGGCTCGCTGTTCGCGCAGGTGCTCAGCTACGCGCCGTTCCTCGGCGTGCAGATCCTGGCGACGGGCCATCACGAGCGGAAGGTCGCCGCCAACTTCATCGTCGGGCTGTTCCTCGCGCGCATCCCGATCCTGCTGTTCCAAGCCGTGCAGGCGGCGCTCCTGCCGAAGCTCGCCGGCCTCGCCGGTGCAGGCCGGCACGCCGACTTCCGGGAAGGCCTGCGGAAGCTCGTCACGGTCGTCGTCGCGATCAGCGCGATCGGCGTGCTCGCCGGCGGAACGCTCGGGCCGCCGGTCGGCGAGATCCTGTTCGGCGAGAAGTTCAATCTCGGGCACATCGATCTCGCGCTGCTCGCCGCAGGCAGCGGGCTGTTCATCCTCGCGCTCACGCTGGCACAGGCACTGATCGCGCTGATGGGCCACGCCCGGGCGCTCATGGCGTGGCTCGTCGGCATCGTCGCGTTCGTCGCAGTGACCGCAGTCGCGGGTGACGACCTCTTCCTCCGGGTCGAGATCGGATCGATCGCGGGCGCGGCGGCGAGCACGATCGCGATGGGCTGGTTCCTGCTGCAACGGATGCGCGCCGGTGTGCCGGACGAGAGCCTCGACCACTTCGTGGAGCAGATCGAGCACGAACCGCTCGAGATCTGATCCGGTGCCCGGGCCCACTGGTCTACGCGTCGCGCTCGACGCCACGTCGCTGCTGGGTGTGCGCACCGGCGTCGGGCAGGTCACCGCCCAGCTGCTGGAGTCACTGGCCGCCCGCGGCAACGTCGAGCTCACGGCGTACGCAGTCACCTGGAAAGGCCGCCGCGACCTGGCGCGCTCCCTGCCGCCGGGCATCGAGGCGGCAACCGCACCGATCCCGGCCCGCCTGACGCGCGTGCTGTGGCCGCGCGTGCCGCGTCCACGCATCGAGCGGTGGACCGGCCCCGTCGACGTCGTGCACGCGACCAACTACGTCGCTCCGCCGTCGCGCGCGCCGGTGCTGCTGACGATTCACGACCTGACGTTCGTGCGCTTTCCCGAGATGTGCACTCCCGACACGCTGACGTACCCACGGCTGATCCGCGCTGCCGTCGAGCGTGGCGCGATCGTCCACGTGTTCAGCGACTTCATCGCCGGCGAGGTCCGGGACTTCTTCGGCGTGCCGGCCGACCGCGTCGTCTGCATCGCACCGGGCATTGGACCGACCGAGCACGGTGATGCCGCGCGCGGCCGCGCGCTCGCGGGCGCCGAGCGGTACGTGCTCACGTTGGGCACCATCGAGCCTCGCAAGAACCTGCCTGCGCTCGTGCGCGCCTTCGACCGCGTCGCCGTGGACGATCCGTCGGTCGCGCTCGTCGTCGCCGGCCCGGATGGCTGGGGTGTCGAGGAGCTGACGGCCGCGCTCCGAGCCGCGTCTCACCCGGATCGAATCACCCGCCTCGGCTATCAGGACGACGAGCACCGCCGTGACCTCCTCGCGGGGGCGGCCGTGCTCGGCTACCCGTCCGTGTACGAGGGGTTCGGCCATCCCCCGCTCGAGGCCATGCGCGCCGGCGTCCCGGTCGTCGCATCGGACGCCGGCGCACTCCCCGAGGTGCTCGGTGACGCAGCACTGCTCCCCGATCCCGGCGACATCGACGCGATCGCGGATGCCCTCGCGGGCGCGCTCCATGACACGAAGGTGCGAGGCGAGCTGATCGCCCGTGGGCACGAGCGGGTCGATCGGTACACGTGGGACCGGGCGGCCGACCAGTTCGTGTCGGTCTACGAGACGCTGGCCCGATGATGATCCGCCGAGCCAAGGCGTTGCCCATGCCCGGCCCGGATCTCATGCGCCGCGTCGCCGGCACCGATGACCCGGTCTGGTTCGTCGAGTCGGGACGGCGCTCGCTCGGCGACATCCGGTCGGTGCTCGCGCTGGCTGACCACGACGTCGACAACGCCGAACGCATGCTCGATTTCGGGTGCGGCTGCGGTCGCGTGCTGCGGCATCTCCGGGATGCAGCGCAGCGTGTCGAGATCCACGGCGTCGACACCGACGGCGAGGCGGTCGACTGGCTTCGCACGTCGCTCCCGTTCGTCCACGCGACGGCGATCGAGCCACTCCCGCCGCTCCCGTTTCCCGACGAGCACTTCGACCTCGTCATCAACCACAGCGTGCTCTCCCACCTGCCCGAGGACTATCAGGACGCCTGGCTCGCGGAGCTTTCGCGGGTCACCCGTGCCGGCGCCCTCCTCGAGCTCACCGTGCACGGCACCCACGCCTTCGAGCTGCTCGGTGTGACCCTCGACGGCTCCGGTCGCGACATGTCGGGGATACGTGATGAGTTCCGCAATCGGGGGTTCGTGTACGTCCGCGACGAGGCTTGGAAGAGCTCGTTCCCCGACTACTACCAGAACGCGTATCACGCGCCCGAGTACGTGTTCCGCCATTGGGGCCGGTTCTTCGAGGTCAAGGCGCTCGTCACGCGGGGCGCGCTCGACTTCCAGGACATCGTCCTGCTTCGGCACCGTTAGTCAAGCGCCCGGGCGCCTCACGATCCGGCGGAACCGACTCGGTGGTGTCGGCTGCTCGCGTGCGCCCGCCTGTCGTTCGAGCTCGTCGACCGGCGGCGGAACCAGTCGATACGGGATGTCGGTGTCGTCGCGCCAATGGTCCCGGACCCATTCGAGGTACGGCGCCGGGTCGCGGGGATCTGCCGGCACCGCGTCGCCGCCCTCGAAGAACTCACCGAAGAGATAGGAGTCGAGACCGGCGTCGATGCCCGGGAACCGGGCTCGCAGCTCCGGACGGTCGCGCCAGTACTGGAGGAGGTAGCGCGACACCATCGGGCCGTCGGGTGGCGCGACCGGCTCGTTGAGCCACGCAATCGTCGCCGCGCTCCCACCGGGGACGTCGGGGTTCGGGGGCGCGCCGGCGCGGCCGTAGCGTGCGACCTGCAGCCACGTGTCGAACGTTCGCTGCATCGTTAGATCGACCGGCGTGCCGTCGGGAAGCCAGTCGTACTCGTAGTAACGGCGCACAGGTGTAGGCGCGAGCCGCCACCCGCGCGTGAAGAAGTTGCGCCACGTGGCGGGCCCTCGCCCGTGACGGGCCCGCGCCGCCTCAAGGAGCTCGACGAGGCGCGGCGCCACTGCGTCGACGGAGTACTCCGTACGAATGCGCGCTGCCGCGCGAGCGCCGACCTCGGCCGCCTGGTCTCGGTGCTCGACGATGCGGCGCATGAGGCGCACCGCCTCGTCGACCTTCGGGTCGGCCCATCGCGCGTCGGGGGGATAGACGCCGACACCCTCGCCGACATCGACGATCGTGGTGTCGACGAGATACGCGGTGTCGTCGTCCATGAAGTCGAGGTTCCCGGAGAACCGCGTCGCCACCACCGGCTTCCCCAGCGCCATGGCCTCGGCCATCGTGAGGCCGAACCCCTCCGCCCGGTGCAGCGACACGTACGCGTCGCACAGCGCGGCCAGCGCGACATGGTGGTCGAGCGGCAAGTACCGGTCCACGACGACGATGTCGTCGCGACCGCGCGCCGCCATCAGCACGCGCTCGAGCTCGCGGGGCTGCTGCGATCCGTTGATCGACTTCAGGACGAGACACGTCCCGTCGTCCGGACCGAAGGCGCGGGTGTACGCGTCGATCACACCGATCGGGTTCTTGCGTCGTGCCTCGCTCAAGAAGTCGTACGCGAACAGGAACAGGAACCGGTCGTCCGGCAGCCCGAGGTCTGCACGGCTTGCGGCGGGCTGTTCGGGAGGCAGCGGCACCGGCAGCGGGACCTTGATGACGGGCTTGGGCGAGGCTGGTGCGAGGAGGTCGCGCATGTAGTCGCTCGCGACCCAGATCTCGTCGACGAGCACGAACGCGTCCTCGAACGCGGGCGTGAACCGATCGACCTCCCAGAACCACAACCCGATCGTGTGACGTCCGGCAAAGAACTCGGGGCCGAGCTCCCGCGCCGCGCCGGCGAGCAGGTCCGGGTTCACGCACACGAGGTTGAGGTCGTACGTCCCGTCCGAGTCGCGTGCGCGGTACGCCGCGTTGCGCTCACTGCGACTCCCGGCGTACGTGACGGCACGATGGGGCACCCCCGCGTGCACCAGCGCGCCGCCGACGAGCCGAGCCGCTTCGCCGATGCCCAGCACCGCGTCGAGGTAGCCGACGAGGTTCACGCCCGGCTCCGACGGACCCGCCGGGCGCGCTCGTCGCGTGTCGAGGCGTACGCGCTCGACCTCCGCCTCGGTTGGTCGCACCGCAGTCGGGATCATGTCGCCGAGCAGCACCCGCGCGACGTCGAGGAACCCTGCGGCGCTGGCGCCGGTGAGGTCCGGATAGGTCTCGTGCAAGCGCGGGTTCTCGCTCCAGAGCTGGGCGAGGTAGCGCGAGACGACGGGTCGAATCCTCGGGACGACCGGCTCGTTGCACCAAGCCACGAACCGGTCGGGACCGTCGGGCCCGAACGGCGTCGGGGGGCGCTGGTCCCCGTGTTCCTCGGCGGCGTGCAGGGCACCGCGGTACAGGTGCCGCATCCGTAGATCGACGATCGAGCCGTCGGGCAGCCGGTCGAAGCCGTAGTCCCGATCGTCGGCCCTCGACGCATCCCGCAGCCACGCCGCTCGTTCGGCACACAGCCGCGCGAGATCAGGCTGCCGGCTCAGCCGCGCACGTGGAGCGGCAAGGCGCGGCGCGAGCAGGTCGGGCTGCTCGGGGTCGAACCCGGCGAAGTGGAACCAGCGGACCGCCCGCCCGTCGACCCGGTACCCGTCGCCATCGGCGGTCACGAGCCGGTCCGCGAGGTTCCAGGCCGCGACACCCGCGCCCGGATCGTCGACGACGCGGTACGCGAAGCGTCCGGGCACGAGGTCGAGCCAGCGCTGGTCGAGGAATCGCTGGTTCTGCGGCTCCTCGAAGCACTCTCGCTGCAGGCTCGTGGCCCACCACCCGACGAACGCCCGCCCCGCCCCGCCGACCGCGAGCGAGCCGGCGTCGAACGCGCCCTCGCGCAACCCGTCGATCTCGCTGGGCTCGCGCCCGTCACGCGCCGGCGGCTCGGGTATGCGCGCGACCAGCGCGACACCCGCGTCGCGTGCCGCATCGACGAGCGGGTCGATCGAGCCGACGACCTCGACTTCCGGCGCCAGGTACGCGACCACCTCCGAACCACGCTCGAGCAGGTACGTGATGAGCTGCGGCTTCATGGACGCTACGAGCTCGCGCTCGGTGTACAGCATCGCCATGCGCGCGAACTCGACTTCGTCGAGATCGAGGTCGGCAGGCGTCACGATCCTGATGAGGTCGGCCTCGGCGGCGCGTGGTGTCTCACCGGACGCGTCGACGACGAGCGCGGTGATGGGATCGCTTCCCACGTGTTGTGCGCAGGTCGTCGCGAGCCGGCGGACGAGCGACAGGTTGCGCCGGCTGACGACCGTCGCGAGGCCAAGGGACGTCACGGTGACGCCACGCTACGGCAACGTACCGGCCGGCGCGGGCTGTCCGTCAGTAGCGCCGGTCGAGCCATCCGAGGAGCACGGCGATCGCGCGCGGGTCGTGCCGCAGCTCGTGACCCGCTCCGGGGACGACGCGCAGGTCGGCAGCCGGGCCGAGCGCGGCTTGGAGCGAGCGCGCGTCGTCGACGGCGACCACCGCGTCGTCGGACCCGTGCAACAGCAGCACCGGCCGCCCCGCGAGACGAGGTGCTGCGGCCCGCGCGTCGACCGCGGCGGACTCGCGTCCCCACGCCCCAGGCGACGGCGGGAACCCGGGCGTGCTGATCATGCCCACGCGGCGGGCGTACTCGACGAGGCGGGTCGGGTCGCGTCCCCAGTCGCGCAGCGACGACGGCGCCGCGAGCGTGGCAAGGCCCCGGACCTGCCCGTCGGCTGCGGCGGCGCACACGGCCAGCGTTCCGCCCTCGGCGACGCCGACCAGCCAGACATCACGTACGTCGTCGCGGGCTTCGAGCACGCCGACGACCGCCCGGAGGTCGGCGAGCCAGCCCGCGGGTGAGAAGTCGCCCTGCGACGCCCCGGTCCCGCGGAAGTTGAAGGTGAGCGCGAGCCAGCCGATCTCACGCGCGATGCGATCCGCGAGCTCGGGGAACGTCAGTGCCGAGCTCGCCGAGCGTCGCGGCCCGGTCGGGAAGCCGTGGCACAACGCGACCGCCGGGACCGGCGCGGCCGTGTTGGGACGCGCGACGTGGGCTGCCAGGCGCAGCTCGTCGACCGTGATCCAGTCGTCCATGTTCGTCGTATCCTGGCGCGCGTGAAGGCACCGGCGTTCAAGGAGTGGGGGGTCGTCGTGCGCGCGCTCCTCGCGGGCGAGCAGCTGCTCGACGTGCGCAAGGGCGGGCTGCACGAGGACGGCCGGCATTTCGGCCTCCAGTCCACCCGGGTCTGGCTCTATCCGACCGGCGAGCACCAGCGCGCCGAGCTGCTGAAGCCCGCGTACCGACGCTGGCTCGACGACCCGGCCACGCCGGCCTCTCCCGACGATGCGATCACCCTTCCCGGTTGGGCCGACATCGTGGGCGTCGCGACGATCACCGACCCCGACGACCTCGCGCGGATCGGCTCGAAGTTCATCTGGACGGTCGACTACGCAGAGTCGCGCCTCAAGTGGAAGCGGCGCGATCCGCTGTGGATCCTCGCGATGCGTGCGTACCGGCTCGCCGAGCCGATCACGATCCCGTGGCGCGAGGAATACGGCGGGTGCACCTCATGGGTGCCGGTCGACGGCGTTCCCGACGACCCCGCGGAGCTCCCGAGTGAACCTGCACTCTCGGGCGAGTCGTTCACGTCGCGCCTCAAGCTGGTGACGAACGATCTCCCCGGCGTCTTCGAGGAGCCTCAGCCGACGGGCTGATCGCGGTGAGCGACGCGGTACGCCCGGTACCCGCGATTGCGCGCCTCGGCCGGCGTATCCGGGCTGAACGCAGCGAACTGCTCCGACTTCATCAGCTCGTCCACGCGCGCACCGACATCGGGATCGTCCGAGTCGAGGTCATAGAACACCTGCGACCGCTTGTCGCCCAGGTAACGAAACTCCGCGAAGCGAGCGGGCCGACCCATGAGCGCAACGCTATCGAGACACCCGCACACGCAGGGGAGGCAACGAGGCCGGCGTAAGGCCGGTTCGGTCCGCAGGCAGGAGACCCGGCTCGGAGAGCCACGCCCCGCCGAAGGCGGGGCGTGCAGGGGCTCCGGCCGTCGCGGGCCGCGGCCGTCGCCGGCCTCGTTGCCGCAGCGGGCCCACGCGTTGTGAGGAGTCGAAGACGTGACGCGAACGGGCGGGGCGCGAGGGCCCCGCCCGTTCGGTCTTCTCGGCTGTGTCGGAAGCGTCGGCTCGTGTCCGGGTATCGGACTGCGGGAGGGACCAGTCCCCGCCGAGTCGGCGCCGGTGCGGCGGTTGGTCTCCGCCAGGCGGTCCAGCTCGAGATGGGTGGCCTAGCGGCCGCGCACCTCCAGGGTCCCACGTTGATCATGCATGTACGGACCACCTCCTTTCCCTGGTGACCGCACTTGTAGCACGCGCGGCGGTTATTGCGGGGGCGCTTTGCCGTCGCCGGGCGGCTCGGAACCGGCGGGCGGCCCGAGGGCACCGATCGCCCGGAGGTAGCCGAGCTGGGTCTCGATGACCGCGAGCACCTGCTCGGGCAGGTACGCCTCGCCGGTCTGCTCGGCCCGCTCGAGGATGTAGGCGACAGTCTCGGCGCCGCCCACCACCACCGGGCCGAGCGGCGTGCCGCTCGACCCGTTCGTTCCCGACACGCCCTTGCGCTCGAAGAACTCGAGCTGGAAGTCGAGGATGCGGCGCACGTCGTCGGGGGTCAGCGTCGCCGCCGCGTCGTCGGGGATGTGCTCGACCACCCATTCGTAGGCGTCGTCGGGATCGAACAGCGCGGGTGGCGGACGGCGCGCGATGCGCCCGGCTTCGCGGATGACGAGCGCGGCCGCGATCGCGACGACGATGCCGACCACGAGCATGCCCGCAACGAGCTCCACTCCGCCCTTCCCGCTCTTGGCGCCTAGGCCCAGGCACGCACGGGTGCGAGCACGCCGCCGAGCGGAACCCACTCGCTCCACAGCGACCCATCCCAACGCTTGTACCAGAGCGCGGCATCGTTGGCGCGCTGGAATACGTAGAGGCCGTCCGCGGTCGAGACGGCAGCCGGGTCGGCGGTGAGCCACCCCTGGAGCGAGATCCACGGGGACCAGGAGCCGTTCGCGTACCGCTTGTAGTACAGGGTGCGGCCGTTGCCGCCTCGTTGGAAGACGTAGAGCCCGTCGCCGTGCGAGACCGCGACCGGGTCGGAGGTGAGGCTCCCTCCGAGCGACTTCCACGACGACCATGCAGCGCCGTTCGACACGCGGTACCAGAGCGCGTGGTCGTTCGCGCGCTGGAAGAGATAGAGCGCGCCGTTGTGCGTCACGGGGGCGGGGTCGGAGGTGAGCGAGCCGCTCAGCGATCGCCACGGTGTCCATCCCGAGCTCCACCGCCGGAACCAGACCGAGTGATCCGTCGTGCGCTGGAACACGTGCAGCCCCGCGGGGTGCGAGACCGCGACGGGATCGGACTGCAGGTTGCCGCCGAGGCCGAACCATCCGGCCCACTTGGTGCCGAGCAGGACGCGGTAGTACAGCTTCTGGTCGTTGGCGCGCTCGAACAGCCACAACGTGTTGCTGTGCACGACGACGGACGGGTCGGCGAGCAGGGCGCCGCCGAGCGACTGCCAGCTCGACCACGGCCCGGCGGCGCCGACGCGGCGCCGGTAGATCAGGCGCAGGCTGCCGGTCTCTCGCGCGAAGACGTAGGTGTCGCTGCCACGCACGGCGGCGACGATCGTCGACGACGGGCGTCCTCCCAGCGTGCGCCAAGGCAACCACGAGGACCCGTCGAAGTCGCGGTACCACACACCGCCGTCGCTGCCTCGCACGAACGCACTGAGCCGGCCCGTCTCCGGGATCACGACACTTGCCGACACCGGGAGCACGGCGGCCGGCTGCGGGGGTGGTGGCGGCGGCGGCTTCGCCGTCGGGATGAGGCAGTCGGCGATGTGGTAAGCGGTCGCCGTGTCCGCCGCGTAGCTGGGGTCGCAGTTGAAGCCCGCGACCGTGTACGGGGGCTGGCAGAGCGCGACCCGGCACGCGATCACGCCCGTGCCCCCGATCTGACGGTTGCACTGCCCGTACCGAAAGTGGTTGCAGTAGATCTTTCGGCGGTTGCAGTCACCGAGCGCGCACTGACAGACGCCTCCCGAATAGCTGTTGCAGTCGATGATGTAGCGGCTCTGACCGCCGCAGAAGTACGAGAAGCCTGCGTTCCACCACCCGCTGGGTACCGTGCCGGGTGGACACGTGTTCTTGCCGCCGTTGATGACGCAGCAGAACTCGGTGTACCCGTCGAGGCACAGTGACCCGGGCGGGCACGCGAGGATCGCCGCGTACGACGACACGGGCCGTGTCAGCACCTTCGTGCCCGTGACGGCGACGGCCGCGCCGAGCATCGTCGTGCGAGCGATGAAGCTACGACGCGAGACGCGCTTCTCGAGCACGCCTCCGGTGCGGCGGACGAGGCGCTCGCTCCACGCGGTCACGAGCGCTGTTCCCGCCGCACCAACGCCAATGTACGCGGCAGGGCAGTCAGCGCCACGAATACGAGCCCGACGCCGGTGAGCACCAACACGACGAATGGCGCACCCGACAGGGGCTGATCGCGAAGCACGTCGTCGATCGCGACGCCCGGATCGACGGCAACGGCGAGGGCTGCAACGGCAAGCGCGCCGTCGACGAGCACGTGGACGGCGCTCGGCGGCGTGTCCGCCTTTCCGAAGCAGCCGCACGTGGCGATCGGCGTTCCAGCGTGGAGCGCGAACACGACGAACCCCACGAACGCGAGGTACGACGCCGCGACGAGCGCCGCGGACAGCCGATCACCCACGACGAGCGCGTCGACGCCGACCGCGATCTCGGCGAGCCCCCCGACACGCACCAGCCACGGTGCCGCGGGCAGCCGGACCGCGCGCAACGCGTTCGCCGTGTCGCCCGGGCGAGCGGCCTTCAGCGCACCGCCGATTGCGAGCAACGTGGCCGCGATCGCGAACGGTCCGGCCGCGACGTTCATGGCGACGGAGGCGTCAGGACGCCGTCGAGCACCTGCACGACGCCGTTGGACGCCGGACGTTCCTCGGAGGCGAACACGCCGTTCACGACCAGATGGCCGTCCTTCGTGGTCAGCGTGACGTCCTCACCGTTCGCGGTCGTCGCGGTGCGGGGCGCGCCGACCGCAGCGGCCCGGATGTCCTCGCGGATGACGTGGTACTCGAGCACGTCGAGCGCGCGGGTCGGGTCGTTGCGCAACACGTCGGTGTCGGCATACGCGCCGAACGCCGCGTCCGACGGCGCGGCCAACGTCAGGGGCCCGGGCCCGCCTAGTAGCTCGTCGAGGCCCGCGACGGCGACGAGCGCGGCGAGGGTCGTGAGGTCGGGCGCCCGGCGGACGACGTCCAGCACAGAGGGCTGCGGCGGCGCGCCGGGCGGGCCCGGGGTACCGCCGAGTGGCTCGATGCGGACGCTTGCGAGCACGCGGTTGACCGCGGGCACCAGGTCGTCGCGGTTGGCGGAGCCGCCCAGCACGACGTACAGACAGAACGCTCGCCCGCCCTCGTGGAAGAACGTCTGGTAGCCGGCCTGGCCCGCGAGCGTGCGTTGGAGCATGTGCTCGTCGAACTGGCTCGGATCGATCACACGTGGGAGCCCCTCGGCCGCGAACAGGGGGGTGCCGGCATTCGGCGGATCGAACTCCTTGAGGACGATCAGCACGTCGTGCGGACCGAGCTCCTCGACCGCAGGATCGCCGTAGTCACCCACGTTGGACGAGAGCGGGATCGTGGCGACGTGCATCGTCGGGAGGACGCGCGCGCCGGCCGGCGGCGGCGGCTCGGCAGCTGCCGCCGTCACCTGCCCGGGCTCGGGGCGTACGAAGATCCGCGCCTCCCAGCCGGGCAGGGGCGAGACCGCGAGACCGTTCGAGGTGATGTCGAGCAACGAGCCTCCTGCTCACACGACGACAACGGCGAGGCTCGCGAGGAGTGACACCGCGAGCGCGACCTGGGTGGCACGTGCCGCGAGCACGCGGCGCTCGGCCACCCGTCGCAAGACGTCCCCGAGCGAGCCCGGATCGCGCACTCGGGCGACCCGTAGGATCGGCAACGCGCGTACGAGCCCGAACGTCGCGCCGACCGCGATACCGGTGGCGACGGTGCCGCTCGCCGCCGCACCGGCCGCGGCCAGCACGACCGCGAGGTAGATCGCCGCCGTCGTCACGATCGTGACGACACCGAGGCCCAGCTGGAATCCGAAGCCGAGCCCGTAGACCCAGCTGCGGTAGCGCGGCAGCCAGTCTTCGTTGACCTGGCGGCGGGTCGTCGGGAGACGAAGGCGCGCGATCCCGAGCTCCAGCGCGAGCGCACCGACGCACGACAGCACGACGAAGATGCCGACGGCGAGCGGCGAAGGCTCGACCGCGGCGTGCACACCGACGCCGACGAGGCCGGCGAGCGCGCCCACGGCGGCGCCCCCCGCGACCGACCCCGCGACGTACCAGGCGACCGTACGTCCCCACACCATGTGCCGGGCCCGCTCACCGAGCGGGTTGATGCTCGCCAGCATCGACTCTCCTCACGGGGACCAGCCGGAGCGGATCGCGGCCACGACCGCCACGACAACGCCGAGCGCGAGAAGCTCGTTCGCGTTCATCCGCCGCGCTGGTCCTCCGGATGGGAACCGGGATAGAGGCTCGGATGCCCGGGCTCGATCCCGGCCGAGAGCAAGTCGCGGTCGATGCGCGTCTCGCGCGCCGCGTCGTTGCGCCGCCGCCTGCGGCCACTGTGATCGCCCGATCGAGGGTCGAGCCCGGCCTCTTCCAGCGACCGCTCGATGAGGGACACGATCTGCGCCCAGGTGGCGGCGGCGCCCTCGCCGACGATGTCGCCCGACGGCCCGTCCACGTAGACGAAGTACGGCGCAACCGGGACGCCGTACGTCTCCCAAGCCTCGCTCGACATGACCACCTCGACGTCGGGTGGCGCGAGCTTCCGTGCGGCCGCGACGCTCTCGGCTTCGGCACCCTTGAGCACGACGACGAGACGGGCACCACCGGGGACGCGGCGAGGATCGAGGTTCGCGAACGCCGACCAGAAGTCGGCGCAGCTCGTGCACCCTGTCGTGAGAAACCCGACGAGTGTGGGATGCGCGGCACCGACGATCGCGATACCGACGGTGTCGCCCGCCGGCGTGACTCCGCTCAGGTCGCTCGCGGCACGAGAGGGGCGCTCCACCGGCGAGGGTGCGTGGACGGACGGGACGGAGCGCACCGGCGCGGCGTCGTCGGGATCCAGCCCGGCACCCAGCTCGTGGAGGACGCGCAGGATCTCGGCGTGACTCCGGAGCAGACCCGCGACGAGCACGCCGAGCAACGCGACGACCACGGCCAGCAGCATGACGAGAACGGCCATGTGCGGCCGATTCTTGCACTCGTGCCCCGGCGTTCGGGCATGCTCCGCATATGCGCCGGGCGGGGAGCGTTACGCTCTTCGACGCCGTATGCAGCCCCTGCACGCACGCGCGGAGCCGTCGTTCTCCCGCACGTTCCTCGACGAGACCGTCGAGATCCTCCAGTTGCTGCCCGCCGACGACGTCGAGCGGGCCGCCCGCGTCCTGCGCCAGGCGCGCGACCGCGGCGGCCGGCTGTTCGTGTGCGGCTCCGGTGGAGGGGCGGGGCACGCGTCGCACGCGACGGGCGACTTCCGGACACTTGCGGGCTTCGAGGCGTACTGCATCAGCGACAACGTGTCGGAGCTCACCGCCAGGGTGAACGACCGCGGGTGGGAGCACGCGTACGCCGAATGGCTGCGTGCGTCGCGCCTCGGCCGGGACGACTGCCTGCTCGTGTTCTCCGTCGGTGGCGGCGACGAGGCTCGCGGCTTGAGCGTCAATCTCGTCCGCGCTGTCGAGCTCGCGAAGGAGTGCAAGGCGTCGGTGGTGGGAGTCGCCGGGCGTGACGGTGGCGCGCTCGCCCGCCTCGCCGACGCGTGCATCGTGATCCCCACCGGTGACCCGGCGCACGTCACCGCTCAGACCGAGGGCGTCCAGGCGCTCGTCTGGCACCTGCTCGTGAGCCATCCGGTGCTCGCGACGCGGACCCCGACGTGGGAGTCGGCCGAGCCGGGGCGCTGACGTGCACGTCGTCGTCACCGGCGGCGCCGGGTTCATCGGGTCCAACACCTGCGACGCGCTGCTCGCCGCCGGTCACACCGTGACCGCGATCGACGATCTGTCCTCCGGGCAACGTCGGTTCTTGGAAGCCGCCGCCGAGCACCCCCACTTCCGGTTCGAGAAGCTCGACCTCCTCTCCGCCGGCCCCGGGCTGCAGGACCTCGTGCGCGGCGCGGACGCGGTCGTGCACCTCGCCGCCAACGCCGACGTGCGCTTCGGCTGGGACGACCCGGTGCGCGACCTCCACCAGAACGTCGTCGCGACCCACGTCGTGCTCGAGGCCATGCGCGCGGAGGGGGTTGACCACATCGTGTTCTCCTCCACCGGCTCGGTCTACGGCGAGACACCGGTGATCCCGACCCCGGAGGACTGCCCGTTCCCGGTCCAGACGTCGCTGTACGGCGCGTCGAAGCTCGCCGCCGAAGCGCTGATCCAGGCGTACGCGGAAGGCGCCGGGGTGCGCGCGACGATCTTCCGTTTCGTGTCGGTGCTCGGTCCTCGCTACACGCACGGGCACGTGATCGACTTCGTGCGCAGCCTGCGCCGCGATGCGTCGGCGCTGCGGGTGCTCGGGGACGGAAGCCAACGCAAGAGCTACTTCGACGTCGACGACTGCGTCGCCGCGATCACGCGCGCGCTCGCGGACGACCGTGTCACGGGCACGTTCAACCTCGGGGTCGACGACTCCTGCCCCGTCGTCGACTCCATCGGATGGATCTGCGAACGGCTCGGCGTGTCACCGCAACTCGAGTTCGCGGGCGGTGACCGCGGCTGGATCGGCGACAACCCGCACATCCATCTCGACACGCAGCGCATTCGCCGGCTCGGCTGGCAGACGCGCTACTCGATCCGGGAATCGGTCGAGCGCACGGTCGACTGGCTCCTCGCCGAGCCTTGGGTACTGGACCTCGTCGACCCGCGAGCCCGGACGTGAACGGCGCAGCCGTCGTGGGCTGTGGTCTCGTCGGGAGCAAGCGGGCGCGGGCGCTGCGCGAGCTCGGGGTACCGGTGGTTGCCGTGCACGACGTCGACACGGCGGCGGCCGACGCCCTGGCCTCGGAGCTCGAGGGCGCGGTGGTGGCGTCGTCACCCCATGACGCGTTCGGTCGGGACGGCGTCGACTTCGCGATCGTCGCGACCGACCACGGTGCGCTCTCGGAGCTCGCCGTGAACGCGATCGAGTGTGGCCGCGATGTGCTGGTCGAGAAGCCGGGCGGGCGCACCGTCGCGGAGCTCGCGGATGTCGCCGCGGCCGCGCAGCGCGCCGGCCGACGGGTACGCGTCGGCTACAACCACCGGTTCCATCCGGCGGTGCGTGCGGTGCACGCGGCGACGCGTTCGGGTGAGTACGGCAGCCTGATGTGGCTGCGCGCCCGGTACGGCCACGGGGGGCGGCTCGGGTACGAGCACGAATGGCGCGCCGACCCGAAGCGCTCCGGCGGCGGCGAGCTGCTCGACCAGGGGAGCCACCTCGTCGACCTTGCCCGCTTCCTCGCCGGCGACGTCGACCTCGCGTTCAGTGAGCTCCGCACCGACTTCTGGCCCATGCCCGTGGAGGACAACGCGTTCCTCGGGTTGCGGGCGGCCGGCGGCGGGTTCGTGTGGTTGCACGCGTCGTGGACCGAATGGAAGAACGAGTTCGAGATGGAGATCGCGCTGCGCACGGCCCGCCTCGACGTGCGCGGCCTCGGGGGCTCGTACGGTCCGGAGCGGCTCGTCGTGCACGCGATGCGGCCCGAGATGGGTGTCCCGGACACGTCGGAGCGCTCGTGGCCGGGGTCCGACGACTCGTGGCGCGACGAGGTCGCCGACGTCCGAGCCGAGCTGCACGGGCACCCGGCGATCGGCGCCGGGATCACCGACGCGATCGCCGTGATGCGGATCGTCGAGGAGGCCTACGCACGATGATCATCACGCGCACGCCGCTGCGGATCTCGCTCGGCGGAGGCGGCACCGACGTACCTGCGTACTACGAGCACGCCGACGGCGGGTTCCTCGTCGCGGCGGCAATCGACCGTCACGTGTACATCGCGCTGAACCGCAACTTCGACGGCGATCTGCTCCTGAAGTACTCCGAGACCGAGCGCGTCGACAAGCCCGAAGAGGTGGAGCATCCGCTGTTGCGCGAGGCGTTGCTCGTCACCGGCGTTCGCGACGGCGTCGAGGTGTCGTCGATGGCCGACGTGCCCGCCGGCACCGGCCTCGGCTCGTCGGGCGCGTTCACGGTCGGGCTCCTGCGCGCCCTGCTCACGCTGCGGCGCCGCACGGTCGGTCGGCGAGAGCTCGCGGAGATGGCCTGCGACATCGAGATCGACCGGCTCGGCGCGCCGGTTGGCAAGCAGGACCCCTACATCGCGTCCGTCGGCGGTGTCACCGCGTTCGGCTTCGCCCCCGAAGGCGCCGTGACCGTCCGCCCGATCGACCTGTCCGACGACGTCCGCGACCGATTGGAGGACAACCTCGTGCTGTTCTTCACCGGCATGCGCCGGTCCGCAGCCGACGAGCTGTCGGCGCAGGGGGCGGGCGCCCGGGGCACCGGCGCGAGCCGGACCAACCTCGACGCGGTGCGCACCCTCGGCATCGAGAGCAGCAACGCGTTGGAGGCCGGCGACCTCGACGCCTTCGCGGCCCTCCTCACCCAGCAATGGCGGCGGAAGCACGAACGCTCACCCGGTCCCGTGCACGAACGCGTCGACGGCTGGATCCGTGCCGGGCTCGACGCCGGAGCCGCCGGCGGCAAGCTCGTCGGTGCGGGCGGCGGCGGCTTCCTGCTGTTCTACGCGGAGGACAAGGGTGCCCTGCGCCGGGCGATGGCCGAGCGCGGGCTCGAGGAGGTGCGCTTCGGCTTCGACTACGACGGCAGCACCACGCTCGTCAGCTGATGCGTGAGCGCGTCGCCGCGGTCCTCGCGGGCGGCCTCGGGACGCGCGTTTCGCGCGTCACCGGACCGTCGACGCCCAAGGCCATGCTGCCGGTCGACGGGCGACCGTTCGTCGACTACAAGCTGCTCCAGCTGGCGGGTATGGGCTTCACCCGGGTGCTCCTCCTCACCGGTCACGCGGGCGCGCCGCTACGCGACCACGTGGCCGACGGCTCGCGATGGCCGCTCGACATCGAGTGCGTCGACGACGGACCGGCACTGCTCGGGACCGGCGGCGCTGTGCGCGCCGTGCTCGACCGGCTGCCGCCTCGCTTCTGGGTGACGTACGGCGACTCGCTCGTCGCAACGTCACCCGAACCGGTCGAGTCGTCGCTCGTCGAGCCGCTGCGTGGGGTGATGACGGTGCTCGACAACGAAGACCGCTGGGAGCCGAGCAACGTCGCGGTCGAGGACGGCCTGGTCGTGGCGTACGAGAAGGGCGCGCCACCAGGGACCTTCCGCTCGATCGACTACGGCCTGCTGCTGCTCCGCGGCGACGCGTTCGCGGGGCACGACGAAACACCGCTCGACCTCGGTGACGTGCTCCGCGACCTCGTTGCGAGCCGGCGTCTCGGCGCGGCCGCCGTGACCGAGCGCCTCCACGACGTCGGCACCGAGCACGGATGGCGCGAGCTCGACGCGTGGGCTCGCGACACGCAGCTCTGGTCGCGTCTCGGGTCAGCGGCCCGCGCCGCGCGCACATGAAGCCTGCTGTCTTCCTCGATCGCGACGGCGTGCTCGTGCAGGGGAGGATCGACCAGGGCGTCCTCGCGGCGCCGCAGGACGTGAGCGACCTGCGGCTCGCGCCGGACGCTCCCGAAGCGGTGCGGCGACTTCGGGCGGCGGGCTTCGTGCTCGTGATGGCCACGAACCAGCCCGACGTCGCTCGCGGCAAGACGGACCGAACCACGGTCGAGCAGATCAACACGCACGTCGAGGCCGCCCTCGGCCTGGACGACGTACGTTGCTGCTTCCACGACGACGCCGACGACTGCCCGTGCCGCAAGCCGCGGCCGGGGTTGCTCGTGGAGGCCGCGGCCGATCTCGATCTCGACCTCTCCCGGAGCTGGATGATCGGCGACCGCTGGGTCGACATCGCCGCTGCGCACACCGCCGGTGTGCGCAGCGTGCTCGTCGAGTGCGAGTACAGCTGGCAGCCCTCCGCAGCCGGCTCGCCGCCCGCTGGTCTGGAACCGACGGCCTGCGTGCCGTCGCTCGGCGACGCAGTCACCTTGATCCTGGAGCGCGAGATCTAGAGCTCGTACCCCGCGGCCGCGGCGTCGCGGTGGAACATCCGCACGGTCTCGAGCGAGAACTCGGCGAGGTCGCGCCCCAGCAGCGGCAGCTTCACGAGCACGTCGTCGGTGAGCGTGATGACGTCGCACCCGACCTCGTCGGCCTGCACCACGTTCAGCACCTCACGCGGGCTCGCCCAGAGCAGCTCCGCGTTCGCGGTGCTGTGCACGATCTCCGCCGCGGCGGCCATCATCGGGACCGGGTCGCGCCCGGCGTCGGCGATCCGGCCCGCGAACACCGAGACCAGACACGGTGGCCCGTCGCGCAAGGTCTCGACGACCGACGCAACCTGGCCGAGCGTGAGGATCGCGGTGACGTTGAGGCGTACCCCTTCGTGCGCGAGCCGGTCGAGCAGCTTGGTGGACGGATCGCCGTCCGGGTCGGTGACCGGGATCTTCACGTAGACGTGGTCGCCCCACGACGCGAGCTCGAGCGCCTGCCGCTCCATGGCGTCGAACTCGTCGGCGATCACCTCGAACGAGATCGGGCGGTCACCGACGAGGGCCAGCGCGTCGCGCGCGAACGCCCGGTAGTCATCGACACCCGCCTTCCGCATCAGCGTCGGGTTGGTCGTGAAGCCACTGATGCGGCGGTCGCTCGCGAGCGCGGCGATCTGCGAACGATCGGCGCCGTCGGCGAAGAGCTTGATTCGCAGGCGTTCGAGCACGTCGCTCACGCCGCTCGGCTCCCTTCCCGGACCACTCGGCCCCGCGACGAGTGTGCGCAACGAGTGTAGGGGGCCCGGTGCCTCGTGTGCCCCTACCATCGCGGACCTGGTGGAACCGGTCGAGCTCTCCGTCGTGGTCCCCGTCTACAACGAGGCGGACAGCATCGAGCCGTTCCTCGCGCGCCTGCTGCCGGTGCTCCGGGAGCACGTGACCGAGTACGAGGTGATCTTCGCGGTCGACCCGGGCCGTGATGACACCGAGGCAGTGATTCGCCGCGCTCGCGTTGCGGATCCAGCCGTGAAGATGGTCGTGTTCTCCCGGCGCTTCGGCCAGCCCACGGCGACGCTCGCCGGCATCGACTTCGCGTCGGGCAGCGCGGTGGTCGTCATGGACGTCGACCTGCAAGACCCGCCCGAGCTGATCCCGGAGATGCTCGCCCGGTGGCGCGAGGGGTTCGAGGTCGTCTACGCGCAGCGGCGAGATCGTCGAGGCGATCGCTGGATCAAGCGCGTCGTGTCCAAGCTCGGCTACAGCCTCATCAACCGCTTCGGCGAGGTCGACATCCCGCGCGACACCGGCGACTTCCGGCTCATGGACCGGCGCGTCGTCAACGAGCTGCGCCGCTTCCCCGAGACCCACGGGTTCCTACGCGGGATGGTCGCGCTCGTCGGGTTCCGCCAGGCCGCGGTCGTGTTCGACCGGCCGGCCCGCCATGCCGGGAAGGGCCACTACAACCGGTTCCTAGGCTCGTTGCGGATCGGCCTCAACGGCTTGATCGCCTTCTCGACCGCGCTGCTCAACATCGCGACCGCGGTCGGCTTCGTCGCCGCCGTGACCGCGTTCGTGCTCGCAGTCGGCTACGTGGTGACTCAGATCATCGAGGAGCCGTTCCCGGTCGGGAACCCGACCATCGTCGTGTCGGTGCTGTTCGTCGGGGGCGTCCAGCTGATCTGCCTCGGCATCATCGGCCAGTACATCGGGCGCATCTACGACGAGGTCAAGCGTCGCCCGCGCTACATCGTCGACGTAGCCGAGGGCTTCGTCGACGAGCTCGAACCTGCGGCGCGGGTGCAAGAGCTGGAACGGTGACGAACGACGCGCGCCCCAACGAGGACTACACGCTGGGCGACCACGTTGCTCGTGAGTCCGACGAGTACGCCAAGGCGAAGTTCCGCCTCACGTTGCGCTGGCTGCGCGGTGAGGCGCGAGGGGCACGACTCGCCAACATCGGCTGCGGGAGCGGCGTCTTCAACCGCATGGCGGTCGACGCGGGGTTCCAGGTCGCGGCGTTCGAGCCCGACCCGCCGGCGTACGAGCTGGCCGCGCGAGCGCTGCCGTCGAGCAACTGCACGCTCAGCCCACTGCCGCTCGAGTCGATCGACGGCACCGCGATCGCCGACGTCGTCGTGATGCACGACGTGCTCGAGCACCTCCCCGACGACCGGGCCGCCGTGGAGCGGCTGCACCGCCTGGCCGACCCCCGAGGCCGCGTGATCCTCAGCGTCCCGGCGATGCCGTCGCTGTTCGGCTACCACGACGAGCAGCTCGGTCACCATCGCCGGTACACACGCCGGACGCTGCGCGCCGTGCTCGAGCCGTCGTTCCGGATCGTGCGCCTGCGGGCATTCGGGTTCGCGTTCATCCCGATCACGCTCTGGTTCTCGAAGTGGCGCCGGCGGCCGTACCCGGTCGAGAGCTCGGGCCGGCGCGGGCTGCTCGGCCGCGCGGTCCGAGCTGTCTGCACGCTCGAGTCGCGCGTTCCTGCGCCGATCGGCACCTCGCTCGTGTGTGAGCTCCGGCCGCGGTGAACGTCTGCGTCGTCGGGTGCTGGCACCTCGGTAGCGTCACGGCAGGATGTGTCGCCTCGTTCGGGCATCACGTCGTCGGCATCGATCCCGACCCGTCGGTCGTCGAGGGGCTCCGGCGGGCCGAGCCGCCGGTGGCGGAGCCCGGCCTGCCCGAGCTTCTCGCGCGTGAGATCGACGGGGGTCGCCTGACGTTCAGCGACGCGCGCGACGCGCGCGACGCGCTCGGGGACGCCGACGTCGTCTGGATCACGTTCGACACGCCCGTCGGCGACGACGACCGCCCCTATGCCGACTGGGTGGTCACACGCGTCGACGAGCTCCTCCCCGCGATCGCCCGGGATGCGCTCGTGCTCGTGTCGTCGCAGCTGCCCGTCGGTAGCGTCAGCGCGCTCGAGCGGCGAGCCCGCGAGCAGGTTCCGCGGTCCGCGCTGCATTTCGCCACGTCACCCGAGAACCTGCGGCTCGGCTCCGCGATCGAAGCCTTCCTCGACCCGCCGCGCGTCGTCGTGGGTGTCCGGGACCACGAGGACCGCGCACGCATCGGCGAGCTGCTCGGTCCCCTGGCCAACCGAATCGTGTGGATGTCGGTCGAGTCGGCCGAGATGACCAAGCACGCGCTCAACGCGTTCCTCGCGACATGCGTGTCGTTCGCCAACGAGCTCGCGGTGCTGTGCGAACGAGTAGGGGCCGACGCGCGAGACGTCGCAGCCGTGCTGCGCAGCGATCCCCGCGTCGGGCCGCGGGCGTACGTCACCCCGGGCGCGGCGTTCGCCGGCGGAACCCTGGGGCGCGACGTCACCGCCCTCGCCGAGCTCGGACACGGGCACGGCCTCGACATGCACGTGATCGAGGGCGTCCGCGGTGCCAACGACGCGCACGGGCGATGGGCGCTCGGCGTGCTCGAACACGGACTCGGCGAGCTGCGCGGCCGTACGGTCGCGATCCTCGGGCTCACCTACAAGCCCGGCACCGACACGTTGCGGCGGTCCGCCGCAATAGACCTGGCGCGCGCGTTAGCCGAACGCGGCGCGTCGGTCCGCGCCCACGATCCGATGTCGGAGCCACTTCCGGCCGACGTCGCCGCGGTCGTGCAGCGGTGCGAGTCGCCGTCGGACGCGGCGGCCGGCGCAGATGCGATCGTCGTCATGACCGAGTGGCCCGAGTATCGAGAGCTCGACGCGGCCGCGCTGACCGGCACCAACCGGCCGCTCGTCGTCGATGCCAGTGGCTTCCTCGCGGCATCGCTCGGTGGATCCCCGCGGGTGGAGTACCGGGCGGTGGGATGGTAGGCGTGAACCTCCGCGGGGAGGCTGCGGTCGTGACCGGCGGCGGGAGGGGACTCGGCCGCGCGGTCGCGCTGCACTTGGCGCACCGCGGCGCGTCGATCGCCCTGTGCTCGCGTACCCGCTCGGAGCTCGACGACACCGCCGCCGCGATCCGGGCCGAGACCGGTGTCGACGTGATCGCCGAGGCGGTGGATGTCACGGACGTCGACGCTGTACACGAGCTCGCGACACGCGTCCGCGCGCTCCACGACCCGATGCGGATCTTGGTGAACTGTGCCGGCGTGCTGGGCCCGGTCGGGCGCATCGACACCGTCGACCTCGAGGAGTGGCACCACGCGCTCGACGTGAACCTCTTCGGCGTCGTGACCGCGTGCGCGACGTTCGCGCCGGTGCTCGCCGAGTCGGGTGGGGGCTCGATCGTCAACCTCTCCGGCGGCGGCCTCGGCGGTCCGGGGATCCAGAGCCACATCAGCGCCTACACGGGCGCGAAGGCCGCAGTGGCCGTCCTGACCGAGACCCTCGCCCGTGAGCTCGCGCCGCTCGGGATCCGCGTCAATGCCGTTGCCCCCGGTGCCGTCCCGACCGACCTGATGCGACCGGTGCTCGACGCCGGTCCCGAGCGTGCCGGCGAGGCGCTGTACGAGACGGCGCGTCGCATCTACGAGGAGCCGAGCGACAATGCGGTGCTCGGTGACGACTTCGCCGCGCTGCTCGACTTCCTCGTGTCGGGCGAGTCGACCGCCATCACGGGCCGGCTCCTGAGCGCGCGCTGGGAGAGTCCCGACCGCCTGCACTCGGATGCCGAGATGATCCGGTCCGGCTCGCGCTACACGCTGCGCCGGATCGACGAGGCGCTGTTCCGAGAAGCAGAGCCGGGTTCGACTCCGTAGACTCGCCGACTTGCCGCGAGCGCACCTTGGGCACGGGAGTCCTCGAGCGCGCTCCTCAGCGCGGTGCCCCTGGCTAGCCTGACTCGCTCCTGGGCGGGGGCTTCCGCATGCAGACGATTCGCATCGGGCTCGAGTGCGTGGCGATCGCCGCGGCGATCTGGGCCGCGCTCTTCGTCGTCGGCTGGCCCGTGTGGTCGCTGCTCGCGGGCCGAACGCCGCGCCTGTCGCCGACCACCGGCGCTCCACTCACCGGCCTCGCGCTCGTCGAGGCGATCGGGTGGTACTGGTCGCACGCGTTCACGCTCGATCCGCTCGCGTACGCGCTCGTCGGTGCTGGCGCGATCGCGAGCGTGGTCCTTGCCGTCCGCCGTCGCGTGTGGGAACGCGTCGACCGCGCCTTTCTCGTACGCGTCACCGCGCCCTTCATGGGTCTCGCCGGAGCGGTCAGCGCGCTGTTCGTGCTCGACCATCGAAAGGTGTTCCGCCTCGGCTTCCTGTCGACCGGTGTGCTCGGTGTCGAGTCGGATCTCCCGAACTACGCACGCTGGGCCGACCACCTGCGGCATGCGACGATCCACCAGACCGGCCGCGTGCTGGGCCTGGATCTGGGCGAGTCGATCGCCAGCACGACGGCCGGCACGTTCGTCGCGCTCGCAGCCGGCTCCGCGTGGTCGGCGACCGCGCCGTGGCAAGCGACGCTCCCCTTCGCGCTCGTGATGACGTTCCTGACCGCGTGCGCAGCACGTGATCTCGTAGCCATCGTGCTGCCGGCACGCCGCGACCGTGTGGTGCCGACGATCATCGGGCTCGCCGCGGTCGGCGCGTCGCTGTACGTCTACTCCGCGGCGCAGTATCCGCTCTCGCAGCTCGTCGGCACGGCCGGCATGGTCGCGGCCACAGCCGTGCTCGCCCGGCTCGCCCGGACCGACGAAGGAAGCGTCGTCCGCAGTGCGCTCGAGGTCGCGCCCGCGGTCGTCGTCGTTCTCCTGTCCTACCCGCACATGGCACTCGTCGGCACACCGATCGTCGGCGGGATCGCGCTCGCCGGCGCTTGGGGAGGCTCGTGGCGTCACCGCGCCACGCGAGTGCTCGGCGCCGGTGCCGGCGCAGCGGTGATCTGCGTCGCGGTACTTCCCGAACGCGTTGCGCACGCGGTCGACTACGCCCGGGCGCTTTCGAAGGGCGTCGGCGCCGGCTTCCCGTTGCCGCTCATCTCGCCGCTCGGCTTGATGTTCCAAGACGAGTTCGCGTACCAGACGGTCACGAGCGACGCGCTCTTCGCCGTCGAGGCGCTTGGATTTGCTGTGCTGCTGTGCGCGGCTGTCCTCCTAGCGCGGCGCCGAGATCGCGGCGGCGCGCTCGTCGCCGCGGCCGCTGCTGCTGCGCTGGTCGCTTCCTACGCCGTCGTCTACGCGGACCGCGGCGCGTCGTACACCGCGTGGAAGTGGCCATCGTTCTTCTTGCCATTGCTCGTCGTCGGTGCTTCGGGTGCCATCGCGTTCGTCATCGCTCGAGTGGTGGGCAGTCGTTGGTCTGTGCCTGCCACCGTCGGTGTTCTGGCCGCGATCGTCGCCATGCAAGCGGTGGCCGCGTACCGTGCGACCGATGAGTTTTTGCCCTACGCCGCCAACGTCCCGCTCTCCGATTGGCGAGTTGTCGACGAGCAGCTGCGGACGCTCCGCGACGGACCCGCGTGGCACGGAATCGACCGAGTCACGATCGACCTCCTCCGGGTGTGGGATTCCCAGTGGGCCATCGATTTCGTCCCGACGCACCGTGTGGCGCTCGACGGCGTCGTGGTCGGCAAGCTGCCTTCGCCGAGGGGCGGGTGGCGCCTCGAGGACCGGTCGCGGCCGCCGCCCCATCCGCCCGGCACCGAGTACCGGATCGTCAACGACCGTTTCTGGCTCGCGCGGGAGTCGCACAAGGGAGTCGCGCCGGGCACGCTGTGGGAGGTCGGCAACTGCGCCGGCCTGTACCGCTTCGACGGACGACGATGGAGCGCGGTGGAGCGCACGCCTCAAACCGGTGGTTGGAGGCTCTCGGTACGGGCGAAGCCACAGCCCGCGGGCACGCGCGCCCCGCTACTCGTGCGGGAGACGTCGACGACGCGCGGAAGCGGCGATGCGCTGGTGCTCGACTATGTGAGGCGCCGCCGCGTTCGTCTCGACCTGGTCACCGCTTTCTTGGAACCGCATGTCCACAAGATCGGGCGCAGCTTCCCGCTGCCCGACGGCGCATTTCGGATCGACGCGGTCTTCGATCCGCTGACCGGGGAAGCGCGGGCGCGAGTCGACGGGCGGTCGGTGCTGGCAACGCGGTTCCGGTTCATCAGACCGCGATATGGCGCGACCGCCATCGGGCTCAACAGGCTCTTCGGCCTTCCGCTGGTGAGCAAGTTCCCGGGCCTCATTCGTCTCGAGCCGGTCGTACGGTCGAAGTGCCTGGCTGCGCGAGCTGCCGGTACCGTGCACTGATGGCGGGTAGCGGTCACATTGGCGGGCAAGACGTCCATGCCGCCGCCCAGAACAGGGAGTTCTTCGCGCACGACGAGCGATATGCGCGACGGAACGCGCGACTGGCGATCACTCGCAACACGCGCGACGTGCTGAACAGCCAGGTCGAGGGCGCCCGGCGCGTGCTCGACGTCGGGAACGGCGGGGTCTTCGACTACGACACGTCACTGGCCGCGGAAATCGTCGCCGTCGACCTGTTCCTCGACGAGCTACCGCCGGAGCGGTTCCCGGCCAACGTCGTCGTCCGCCGAGGGAGCGCCCTCGCGCTGCCCGAGCACGTCGTCCTCCTCAGCTACGTGATCCACCACCTGGTTGGAGAGAATGCACACGACGTCGACGCGAATGCCGTGCGGGCCGTCGTCGAGGCTACGCGGGTGCTCGAGCCCGGTGGTCGTCTGGTGGTCGTCGAGTCGTGTGTGCCGCGCTGGTTCCATTGGTTCGAACGACGCGTGTTCGCGCTCCTCCGGTGGTTGAGCACCACGCGAGTGATGCAGCATCCACCGACCCTCCAGCTCCCGGCTGCTCGGCTCGCGGGGATCCTCCGGCAGCACCTCGACACCGTCACCGTGGAGCGCATCCCGGCGGGGTGGGCCATGCTCCAGTTCGGCGTTCCGTGGCCGACCCCGCTCACGCCGGCGCGGCCGTGGCTCCTCGTCGGCTCGAAGCCCGACACTGACCGGTGACAATCAGGCTGTCGGGACCTCAGCGGTGATGCCGAGACAGAGATTGAGCGTCGTGATGGGCACGCGCAGGGGGAAATACCGGCGGTGCACGATGCGAAAACGATCTTCGAGCAGCTCCCAGATCTCGTGGGGCGAGTTGATGTGCTCCATCCGGATGAACCACTCGTACGGTTGTCGATAACGTCGCTCGAACTCGCGCTTCGCCGACACTTGCCGCGCCATCGCGTACGCGAACCCCGGGTCGCATGGGATCACGAGCCCGAGCCGCCCACCCGCACGCACGACGCGTTGCAGTTGATCTAGGGCGGCCGGCAAGTTGGATAGATGCTCGAGCACGTGCACCGCGATCGCCCGATCGAAGGAGTCGTCTTCAAAGGGCAGCGTCGCCTCGCAATCGCCGGCGACCGTCGTCACGTCCGGAAAGCGCTCGCGCAATCGGGCTACGAGCTCCGGCCGGAGCTCGACACACGTGTACTCCTGGCCGGTCAGGTCCTCGTACTCGAGATGCTCGCCCAGCCCGGCACCGATCTCGAGTGTGCGAACCCGGCGGGTCACCTCGCTCGGGAGCGAACGGAGCGCGTAATGGTGGTTGAAGCGTTCGACGACCGCGTACTTGCGGGGCAACACCTCGTGCCAGTGGCGCACGAAGTCGTCACGTATGGCCTCTTGCTCGGGCGTGAGGGCCGGGAGCGACTTCGGCCAGGTCCCACTCACCACCGCTAACCTACCGACGCCGTCGACGGGCCGCTCGGCCGGACGTGGCCTGGTCGCAGATGCAAACGCTTCGCGTCGGTCTCGAGTGCGCCGGACTCGCGGCGTTGATCTGGGCCGCGCTGTTCGTCATCGGGTGGCCGGTGTGGTCGTCGCTCACCGGTCGGCTGCCGCGCCTGTCTGCCACCACCGGTGCCCCGTTGACAGGGCTGGCCGTCGTGCAGCTCGTCGGCTGGTACTGGAACGGCCACTTCGCCTTGGACTCGCTGTCGTACGGGCTCGTGGCGATGGGTGCGTTCGCGAGTGCCGTGCTGGCCGTGCGCCGCCGCGTTTGGCAACGGTTTGACCGGGCGAACGTCATTCGCCTCGGCCCACCCTTCCTCGCGCTGGTGGGGGGCGCGTCCGCGCTCTTCGCGCTCGACCACCGCAATGTCTTCCGGCTCGGCCGCTTGTCGACGGGCATCCTCCAACAGGAGGACCTGCCGAACTACGTGCTGTGGTCCGACCACCTCCGGACGTCGACGCTCGCGGATCCGGGCAACTACGTCGGGCTCCATCTCGGCCACGCGGCGGCCAACACGACGCCGGGAACGTTCGTCCTCATGGGCGTCGGCGCCACGTGGACGGGCCACCCGACCTGGGAGGCGTCGATGCCGCTCGCGCTGCTGTCAGTCGTGCTCATCGCGTGCGCGGCTCGCGATCTCGCGAAGATCGTCCTTCCGGGACACCGGTCCGCTGCCGCGCTAGTCGGGCTCGCCGCGGTGAGCGGCTCGCTGTTCGTCTACGCGGTCGGCTTCTACCCGCTGTCGCAGCTGCTCGGTACTGCCGGTGCGCTCACCGCGAGCGCGGTGCTGTGCCGAGTGGCACGGGGAACGACTCGACGCGGTGCGCTTCGTGGCTCGCTCGAGACCGCCCCCGCAGTGCTGGTGCTCGTGATGTCGTATCCGCACATGGCGGTGCTCGGCGCGCCGATCGTCGTGGGGGTTGCCCTCTGCGGCGTGTGGGGGCCGGGCTGGCAGCGTCGCGCGACGCGCACCGTGGGCACGGCCGCGATCGCAACCGCGCTCTGCCTCGCCGTCGTGCCGAGCCGCGTCTTTCACACCGTCGAGTACGTCCGCAGGCTCGGCAATGCGCAGGGCGGCCCGTTCCCGTTCCCGCTCCTGACCCCGACCGGGATGCTGGGCCTCCAGGACGAGTTCAGCGCCCGGACCGTGACGAGCCACGCGCTGTTCGCCATGCAGGCGATCGTCATGGTCGCGCTCCTCGCTGCCGCGATCCTGTGGACGCGCCGGCGCGCCCGATGGCGTCCGATGGTCGCGGCCGGCGCGGTGCTCGCCACGTTCGCGTCGTACGTCGTCGTGTACGTGGCCAGGGGATCCTCGTACACCGCTTGGAAGTGGGCGGCGTTCTTCGTCCCGCTGTTCGTTGCCGGGGGGCTCGCGGCATTGGTGGGCCTCCTGGTGTCGCTCTGGCCGCCGCGCCTCGCTCGGGGCGTGATCCTCGCTGTACTCGTGCTCGTGGTCGCGGGGCAGGCGGTCGCGGCATTCGCTGCGACCGACGACTACGACAGCCTGTTGACCGGGGTACCCGGACGGAAGGGTTGGATCCTCGTCGACGGCCAGCTCGCCACCGTCGGCGACGGTCCGGCCTGGAATGGCGTCTCCGAGGTCGTGGTCGACGTGCCGTCGTTGTGGGAGTCGACATGGTCGGCGTACTTCGTCGCCCCGCGCCGCGTGCTGATGACGGGCGCCGGGAACCCGGCACTCACAGAGCACTCGCCCGCCGTGCCGGATCGGCGCTGGCGTCTCGTAAACGCTCATGAACCGGACGTCGCTCCGCCGCGCGCCGAGACGCGACGGATCAACAAGACGTACCTGCTGACGCGCGAACCAACAGGCGGCTACCGGGCAGGGGAGCAATGGGTGGTTGGTGCCTGTGCGGGCGTCTACCGCTTCGACGGCCGGCGCTGGCGCGCGGTCGCGCGGTCGAGCGCAACCGGGAGCTTCGCGCTGTCCGTCACGCCCGCCACGCAGCCGGTCGGGACCCGGGCTCCCCTTCTCGTACGCCTTTCGCGCGCGCACGGTGGCCGCGACACGCTGCTACTCGAATACCTGCCTCACGGAAAGGGACGGCT
>WNGB01001733.1_pt1 | contig 46746 bp, 41 predicted proteins | sample 5400681 | NCBI WGS metagenome assembly WNGB01 (sample SAMN13153367, study PRJNA577476) | soil metagenome | isolation source: 115 cm soil or saprolite under grassland replicate 2 | place: USA:California | collected 2016-06-15
TGGCTGTCGATGTAGCGCGGCAGGTTCAGGTTGAACTCGTTCTTCTCGATCTCAGCTACGGAGACCATGCGCGAGTATTTGGGCACATCCAGCCGCTTGTTGAAAACATCGACGATCTTGTGGATGTCCTGGGCGCGCAGGCGGTTCTTCGGGCCATCTTTCATGAAGCCAGCGCTGGCGTCGATCATAAAGATGCCCTTGCGCGTGTGGGCATCCTGCTTATCGACGACGACGATGCAGGCCGGGATGCCGGTGCCGTAGAACAGGTTGGCCGGCAGGCCGATGATGCCTTTGATGTAGCCCTTGCGGATGAGCGCGCGGCGGATGTCGCCCTCGGCATTGCCCCGGAACAGCACGCCATGCGGCAGAATGCAGGCGCCTTTGCCGGTGCTCTTGAGCGAGCGCACGATATGCAGCAGGTAGGCGTAATCGCCCTGTTTGGCGGGCGGCGCGCCGAAGGGCTGGAAGCGCTGGTAAGGATCGTTGAGCGGATCAATCCCGTTGCTCCAGCGCTTGTCGGAAAAGGGCGGATTGGCGACCACGTAGTCGAAGGTCTTGAGCGTATCGCCGTCGCGATACTTGGGATCGGAGAGCGTGTTGCCCTGCACGATCAGCGCCGTGGGATTGTTGTGTAGGATCATGTTCATACGGGCGAGGCCGCTGGTGGCGGCATCCTTTTCCTGCCCGTACAAGGTGACATTGGCGCTCGCCTCATCGCCGACCTTCAGCAGCAGCGAACCCGAGCCACAGGTGGGGTCATAGACGGTGGTGTCGTTGGTCGTCTTAGCCGTGCGGATGCCGATGATTTGCGCAATGATCCGGCTGACCTCGGCCGGGGTGTAGAACTGGCCCTTGCTCTTGCCGCTCTCGGTTGCGAAGTGCCGCATCAGGTACTCGTAGGCGTCGCCCAGGATGTCGTCGCCGTCAGCGCGGTTCCGCGAGAAGTCGAGCGACCTGTTCTCAAAGATCGCGATCAGGTTTGTAAGCCGATCCACCATCTCCTTGCCGCTGCCGAGCTTGGTGGCGTCGTTGAAGTCGGGCATATCGGACAGCTTGTTGGCGTTGGCGAGCGGGGCAATGATCTTCTTGTTGATCTGGTCGCCAATGTCGCTCTTGCCCTTGAGCGCCACCATGTCCTTGAAGCTCGCGCCGGGCGGGATGGTGATCGGCGCGAAGGGCACGCCGGCATACTTGTCGCTGACGTATTTGATGAACAGCAGAACGAGGACATAATCCTTGTATTGGCTGGCATCCATGCCGCCGCGCAGCTCATCGCAGGATTGCCAGAGCGAGGAGTAGAGTTCGGATTTTTTCAGTGCCATACGTTTTTCTTGTACTCTTTGTGTGTATGTAAGGAGATTGTACCACCGCTTAGGAACAGGTACCGAACGCAGAACTAGGGTGACAAATTTCCTGGTTTTCGGCGGGTGCTGCAATTCTTCACTTCCGTGCCAGCAGATTCTTGCATGGCCGCATAGGAGCGTGGTATGCTGCGCATAGCACTGTCGAGGAGCTATGTAGCGTCGATTCCTGGCCGGGTTGATCATCACGCGCTGTTTGCTCGTGGTTCTGACCTGAGCGCACCAGATCGTGCGGCTGGCGGCGCCGCCAGCCAGAGCCAGCTAAGGAGGGCGACTATGCCGACCTATCGGAGTGACGTAATTGGAAGCTTGCTGCGCCCGGATTATTTGAAGCTGGCCCGCCAGCAGCGCCAGGGCCAGGCGCTCGCCGCCGCCGCGTTCAAGCGGATCGAGGACCGCGCAGTGGACGAGGCGGTCGCCTTGCAGACCGGCGCCGGGCTGGAGGTAATCACCGACGGCGAGATGCGGCGCTATGCTTTCTACGGGCATTTTATCGATTCGGTTGCCGGCTTCGACAAGGAGGGCGGCTGGGCCATCCCCTTCCGCGACGAGCAGGGCCACGAGCTGGTCCTCAAGCGGCCGCTGGTCGTCGCGCCGCTCAAGCGGCTGCGGCCCATGTGTACCGAGGAGTTCGTCTACCTGCGCGCGCGCAGCGACAAGCCGATCAAGATCACGCTTATCAACGCGCAGCAGGCGGCGGCCTACTACGACGCCGAGAAATCGAAGGGCGCGTACGCGTCGATCGATGCCTACCTGGCTGATGTGGTCGATATCCTGCGCGCCGAGGTCGACGAGCTGGTGCGGCTAGGCTGCGACTACATCCAGATCGACGCGCCGCAGTACGCCGGGCTGATCGACCCGGCTATCCGCGAGGGCTACCGCAAGCGCGGCACCGACCCCGAAAGGCTGCTCGACCGCTGCATCGAGCTTGACAACGCGGTGATAGGCGATCATCCCGGCGTCACATTCGGCATCCACCTTTGCCGCGGCAACAACCAGAGCAAGTTCTACGCCAGCGGCGGCTACGACCCGATCGTGGCGGTGTTCCAGCGCACCAGGTTCCAACGCTTCTTGCTAGAGTACGACGACGAGCGCTCTGGCGACTTCGGGCCGCTGCAGGATGTGCCGGAGGATCGAACCGTGGTGCTGGGGCTGGTCACTACCAAGAAACCGGCGATCGAGCGCAAGGATGACCTGAAGCGCCGGATCGAAGCGGCCACGCGCTATGTGCCGCTGGAGCGGCTGGCGCTCAGCACGCAGTGCGGCTTCGCCTCGACCGAGGCCGGCAACCTGCTCACGCCGGCCGACCAGGAGGCGAAGCTGCGCCTGGTCGCCGAGACGGCGCGCGAAGTCTGGGGCGATCAGTGATCAAGAGACGTGCGGGAAAATAATTCAGGGCTTGCACAAGCCATAGCGTTCTTCCCTTCGTAGGTTATTTTTCGCCCGCCCGGCGAAAAATAACCTACAAAAGAAAAATGCGTATGCGTAGTATAGCAAATGGCTAAAACGTTAGTTGACACTTACGTAAGTATTTGCTAAAATAAGGAAGTGATGGATCTTGTACTACAAGCGATTGCCGAGCCGCGCCGGCGCGAGATTCTGATGCTGATCCGCGCCGGCGAGCTTGCGTCTGGCGACATTGCCGCGCACTTCGATGTGACGCGGCCGGCGATCTCGCAGCATCTGCAAGTGCTGACGGCGGCGGGCCTGGTCAGCGTGCGCAAGGATGGCACGCGGCGGCTGTACCAAGCGCGGCCGGAAGGGCTGGCGGATCTGCGCGCGTTTCTGGAATCGTTTTGGGATGATCGGCTCCTGCGGCTGAAGCAGGCGGCCGAAGCGGAAGAATGGAGGCTTCAGCGACATGACACAGCAGAGTGACGTGTTGGAGCGCGAGCTTCATATCGCGGCGCGGCCCGAGATCGTCTTCGCCTTCTTCACCGATCCGGCCAAGATGATGCGCTGGATGGGCAAGGATGCGATTCTGGACCCGCGTCCCGGCGGGATCTGCCGAATCGATATGAACGGCCACGATATCACGCGCGGTGAGTACCTGGAGGTCGTTCCGCATAGCCGCGTTGTGTTCAGCTTCGGTTGGGAGGCCGAAGGCAGCACGCCGCGCCCGGGCGAGTCTACGGTTGAGATCTCGCTCATCCCCGACGGCGAGGGAACGATCCTGCGCCTGCGTCACCTGGGACTCGACGCCGAGGAGCGCGCCAACCACGGCCAGGGCTGGGATCTGTTCCTGCCGGGCCTGGTCGCCGCCGCTGAGGGGCGTAGCCTGGAGCACGATCCAGGGATGATGCCCACCAACTAATATTGCCAACTAACCGCCGAGGTAGTGTTAGGACGTACGCAAACCACGGATTTCTTCCCCTTTGCAGGTCATTTTTTCGCCCCGCAGGGCGAAAAAATGACCTGCAAAAGAAGAAAAGTACCATATGGCGCTGGAGTAGGGTTTTGATTGTCATAAATATTAAGGAGGCATCCCGTGACCAACCAGCAGGCCCAGGCCGAATCCAACAAAGCGATCCTTCGCCGCTACCGTCAAGCCCACAACCAGAACGACATGGCCGCGCTTGATGAAATCGTCGCCGCCGATATCATCAGCCACAGCGCGCTGCCGGGGTTGCCAGCCGGCCGCGAGGGCGGCAAGATGGCGCACCAGGGTTCTCTGGCCGCATTTCCGGATGGCAGGACGACCACCGACGATCTGGTGGCCGAGGGCGATAAGGTCGTCGAGCGCTTCACTTTCGTCGGCACGCAGAAGGGCGATTTCCTGGGCGTACCAGCGACCGGCAAGCAAATTCGCGTCACTGGCATGTCGATCTTTCGAATCGCGAACGGCAAGATCGTCGAGCACTGGGGCGAGAATGACGCGATGGGATTGCTGATGCAGCTGGGTGTGCTGCCCGCGCCGGGTCAATAGGATCTCTTTGTCAAGATTTACGCGATGGTGGGGTTCGGGGAGGCCGGGTGCCCTTTGGGCGCCTCCCCGAACCCCTTTTGTGGGCTGCTGGCGGCGGCAAAGCCGCCGCCAGCAGCCCACAAGAATAGATTCTTGGAGGGACTGCGACCCTCCAAACCTCCCTAGAAGCGCCCGAGCGGAAAGTCGCCGCCAGCAGTCCACAAGAATAGATTCTTGGAGGGACTGCGACCCTCCAAACCTCCCTAGAAGCGCCCGAGTGGAATGTACGTACCGCGCTGCCGGCTCCCCTGAGCCCGCCTGCCCTGAGCTTGTCGAAGGGTCGAAGGGCAGGCTAGATGAGCTACAGCTTCACGATCATCTCGAACAGCCGCCGCCGGTAGGTCGCGCTGGCGACCTTCTCCCACAAGCGCGGCAGCTCGGCCAGCAGCGCGGCGCGATCCTGCTCGCGCGCGGCCAGGTAGCGCTGCGTGCCGGGGTCATCGGCCAGGCCCAGGGCCGCGATATGCGCCCGCGCGGTCACGCCATCCTGCAATGCGCCCAGGTTCTCTTGCAGGGCGATCAGCGGCGCGAGCGCCTGCTCGACATTTGGCCCCAGCGCATCGGCGAAGAACTCCAGCGTGTAGCGGAAGCGCTTGCCGGCGATCCGTGCCTGGTGCAGCGTCTCGCTCTCGGCGTTGGGCAGAACGACCTCGTACGCACGCCACAGCTCGTAGCGCCGCCAGATCGCCGAGCCAGCGAAATCGCGTACGCGCTCGACGATCCCCGGCTCGGGTGAGTCGAGTGTGCCGGCGCCGTGCGTGGTCAGGAATGCGGCAAAGTCGCGCTTGAGCTTGTGGTAGCGCTTGGCCTGGAGGTCGGCCAGCAGTTGCTCGCGCGCTTGCGCCCGCTCGGCGCTCACCGCCGCGATCAGCGGGTCGAGCTGCGCTCGATCGGCCTCGGGCAGCGCGGCGTGGTAGCTTGTGACATGTTCGATGAACACATCGCCATCGCGCACGGCGCCGAGCGACTCGGCGATTTGCCGCAGCCCACGCCGGTAGCGCCGAATCAGCTTGGGATCGTAGACCCCGGTGGCCACTTGGAGCGATGCGCGCAGCCGCCGGGTGGCCACGCGCATCTGGTGAACATCCTCGATGTCCTCGTCCTTGATCACCGCGTCCTCGCGTGCCAGCAGCTTGTCGAAGAAGCGCCGCAGCGTACGCCGGGCTGCCTCAGCGATCGGCTCATCGCCGATCGGCTGGCCTAGCGGCGCTATTAGCCCAGCGGTGCTCGTGGCTCCATTCGTCGCGGGATGGCTCTCGGCCACAATCTCGCCCGGCTCGGCCGCGCGCACTGTCAGCGCGCCGATCGAGTCGCGCCAGAGCTGCGCCTGCTCCTCGGCATCGGCGGTCGCCTTGGCCGCTTGCTCGCCGTCGATAATCAGCGTGATGGCATGTTCCTCGCCGTGTACCAGCAGCAGTCTGGCCGAGCGCGCTTCGATCGCGCCGGCCACGCGCAGAATCGCCGCGAGCCGTAGCGCGGTGCGCTGATCTTTCTCGCCCAGCCGTAGAAACGCCGGCTCGCGATTCGGGCGCAGCTTCTCGCGCTGGAACGCCACCGCGCTGGCGACGATCGCCTGCTCGTCGGCGCTTAGGCCGTCGATCGGTGCGGCCAGCGCCAGATCGCGCCCGCGGCGATCGGTGCGCTCATCGCCGGCTTGGCGCGCGGCGCTATGGTACGCCGCAGCAAGCTCAAGCATGCGCCGCGCATGCGCGGGCAACCTGGTCGCCACGCCATCGAAGAGCGTGATCGCGACCGCCTCCGCCGGTAGCCCCGGCGCGCGTTCAAGGGCTATCACATTCTGAGTCATGGGACGCCTCCACTATTTCTGGACGGAGGACGGGAGACGGAACACGAATGTTGCCATGTTCGTCGTTCGTCGTTCGTCAAACAGCATATCATAGCACAATCCCTCACTGATCGTCGCTCAACACCCGGCGCGTCTCGGCGCGCGCAGCCGCCTCCTGCTCGCTGGGCCAGCGCTGCTGGTCGAGCGAGCGCACAATCATATTGCGCACCTCTGCCGGCGAGTCGCACAGCACCAGCAGTTCCAGATCCGCCTCGGCGACCTTGCCCTCAGCCAGCATAGTTGTGCGCATCCATTCGATCATGCCGCCCCAGTAGGCCGAGTCAAACAGGATGACCGGGAAGTTCTGCACCTTGCCGGTCTGGATCAGCGTCAGCGCCTCGAATAGTTCGTCCAGCGTGCCGAAGCCGCCGGGAAAGATCACGAAGGCCTGCGCATACTTCACGAACATCGTCTTGCGCACAAAGAAATAGTGGAACTCAATCGCGATATCGACATACGGGTTGACGCCTTGCTCGAATGGCAGTTCGACATTTAGCCCGACCGACAGCGCGCCAGACTCGCGTGCGCCGCGGTTGCAGGCTTCCATAATCCCCGGCCCGCCGCCGGTGATAATCGTGAAGCCGGCCTCGCCCAGCAGCCGCGCAGTATCGACTGCCGTTTGGTACATTGGCGCATCCGGCTTGACGCGCGCCGACCCGAACAATGTGACCGCCGTGCCGATCTCGGCCAGCGCATCGAATCCTTCGACGAACTCGCCCATGATCCGCAGCACGCGCCATGGGTCGGTGTGTGTGAACAGGGCGTTATCCGGTTTGGGTGTGGCGAGTAGCTGCTCATCCTCAGTCGGTTGCCCGGCAATCGCGGCGCGGTTCAACGAACGGTGCTTACGTTTGATATTCGCTCGGCGCGCGCTGGTGTCACGTTTTGGCATATTGGTAGCTTGCTTTCTCATATCAATCGGTGGATTTTTGAGCTGTAGGTCATTTTTCGCCCCGCCGGGCGAAAAATGACCTACAGCAAAACGTAACGTACCATGCTGCCGCAGGCTACGAACTGCCGTTTGTGTACGCCTTAACCAAGATGCTTGCCGTTGCGCGACTCGATCGGCAGTGTACGCCTGCCGGATACGGCTGTCAAGCATGCCAAAGCTGCCAAAGAATACACCCAATTGCCGACTTGACGCGACCGATCGCACGTGCTATGATTCGATGAACAAATGCAGATGCTGCGTTGACGAGGACACGTAGCCCGGCCACAGCCTTCAGGGAGAGCGCGCCACCGACTGCGAGCGTGCTCGGCCAGGCGCCAGGCGACACCACCTCTGAGCCGCTTCCTCAACGCCACGGGCAAGTATGGAAGCGCGGTTGGCCCCGATACCAGCCTTGCAAGGGATTGCAGATTGCAAATTGCAAATTGCAGATTGACATTGCGTCAATCTACAATCTACAATTTACAATTTACAATCTGAAGTTGGGTGGAACCACGAAGCGATCCTTCGTCCCGATCTGGGACGGAGGTTTTTTGTTGGCCGGACGAAGGACGAAGGTCGAGCAACCAAAGAAGCGCCGTGTGGTCATTGGTCGTTCGTCTTTGGTCAGATAGGAAAGAAATGAGCTACCGATACGAGCGCCGGCCCGAGCGGCGGCGGCGCAACCGAAATGGCTGCCTGGCGCTGCTGGTCGCGCTGGTCTGGATCATATTGCTGGCTGTGGTCGGCTACCGCTACTGGCTGCGGCCGCAGATCAGCCAGTATGTCGGCCGCCAGATCGCCGAGCAAGTCGGCGCTGCCGGCGCCGGCCAGGGCAGCAATGCCACGCCGCCCCAGCAGCAGATCGAGCAGGGCGCCGCGCAGATGCTGCCTACGGCGTTGGCTGCGCTGCCATCAGGCGAGCTGCGCGTCACCGATGAGCAAGCAAATGCGTATCTGGTCGAGCGCGCCGGCTCGCTCAAGCCGCTTGACTCGGCGACTGTTCATTTTGTACCCGATCAAATCCAGGTTGATCTTCAGGCGGCTGGCCTTTCCAGCACCGCACGCATGGGTGTCGATATTCAGAACGGCCGGATCGTGGCCGTCGATCCGAAGCTGGATGGCCCGCTCAGCCAGCTTATCGCGCTGCCCGACTTGACCCGCGCGCTCGAGCAGCAGCTGAACGATCAGCTCGCCGCCCAGGGCCGCCACGTAACCGCCGCGCGCATTGAGCAGGGCGCGCTAATTGTGACAATTGAGGGATAGAAATATGGGTTAAGGGTTAGGGGTTAATGACATAGATATCACAGTGATCATTGATCTCAGCGGGTCTAACCCTTAACCCCTAACCCCTAATTAGGAGGACACTATGCCAGTTTCACCCGAGAAAGATCCCTACTACCGGCTGCGGCACTCGGCCGCGCATGTGATGGCCGAGGCGGTGCTACAGGAGTTCCCCGACGGCAAGATCGCGATCGGGCCGCCGATTGAGGATGGCTTCTACTACGATTTCGAGCTGCCGCGCCCGCTGACGCCTGAGGACTTGACGGCGATCGAGGCGCGCATGCGGGAGATCATCAAAGGCGATTACCCGTTCGTGTATCGCGAGGTCAGCGCGGAGGCCGCGCGCGCGCTGTTCGCCGACCAGCCCTACAAGGTCGAGCTGATCGATGGGCTGGCCCACGGCCTGGATGAATATGGCGAGACGAGCCACGGCGACACGGTGATCTCCACGTTCAAGCACGACACGTTCGAGGATCTCTGCCGTGGGCCGCATGTGGCACGCACGGGCGCGATTCCGGCCGACGGCTTCAAGCTGCTCAGCGTGGCCGGCGCGTACTGGCGCGGCGATGAGCATCGCCCGATGCTGCAGCGGATCTATGGCACAGCCTGGAACAGCAAGGCCGAGCTGGACGAGTACCTGAACCGGCTTGAGGAGGCGCGCCGGCGCGACCATCGCAGGCTTGGCAAGGAGCTGGGGCTGTTCTACTTCTCCGACGACATCGGGCCAGGGCTGCCGCTGTTCACGCCCAAGGGCGAGATGCTGCGCTACCTGATGGAGGGCTACGTGCGCGAGACGCAGACGCGCTACGGCTACCAGCACGTCTGGACCGGGCATATGGTCAAGGAGAGCCTATTCGCGAAATCCGGCCACCTGGAGAACTACAGCGATGTTATGTTCCCGCCGATGGTGGATGAGGAGGTAGTGTTGCGGCTGAAGCCGATGAACTGCCCATCGCACATGACGCTGTTCAAGGAGATGGGCATCCACTCTTACCGCGAGCTGCCGCTGCGCTTCGCCGAATTCGCCACGCTGTACCGCTACGAGGCCAGCGGCACGCTCAGCGGCCTGACGCGGGTGCGCTCGCTCACGCAGGACGATTGCCACATCTTCTGCATGCCCGAGCAGATCCAGGCCGAGTTCGATCGCTGCCTCCAGCTGATTCGCGAGGTGCTGGCTGCGTTTCAGATGACGGACTACCGCGTGCAGCTCTCGTTGCGCGGCAGCGAGGGCAAGTTCGTTGCCGACGACCAGAAGTGGGATGCCGCGACACGCTCGCTCAAGGCCGCGCTGGATGCGAATGGCGTGGCATATGAGGCGGTCGAGGGCGAGGCGGCGTTCTATGGCCCCAAGGCCGACTTCATGGCCAAGGATGCGCTGGGCCGCGAATGGCAGCTCTCGACGATCCAGATCGACTTCATTCAGCCAGCGCGGCTGGGAGTGGAGTACATCGGCGAGGATGGCCAGCCGCACACGCCCGTGCTGATCCACCGCGCCGTCACGGGCTCGACGGAGCGCTTCCTAGGCGTGCTGATCGAACACTTCGGCGGCGCGTTCCCGGCCTGGCTGGCGCCGGTGCAGGTGCAGATCATCCCAATCTCGGATGAGAAGCACGGCGGGTATGGTCGCGAGCTGCTGGCGCGGCTGGAGGCGGCCGGTCTGCGGGCCGAGCTGGACCCAAGCAAGGATCGCATGCAGGCCAAGATCCGGCGCGCGCAGTTGCAAAAGGTTCCGTACATGCTTATAATCGGCGATAAAGAACAGGCCGCCGACGCGGTGGCGGTGCGGCTGCGCAGCGGCGAGGATCTTGGCGCGCTGCCGGTCGACGCGTTCATCGCGCGCGCCAAGGCCGACATCGCGTCGAAGGTGTAGTGTAATTGTAGATTGTAGATTGCAGATTGAGCGATGCGATCTGCAATCTGCATGAGGAGGGCTAGCCATGCTGAAACAATTCAAAATCATCGTCGAGAAGCACTCTGATGGATATGTAGCCTATCCGCTTGGTATCAAGGGTGTTGTTGTCGGCGAAGGTGATAGCTATGAAGAAGCGTTAGCTGATGTGAAGTCGGCTATTCAGTTCCATATTGAAACCTTTGGAACTGACGCTTTGGATGTCGATTCACCGGTGCTAGAAGCGTTTGTTGCGGAAGCAGGAATTGTGGCCTGATGGATAAATTTCCTGTGGATGCGCCAATCGAAAAGGTTCTTAAGTCGCTTGAGATGTTAGGATTTGCGCTTGTGCGGGAAGGTAATCATATTGCGATGATACGCCAAAACCCCGATGGTACAGGCACTCCGCTTACGTTACCGAACCACCGAAAGATAAAAGGCTCGACGTTGCGCAGCATAATCACGCAATCTGGCATATCTCGAGAAGATTTTCTTAAAGCTTACTCAAGTATATAGCGCACTGCTCTTATCTTGAGCGTGCAAGACCTGGACTCGGCAGAACGCAGACATTATGAGCGAAAGTGAAGATACATCAGTTTGTCGGATCACAAAGAGCATGCGAATGATCTGGTCGCCAATGCCGTCTATGGTGCGCTGCGCCGTGATTGACTAACACCGTATCTGGATCGCCTGCCCTTCGACAGGCTCAAGATGTGCGGCAGCATAGTACTTCACGATCATTTGTGCTTCGTGCCGTGGTTTCGCCCGGCCGGGCGAAACCACGGCACGAAGCACATGAAGAAGAAAAGTACCACCGCGAATAATCACATATTTTATGTTTAGTGCGCATGGTGAATGAGGAGGTGCAATGGGCCGTTTTCTATTTGGCTTCATGATCGGTGTGGCGATCGGCGCGCTGGCGGTGATCTTTTCCGCGCCTCGATCGGGATCGGAGACCATCGAGGGCTTCCGCGCGCTGCTCGACGATACGATTGCTGCCGGCAAGCAGGCCAGCGCCGCGCACCAGAATGAGCTGTGGGCCGAGTTCCGCGCCCGCCTGCCAAAGGACTGAGCGATGAGGACTGAGGACTGAGTGCTAGAAGTACAATACGCAGTCCTCAGTCCTCAATCCTCAGCACTGGGATTCCTATGAACGCTGAGATCATCGCGATCGGCTCCGAGCTGTTGCTGGGCGAGACGATCGACACCAATAGCGCCTATCTGGCGCGCCAGTTGGCCGGCATCGGCATTGGCTTGTTCCGCAAGACTGTGGTGGGCGACAACGAGGAGCGCATCGCGGCTGTGATCGGCGAGGCGCTCGACCGGGCCGACCTGCTGATCTGCACCGGCGGGCTGGGGCCGACGGTGGACGACATGACCCGTGAGGCGGTGGCGCGCGCGCTCGGCCGGCCACTGGTGTTCCACCAGCACCTGCTCGACCAGATCGAGGCACGCTTTCGCTCCTTCGGCCGCGCGATGAGCGCGAGCAATCGCCGCCAGGCCTATGTGCCCGCAGGCGCGCGGATAGTCGAGAACCCGCGCGGCACCGCGCCTTCCTTCATCGTGGAGGACGCGCGCGGCACTGTGGCTGTGCTGCCGGGCGTGCCTTCCGAGATGCGCTATTTGTGGGAGAATGCGCTGGTGCCGTACCTGCGCGATGAGCGCGGCCAGACTGGCGTGATCCTGGTGCGTACTCTGCACGCCGCCGGCCTGAGCGAGAGCCTGATCGGCGAAATGTTGGCCGACCTGATGGCGCACGATAACCCGACTCTGGGCATCTCGGCCAAGCGCGCGCAGTACGAGCTGCGCATCGGCGCGCAGGCCGACAGCCGCGCCGCCGCCGAGGCGTTGGCCGACGCGACCGAGGCGACAATTCGTGAGCGGCTGGGCGAGCACCTGATCGGTGCTGAGAAGCTAGAGGAGGAGACGCCACGCTTGCTCCAAGAGCGCGGCCTCTCGCTGGCGCTCTACGAGGGCAACGACCGCGCGCCGGTTTATCGCGCGATCACCGCCAGCGCCGCCGGCCGCGCCGCCTTGCGCGGCGCGATCATCCATCCGCTCGACCGGCCCGCCGATGACGAGGCGGCCCAGAGCCTGGCGCGCTCGGGCGCGCTCTCCGTGCGCGATCGCTGGCGATCCGATCTGGCGCTGGGCGTGCAGCCGGCCTCGGCCCCCGGCGCGGATGGCTTTACGGCCGTGTTCGTGGCGCTGGCGCATCGTGGCGGCATCATCGAGGCGTCGCGCCGCTACGATCTACGGCTCGACGAAGGCTGGGAGTTCGCCGGCACGCTGGCGCTGGATGTGGCGCGGCGGCACCTAAGAGGTGAGGACTGAGGACTGAGGACTGAGTCTTAGACTCAGTCCTCAGTCCTCAGTCCTCAGTCCTATATGACGCTACGCAGCGCGCTCTCCACCATCCACCACGACCCGCACTGGTGGCGCACGGTGCTGATCGGCGGCGCGCTGATGGCGACCGTCGTGGGCTACCCGTGGGTCGCCGGGCTCGAGATCGAGAGCCTGGAGAACACACGCAAGGGCTTCGCGACTCCGCTGCCGCGCTGGAGCGATTGGGCCACCCGCTATGTGATTGGGCTGCTGGCCGTACTGATCGACATCATGTTCTTTGTGCTGCCGATGTTCGGGTTCGGCCTGCTTTTTCTGTGTGGCGGGGGCATTCTGGCGCTCACCGGCGCCGGATGGACGATCTGGTTGGCGCCGGCCGGTCTGGCGGCGCTGCTGCTGTATCAGTTGGTGATGTTCGCGATCGGCGTCGCGCCGGTCGGCCGGCTGATCTATGCCGAAGCGGGGAATATCGAAGATGCGTTGAGCGCCCGCCCGCTACGTGAGGCGCGCCGGCCGGCTGCGCGGGCAATCTATCGGCACGCGCGGCTCCAATCGCTGCCGGCTTATGCGCCGGCGCTGCTGCTGTTCGCCACCAGCTGGCTGGCGGCCTGGCCGTTGGCGCTGCTGCTGATCTGGCTTGGCCTGAGCGCGCTGTGCTACGCGCACCTGGCGGTGGTGCAGCTGTATGTCGCTGCGAATGCCGAAGCGCACTGGCTGTGAGGTATATCTTTTCTCACATCGCTTCGAAGCAAAAGGCCGGATGTGGCCACAACAGCGGTACTTTACTTCTTTTTGCTCGTCTCTTGACGTTCGCCCACCGGGCGAACGTCAAGAGACGAACAGATGAAATGGGAAGTACCATAGCATTGTGTGTGCAACGCAATTGAGGAGCGAAACGTATATACTTCAACACGCGGGCTTGCCTCGTAGTAGCTTCGACAACAGGAGGGCATCTGATGGACATCGGTAAAGCCTTTAGCTTCGTGTTCGAGGATGAAGAGTGGGTCAGCAAGGTTCTGATCGGCGGATTGATCTTCTTGATTCCCCTGATCGGGCAGTTTGCAGTCATTGGTTACTCCCTCAAGGTTGCACAGAATGTGATCCAGGGCAATCCACGCCCACTGCCGGCATGGAGCGAGTTTGGCGATCATATTATGCGCGGGCTGTATGCCTTCGTCATACAGTTGGTCTACGCACTCCCAGCAGTCATACTGGCGGGTGTCTTTGCCTGCACAGTTATCTCAGCTAGCGCGGCGGCCAGCCAGCGCAGCGAGCAAGCTGGCGCGGGCATCGGCATCCTTGGAACATGCCTGATACCATTGATCATTATCGTCGGGCTGCTGTCAACGCTACTCTCTTACCCAGCGATCGGCCGCTATCTTGCGACCAATAGTCTGGGCGAGGCGTTCAAATTCAACGATGTGATCGCCAATGTTCGTGGTAATCTGAGCCCCTGGCTCATGCTCTTGCTGGTAGGAATCCTGGCGAGTTTTGTCGGCAGTCTTGGTTCAATTGCCTGTGGCGTAGGTCTGCTGTTCACATACTTCTACGCACAGTGCGTGATCGGGTATGCGCTCGGCCAGACAATCGTACAAGTTGGCGGCGTTACGCCGCCCATCCCGCCCAGCTACGGTCCGCCGCCGACGTATCAATAACGGGACTTATGCGGTCGCGCCTTCAAATACCGTATTGCCTACGGCAGCACGGTACTTGTCATTATATCTGTTGTTCGTTTTTTCGCTCGCAGAGCGAAAAAACGAACAACAAAAAAGAAGGCAAAGTACCGTATCTGGCAATGTTGGAATATTGTGATCGATAATATACATCGTAGGGGCGTTCAAGTGAACGCCCCTACGATGCGTAACAGGGAGACTATGGTATAATGCCGGCTTGAACAAGCGAGCACTGGGAGAAGCCGTGAGCTACTCGCTGGCGCTGGGACCATTTCATCCTGCCTGGCGCGGACCACAGCGCTTTGTCTTCAAGCTGGATGGCGAGCGTGTCGCCGATATCGAATATACCGATGGTTTCAACGAGCGTGGCTGCGCCGAGCGGCTATCGCGCCTCGCCTTACCTCAGGCACTCCATCTCATCACCAGGATCTGTGGCACATGTTCGTTCGCTCATTCGCTGGCGTTCTGCCAGGCGCTTGAGCGGCTGTGTGCGATCACGGTCTCGGATCGCGCGGGTGTGCTGCGCTGTGTGGCTGCCGAGCTGGAGCGGATCGCTTCGCACACTCGTGCCGCCGCCGGCGTGCTTCGTGCGCTCGGTATGGATGCGCGCGCACGAACGCTCGATGGCCTGCGCGAGCTGGCGCTGCACGGCTTGCAGGCGCTGAGTGGCGCGCGTGTGATTCCCGATCTGTGTGTGCCGGGCGGCCTGCGGCGCGATCTCGCCGGGCCAGATCGCGAAACATTGCTGATCGCCTTGCCCAAGCTCAATCGCGGGCTGTATCGCTTTATCGACGCCCTGATCGAGCAGCGCGCGCTGCTGGCGCGCACGATCGAGGTCGGCGGCCTGCCGCGCGCGGCGGCTGAGCAGTTCGGCGTGCGCGGGCCGCTGGCGCGCGCCTCCGGCATCGCGCGCGATGCCCGATCCGATCATCCGTATGCGGCCTATGCACGCCTGGCCTTCAAGCCGATCACCCAGGATGGCGGCGATGTCTATGCGCGGCTGGTGCTGCTGCTGCTGGAAGCTTATGAGAGCGTGAAACTCATCGATCAGGCGTTGAAGGAGCTGCCGGACGGCCCGAGCCACGGCGAGCTGCCTGAGGAGTTGCCGGCAGGACAGGGCGTGGGCATCGCTGAAGGCCCGCACGGCCTGATCCGCTATACGATCGAGAGCGATGGGCGCAAGATCACCCAAGCGCGGATCGACACGCCGCGTCAGCTTGATCGCCTGCTGGCGCGCACATTGCTCTCCGGCGCGCTGATCGATAATACTGTCGCGATTATTGCGTCGATCGACTCTTGCACCGCCTGTGCTGAACGATGAGAAGTGTACAGGAAAGAGGGAACAGGGTACAGGTTTTGGAGCGACTTGCCTGTTGCCTGTACCCTGTTCCCTCTTCCCTATCATAATGCAATGCTGATATATATCTTCGCACTACCACCGATTGTTGCGCTGCTTTGCCTGGCATTGAGTAATCGTGCGCCGGCGCGCTGGCTTGGCATCGCCGCTGCGAGCGCTTTGCTCGCCTGCGGAGTGGCGCTGCTGATCGCGCGTATGACCGGCCGGCTGCCGCTGACGCTGGCCGACTACGCCTGGCTAGCGCTCGATGATCGCACATTCACACTTGCCCTCGTGTGCGATGCCGCCAACTGGGGCTTCGTGCTGCTGACGCTGGGCGGCGGCGGGCTGGCGCTGCTGGCGCTGGCGCTGGCGGTGCCGCCGAATGTGCGCGGCTTTGGAGGTCTGTTCGCGGCGGCGCTGCTGGCTCTGGTGGTTGTGGTGGCTGGGCTGGCAAACCGCGATGCGACGCTGCTGCCGTTTCTGTGGGCGCTGGCCGCGCTGCTGATCTTTCTCGCGCTGCGCGCCAGCGGGGCGCTGGCTGGCTCTGATGCGCCAATAATTGTTCTGATGGCCGGGTTGGGCGCCGCGCTGCTGGCGCTTTGCGCGGTGTTGGCGATGTCGGTCGCGCCGCTGGCACTGATCGCCTGGACGCTGGCGGGCCTGCTGGCGCTTGGCGCGCTGCCGTTTCACGCGCCCACACAGGCGCTGGCGCAGGCCCCCGCCGCGCTGGCTGGTGCGCTGCTGGCGCCTGGCCTGCCGCTGCTAGGTGGCTGGGCGATGATCCGCTTCGCCGCTGGGCAGGGCAGCGCTCTACCATCGCGCTGGCGGATCGCGCTGGTGCTACTGGGCTTGCTGACGCTGCTGGCCTGTGCCGCCGGCGCGCTTGGTACCACGCGGCTGCGCAGCATGGTCGCCTGGCAGTTCGGCGCCCAAGTCGGGCTGGTGCTGCTGGCGCTCGCGCAGAGTGGTGCAAACCTGCCTGCCGGGGCGGGCGCGCCGGCCACGGTCGCATCGGCGCTGCTGGCGAACGCCGTAATCGCGACGATCGCATGCTATGTGGCTGTCGGGGTGCTGGAGCGTCGTGCCGGCACCGATGACATGGCGGAGATCGAGCTGCGTGAGCCGCTTTGGTTGCCTGGCCTGGTTCTGCTGGCCGGCGCAGCATCGGCTGTTGGCCTGCCCGGCACCTGGGGGCTATGGGCGCGGCACTGGTTATTCGCCGAGCTGGCGCAGGCGACGCCATGGGCCACGCCGATTGTGCTGGCTAGCAGCGCCTTGATCGCTCTGGCCTGGTTCATTCCGCCGGCGCTGTTCTGGCGTCGCGCTCGCCGCGCCGCGCCGAATCCGCCGATTGCACCGAGCAGCCGGCCAAGCGCGGTCATGTTTGTGGGTATCGCCGCTGCCGCGCCGTTGCTGATCCTGGGTGTGGCGCCGCAGCTGGCCTGGCGCGGCTGGCTTGCGGGCCTTCAGGATGATCTGGCCCCTGGCACCGGCGTGCCGGCGCTGCCTAGCCTTATTGCTCAGAGCATATGCTTGCTTGCGGCGCTGCTGCTGATCGCGCTGCCGCTGTTGGCGCGCTCGCGTCGCTATGCAGCGGCGGAAGACCAGCTGAGCCAGGCCGGCGTCGCCGCGCCGTGGGCGCTTGGCGAGAGCTTGCGCGGCCTGGCCTGGATGGCTATAGCGACGGAAGCTTTTGCGTATGCGTGGCGTGCCTTGTTGGCGCTGAGCCGTGGGCTGCGCCGTGGCATGGCGCTGTTCGAGCAGCGTTACTACCTGGCCGGCTTGCTCATTGCGGTCATTTTGGTGATCATGTTGTTTATTCAATAGCCTGCCCTTCGACCCTTCGACACGCTCAGGGCTGGCAAGCTCAGGACGAACGGCAGCAGGGTACTTTCCTTCTTTGTTAGGTTATTTTTCGCCCTGCGGGGCGAAAAATAACCTAACAAAGGGTAAGAAATCCATGGCTTGCGTAAGTCCTAAAGCATCACGTATCACGCATCGTTCGTCACTCGTCAGGATTCGGAACTATGAACTTTAGCGATATCAACTGGCCAGTGTTCTTGATCGCGCTCTCCGGCGCGCTGATTTTGCTGCTGCGCGATTGGCGAATCGCTGTCCCAGCGCTGCTGGTGAACTATGTGGGCGTCGCGATGTTCCTGGCGCAGCAACAGTTTCTCCAGCCCGATCTTCACATTGGCAGCATGGCGGTCAGTACAACCGCGCTGGTCAAGCTGATCACCGGCGTCGCGGCGACAGCGATTTTAGCGATCACAGCGCTGACATTCTCACGCGAGTACAACCAAGAGGATTTGGACGAGTTCTCGCTGGCCGAGCTGCGGCGCGCCGCGCGCCGGGCCCAGCGCCAGCGCGCGGCTGAGCCGCTGCGCCTGGCCGATTATGTCGTGCCGTTCTGGGCACTGGCGCTGGCGGTGCTGGCGAGCGTGGCGCTGCCGCGCATCTACCCGATCGGCAACACCAATACGATCGATTTCGTCTGGTACTGGCTGGGGCTGGTTGGTCTGTTCACTATGGTGATCGCCGGCGACATTCTCAAAGTTGGGCTGGGCCTGCTGCTATGCGCCAGCAGCGTGGATGTGCTCTACACCGCGATATCCAGCACGGTTCAGGTGTTCCCGCTGGCGCTGCTTGGCCTGGTGTCGATCACCCTGGCGCTGGCGGTGGCCTACCTGAGCGGATTGTTGTACGGCCGCCTGAAGACACTAGAGCTGAATGAGCTGTTTAAGCGATGAACGAGGTGTAAAGCGTAAAGCGTAGAACGTATTGCCGGAATATCGTCCATTACGTTTTACGCTTTACGTTTTAAGCGGAATTATGATCTATCTGCTGCTTATTTTCTTTCCGGTCGTCATGTCGGCCAGCTGTTTCGTGCTGCGAAAGCAGACCCGGCTGGTTATTCTCGGTGCGGCCGCGACTATGCTGGTGCAGATCGCGCTGGTGGCGCAGCTGCCGCTCGATCAGCCGGCGCGCCTACTTGGCCTGACATTGAACCTCGACCCGCTGGGACGGCTGTTTCTGCTGACATTTCTAGCGGTTGGCGCACTGGCTTTCCTGGCGACCTGGAGCGTGCGACATGGCGAGCAGTTCGTGCCGGTGGCTTTGATGATCCTGGGGCTGAGCGGCACGACGCTGCTGCTTTTGCAGGAGCAGTACACCGCATCGCTGCTGCTTGGCAGCACCGGGCTGCTGGCGGTGCTGGCGATCGTTGATCTGCCGACCGGCAGCTCGGCGCTGGTGCAGCGAACGACGCTTGCGACCGCGCTGAAGTACCTGGTGCTCATGCTGATCGCCGGCGTGATTATGTACATGGCGTTTGTGCTTGTCAGCATCTATCGGCCGGATGTGACGCCCGGTCGGCCTTCGCCGGCGCACCTGATCCTGGCGCTGATTGTGGTTGGCTTCGGCCTGCGACTGGCGATCGCGCCGTTTCATTCCTGGCTGCCCGACCTGGCCGAGGATGCGGCGCCGATGACCACGGTGCTGATCGTGGCGGTTGTGAACGCGGTTACGCTGCTGTTCTTGATCTCATCGATCCAGTTCTTCTTCTACCCAGTCGAGGTGATCGGCGGTGCTGAAAACGCCCGCGGCACGCTGCTTCTGCTGGCGATCGGTGTTGCGACTGCGCTGCTGGGCGGCTTGCTGGCGCTGGCACAGGCGAGCCTACGGCGGACAATCGGTTACCTGGTGGTGTATAACGCCGGCATGATTTTGTTCGGTCTGGCAACTTTGGATAGCGTCGGCGTGGCGGGCGCGCTGTTCGAGACGCTGAACCAGATGATTATCGTGCTGCTGCTGTTTCTCAGCATTGGCCTGCTAGAAAGGCCTGACGGCAGGCCGCTGAATGTGGTGCGGCGCGATCTGCTGTGGCGCTGGCCCGTCGCCGGTACGGGCCTGCTGTGTGGTGGGCTGGCGCTGCTGGGCCTGCCGCCCTTCAACGGCTTTGCCGGTAAGCTGTTGCTGTACGACGCGGCGGCGCGCCGCGGCGGGCCGTATCTGGTGTTGCTCCTGCTTGCCACCGCGCTGGCGCTGCTGGCGCTATTGCGTCTGGCGCGCGAGCGGCTGCTTGGTTCGGCCGAGGAGCTGGCCGACGAATCCCCTATTCTGCTTGGCGGAATTGATCTGGATCGCCCGGCCGACCGGCGCCTGGAGCCGGAGCCGCGCGGTATGGCTGTGCTGACCGTGGTGCTGCTGGCGATCTGTCTGGGAATTGGTCTCTACCCGCAGCCACTGCTGGCCACGATCAATGAGGCGATTCGTGGGCTGACGTTTATCCAGCCACTGTGACGTTAAGGGATGAACGACGAACGACCAACGACGAACGATCAGAGGGCAACTTCGTCTTTAGTCATTCGTTATTCGTCGCATAGGTTTGCTATGATCAAAGTTTATCGAATCAATACTGGCTCCTGTGGCGGCTGCGATGTCGAGATCGAAGCGCTGGTTGCCAGTGGCCGCGAGCTGGCCTGGGCCGATAGCCCGCACAGCGCCGATGCACTGCTGCTGACCGGGCCGCTGACCGCCAGCAGCCGTACGGCGTTTCTGGCGCTCTGGAATGAGCTGGGCGGGCGCGTGCCGCTGCTGGCGGTTGGCCGCTGCGCAATCGACGGCCATCCGTTTGGCCGTGGCGGCATTGCTGAGCTGCCGCGGATCGAGGCGCGATTGCTCGAAGGCTGCCCGCCCACGCCCAGTGCGATCGTCGAGGCGATCAAGCGCCTAGTGAATAAGTGACGAGTAAAGAGTGACAAGTAACGAGTGCCGCGGGGCGTATTTACTCGTCACTTATCACTCGTCACTCGCTACTCAATCCGGAGACAATAGTGGCGAATCTCGCGCTTTCATTGCTGTTCTACCCCGGCTTGGCGCTGGCACTCATTCTGGCGCTCGTGTTCGGCTGGCTGACCGAAGGCCGTGTGCGCTTGGGGTGGCTGCGCGGCGCGGCCTGGGGCAGCCTCGATGGGCTGCTGAGCCTGGCGAGCATCTTGCTGGCCGCGCTGACGCTGGCGCTGCTGCCCTGGCCGCTGCACCCCGCCGCCGGCTGGGCTTGGGCCGGTCGCCCGGCCGCGCTCTGGGCAGCGATCGAGGGTGCATTTCTGCTGCCACTGCTAGCGGGTTTGCTGGCGCCAGCGGCGCTCGGGGAGCGCGCCGCCAGCCGTGAGGCGCAGATGAGCATTGCCGGGCGCTGCGTGATCTGGCTGGCGATCGGGGTCGCGCTGTGGGCTGGCGCCGGCTGGGGCGCGCGCGCGCTGCCGGGCCGCGCGCTGGTAGCGCTGGCGGGGCTGCTGGCGCTACCGGCCGCGATCGGCGCGGGGCCATTCGGCGCGGAGCGCAGCCTGAACGCGGCCGGCGCGGAAGAGGGACTTGACGAAGATACCGCGTCTCTGGTACGCTTTGCACGCACGGCGCGGGGCGCGGCGCTGCTGGCCGCGCTGATCGTCGCATCGCTGCCACCGGCGCTGTTTCAGCCGTGGGTCGCACTACTGCTGATCGCCGGGCTGTTCATACTTGTCGCGCTATTGCTGAATCGCGTCGCAGGCGCGCTGCCGCGCCTAACACTGCCTGCCGCGCTACGCTGGTGCTGGTGGCGCGCCCTGCCGCTGGCGGTGGTTGGGCTGGTGTATTTGATAGTCATTTCTTGACGGTAGACGATGGACGATAGACGATTGCCGCACAGAGCGTGCCGTCCATTGTCCATCGTCCATCGTCCATCATCACTATGAACGCAATCGAGATCGAAAATCTTTACAAGTCGTACGATAGCTTGCCGGTTCTCAAGGGCCTGAATCTGCGTGTGCCACAAGGGCAGGTGTATGGGCTGCTTGGCCCCAACGCCTCGGGCAAGTCTACGCTGATCCACTTGCTACTGGGCTTTCTCAGGCCCACGCGCGGCACACTACGTGTGTTCGGCCAGCAGGATCTGGAGCAGGTGCGCGGGCGGATCGGCTACTTGCCGGAGCGGCTGCGCTATCACCTGCGCTACAGCGGCCGCGAGTACCTGCGCTACCTCGGCCAGTTCAGCGATCTGCATGGGCCGCAGCTGAACGCGCGGGTTGAGCAGGAGCTTGGCGCGGTCGGGCTGCTCGACGCGGCCGACCGGCAGCTGGCGACCTACTCGAAAGGCATGCTCCAGCGGCTCGGCATCGCGCAGGCGCTGCTTTCCGATCCGGACATTTTGCTGATTGACGAGCCGACGTCGGGCCTCGATCCGGCCGGCCAGCGCGAGATGCTTGAGCTGTTGGCCGAGGTGCGCGGCCGCAACCACACGATCTTTCTGACTACCCATTTTCTCGATGAGATCGAGCTGCTGTGCGACACTGTCGGCATCCTGTTTGGTGGCAAGCTGGCTGCCGAGATCGACGTGCAATCGCTGCGCGCCCCTGGCCGCAGCGTGCTGATCAAAGTCGCGCAGATGCCGCCGGAGCTAGCCGAGCGACTCCAGCGGATCGCGCCGGCGGTGCGTTGCACTGGCCGTGAGATCAACATGCAGCCGAACACCGCCGCGCTTCAGGCGCAGGTGCTGCGCACGCTGCTCGATGCCGATGTGCCGATTATTGCGCTGGAGCCGCAAGGTCGTCCGCTCGAAGACATCTATATGCGGATTGTGCGCGGCGATCCAGTTGAGTTGCCGGTCGCCGATCCACCGCCCGGCATGTTCGCGCCGCCTGGGCATCCCGATGCCACCACGCGCGTGCTGGAAAGCGCCGCGCCTACACCACCCGGCCGGCCTGGCAGCGGCGACACATTGCTGCGCGAATTGCTCAAGCAGGATCAGGAGCCGCCCAAAGCGCATCCGCCTGAAAATCAAGAGCCACTATGAATATGCTCATCCGAACACTCCGCTTTGTCGGCTTCACATTAGTCGAGTATGCGCGCTCCGGCCGCATTCTGATCGAGCTGCTGGCCGGTGTGATCTTCTTCTACATCTTCCTGCGGCGCTGGACATCCGCGCCGTCGCCGGAGTACTTCTTCTCGACCACCAGCCTGTTCGAGCTGGCGCTGACGTTTTATTCCACCTCGGCGGCGTTTGCCTTGGGCGATCGGCCGCAGGGCTACCTGCTGCTGGTGCGCCGGCTTGGCCGTGGTGGCTACCTGCTGGGCTTCTACCTTGCCGCGCAGGTGATCGTCTGGGCGATATATGGGCTGATCAGCCTTGCGATGGCGCTCTACAATCCCATCCAGGGCATAGATCTGCGCGGCTGGCTGCTCGGCTCGCTGCCGCTGCTGCTGAACACGGCGCTGCTCGGCGCGCTGCTGACGCTGCTGGCGCCGATCGTGCTGCCGGCCACCGGGCGTCTGGTGGTGCTCGCGCTGGTGGCGATCGCATTTTCGGGCGGGCTGATCGGCGGGCAGACGCTGGCCGAGCTACCAGGCCCGATCACGGCGGCGATCAATATCGCGCGGACGATCTTTAGCACCCCACTCCTGCCCGCGTTCACCGGATTCGCGCTTTCGATCAGCCGCGATTACAGCGGTATTGCCTTCGCCATCCCACTCGCGCAGCTGTTCCTCACGCTAGGATTGCTCACGATGGCCGTGTATGTCTTCGCGCGGCGCGAGATCATCCTTAGTGGCGGCTGACGCCAGGACTGAGCAATGAGTACTGAGGACTGAGTCACGCTCGATCCCACTCAGTCCTCATTGCTCAGTCCTCAGCACTCAGTCCTGGTTGGGGTCTTGACAAATCGCCCTCCATGCGGGTACAGTTAGTGACACGCGAGGAGGCCGGCGATGGCGACAGTGCGCCGCGAGCATAACGATCAGCGCCTCTATCTTATCCTCAAGGCACTCGGGAACCCGGTGCGCCTCCAGATCGTGCGCTATGTGCATGCGCATCCGCGCTGCATTGGTAATCAGATCCAGCTTCAACTGCCCGATGATGTGGCGCGCGCTCAGTCGACGCTCTCGCAGCACCTCAAGATACTGCGCGACGCCGGTGTGATCGAGGCTGAGTGCGACGGTGCGGCGATCTGCTACATGCTGAACCAGCGCAGTCTGGATTGGCTGCGCGAGCAGCTGATCGATCTGGCTTTTTTAACGGCGCCTTGACCGGCACGGAGATTGTGCTACAATGAACAATCACTATCTGTCTCTCGCCGTTTTGAGAGCCGACATAACCTGTGTGCGATGTGAGCCATCCACGATGATTGGCGGCACACCACATAATCATATGAGGAGACGTGCATGGCCCAACAACTACGTCTGGTGATCGCCGATGATGAGTCGCTCATTCGCATGAACCTGAAGGAAACACTAGTCGGGCTTGGCTACCTGGTGGTCGGGGAGGCCGGCGATGGTGTGAGTGTAGTGAACTTGGCGCGCGAGCTGCGCCCGGATCTGGTGATCATGGATATCAAAATGCCCAAGCTCGACGGCATCCAAGCGGCCAAGATGCTGACCGAGGACAAGATCGCCCCGGTGCTGCTGCTAACCGCCTACTCCGATCGCGAGCTGGTCGATCGCGCCCGCGAGGCTGGCGTGGTCAACTACATCGTCAAGCCCTTCCGCGATGCCGAGCTGCTGCCAGCGATCGAGATCGCCATGGCGCGCTACGCCGAGTTCCAGGAGATCGACAAGAAAATTGGCGATCTGCAGGAGACGCTGGAGACGCGCAAGCTGGTCGAGCGTGCCAAGGGCGTACTGATGGATACGCAGGGCCTTAAGGAGCAGGAGGCGTTCCGCAAGATCCAGCAGCTCTCTATGAATACCCGTAAGTCCATGCGCGAGATCGCCCAGGCTATCCTGCTGACTGCGCAGATCGAGAAGTAATCTGTTATAAACATCCCAGCGCGGGGGGTCTGGGGGCGGCTGCGCCGCCCCCAGAGAAGATATTTTGTGTATCGTGCTGGCGGCCGGGTGCCCGCTGGGCGTCGCCAGCACGATACACAGATAAGGCATCAGGAAGGGTTGTACCCTTCCTTACCTACCCCAGTAGGATGATTCGGAACGCAACCACCAAGACACCAAGACACCAAGCGCACGGTCGAACGTCTCATGCTTGGTGCCATGGTGTCTTGGTGGTTTTCAAATAGACGGTAGCTACTGATGTGACCGCTCCAGATACAAATACTCCTCATGAGTCCGCGCCATATCGCAGTTGGCTCCGCCTCTTGCTGCCGCATGCCATCACCGCAATCGTGGCGGTCGCGGCGAGCCTTGGTGCGCTCGCGCTGCTTTCGCCGCAGATACCGGCCACTGCGCCCGCTCCTACCGCGGCGCCAGCCACGCCGACCGCCGTGCCCAGCCCGCGCCAAACCGCGCGCCCCGCGCCGCCTCTGGCGACCGCGCTGCCATTATCGCAGGGAATATCGCAACAAGAGCTGGCCGATATTCGCGCCGAGGGCGATCGCAAGCAGGCCCAGATCTATCTGCTGCTGGCGATTGTGCAGATCGATGATGCCGAGACCGCGCTGCGCTCCAACGAGTTGGTCAGCGTTGGTCAGTCGCTGGTGGCGATCGATAACTCGCTCGACCTGGCCTACGCCCGTTACGAGCGCGCCGGCGATTCGGCCCGCGACGCGATCGCGCAGCGCCGGATTGAGGTTGGCAAAATGCACGATGACCTGTACCTCTACCCTGAAGGCATGGATGTGCGGCTCAGCACCCTGCGCCAGCTGACACTAGCGCTGATCACCGAGCAGCGTCGCTAGCCGAATTTCAAATTGCCTCCTGCCTTCTGCCTCCTGCTTTAGTGCTCCCCGGCCCACGATGCCGCATCCGGCAGCGTTACATTGCGAACCACGTCGTCATCTTGATTGGGCGCCGGCTCGTCGCTCGGGCGTGCCGCGCGTAGCGCCTCGATCGCCGCGCGCCGGTACAGCCGCTTCCGCCCGATCCCCTGCCGAAACGAACTGAGCACGCCACGACTGACATAGGCATAGATTGTCGCCTTCTTCACGCCCAGCAGCGTGGCCGCCTCATCCACCTCTAGATATTCTACGTCGTCGATTGTCTGCATCAAGTCGCTCCTTCTATCGCTCTAGTATAGCGCCGATATGTGCCAATCGTCAATATATATCAATAGGTATAAAGTAGTATTGATATATATGCAGACATGTGCTACTATATCTGTACTTTGAAAGGCTTTTGCGCACTTTGCCGTTTGGGTAGTGCGGCCACCAACCCACCAGGAGGATTCCGCACCAGAGTGGTACTTTACTTCCTATTGTTCTTCATTTTCGCTCTACGAGCGAAAATGAAGAACAGAATAAATCGCAAGTACCTTGCTGCCGCAGGCGAAACCGCGCCTATGAGGGCAACTGCGTAAGTTCTGTAATAGTATAGAAAGGGCAATACTCATGACAACCGAAGCATCGGCTGCGCGTGGCCTTGAGAATGTGGTTGTGGCCAGCACCAAACTAAGCGCGATCGATGGGACTGCTGGTCGCCTGAGCTACGCCGGCTACGACATCCACGATCTGGCCGAGCGGGCCACATATGAAGAAGTCCTATTCCTGCTGTGGTATGGCGAGCTGCCGAACGCACGTGCGCTACGCGACTTCAACACGCGCCTGGTGGCCGAGCGCTCGCTCAGCGAGACCGAGCTGGCGCTCGTGCGCGGCATCCCGGCTGGTGGCCACGGCATGGACGCGCTGCGGACACTGGTCTCCGGCCTGGCCCAGCTCGACCCACACGCCGACGATCTTGGCCCCGAGCAGGTCGAGCGGATCGGCGTGCGGGTCGCTGCTAAAATGCCGGCGCTGATCGCGGCGTGGGATCGCGCGCGCCGAGGTGTCGCGCCGATCGGGCCGGATGCGAATCTTGCGCACGCGGCGAACTTTTTGTATATGCTGCACGGCCAGCCGCCTAGCCCGGCTGCTACGCGGGCCTTTGATACTTACCTGGTGCTGCTGGCCGAGCACGGCCTGAACGCCTCGACCTTCGCCGCGCGCGTGGCGATCGGCGCTGGGGCCGATGTGTACTGCGCGATAGTCGCGGCGATCGGCACGCTTAAGGGGTTACTGCATGGCGGCGCGAACCAGAAGGCGATGGAGACCTTTCTCCAGATCGGCGTGCCGGAAAACGCGGGCGACTATATCGAGGCAATGCTGGCGCGACACGGGCGGCTGATGGGTGTGGGCCACCGGATCTACAAGGTCGAAGACCCACGGGTGCGCCATCTGCGCCAGCAGGTTCAGGAGCTGGAGCAAGGCAGCGTAGGTGGCTGGCAGCTGGTCGCCGAGCAGGTCGGGCGAGTGGTGGCCGAGCACCCGCACTTTACCAGGCGCCAGCTCAACCCGAACGTCGAGTTCTATAGCGCGCCGCTGCTGTACACGCTGGGGCTGCCGCTTGATCTGTTCACGGCCGCGTTTGCTATCAGCCGGGTCGCCGGCTGGATGGCACACATCCGCGAGCAACTGGCCGACAATCGCCTGATTCGCCCCAAGGCCGATTACAATGGGCCGGCAGCGCGCGCATTTGTGGCGATCGGGGAGCGCGGATAACTACGCGCCGATCAAGGACGAACGACCAAGGACAAAGCGGATAACTATGCGACGACCAAAGACGAACGACCGAGGACGAAAAGGTGGTGTTCGTCCTTGGTCGTTCGTCTTTGGTCCAGCATCCGATCCTTACTCTCCACTCAGCTGGTCGGCCGAGACCAGGCCGATCCGCACGGCGTACAGCGCCGCCTGGGTGCGGCTGGGCACGCTGAGCTTGGCCAGAATATTGCTCACGTGGGTTTTGACGGTCTTCTCGCCAATCCGCAGGTTGCGGGCGATCTGTTTGTTGGCCTGCCCCTGGGCCAGCAGGCGCAGCACATCGATCTCGCGCTCAGTCAGCGCCTCGGGGCTGTCGGGAGCGCGCACCTCGCGCATCAGTCGTGCGGCGGCTTTGGGCGAAAGCTGCACCTGCCCGGCCGCCGCGGCTTTGATCGCGCGGCACAGATCATCGGCCTCGGTATCCTTCAGCAGGTAGCCGATCGCGCCGGCGCGCACCGCGCCGATCACCGAGCTGTCGTCCAGCACGCTGGTGAGCGCGATCACCTCGATATCGGGCAGCTCGCGCCGGATCGCGCCGATCGCGGCGATGCCATCCATCACCGGCATCAGCAGGTCGATCAGCACCACATCGGGATGTAGCTCGTGCGCCCGCAGCAGCGCCTCCGCGCCATCGCGCGCCTCGCCGATCACCTCAAGCTCGGGATCAAGCCCCAGAAACATACGCAGCCCTTGGCGCACTACGCTATGATCGTCGGCGATCAGGATTCGAATAGCCATCGATGTTCACTTCACTTGCTGAATATGCCCGTGAGCCGGTACACCATTCTACCACGCTGGCGGCTGTTTGCTTATGCCAGGTTATGTCGCGCCCCAATTGTGTGCTCGATGTGTATTTCTTCATCGATTTGTGTATATCCTATCGCGGCCAGCTCCGGTATAGTAATAATAGGGCTTACGCAAGCGGGAGGTTGGGAGCCACGCAATCCTGCCAAGGTTCCTCTATGCCGATAGATTTTTCGTGATAGCACTGAGGCTCACGTCATGACGGCACCTACGCATCGAGCTCGGTTATATCTTACATGCGCGCTGCTGTTTTTGCCGATATTTGGAATCGGCGCGCCGGCGATTCGATCGCCGGCGGCTGAGGCCCCCCCGGCCCTTCGCCCATACCAGGCCCAGGCATCTATATCCCGCGCTCGGGCGCTGCAAACGGCCAGCTTGGCTGTCGGCGCCACCCCGCGCATCCTGCTGGTGGATGATGACACGAACGATCCAGATGTTCGCCCATTCTTTACCGCCGCATTGGACGGACTGGGAGTCGCATACGACATCTGGGATACGGCGACCAGCGATGAGCCGGATAGCGCCACGCTGGCGAATTATGCGGCTGTGATCTGGGCGACCGGCCAGAATGGCTACCCCGACCAGGCGGCCGAGGCCGCGCTGGCGGCTGTGTTGGATCACGGCCATTGTCTGTTCGTGAGCAGCCAGGAGTACTTCTATAATCGCGGCCTGACGCCAACGCCGTTTATGCAGAATTATCTGGGCGTGGCTTCCGCAGTCGACGACGCGTTGGAAACGGTGGTCACCGGCGTAGGGCCGGTGTTCGGCGGTATCGGGCCAGCCACACTATCGCTGCCGCCGCTCTACGAGAACTATACTGACCGTATTAGCCCGGATGCGACCGCGACTCTGGCGTTCAGCGGGGATAACGGCGGGCCGATCGACAGCGGTGTGCAGAAGGATGGTGGTACATATCGTACGACATATTGGGGTTTCGGGTTCGAAGGCTTGCCGAGCGCGGCCGAGCGTCAGAGCGCCATGCAGCGCGTGTTGAGCTGGTGTAGCTTCCAGACCGACCTCAGCCTTCAGCAAGCAGTGTCGCCGTCGGCGGCGCTGCGGCCAGGCCAGCCGCTGACCTATACGCTCAGCTACAAAAACGACGGCGTGGCGATCGCGAGCGGCGTGCTGCTCACCGACACGTTGCCGGCGGCGCTGAGCGGCCTGAGCGTATCCAGCAGCGGTCCGGCGATCAGCAGCCTGGCTGGCGCACCATATCGCTGGCAGATCGCCGACATTGCGCCCGGCGCAAGCGGCGCGATCACAATCACCGGCGTGGTTGATCCTGTCCTGACGGCCGATGTCGGCGGTGCCAACATTGCCACGCTGTCAACCAGCGCGTTTGATAGCGATCCGTCGAACAACAGCTCGCAGACGGCGTTCGAGGTGGTGGTGCCTCGGCTGGCCTTCAGCAGCGCGGCCTACAATGTGGCCGAGAGTGGCGGCACCGCGCTACTCACCGTTACGCTGGACACGCCCAACCCATTTGCCGACACCAGCGTGGCCTACGCCACCAGCGACGGCAGCGCCCAGGCCGGCATCGATTACACCGCGCATTCGGGCACACTGATCATCCCAGCCGGCCAGGCCAGCGCGAGCTTTGGCGTGTCGATCGCCGACGATGCAGCGCCGGAAGGCGGCGAGACGGTGCTGCTGAGCCTGAGCAACGCCAGCGGCGCGCTGCTTGCCACTCCCAGCAGCGCGCCGCTGACGATCCTGTCCAATGACGGCATCGCCTCGCCGCAGATCACCAGCGCACTGCCGCTGGGCGCCAAGCGCGGTGTGGCGTATAGTCATCAGTTCACGGCTAGCGGACTCCCGCAGCCCTCGTTTACACTGGCTGCTGGCGCGCTGCCGTCTGGCCTAGTGCTTAGCACCGATGGAATGCTAGCGGGGATGCCCACGCAGGTCGGCAGCTACACCGGCATTAGCGTGACCGCCAGCAACGGCCTGCTACCGGATGCGACACAGACATTCAGCATTGTGGTCAGCACGACCGGAGCGCATGTGTATTTGCCGCTGATCATTCGGTAGCGTTCCTCAATGGTGGTGTCGATGTTTCGTGCGCCCGGTGGGGCGCACGAAACATCGACACCACTAGCGAAGCGCATCCAAACACTCCCGGAAGGTTGACGGAGCGCCGCGAAATTCGCCTTCACAACCTTCCGGGAGGGTACACGGGCGTTATTTGAAAGGTATTGGCCCTAAGCGCGCTCGCGCAGGCGCTGGAGCCGCTCGCCGGCGGCATCCAGCGTTTCGTGCTTCTTCGCGAAGCAGAATCGCGCGAAGGCCGGCGCCGTGGCCGGGTCGGCGTAGAAGGCTGAGGTTGGGATAGCGGCCACACCCAGCTCAGTCGTCAGGAAGCGGCAGAACGCGCGGTCGTCGGTGAAGCCCAGCGCGCTGATGTCGGCGCTGATGAAGTACGATCCTTCGACCAGCAGCGTGGGCAATCCAGCGCGCTCCAGAATCTGGCGCAGCAGCAGTCGCCGCGCGTCGTATTCGTCGTGGAGTTGCTGGTATTAGCCGTTGGCCGCCGCCAGATCCAGCGCCACCGCGGTAGCCTCCTGGAAGGGCGTCGATGTCGCGAATGTCACCCACTGGTGCGCGGCGCGCAGCGCCTGGTTCAGTGCCGCCGGCCCGACCGCATAGCCGATTTTCCAGCCGGTCACGCTAAAGGTTTTGCCAACGCTGTTGAGCGTCAGCGTGCGATCCCACATGCCCGGCAATGTCGCCAGCGAGATATGCGCCGCCTGATCGTAGACCATGCGGTCGTACACCTCATCGGCGATCGCCAGCACATCGAACTCCTGGCAGAGTGCGGCGATCAGCTCTAGCTCGGCGCGCGTGAAGACCTTGCCGGTTGGATTATGCGGCGTGTTGAGCAGAATGAGCTTGGGGCGGCGCGCGAAGGCAGCGCGCAGCTCGTCGGGGTCGAAGCCCCAAGAAGACGAAGGACGAAGGACGAAGGACGGAGAGGCTGAGCTGATGCCATCATTGGTCTTTGGTCTTTGGTCTTTCGTCGGGGGATGGAGCTTGACATAGATCGGCGCCGCGCCGGCCATGATCACATCGGGGGCATAGGCATCGTAGGCCGGCTCCAGGATGATCGCCTGGTCGCCGGGATCGAGCAGCGCCAGCGCAGCGCCGCAGAGCGCCTCGGTGGCGCCGCTGGTGACGGTGACCTCGGTCTGCCAATCGATGGCGCGGTCGTGATCGCGCTGCCACTGCGCGGCCACCGCCTGGCGCAGGTGCGGCAGGCCCGGCATTGGCGCATACTGGTTGAGGTCGGCATCGATCGCGGCTGCGGCGGCCTGCTTGACGAAATCGGGGCCGGGGAAATCTGGGAAGCCCTGGCCGAGATTGATCGCGCTGTGCTGGGCCGCCAGCGCGCTCATCTCGGTGAAGATCGTGGTGCCGAAGCCGGCGACGCGGCGGGCAAGTCGATTGGACATAGGATTTTACCTTATGGTACTTTTCATCTTTTGTAGGTTATTTTTCGCCTGGCCGGGCGAAAAATAACCTACAAAGAGTAAGAAATCCGTGGTATGTGTAAGCCTACTGAAACAGCTGCTCAGTTGTAAAGGCGATCTGTTGCATCGTCTTTGATTGGATAGTATTTCCGAACAGCACTTTGTTAAGTTGTGTGTACTGGCCCTGCATCGGCTGCGAATACTGTTCGACGATCTGCTGATCAACGTCAATAATCCAGACTTCGGCGATGTTGGATGCGGCATAGCGTGGGAGCTTCTGCTCCCTATCGTAGTCAAGTGAGGTATCAGACACCTCAATCAGTAAGAGAATGTCATCCAGTTCGACGCGATCATCCTCGGTCAAGATGCCAGTCTCGCGCATCCGGGTATAGTCGTGTACCGTAAATTGTCGCCGCAGTGTTGGAGTCGACATGTACTCACCTCTGGAGAGGCTACCCGAGCATTATTATCTGTTTATCATACCACATCGGCCGACCCGGCCACGCGCCTTTCCGCATACATGCGCTCGTACTCTGCCAGCGTGCGCCGCGCCACCACCGGCCAATCGAAGGTCGTGCGCACGATTCGGACACTTTCTTCGCCCCAAGCCGGCCAGCTGGCGCGCGCATCGAGCGCCAGGTCAATCTTCGCCACCAGATCGTCTACATCGCCGGGGCGCACCAGGTAGCCGTTGCGGCCGTCGAAGACCTTGTCGGGGATGCCGCCGGCCGCCGAGGCGACGATCGGTTTCTTGTGAATCAGCGCCTCCAACGTTACGAGACTGCTTCCCTCGTACAGTGTTGGGTGGACGACCAGGTCGATCTCCTCATACAAGCTGTGTAGCTCGGGGTCGCTCAGCTTGCCGGCGAAAGTGACATGCTCGGCGATACCCAGGGCGCGCGCCTGCTGCTCCAATGCCTTGCGCTCTTTGCCCTGGCCCACCAGCAGCCAGCGCCAGCGTGGCGGCAGCCGATAGCGCAGGCGCGCCAGCGCGTCGGCCAGGATGTGATAACCCTTGTTGCGCTCCAGCCGGCTCACGCTCAAAAACACCAGATCGGCCATGTCGAGCTGGAAGCGCGCGCGCATAGCCGCGCGCTGCTCGCCGCTGGTCCAGGCCATGCACTCATCCACATCGATCGCGCTGGGGATCACCACCACGCGCCGCGGGTTCACGCCGAGGTAGCGCGGCAGATCGTCCTGGGTACAGGCATCGGTCGCGATCGCGCGATCGGCCGCGCGGGTGCCGAAGGAGTACAGCGCGCGGAAGGGCGAGTAGGCAAGCCACTTGCGGATATCTTGTGTGCGATATTCTTCCAGGCCGTGTGGGTTGGCGATAAAGGGCAGCCGCATCAGCAGCGGGTCGCGCCGCCTGATCCAGCCATAGCCGGCCGCGCACAAGCCCTGGGCATGCACGATATCGACCTCGCCACGCCGCGCCGCCGCCGCCGCCATCTGGCCCAGTTGCCAGGTGTACCAGGGGTAGTTGATCTGCCGGCCGAGAATCGAGTTCGGCCGCAGGAAGGGCGAGGTGTAGTCGTAGCGTAGGAAGACGACTTTTTCGACACCTGGCAAAGACGAAGGACCAAGGACGAAGGACGAAGGAACGCTGGCGTGCATCTGGGAGCTTTCGTCTTTCGTCTTTCGTCTTTCGTCCTCATCAAGAGAAGGCTGAACGTATAAAGTCAGCCGCACGCCCAGCCGCGCCAAGTGCGTGACCAGGTGAAAGACGTGCCGCTCGATCCCGCCAAAGCCATGCAGTGGAAAGACGGCGCGGGCAAGCATCGCCACGCGTAGTGGTTGGGAGATCTGAGTGCTCATGCTTGCCATTCATGGCGAATGCCGCCAGCCTATCGGAACAATTCGGCCAATTGTATCACAGCTCCGAGCCAACTTCCGTAATTCTCCCGATGCGCGTTGTGTTCGGCTACTTCCAAATATGGTAGACTTATCTCCGATTTATGCACAAAATAGTTTTAGTCTGCGGTAGCATAACATAGCCCTGGATTCATTGTCATCTACTGTCGCGTAAACGCGACCGCTTGCATCGCGTACGACCGCCAGTGACACGCGACACCGTGCTACTCGATACGTTGGCGGCTACGGATACGATTGGCCGGATGACGCCCGCTGACTGCGGAACGACGGCCCACCAGGATCGAACGGCTCAAGTCAGGATTGCAAGCCGGGGGAGTCGCCTCCCACCATGTCGAAACTGGTATGTTGATACCTCACCCGTTTGCACTGCGGTGGAGACCACACCCGAAGATGTGGAGAGGAATCCGGCGCACCGGCTCCGTTGGAGCTACCACCGAACGGTATCAACTATTAGCACAAGTGTACCATGAATAGCGTTTTACCGCAATAGGAAGGGCCACATGTATACGAAGTGTTATCGGAACGGCTATCAATCGAGCGCGGACGCCGTTCGTTTCGCCGTTCGTAACGCCCCCTTGCGCTCCGCTTGTTCCCCCCGCGCGCCTAAAGGCGCCGGTTCCTTTGGGGGTTTTTGATGGATCTTCTAGCCGCCTACCTTCCCGCCGATCGGTTGCACGCCCTGGCCGGCGGCGCGGCGCTGCTCAGCCGCGCGCGCGGCACAGTGCTGTTCGCCGATATCTCCGGCTTCACGCCGTTGACCGAGGCGCTGGTGCGCACGCTTGGCCCGCGGCGCGGCGCCGAGGAGCTGGCCCGCCAGCTCAACGAGGTATACGATGCGCTGATCGCCGAGGTGGATCGCTTTGGCGGCAGCGTGATCGGCTTCAGCGGCGATGCGATCACATGCTGGTTTGATGACGAACGACGAATGACTAATGACGAACGACGAACGACCGAGGTAGGCGACGAGCTTTCGTCCTTCGTCCTTGGTCCTTCGTCTGCGAGCTTGCGGGCCACCGCTTGCGCGCTGATGATGCAGCGGGCGATGGCGCGCTTTGGCGGCGTCGCGCTGCCCTCGGGTGGGATCGTCACACTGGCGCTGAAGGCCGCGATCGCCAGCGGGACGGTGCGGCGCTTGGTCGTGGGCGATCCGGCGATTCAACGGATCGATGTGCTGGCCGGGGCGGCGCTGGATCGTGTGGCCGCTGTCGAGCATCTCGCTCATCGCGCCGACGTGATGCTCAGCCCGGATTGCGTCCGCGCGCTGGGCGAGAGCGCGCTGATTGTGGAATGGCGCGCCGACGCGGAAGGGATGCACCATCCGGTGATTGGCGGCCTTATGGAGCCGGTGGCCACCGCGCCCTGGCCACGGCTCGCGCCCGGCGTCCCACGCGCCGATCAGCTGCGCCCCTGGCTGCTGCCGGCCGTGTATGCGCGGATACAATCCGGCCAAGGCGAGCTGCTGCCCGAGCTGCGCCCGGCGGTCGCACTGTTTCTACGCTTCGATGGGATTGCTTACGAGGACGATCAGCTGGCGGAAGATAAGCTGGATCGCTATATTCGCTGGGTGCAAAATGTGCTGGCGCGCTATGGCGGCACGCTGATTCAGCTTTCGATCGGCGATAAGGGCAGCTACCTGTATGCCGCGTTCGGTGCGCCGACTGCGCATGAAGATGATGCCCGCCGCGCCGTGACAGCGGCGCTGGAGCTGCGCGCGCCGCCGCCGGAGCTTGGCTTCATTCGCGCCAGCCAGATCGGCATTGCGATCGGAACCATGCTCGCCGGCGCCTATGGCGGCACGACCCGCCGCACCTATGGTGCGCTCGGCGATTCGGTTAATCTGGCGGCGCGCCTGATGATGGCCGCCGCGCCTGGCGAGGTGCTTGCGAGTCGGCGCGTCCAGCAGGCCGTCGCCGATATGTTTGAGTGGGCCGATCTGCCCGCGCTGCAGGTGAAGGGCAAGCGCACGCTGGTGCCGGTGGCGCGGCTGGTCGGCGCACGGCCGGTGCCGGCCGGTGCGCTTGGCTATGCCGGCCCGCTGATCGGCCGTGCGGATGAGCTTGCCCAACTCCAGCGCGCGATCGCGCCGATCTTCGCCGGCCAGTTCGCCGGGTTGGTGTATGTCTATGGCGAGGCGGGCATGGGCAAGAGCCGGCTTGTGTATGAGCTGCGGCAATCGCTCATCCCCCGGCCAATGCTCTCGTCGCCACAAGAGCGCGACCGCAGTATCGCCACGGGCGTGCGAGCCGCCTGGTTCACCTGCCCAGCCGAAGGCATTCGCCGCCAATCGCTGCACCCGTTTCGATCATTCCTGCGCACATATTTCGATCAGGATGCCGATGGCTCTGAAGCCGAGAACAGCGCGCGCTTCGATACCGCACTGGGTGAGCTGATCGCCTTCCTTACAGCCAACGACGACCGACCAACGACCAACGACCAACGACCAACGACCAACGACCAAAGACGAATGATCAGCCGGACGATACGCTGCCATCGTCACTCGTCACTCGTCACTCGTCACTTGCCTTGGATCTGGAGCAGACACGCTCGTTCCTGGGCGCATTGGTAGATCTGCGCTGGGCTGGATCGCCCTACGAGAAGGCTGAGCCGCACCGGCGCTTCGAGCGCACCTTGGCGGCGTTCCGAACGCTGATCCTGGCCGAGAGCCTGCGGCAGCCGGTGCTACTCCAGATCGAAGACGCGCACTGGCTGGACGACGACTCGCGTGAGGTTGTTCGCGTGCTGACGCGTGATGCCGCCGCCTACCCATTCGCGGTGCTGCTCGCCAGCCGCTATTCCGACGACGGCCGCCCGATTCGCATATCGGTAGCAGAGGATGTCGATCTGCATGCGGTAGACCTACACGCGCTGATGCCGGAGGGTATTCGCGCGCTGGCAGCGCATGTGCTCGGCGGGCCGATCGCCGACGAGCTGACGGCCTTCCTGGCTGCTAAGACCAATGGCAATCCCTTTTTTGTCGAGCAGCTGGCGCTGGATTTGCGCGAGCGCGGCCTGCTCGTAGTAGATAGGGAACAGGGTACAGGGCAGCGGGGGTATCGCGAACAGATTGGTGAGTTGCGCAATGGCGCCGGCGCACAATCGCCCGAGACTACCCCCTACAACCTCTCTCCTGTACCCTACGAGGTTCCGGCCAGCATCACCACCGTCCTGATCGCCCGGCTCGATCGGCTGGCGCCGCCGCTCAAGGCCGTGGTGCAGATGGCGGCGGTGCTGGGGCAGGAATTCGATATCCATGTGTTGGCACATATGCTGCCGGATGTTGCGGATGCGATTGCGAAGGTTCGCCAGGCCGAGGACGAGACGATCTGGTCAGCATCTGGCGATACGCGCTACCGCTTTCGCCATTCGCTGCTGCGCGACGCGGCCTACGATATGCAGGTGTACGCCAGGCTGCGCGAGCTGCACGCGCGGGCCGGCACGGCGATCGAGCAGATCTATGGTGAGGCGCTGGCAGGACAAATCGCGGAGCTGGCCTATCATTACGGACAGGCCGAGGATACTGAGCGTGAGCGGCAGTACGTAGCCTTGCTGGGCGAGCAAGCGTTCAACGTCAGCGCCTTTCGCGAGGCGATCAGCTGCTTCGAGCGCGCGCTGGCGCTGACGCCTGAGGATGGCATACGGCGCGCTCGGCTGACCTTTCAGCTGGCGCGCACCGTTTTGCTGCTAAACGATCATGACCAGGGCCGCCGGCTGTATGAGCAGAGCCTGGCGCTTTCGGAGGCGGCCGGCGACAAGGCCGGCGTGGCGGCGGCGTGCTATGAGCTGGCCACGCTGGTGGCCGACCGATCGGCGAGTGACGCGGCGCTCGGCTACCTCGCGCGCGCCCTGGAGCTCTACCGCGACATGGGCGACCAGGCCGGCCAGGGGCGCGTGCTGAATCGGCTGGGCGGGCTATATATCGAGCTGGGCGATGAGGAGCAGGCGCTGGCAGCCTATGAGCAAGCGCTGGGCCTCGGGCAGGGCAATCGCGCGCGGCGCGGCGCGTAGGTCGCGCGCTATCGTGGATCGCCTACACGGCGGGCGTTTTGCTTCGGCAGTGCTCTGGCTTACTTCATGCGGCTCGCCTACGCGGCGGGCGGGCAAGGGCCACCTAGGCCCCGCCACCCCCGGCCATGGGCTGCGCCCCTTGGAACCCCGATCTGATTCTGTTGTATGCCGAGCGCCCGGCGTACATGCCTCTGGGCAGATCAGAGCAGCATGCGATGATCCAGCTCGCACCACAACGAGAGCATGAGTCGGTGCGGTGATCTTGACACCGATCTCGCTTGCCGGAGGGGGATCGGGGGAACCGGCAGGGTTCTCCCGACCGGGGGTGCGGGGGCGGCGCGCCCCGCAAAGGAGTGCCAGCAATAACGCTGCTCCCACCGCCGGGATGCGGGGGCGGCGCGCCCCGCAAAGGATGAGGCGACGACACTTTAAATACTTGCCGCGTACCGCACTGCGTTGCGGAACAGCGCCAGCCCATCGCCCTCGGCACGCCAGGGCTCGCGAGTCCAGCGCGGGTGCTGCTGAGGCAGGATAGCATCCTCGGGGTGAGGCATCAGGCCCAGCACGTTGCCGGCAGGGTTGCACACGCCGGCGATCGCGTCGTCGGAGCCGTTCGGGTTAGCTGGGTAGCTCGCCACGCCTCCGCCGGCCGCGACATAGCGCAGCGCCACCTGCCCGCCCGCGCGCAGCGCCTGGAGCGCCGCCTGATCGCGGGCTACGAAACGGCCCTCGCCATGCGCCACCGGCACTTCGATCGGCCGATCAAAGCCCTGCGTGAAGACACAGCGGCTGCCTGAATCGGCGGCGAGCTGAACCCAGCGGCATTCGAACTGGCCGGAGGCGTTGTCGGTGAGCGTCGCCGATGGAGACGAAGGACGAAGGACGAAGGACGAAGGGAGATCCTTATCGTCCACCCGCCTTTCGTCTTTCGTCTTTCGTCTTTCGTCCATTCCGGGCAGTATCCCTGCCTTCACCAGCACCTGAAACCCATTGCAGATGCCAATCACTGGCCGGCCATCGGCCACGAAGGCGGCCAGCGCCTCGCCCAGCCGGTGTGCTAGGTCCACCGCCAGCAGCTTGCCGGCGCCGAGATGATCACCATACGAGAAGCCGCCGGGGATGATCAGCAGCGCATAGTCGGCGATCTTCGTAGTGCCTTCGACCACGCGATTGATGTGGACGCGCTCGGGCCGCCCGCCAGCCAGCTCGATTGCGGCGGCGGCGTCCTCGTCACGGTTGATGCCGGGGGCGCGTAGGATGAGTGCCTTTGGTGCCATTTATCACCCTGACAAGATGACAAGATGACAAGATGACAAGGTGACTGCGCTTTGTCATCTTGTCATCTTGTCATCTTGTCAGGCTCAGCTCCCGCGAAATTCCATCTCGACCTCGCCGATCTTGATCCGGTCGCCGGGGCGCAGGCGCTGAGGCGAGCGCGGGGGTAGCAGCGCCTCATTCAGCAGCGTGCCATTGGTTGAGCCAAGATCGGTGACAGTGTAGTAATCGCCGTCGCGATTGATCACGGCGTGGTTGCGCGAGGCGATCCCGCGATCGTGCTCGGCCAGGTCTAGCTCGGGGTAATGGTTTTGGCGCGGGTCGCGCCGGCCGATCCGCAGCGGCATACGGTCGATCTTCTGCTCCCACTTGCCGCGCGGCGTGGTGATCAGCAGCCGCGCTACCGGAGGCGGGCCGAGCGGCGCCCCACAGCCGGCGCAGAAACGCGCGCCGGCTTTGTTGACCCGCCCACAGCGGCTGCAGGCCACCCCATCGGCGATTGGCGGCGGCGCGATAACCGGCGCGACGTGTGGTGCGGCGTGTGGCGGTGGCCCAGCTACAGTTGTGGCGCTCTGGGGCTGGAACTGTGCCACCGGCACGGTTGGCGCGGCGGGCGCGATGGGCGGCGGAACCACGCGGGCGGTTGGATCGATGTATGGCGTATCGAGGCGACCCAACAGCGCCTGCTCGAACTCAGCGGCGGTCTGGAAGCGCGCGGCCTGGTCGGCGGCCATCGCCTTGATAATCACGCGCTCGGTCTGCTCATCGACCGAGAGGTTGAACTTGCGGATGCCGCCGGGCGCCGGCGTTTGCAGTGGGATGGGCGGCATATTGGTCAGCAGGTGCAGCAGTGTCGCGCCGAGCGCGTAGACATCCGAGCGCGCGTCGGTCTGGCCTTTGCCGTATTGCTCCGGCGGCGCGTAGCCAGCCGACCCCATCGCCACCGTGTCCTTGGATTTGCCGCGCTTATGGGTGCGCGCCACGCCGAAATCGATCAGCTTGAGCACGCCGTCGGGCGTGATCATGATGTTCGACGGCTTCAGATCACGGTAGATGATCGGCGGCGTGAGGCTATGCAAATAGTGCAGCACCCGTGCCACCTGGATGCCGTAGCCGAGCACCTGCTGCTCCAGCAGTGTGGCGTTGGTCTCGCGAATGCGATCCTCAAGTGTTTGGCCGGGCACGAACTCCATCACTAGCACCGGCCGGCCCTGGTAGTCAAAGCGATCGGCGACAACCGGCAGATTTGGGTGGCGCAGCTGCTCCAGCAGCGCGGCCTCCTGCTCGAACAGCCGGCGATTCTCCTCGGTCTCGCCCGGTGGCGCGTCCTGCTGTGGGCGCATCTCTTTAAGCGCCCAGATCGTGCCATCGGCCAGGCGCTGTGCGCGATAGACCGCGCCCATCCCGCCGCGCCCGATCATGCCGAGTATTTTGTATTCGCCGCGCGCTCCCCGGATGATCATTTCAGGGGTAAGTAGCTCGGTTGTCGCGATCATAATCACACCACGCCGCAGGTCGCAGGGTATCGTCATCTACTGGCGAATAGCGCGACCCAATCCTTTACATTGGCTAGATTGTACCATAACGACGCGATATCTGTGTGAAAGGTTGCTGATATGCGTAGCGACCTGCGCCGTGCGGCCTGGTGTGCTATACTAGCGTATCGTGGCGGCGCCCATGCAACCTGGCGCGCCGTTTGAGCGTACCAGATACAAGAACAGAGAACAGAGAACAGAGAACAAAGAAAATGCGCATTTGTTCTTTGTCCTTTGTTGTTTGTTCTCCCGTATATCTTGAAAGGAGCTATCCCATGGCCGGTGAGGTCAATCTTCGCGCGACGCTGGCGCGCCCGTTCCTCGCGACGACAGGCACGCCTCAGGTGGCCTACCTGCTGATTGAGGCGCTGCCCAGCCAGATCGTCGCGCAGGTGCGCATGCCGGTCAACGTCAGCTTTGTGCTCGACCGCAGCGGCTCGATGAAGGGCGACAAGATCGATCGCGTGCGCCGGGCCACCAGCCGTGCGATGGAGCTGCTCGATGGCGAGGATCTCGCCTCGGTGGTGATCTTCGACCACCGCACCGAGGTGCTGATCCCATCTGGCCCGGTGGTTAATCAGCGCGAGATACAAGAGAAGATCAGCCGCATTCGCGATGCCGGCGGCACCAAGATCGCGCCGGCGGTCGAGAAGGGCCTGCGCGAGATCGACAAGGGCGGGCCGAATGCCATTCGCCGCCTGGTGCTGCTGACCGACGGCCAGACCGAGAATGAGAACGATTGCCTGCGCCAGGCCGATGACGCCGGCCGGCGCGGCGTGCCGATCACTGCCCTGGGAGTCGGCAAGGATTGGAACGAGGATCTGCTGATCGACATGGCCAACCGCTCAAGCGGCACGGCCGATTATATCGACCAGCCCGACAAGATCGTGGCCTATTTCCAGAACACGGTTCAGCGCGCCCAGGCTACCGCCATCCACAACGCAGTTCTGACGCTGCGGCTGGTGCAAGGAATCACGCCGCGCGCGGTCTGGCAGGTGATCCCGCTGATCAGCAACCTGGGCTATCGCCCGGTCTCCGATCGCGATGTCAGCGTGCCGCTGGGCGAGCTGGAGACCGGCAGCGGCCGAACTGTGCTGATCGAGCTGCTGATCGACCCGCGGCCGGCCGGCCAGTATCGGATCGGCCAGGTCGAGGTTGGCTATGATGTGCCGGTACTGAACCTGGTGGGCGAGAAGGCCCGCTCCGATGTGATGATGACCTTCAGCAGCGACCCGGCGCTGACGGCGCAGGTCAACGCGCCGGTGATGAACATCGTCGAGAAGGTCAGCGCCTTCAAGCTCCAGACTCGCGCGCTCCAAGATCTCCAGGCCGGCGATGTCGGTGGCGCAACCCAGAAACTCCAGAGCGCTGTGACGCGCCTGCTCAACCAGGGCGAGCTCGAGCTGGCCCAGACCATGCAGCAGGAGATCAGCAATTTGCAGCAGACCGGCCAGATATCTAGCGAGGGCCAGAAGACCATGAAGTTCGGCACGCGCAAGACCGTGCGGCTGAGCGACCTGGATGTGCCTGAAGAACTGAAGATCAAGAGCGGCGAGTAGGTGTAGCACGCTAAGTGCATCGAATCGTCAACGTGTTCCGGCTTTTGACGATAGACGATAGACGATGGACGATGCACCGTCGTCTATCGTCCATCGTCTATCGTCCCGTCAACGCGGATCGAATATGTGTTTTGCTGTACTAAGGAGCATCTGTTGAGGCGTATCCTGACGATTGGCGTTGGGCTGGTGGTCGCGCTGCTCCTACTGATCCAGCTGATCCCGATCCGGCCGCAGCCAAACCCGCCGGTGCTGGCCGAGCCGGCCTGGGATAGCCCAGGAACTCGCACATTGGCGCAGCGCGCATGCTTCGACTGCCACAGCAACGAGACGGTCTGGCCAGCTTACTCCTATGTGGCGCCGGTGTCGTGGCTGGTGGTTCACGATACGCTGGATGGGCGGCGCGAGCTGAATTTCTCCGAGTGGGGCGTTGCCCAATCGAATAGCCGTGGGCCGCGCGAGGTCAAGCCCGACAGGATCCGGCGCGATATCGCCAGCGGCTCAATGCCGCCGCGGATCTACCTGCTCACGCACCCCGAGGCGCGGCTGGCCGCCGCCGAGAAACAGCAGCTGATCGACGGGCTGATCGCCTCGCTGGCCCATTATCGTAGACTCTCCTCAAAAAACCCCACAATCTCCTCCATATGTTGATTCACATACATATACCCGCCGAAGCGCTCGGTGCTGGGTGCCACGATCAGCGGCAGCGCGTTCGGCGTGGCGTCGGCGATAGCCTGCACATCGGCCAGGCTGCCCCACTGGTCGCCGCTGCCCTGGATGTAGAGCATGCGCGTCTCGCCCAGATGCGGCGCGGCGCGCGCGGGTGCCACCTGGGCCAGTGGCGGCGCACCAAAGGCACCATGCAGCGGCTCGGCCAGCTTCGCCAGCAGCGGTCCGGCCGGGCCAAGCAATTTGCGCGCGAGATTCGGTGCGAAAACCGTCCCACTGGTCGGCTGGACGGCGATCGCGGCGCGGATGGGCTGGCAGCGTGGAATGCCGTAGATCAGCGTGTTGCCGCCCATCGAATAGCCGATCGCCCCGATCCGGCGGCGGTCGACATCGGGCCGCTTGCGCAGCATCGCCACTGCGCCGACGAAATCGCGCGCCTCTTGCACACCAAACGTGACCGGCCAGGCCGCATCGCTCTGGCCGTGATTGCGGAGATCGAACAGCAGCACGTGGAAGCCGGCCTGTGCCAGCGCCCGCGCCGGCTCCAGGAAATCGACATTCCGATCGGGCAGCAGCGACTGGCCGGCCAGGTTGCCCAGCCGGTTCCAGGGCCAGCCGTGGACGAAGACGATCGCCGGCGCCGGCGTGCCGTCGTCATCGGCACGGTGGATGAACCAGCCGCGTAGCGTCACGCCGTCGTCGGATGGAAAGACGACATCTTCAGCCTGTAGCCCAACATCGGCCGGCCTGCGCCAGAACGGCTGGCGCGCACTGGTGATCATCAGGCGCGTCAGAAACGCTGCCGGGTAGCCGATTCGCCCGGTGGCGATCCCCAGCGCCAGGCCAAGCGCGAACGTGCTGCGGTCGCGGATGCTGCTCCACATCATTCAACATCTCCTTTTTTGTGGAGGTCTGGATGGGCAAAGCCCACCTCTTTTAAGCTGTGCTTCTTTTTTCGCTCGCAGAGCGAAAAAAGAAGCACAATTCTGCCGAAGGCAAATTCAGACTTTGCGTAGTTCTAAGTAACTGATTGGAGCGATTATACACGCGATCGATGGATTGTGTCAGCCTGATTGGTGTTCAAGGCGCGCCGCTTGATCAAAAACAGGTAGCAGCGAGAAATAGACCTGCCGATAGAGCTGATACGACGCGGCGTAGGCGGCCTGTGCGGCTGGCTGCGGCTCGAATCGATCGCCAATATGCACAACCAGATCGCATGCCTGGGCTAGCGTATCGTATGCGCCAATGCCAACCAGCGCCAGCAGTGCGCCGCCAAGCGCGGTTGTTTCGGTCGTCTGTGGCTTCGTTACCAGCAGGCCGGTCACATCAGCTTTGATCTGATTCCACAGCCGGCTGTGTGCGCCGCCGCCCATGACGCGCATCTCATTCAGCTCCAAACCGATCGCCTGCATCTGGTCGGTGATGTCACGAATGGCGTAGGCCGAGCCTTCGAGCACGGCGCGCGTGAAGTGGCCGCGCGTGTGCGCCAGTGTGAAGCCAAAGAACGTGCCACGCGCCGACTCGTTCCAGGTGGGCGCCATCGCCCCCATCAGGCAGGGCAGAAAGATCACGCCTTCTGAGCCGGGCGCGATCTGGGCGGCCTGGGCATCCAGCAGCGAATAGGGGCTGACGCCCTGCTCGGCGGCAGTGGTGACCTCTTGCGGGCTGAAGTGATCGCGATACCAGCGCAAGTTGCCGCCCGACACAAAGCCGGGGTTTTCGAGCAGCCACAGGTCGGGGTCGGCATGGCAGTGGGTTTCAATCAGGCCGGATGGGTCGAAGCCAGGTGTCGGGCTCGCGGCGCAGACCGGCTCGGCGGTTCCCGCTATATCGCCGACTAGGCCAGGCCTGACCACGCCGGCGCCGAGGCACGCCGCATGCTCGTCGCCGCAGCCGACGACGACCAGCGTTTCGGGGCGCAGGCCCAGCGCAGCGGCGACGGTGGGCCGCAGCCTGCCAAGCGGCGCCGTGGCCGCGGCAATTCGCCCAAGTTGTGTGGACTCGATCTGGAACAGCGCGCACATCTCGGGCGACCAGGCGCGCGAGCGCACATCCATTAGTAGCGTTGACGATGCATTTGAATGATCTACGGCAATCTCGCCAGTCAGATAGAACGCCAGGTAGCTGCCGGGCAGCAGAAAATAGGCTGCCTGCTGGTAGACATCCGGCTGGTTTTCGGCGATCCAGCGGATTTTCGGAGCGACATGGCTGGCATCCAGGTTCAGCCCGGTGAGCTGAAAGGCGCGCTCAGCCGTCATTGTGCCTCGCGCCTGCTCGCACTGTGCGGCGGCGCGGCGATCCATCCAGATGATCGCCGGGCGCAAGGGCCGGCCGCCAGCGTCGATCGGCACGACGCCATCGACCTGCGTCGCCAGCCCAAGCGCGCGTACCTGCTCCGGCCGCACGCCAGTGGTTGCCAATAGGCGGCCGATCGCGGTTGTGAACGCGTCGAGCCAACGTACAGCCGGCTGCTCGGCCCAGAGTGGGTGCGGGTAATCGATCGCGTAGCTTGCCGATGCCTCACCGGCCAGCGTTCCGTCCAGCCCGAGCAGCGTCGCTTTCGTGCCCTGCGAGCCTATGTCGCAGCCGATCACATACTCCATCGGCTTCAGTCCTTTCCGCGCTCGTTCATTCTCATCTTAATCACAGCGCCGGGGCGGTAGCCTTCAGCACGTCTTCCAGCTCCTCCAGTGCCTGCGCCGGCGACCAGCGATCGCGGAAAATATGGCTAATCGCGCGGGTGATCGCTTCCGGCCGCTGGTGCTGGAAGATATTGCGCCCGACCGAGCAGCCGATCGCGCCGGCATCGCGGGCCTGGGCCATGCGCGTGAGCAGCTCGGCGTCGCTCAGCAGCGAGCCGCCTGCCAATACCACCGGCCGCCCGCAGGCGCGGATGATCTCGCCAAACGAGCGCTGGTCGCCCGACCAGTTGACCTTCACGATGTCGGCGCCCATCTCGGCGCACAGGCGAGCGTTGCGCTTGAGATATTCCGGCCCGTGCGACTGGTTCATCTCGTTCAAGCTTTGATACGCATTCGGATATTCGGCTTCGGCGATGAAGGGCATGCCCAGCAGCTCACAGGTCTCGCCGATCTGCGACAGGTGGCTGATCGCCTCGGCCTCGTTATCGCCGGCCAGCGCCACATAGACGACCACCGCGTCGGCGCCGCAGCGCAGCGCCTCCTCGACCGAGCCGATCGGCGTGATGATCGCGCCGGATGGGCGGCCCGCCGCCGACGCCGTCAGCATCAGCGCCAGCGATGTGTCGCGCCCGAACAGGTGCGCGCTGGCTTTGGCGACACCCCGCCCCAGCATCAGCACATTCGCCCCGCCGGCGATCACTTCGCGCACGCGCGCTTCCGTGTCGTACAGTCCATCGAGAAACAATGGCGACGTCATGCCATGGTCGATCGCGCAAATGAGACAGGTGCGTGTCTCAGCCTGGATCAGGCGATTCAAACGAATGGCTTTGCCCGTGGATGCCGACATGCTTCCTCCTTTTATTGTAAATTGCAGATTGCAGATTGTAATGCTTGAAGCTTGATGCTTGATTGCATCACGTATCACGTATCAAGCATCAAGCATCTTGTCACCTTGTCACCTTGTCATCTTGTCATCTTATCATGAGTGCTCATCGCCCAGACCTGGTTCCATAGCGCCTCACGATCCCAACCCAAGAATACAAATACGTCGCCCAGAGTCAGGCGGTGGCGGATGAGCGGCGCGTTGAGGAACGCGAATTTGACGTCGTCGGCGCTGGCCGGCGGCGCGAGCTGCTCAAACGCGATCGGCGCTGCGACTTCACGCAAGATCTGGGCGACCAGCTCGGGTGGGCGTGTGAGCGATCGTATATGATCGCGAATGCTCGGCCAATCGCGCAGGAACTCCACGAACGTCGCTCGTTGCGCATGCCATTGATCGAGCTTCTGGCGATAATCCGACCAACATTCGGCCGCCACCTGCCCCGATTGGTCGATCGAGTGGAATGCTGCGGTGATGCGCGCCTGCATCTGCTCGGGCGACGGGTAGCAATGCTCGATTGAGATTCGAGCGGGATCGAAGGTTTCCAGGAAAATGCGATAGGCGCTGGTGGAGAGAATTGTCGCCAGGGCCACCTGGGCGCCGTGCTGCGCCAGTGGCCGCTGCGCTCGTTCGGCCAGCAGATCGAGCACATGCGATATGACATGCTCGAAGCCCGAGAGCGGCGCGGTCGCGTGCGAAAGCGACATCGCCAGCCCCGCCAGCGCGATCAGCTTGGCTAGAATCGCCATACTCTCTAGCGTCGCTTCGCGAATGGCGGTCGCGTGGCTCAGGAAAATTTCGTCCAGCGGACCCATGAGCGTCTGGGTGAACTGGTTGTAGCTTGCGTCGAGCCCCAGGCGGCTCGCCAGGTACCAGTCGGCGTAGCTGCCGAACGCCGCCAGCAGATCGCCGACTC
>WNGB01001183.1_pt1 | contig 46671 bp, 57 predicted proteins | sample 5400681 | NCBI WGS metagenome assembly WNGB01 (sample SAMN13153367, study PRJNA577476) | soil metagenome | isolation source: 115 cm soil or saprolite under grassland replicate 2 | place: USA:California | collected 2016-06-15
GCAAGATCGCCGAAGGGAAGACACCACGCGAAGCTCGACGCGCGCTGAAACGACACCTCGCCAACGTCATCTACCGCCGCCTCTACGCCTGGGCGGAAGCCACACCAGCACTAAACACTTGACATAGGAGAATCGAGCGGACCTGTGTGGTACTTGTCGCTTGGGCGCGAGAGGCGTAGAACTAGAGGCGTGGGTGGCAGCAGGCGAGCTCTCCTCGCCTTTGGCCTTGTGCTCGGCGGTATGGCGAGCGCATGCAGCTTTGACTCGGGCAAGAAAGAGTCCGAGACCCGAGTCTCGACAGGTCCTTCAACGTCAACTACGGAGGTCGGCATCCACTCGTCGCTTGAGGGGATGGCGGAACTTCCGCGCCACCTGCGCTGGACGGCCACAATCTCGCTCCCGGCCGAGCAAATCAAAGACGTGCGGTTCTTGGTCGATCGACAAAGGCTCTGGATCGACGCGGAGCCACCGTATTCCTACGGCGAAGAGGGCGCGTACCTCGCAACGAGCTCCTTCTACAGCCCCTACAGCGACAAGGAAGGGCAGAGCGGCCATCGCTTCACCGTTCGCGTGAAGGGAATCGACGGCTCACTCTGGCGTGAGCACGTCGTGGCGCGCGTGCCAAAGCCCAGGATCGCCAAACACGCGCCCGCGTACGGCATCTGGGGTCGCCTACCACCGGACGCGGTTACGAATCCGCGGCCGGCGGGGCAAGTCGGGCCCTACACGGCTTGGCTTTACATGGGCGGTGCGGCGCTCTGGGTCGGTCGAACGGTCGAGCACGCCTATGCCTACGAGCTATCAGCGGACCCAAGACGCTTTCGCATTGGCGTGCCCATCTTCATCGGCTCGCACGATCAGGCCGGCGACATGTCGGGCTGGTTGTTCAAGGGCTACCAGTGCGCTTCCGATGGCCCGCCTGCAACCTACGCCTGGTCCAGGACCGAGCCATTCGGTCCTTTCAGCGAGCGCCACCTCGTCCTCACGGCCAGGCACGAGCCATGCGCGAAGCGGCGAAGGATCTTGGAGGGCGTCTGGGAGCTGCTCGACTGATGCCGAGCGCCCTCGACAACGGCCCGCGGAACTTTTCGTGGGCCATGATTGCTCGCGTGAGACCGCAGCGAAAGGGCCCTGTCCGCGGCGTTGTGCTGATTGCCTCATCGGCGTAGACTCGCGGGAAATGCGCCTCCCGTTACTTGTGGCGCTGGCCTTGCTCGCTGCGCCGGGTCTTGCTCACGGTTCCACCGCCAAGGTCGTGTTACCTCCTGATTCGGGCTCTCTCTTCTCCTACATCGCGGCTCCTGGCGAGACGAATCAGGTTGAGGCCAGTCTTCTGGCTGGCACAGTGACGATCCGGGATACGGGAGCTTCAATCACTGCCGGCGACGGCTGTGTGTCGGTCGATGCTCATGAGGTCACTTGCGCGGTCGGTATCCACGATCAGCTGGGGGTGGCCCTCGACGATCTCGGTGACTCGCTCATCCTCGAAGGCGACGGCGTCGATTGGGATGTGAGAGGCGGCGACGGGGCTGACACCCTTGTCGACTCGTGCCCCACCGGCTGTGGATTTCTGTTCGGTGGACCAGGAAACGACACATTGCAAGGAAGAGGAATAAGCGGCGGTGGTGGCGACGACACGCTGACCGGAAGCCTGAAGGGGGATTCGATCGGGGGTGGCTCCGGGAACGACACACTGAGCGGCGCGGCAGGAAACGACATGCTCCTCCCGGCGGCGGGTGACGACACAGTCGACGGCGGCCTAGGCCGGGATACCGTCTGGTTTGCTGCTCGCCCGCCTATCGGCATCACCGCCGATCTGAGGACAGGCGTCGCCACCGGCGACGGCACCGACACACTCACCGGTGTTGAAAGCCTGATCGGTTCCAGCCGAGACGATCACTTCAGCGGTGATTGGCACGCGAATTCCTTCGACGGCCAAGGCGGCGGCGACGTCCTCATCGGTCGGGGCGGAGCCGACAACCTTGACGGCAATTGCTGCTCTGGCGGAAACGATCGACTCTACGGCGGGCCAGGACGCGACCGGCTTTGGGGCGGTCCCGGAAATGACCTTCTCCAGGGCGGAAGGGGCGTGGATCGCCTCCGCGGACAAAATGGGAACGATCGCCTTCGCGCCAAGGATGGTCTTCGTGATGATGTCGTGGGCGGGCTGGGCTTCGACCGCGCCCGGGTCGATTCGATCGACGTCGTGAGCTCCATCGAGGCGTTCTTCTAGGTTCTCGAGATGCCGACCGCGCTCGACAACGGCCAGCGCTTCCCCCGCAAACTGCTCCGCGCCGTCATAGCGCGGCTGCTTGATGCGCTGCCTCGTCAAAGCGCGGATAGTCCAGCTGCGAAGTACGGGGAACGATGAAGATCGCTATCCCCACCTTGACCGACGGTCATCGCCAGGCATAGGGTCCTCTCAACGTAACCTTCGCAACGAACGGAGGCGCATTACGGGCGCCCAGGGTCACGATTCGTTGCTGCGGCTCAGGCGCCGGCTCGAGAGCGCCAGCGTTGGACGCGCATTCTTCCATTGGCGTTGGTGAGCGAGCACCCGACGGCTGTGGCAGAGAATCAGACGAAAGAAAACGGAAAGGTGGACGTCGCGGGCCCGGCGCGTACGTTCATCCGCTTTGTCCTGACAGTCGGCGCCGCGGCGCTGTACGCAACGCTCGTCTTCAAGGTCAGCCTTGACGTCTGGAACGAGAAACGGCTCCGGAAGTCGACAACGTTCTCGGAGGCGTGATGAATAGCCTCGCCATAACCTTTGGGTCAGCGTTCGTCGGGTGGTTCGGCATCACGTCTGAGAAGGCATTTGTGTCGATCACGGAAACCAAACACGGATTGAAAAGGTCCTGGCAGATCTTCGGGCAGCTGTTTAGCGATCTCGCCGGAGCGGCAGTATTCGCGATGCTTATCTACCTGGCGGCCGGCGCGTTTGCCGGCATCACATACCTCTTCAACCAAGACCAGACCCCGACCTTGTTGATCACGGTCGTGACCGCCTGGGCGGCCCAGGCAAGCGCCGTCGTGGCGGCGACGCTGGCAGCAGTCCTAAAACCTGAGCAGGGAACCTGAGAGGCGGGAAGCCATCGGCTTCCTCCTGTCAACTTCGACTGAGAGGGGTTGTGTTATGAAGAAGCTCGTCATGGTCGCCGTCGTCTCCTTGGCGGTGGCCGGCGGTGTCGCAGGCACAGCGGACTCTGCCGTCACGTGGCCCGCCAGATGCCACACCTTCACATGCGTGAACGCCCACATGAATCAGCTTCATTCGCAGTTCGTAAGGTTCAAGAGATCCACGAATGCTTTTCTGAACTGCGAGGCAGACATTCCGCTCAGTCAGTACGGCGACTCCGCGGGCACCTTCGGATATGAGTTCAGTAACGACGGAGTGAGCACGATCTTCACGACGGCGCTCGACGTGACAGCCTCCGGCGATGATGTGGGCGCCTGGTTCATCATCGACACCTGCAATACGACCAACCCCGCGCCCAGACCGCTGCTGAGAGGGCTCAACCTGAGACCGCATCTATCCGGACTGCGGCCCTGAGCACTCGCCACTCGGGAGGGACTGTGCGTCGGCACGGTCCCTCCCTTTCCGATCGTCACCGCATGCCTTTCGCCCTCGACAACGGCGAGCGCTCGCCCCGCAAGCTGCTCCGCGCCGTCATAGCGCGGCTGCTCGGCCGCAAGCCCTACGCAAGAAACTCGTCTTTTGATCGATGCGGTCCGGGCCATAGGAGGTAGTCGCCAGAGTGCTCCGCGGCTTACGGTCGGAACGGCGGCCCGGGACAGGGGCAACCCCCCGCACGCAGTTCCTCACTTATCCGGGAGAACGCGGTCTGCCGGGAGGTCGACGTCAGCCTCGAGGAAGCGCAGGCCGTCCTTGCCGCGCTTGCTCTCCTGGCGGGCGAGCGCAAGGGGAACGCGGCCTTCGCTCTCGCGGATCTACTCAGTCGGCGGGGGCTGGAACGTCCCTGCGAGACACTTGTCGCGTGGGCGCGAACGCGGTGCGACTGACCGCGAGCCACGGTCGCCACACTTGCGAGGCAGTCGGATCCGCGCGTCGCCCCGTACGTAAGTTGTCACCGCTGTGTCCTCGACAGCGCGTTCTCAAATCGTCACAATCGGCCGCACTGACTCAAGTCAGGGGGCGAGAGTTTGGGCGATTGCGGCGAAAGGTGGCCGATCCGCGAGCGCCTAAGCAGGGCCTTGATTCCCTGGGGAGGCGTCCTATCCGGATGGTCGCGTGGACTTCGGCGCCCGGGGGCGACGGCGACAGCGCTACTCGTTGCCGCTTATGGCCTCGCGCAAGTCGGAAAATCGAACGACTTCCCCCGTCAGTCGCTATGGCAGGCCCAACACGCCGGCTGGTGGGCTTTCAGCGTCCTTGCCGTCCTGGCGACAATCGCCTCCCTGCTCGTTGTCCTTGGCTACCGTGCGCTCCTCGGCGATCGGCGCGCCAGCGAGCGACTCGGCAAGGTCGCCCGGGGCACCGTCCGGATGATCGAGAAGAACACAAATCTCAATCACGACGAGATTGGCGTCAACATCTGGAAGGTCCAGGGCCCATGGGGTTTCCGTCGGCTCGAGCGAGTAGCCCAGGCGCTTGCCGAGGACAGACCGACCACGCCTATCCTATGGACTAAGGGTAAGGGTGTAATCGGGACGTCTTGGATGCAGAACGGTTCCCTCTTCGTCGACATGCATCAGCTTCATCTCGACTTCACAGAGAAGGAAGACTTTTGCGGTCTGCCACGTACCGAGCGCTTCTATTTCAGTTGGCAGGAGTTTCGCGAGACTGAGCGCTATAAGGCGGTGCTGGCCGTTCCGCTGCGAGCAGGTAGCCACGGTCGATATCCCGTCCGAGGAGTGCTCGCGATCGACGTCATGGCAGACGACAAGCGACCGGAACTAAAGGGCATCGAGAGCAATAGAGAGTTCGGCGCCATCATCCGCACATGCGAAGCTGTCCTTTCGGGTGTTGACGAGTGACGCTCAGGGAAGGTCCATGAGCGTAGAGTGGTAATCGCCAGCTCGGAGGTACACGTATGGGTTTTCTGGACAAGCTCTTCTCGGACGACAAGGGCGACCAAACGGCGCGGAGCAAGCGCCCTGTCGAGGACCCGATCTTTGAGGCGCGACTGCGCAAGGCGCACCAAGCAATCCGCGGAGTGGAAGAGCCTGCCCACGGTCCGCTTACCCGTGACGACGTCGAAGCCCTCCGTCGCGACCCCGAGCTTGCCGAAGTCGCTGAGGTCGCCGAGGAAGTCGTCCGCGACTAGAGCGGCATTGAACGTCTGCGCCGCTGTGACGCGTTAGCTGCCTCTTTCGGACATGCTCAAAGCGCGCCGAGGCTCGGGCAAGGCGATCCTGGCGGCGCTCCTCATTGCACCCCCGCCCGACGATATGCCGTCGTCGGCGTCCCGGAATCCCGTCACGGTCTAGCCGAGCCAATGTCCGCAGGACCTCTGCTCAAAAGATGCGGCCCCTGAAGAACACCAAGCTATTTCGCACGCTGTCCTGAGCGGGGTGCGGGCCCCTTGACGGTCAAGGCCGATCGGCGTAGCGTCGGTGGGCGTATTAGGCAACGACGTCGGGTGGCCCGTGAGGGGCAAGGAACCATCGTTGCTGCGGCTGAAGGTCCTTAGGAGGCGGGTTTGTGACGGGCACGACCACGCCGCCCGCAAGAGCCACGCCTTGCATGCGGCCCTCGCGCATGCGACAAGCATGGATAGCTTTGCAAGCGTACTCGCGGCCGCGCCTCCGGGATGCGCTTGACACCGAGGGAGGGAGAAGATGCCAGTAACTGAGGATTCCACCGTTGCGAACTGAGATCGGGCAGTTCGGGGGCGCTGACAGTCGGGTCCTCTCGGATCAAGGCGATGCCGCGACCGTACCGCATCGTGGGAAGGAGGACGGATGGCATCCCAGCGCAGTCCGCTAACTACCTCGCTCAGCACCGAGCCGACGTACGACCTCGGCGAACCGGTGCTCGTGACGTTCGAGATCGAGAACGCGGGTACAGACACGTACCAGCTACTCACCTGGGGGACGCCGTTCGAAGGTGAGCTCACCGTCGACTGCATCTCGCTGGAGAAGAAGCTGGGGATGTTTGTCGCACCTCTCGTGGTCGCGATCGCGGCCGGCGTACTGGTGCCTCTGCTGTCTGGCGCATTCCGCGGCGACAACGAGCGACCGACAGGCGCACTGAGGTCCGAAGGGCTCGAAGTCATTGATCTCACCGTCGGTGCGGGAAAGCCCCCTGAGCTACTCGCAGACCCAAGAGCGCCGCAGCTCCTGGACATAACCGTCCGGAACACCGGCCAGGTCGTCTCGGTTATCACGCGCGCCACGTTTCGGATCCGTAACTTCGGGTTGCTCCGAATCTGCCAGGCGGGCGGGGGGCTCGAGCCGACTGAGAACTACGACGTCACTCTTCCCCCGAGCCCGCGTCCGGGCGAGCTCGTCGAGGCGAAGGTCAGCCAACAGATTCGACCAAACCAGGCCGATCGCTTTACTTTTCGGCTCAATGTCCCTTTGATCCCCATGCAGGACGGGATGCGTCTGTATCAACTCGACGTTGCCCTCCTGCATGATCGGGACACGCGCCCGCTCACGGCAGGAACCGCCGTCGTTTCCGTCCCGTTCATTCCGACTGATGACTACTTCCTCTCTCCGGGTACGGACACCAGCCTGTACTCGCCTGAGGTCCTCGGATGCTACGAGGAGAACGAGAAGATCTTGCGGCGCTTTCTCAACCTCGAGGGAGAACGATCACCAATGCTCACCAAACAGCTTTTGCCGACAGACTGATCAGGCGTGGCGCCTGCGCTGTCGCCTTCTCAACAGAGAGCGACGTTCCCCGCCGCGGCCATCGGCGTTGGTGAGGAGATGACGAGCCAGGGCGAGGCCCGCTCGGTTACCGTGGTAGAGGTGGAGCGGCTCTTCACGGTCGAGTTCGGCCCGTCGCGCTCGAAGCGCTTCGGGAAGGCGCTCGCCGAGGCACGAGGGGGCGCGCGCGAATGCAGCGAGATCGAGCCGGGCAGGTACCGGGCGACGTTCATCCTCGGCGAGGAGACCGCGGCCTACGCAGCCCTTGCCGCCTTGCTCGGGCGCGTGCGCCACTGGCGGGCGAGCGAGGTGTACGAGGGTGAGGAGCCGGTCTCCGCCTACCACGCCAAGGAGATGGGCTGGTGTGCCTCTTCCCAGCTGAAGGCGTTCGGGGACTGCCGCTTCCGCTTTTCCTACGGCGTCTTCCCCCGCTGCTCCCTCTGTCCTCTCTTCGACGCCGAGCGCGCCATCCGCGACGTGCTGGGCGAAAACGACCCGCAGCCGGCCACGGTGCTGGAGATTACCCTCGGCCCCAGGCTTCGGGCCCTCCTTAGGGGCGAACTCGCGAATCTCGCCGAAGATCCCGGGCTGGACTCGGAGGTGCCCGACTTCCCACCCGAGGGGTGGGGAGAGCTCCCACGTGAAGAGCCGCCGGGCTGAAGATCGAGGCCAGGTGGGGCGAAGGCGGATGCGAGTCGGGCGGCCAGGGCGATGACAGTGCTCGGCGCCCACCTGCCGTCGTGGTCCGGGCACTCGGCGAGGCGCTACCCGCTCCAGGCGATCTCGACACGCTCGCCGATCGGCTGCCACCTGCGCCGCTTCGGGTCGGCCTTGGCCACCGTGACGCGGGCGATGTAGGCGCGGACGACGGCGCGGCGCTCGCCCATCGTCATCGCCGGCCAGGCCGCAAGGTCTCCTGTGGCGTGCGCACGCTCGCGCCCGCCGTACCGATGGCGAGGTTGGCGTGCAGCGCTTCGGCCCAGGCGGCTTCCGCCTGGCGAATCGCCTCCTGGCGCTTCTCGACCTCGGCTCTGGTTGCGGAGGCTACGGCGTGATCATCAGACCGGCGGCACTGGCTTATCTTCAGCACGGCCGGACGCCCATCGGCCATCCTGCACCGGATGACAACGGACATGCTCCCGCGGGGAATGAGCGAGTCGAACTCCATCTGCCAACGCTCCGCAAGAGCGCTCAGAACGGCCGGCAGCTTGTGCAACCATGCGCCGACTCCGGGTCCGAACCGCGCGGTGAGACGCCGACGGGCTCCATCGTCGATCCTTGGCGGCGAGCGCATGGCCGACCGTAGCGTAGCCGCGATCGCCGACCCTCACGGCAGACGTAGGAGCCCCCAGAGGGCCTGATGAGGGTCACTCGCGAATCGACACCGCGCAGCTCTACACGGACGAGATCGAGCTCGACGAGCTTGCGGCTTCACTCGAATAAGCGGCGGCAGATCGAAACGCACAAGCATCGCCAGATCTGACGACGCTCGAGACAGAGTTCACCGATGAACTCGAAATACGGAGATGGAGGCGGCGGGAGTCGAACCCGCGTAACGTTCCCCCCGCCTCCCGCGGGGCCCAGCTAATTAGGCGGATCGGGGCTCCGGTGGGACGTACACGACCTCGGTGGGTTCCTCAGGCAAGATGTCCTTCCCGATCAGAGGTTGAACGATCTGCTGGGTACGAGCCCGTCGGGGGGACATCATCGCGACGTGATCGCTATACCCGGGAAGGACGCGTGGCGAAAGTGGCTTGAGGTAGCCCGTCCCGATCGGCGGGGGCACGCCGGGCAAGTGGAACCATTGCGGGGACGCCTCCGCGACGGTGAAAGCATTCAAGGACGCGGCTTGGTCCTTATGCGCGACCGCACGCGTATCCGGACCATCCGCCCACGTCATGAGGATCGCCTCCGTCGCAGAGATCGGGACGCGGTATTCGAGAGCCTCGAAAAGGCCTACGCCGTGGGGCGTCGCTTGCGGTGCCCTAGCTCCAACACCGATGGGCCAGAGAACGACCGGGTGATCCGAGGTCGCAAGCCAGGGCCTCCTGAACTGCAACAGCGTCCACTTCAGAGACGCCATCAGTGGCGTCACCTTCTTCGCGAGGTCAAGCATCTTCGCGAAGATCTCGGTTCTCGACAGAAGCGCCTCTTCGAGCGTCTCCAACTCCTCCCGGTCTTCGCCGAGGTCAAGCTGCTCGACAACGTAGTCCTGGGTGAATTCCTCATGCCACTTCATCCAGCGGGGCCCTCGAAGTATCTGTAGGGCGAACAGAGTCGCCAGCGCGCCTTTGTCATCGACGCTGAGCGGCCAGAGCTCTGTGGCTTTTCGGAGAAGTGGTCCTGCTCGGTCTTCGACCTGGCTAAGCGACCATTCGATGTCATGGATCTCGGTTCCGTCCGGCCGCTCACGCGCGTAGAACTTTGATCGTGTCCCGGCCTTGTCGACGTTGGTGAGGTGGGCGCGGCCCCGGACACAGACGACGATCCGGCCCCGCTCATCTGCAAACCGCAGCAGGTACGTCCGAGGAACGACGTGGGAGTTCTTGACAATCGGGTACTTCTCGGGCTCCAAAGGGAGTCTCCCTTGCGGGCTTGGCGCCGCCACCCCGTCGGCGCGCGGCCCTCTCAGTTATTTCTTCTTCCTGCCCTTCGCCTTGTGCGTCTGCGAGAGGGCAGAGGCTGCAGCCGTCTTCGACGTCTTCGAGGTCCGCCTGTCGCGGAGCGTCTTCGACGCCGCCGTTGCCGCCTTCTTTCCGGTCGTCTTCTTGTGGGCCACGCTCATCACCTGCCTTTCCGGCCCTGTTCTTCGAAGGATGGCCAGGCCTGTCGTACCGGGCGAAGCGCGCGAACGTCCCCGCGGGGTGCTGGTCTTGACCGGCTCAAGGGACCCCAAAGCTGCGGGCCCCCGCCTTCTTCCGTAGGGTCGCACACGCGCCGGACGGCAGCACGGCACGCGCCGACCCGGCGGGGGAGCCCGTCCTAAAACGGCGGAGGCTCGATCGCCTCGGTGTGACCCGGCGACGCTCCAAACAACGTGGCGTCCTCCCGCGAAAGGCCCGCCAGGTGAGCGATGACCTGCTCAAGGCCCCAGCGCGGGTCTATGAATGCCGAACTCGCCGGCTCCCCACCCGGGGTTGCCGCAAGAACGCGCTCGCGGAAGGCGTCGTGCTCGTCCGCTGGACAGAGCCAGATGACCTTGTCCCAAATAGGACCGAGTTGGAGGGTTCCAGCGTGCCGCCACTCCCGCTCCCACCAAAACTCCTTCTTGGTCGGATTCCTCGGGAACGGGCCGCCCATCCAGTCGAAGAACGGGAGGAGTCGCGCGATCGGCTGCGTGTGAAAGCTCCCGGTCGCGACCGCAGCGTCCTTGAGCTCTCGGATTGGCGTGATGAGCCAGTCGTGGCCGGACGGGGTCATATCGACGTACCACACCGGGTTGACACCCTCGCGCCGCGCGACGACCTTAGTAAGTGCCAGGCCGTACGGCTCGAGCTTGAGCGGTTTTCAAGACTCTCGAGAAGGGTCACATTTGCAGGAGCTTCACTGGCCGTTCGCCAGAGCGTTCGCCAGCCGAGACAGCGCTTGGAGGGGGCCTCGGTCATCGGCTCGCCGGATGCTCATCCCGAGCCGCGCGCCAGGAGCAGGTGCGAGCAATCGGAGCGTCGTGCCTGCCGCTCACCAGCCTGCGGGATGCAGCTGCAGGGCGCGCCAGGCCCGACTTGACAGCCTTGGAGCAATGTGGAATGGTCGGCCCACTCGAGGGGGGAGTCGCGTGCCTGCATGGCCGTCCCATCGCGACAGCGGTGTCTCAAGTCCGGGGTCCTCAGCGATGGCGGATGCCTTCGGAGCCACCGTCTCGGTGCCTGTGAGCGGTCGCTCGCTCTTCTTCGTCATCGGCCGCGCAGTCGCCCCCGACGCAATCGTCGCCTCGGTCGGCGGCTCGGTTGTGACACATCTGCCCGACCCGCGCCGCGTGCTCGCGATCGCCCCGCTCGAGGCGCTCGGAAGTCTCCGCTCTCACCCCGAGCTCGCACTCGCGGGGCCGGTCGCCATCGACCCCGCTCGTTTCGGCGCGTTCGAGCGGCTCATCGGCCTGGACGAGCAGCAGGTCCCCGCCGCTCGTCCTCCGTAGCCGCCTCCGCGGATAATGGATCCCGAACCTCGATGCTGCGGCGTAGGAGGATCAGATGGCAAGCGTAGGGCAAGAACTCCTCGATGTCCCGCTCCCCGACATGGTCACGAAGCTCGCGCTCGGAATCGCCGAGGCCCAACAGGCGCTCGACGAGAACTCGATCGAGACGGCCCAGACTCTCGCGGAGACGACCATCGAGGTCGTGCCGGCGCTGACGCACACGATCTCGGCCGCCGGTGAGCACAGCTTCGAGGCCGCGGACCCGGTCGAGATGTCGCTGCTCCAGGTGGGTCTCAACCCGGCCTTCTATCAGTTCGCGGAAGCGTCGATCGAGGTCACGATGGACATCAAGACGACGACCTCGTCGGAGACGAACATCAAGGTCGGGTTCAAGGCGAAGGTGGGGTTCGCCTGCTGGAGCGCATCGGTCCAGGTCGACGTCTCGCACAATCGCAAGTTCCAGAAGGAGGTGCGGGGCACGAGCCGGCTGTTCGTGAAGATGGTCCCAGTGCCGCCGCCGCCACGGATCTTCCCCGAGGTCACGGTCATCGACCTCCGTCCGCCCGCTCCGCCGCCGGCGCCGCCGGGGCCGTAGAGGATCCCGGGTGGCCCTGATTCCAGGCGCAGAGCTGGTTCGCCTCCGCGCCTTCCGCGAGCCGATCGTTTCTTCGGACGTTCCCGTCACGGAGAGCCCCTCCGTCAGCTTCGCCGACCTCGTGCGCATGCTGGCGGAGGGGATCGCGGAGGCGCAGACGAGCCTCGACCGCGCCTCCGCCGAGCTCGTCCAGGAGTTGGCCGAAGCGAAGGTCGAGATCGTGCCGCGCGTGACGGAGACGATCGATGCCGACGGCAACGTCACGTTCGAGGAGGCCGATCCAGTCCAGGTCTCGCTGCTCAGCCTCGGCGTGACCCCGACCTTCTACCAGTTCTCCCAGGCGACGGTGGAGGTCGTGATGGACATCAAGGTTGTCGAGCGTGAGGAAGAAGCCGGGGAGGGCCGACGCCGCTTCGGACTCTTCGCCGGCACGGCAGCGGTCCGGGCCGAACGCAAGCTGAACCGCGACGTGACCGTGCATTCGAAGGTCACTGCCACGCTCGTGCCTGTGCCGATGCCGCTCCGGCTCGAGCCGACGCGCGTCACGACCGTTCCTCCGCCGCAGTAGCGTGACCGAGCCGGGCGCCGATCTGACCGGGTTCCTCGAGGCCGCCGGACGCTCCCTCGCCGACGCGCAGGGGGCACTCGCCGGTGAGCTCGTCGACGTCCCCACCGCGGTGGCGATCTCGGAGGCGGAACTGGAGGTGAAGGCAACGGTGGACCGTGGGCCAGCGGGTCTCGTGGTCGAGCCCGTGTCGACGGAGGCCGTACTCAAGGGCGGGATCACTCCGGGCATGCTCTCGACCCTTCGGATCCGCTACGTCGCGGTAGCCGAGGACACGCTCACGGCGCCATCACCGCGGCCGGTGAGGGCGCCCGACACCGTCATTGGCGAGATACGAAATCGCGAGGACGTCGTTGCGCTCGACAGGATCCTCGGCGGACTGAGGTACGAGGCAGTGTTCGTGCCGGTCACAAGGCGGTGGCTCGTAACCGCGCGCGACCCGGAAGATCGGCTCGTACGCGAGGTCGTGGTGCCCGATGCCTGAGATCGCCGCGCGCGATCTCCGCCGCCTGCAAGCGCTCGAGGGCCGGCTTTCTAAAGCCGAGACCGACCGCAAGGCGCTCGCCGCAGAGCGCCGCGAGCTGCGGGCGGCCGTGTCCGCGAACGCGAGGGCGGCCCGCGAGGCCACGAAGCAAACGACTGCCCTCGGCAACCAGCTCGAGGCCGTGCTGGCCGAGAACCAGAAGCTCGCCACGCGGCTCGACGAGATCGCGGCCGATCTCGAGCGGCTGCAAGCAGCCGGCGCCGAGCTCCGACAGCAGTCCGAAGCAGCGCGCGCAGAACTCGCCGGCGTTCAGGAACAGCTCGCGAAGGCGCAAGGCGACCTCGGTGCGCTGACGGCCGAGCGGGACCAGCTGGCTGAGCGAGTGAAGGTGGCCGACGACCAGCTCGCGGGCAAGGAGATCACCCCGGTCTTGCCGCCCAAGGACGTGGCCGTGCTCATGGACCGATTCGTGAACGAGGTCTCCTCCGGCCTGCCGGGAATGGTCGTGCGCGACGGCGAGCTACGGCTCCAGGTCGCCTTCGGAAAGGTCGGACGCACGACCGGTTTCGTCATCCCGAGCGCGGAGAGCCCAGAGGAGATCCTGAAGACCCTGCACGAGGTGACGATCCGTTTTGACCGCTCCGTCGAGCTCCCGCGCGCGCCGTAGGCGACGAAGGCGCGGGCGGAGCCGGACGGATCCGTCGCCGGGAAGTCTGAGAAGCCGGTTCCGTACTGGCAGGCCATCAAGAATCTCGCCGACCCTCTCTATCGGACGCGAGCCAGCCCTCCGATCGACTGTGCATTCATCGAGGTCGTGCGCTGGCACTCACCAGCCGAGATCGGTGTCAAGAACGCCGCGAAGGAGTGCGTGACGGACTACCTGCGGCGAACGCCTGGTCGTTCCCTGGACTGGCTCGCACACGCCGCGTCCCGAGCGGCGCGGGAAGGTTGAACGGCGGGGGACTGGCGGCGCTCAAGGTGGCGGACCCGGTGGGCGACACCACGCGCCCTCGTTGCTGGGTCGGCCCCGCACGCTTGAACTGCACCGCGGCCGCGCGGACGGCGAAGCCGCCGCTTGGGGGCGGCGGCTCGCGTCGAAGCGGCCGCCGTAGAGGGCGACCCGCTCGCGCATCCCGACCAGACCGTGCCTGTGGGGTACGCAAATCCAGTCCGCATTGATGAACTCGGTGAATTTGCAGGTGAAATTGAATTTACGCACCCCACAGGCGCAACTTCGTCGGTGTTCTTCTTCTCGCCCGCAAGCGGCGACGCGCGGCTCGCTTGACCACCCGCTCAGAGCCTCACTCGCGCGCTCGAGCCCCGCCGACGAGCCGCCGGCTTCGGACCGCAAGAATGGGAGAGCCGGGCGGCATCCCTCTGGGGCCTAACCCGTGCGATCGCCGCAGGTCGCCGGACCCCAGATGCAGGAGCCGCCTGGCCCCCAATACTCTTTCGTGGGAGGAAGCAGCTCGGATCACCCGAACGGGTGATTCCCCGTCGAGGCTTGCGAGGCGGCCGCCGCCTTACGCCGCTGCCCCACGCTCAAATGGCGACGGTCAGCGTTTAGCTAGGCAGCCCGCCGCATGAGCGCCCCACTCGCGCCCTCCAGCCCGCGCCGGTCGACCAGATCCGCAAGCGCCTGAACCGCCGACCTCGCCCAGCGCGCGCGGAGCGGCTCATCGGCGGCGGCGAGAGCCCCGTCGCGATCGTGCGTGTTCTGCGCGAGCGAGTCGCAGGCCACGGAATCGGCCCGTTGGTCGCACACGAGGTCGGCCACCAGGCGGCGGCGCTGCTCGGCCTCGTGCCCTCGCTTCGGCCAGCGCTGCACGAGGCCGAGTCCGCCCTCCCGGGCCAACAGCGTGCGGCGTGGCAGCTGTGGGACCGCTGGATCTCGGAAATTGTCGCCGACTTCTGGTCGATCGCGAAGCTCGTATCGGCGCGACCCTCGACCTGATCGGGGTGGTGGCTTGCCGGCGTGGTTCGTCTTCCGCCTCAACATAGACGACCCGCATCCCGTGCCGTGGATCCGCGTCAAGGTCAGCTGCGCGATCGGGAAGGATCGCTATCCACACTCGCAGTTGGACGAGCTCGCGCGCACGTGGGATTGCCTCTACCCACCGACCGGCTCGCTGACGTCTGGCCAGTGGCGGAACGCTACATGACGCCGGCTGACCACTGTAGCGGAGGAGGGTCGAACCAGGATGCGGCGGCAGCCGGTCGAGCGTGTGACGGCGTGATGTCGCTGGGTCGACTTCACCGTGCGCGCCTGTGCCTCCAGGCCTTCGCATGTGGAAGATTGCTGCCGCTAAACCAGCGAGTCGATCGCGTGCCCATCTGACGAGGGCGCCTGCGGAGAAGAACAATGGCGGCGCACACGCGAGCAACCACCAACGAAAGCCGCCGAACTCGCCTGTGCAGCCAGCGAGGGTGCGCCCCGTCTTCGGCGGCAAGGTGATCGCCCTATGAGCGCCGACGAGCTGCTCACAGAGGCCGATCTCACCGACGAGCAGCGGGAAGCCCTGGCTCGTCTCCGGGCCAAGCGCCGCGAGCGCACGGCCGAGGAGCAGGTTCGCCACCTCGTGGATCGCCCTAGCGGGCCAGTGGCCGTGGTGACGCCAGGCCAGCCCGAGCGCAGGTTCGTACCGCCCGGCGCAGACCCGGACGGGCCGGTGGAGTACGTGTTCTGCTGCCCGCTGCCAGCGCCAGCTGCGCTCGTCTAGCGCCGCTTGGCAGGTGCAAGCCGTACAGGTGCGCCGCTATCCTGCATGAACACAGGGAAAGCGCCGAAATTACGTCAGTAGGCCGCGCGTGAACAGCCCGCCAGGCACTACGCGCACCTGTGTCGCTGCCGGGAGGCCCGGACGAGGGCCGACAGCGGCCCTGGCAGCCCGATCCTAGGCGGGCGCGACCGTGGGCTGTACCACGCCATCCGTGGCCACCCAGCTGCCGTCTGTGAAGCGGGCTACGAAGCCCACCGGCTGCGGTTCGCCGGTCTGGTCGGCACGCTCCTGGGCCGCGCGCAGGGCCTGCTCGATCTCGGCCGCGTTGATCAGCATCACGCGGCCCGCCACACGATGGCGGTGCGGCCCGGCAGCTCATCCCAGCGCCCGCGCTCGGACTTCCGCACGTCCACAACCTCGATCAGGCCGCGTGCCACGGGTCGCCGGGCGTCGGTATCGGCGGTAGCCCAGGTCTCCGGCGACACGATCTCGCCCAGGCTGGCCACGGCCTGCTCTGCTTCGGCCTGGCGCGACCAGGCAGCCTCCACGCCCTCGCGGGCGGTGGTCAGCATGCTGGCGTAGGTCTCATGGCCCATGGCCGCGACCGTGGTAGGCGGGTAGGCCAGCAGGGCCTCCAGTTCGGCCTCCGCAGCTACGCGCTGGTCGGCCAGGATCTCCGCGCGGCGCAGGAGCGGCGTGTGGTCATCAGCCTGCAGGCGGCGCAGGATCTCCTCCTCGACCAGTGCGTCCAGCTTGGCCACCGTTACCGATGCGGTGGCTTCGCATTTCACACCGGCACGGTCGCCACCTCGGCAGGCGTAGGAGCAGTAGCGGCTGTCGCGCTTACCAGCGCCCACGACCGACATCCGGCCACCGCAGCCGTGGCAGCGCACCAGCCCGACCAGGAAGCCCTGCCCGGCGATGCTGCCGTTGTGTACCGGGGCCTTGCCCACGATCTGCGCCCGCTGCCAGAGGGCCTCATCGACCAGGGCTTCGTGCGGCGGCTGATCGCCGTCCCACGTGAACTCGCCCGACCGCAGCTCGCCCAGGTACGTGCGCGACCGCAGCAGGCCCGTCACCTGTCGCGGGTGTTCCGGGCAGTCACCCTCCTCCGCGCGGTACGGGCAGTGCTCCGGGCACGTGGGCCGCGTTCCGCCGTGCAGCGTTGAGCGAGAAAGTCGACGGCCGGTCATGTGCTCGATCTCGTCCTGGATCGCCTGGTAGCTAGCACCAGCGGCCCGCATCTCGAAGGCGCGGCGCACGGCCGGTGCTTCGACCGGGTGCGGCACGAATGGGCCGGTGAGCACAGGCTCGCCGTTCGGGCGCACGATGGTGTTCCCGTCATCGTCCACCTTGTGGACGCGGGTGTAGCCGAACGGGATCCGCTGCGGCGGGCGGCCATCGGCCAGCGCCCGCTGGCGGCGTCCGTTGTTGTTGGCCCGGCTGCGCAGCCACTGCTGACGCGCGAGCATCACGAACATCGTCCAGCCCATCTCACCCATGGGCGTGCTGGAGTCTGCGCCCTCATGCTCAGACAGCAGCCGTGCGCCCGTCTTCTCCAGGGCCTCCATCAGCCGCAGCGTCTCGCCCGGCCTCTCGCGTGTAAAGCGGTCGCAGTAGGCGACGATGATGCCGCCTGCCTCGCCGCGCCTGCACGCTTCGACGGCAGCGCCCAGGCCACGATCCTCGGCGGCCTTCGCGCCGGACACACCAGCGTCCACGATCAACGGCTCGATCAGCGTGAGATGCTTCTGCGTGCCCAGCGCGCGGATGCGCTGCTCCTGGTCGTCCTTCGAGCCGTAGCCCTCGTGTGCCACGCCTTCCTCGTCTACGCGGTCGCGCTCATTCGACACGCGCACGTAGCCGAAGAAGGGAAGGCCAGCCTTCTTCTGTGTCGGGGACACCGGTAACCTCCTGCTGCCGGGCGCGGCCCATTCCGCGCCCGGTAGCAGAGTACGTATACTCTCGTTTGAAGTCAACTAGTGTTCGCGAATCGCAACGAGACGAAGCACCTGCCGTACGGCGAGGGGACGCTTCGCGCGGAACCCCTGCGCGACGCGCTCGCGCGCTTCGACCGACCGGCGACGGTGATCAGCGAGTCGCCGAACGAGGAGAGCCACCAGGCAGTCAAGTCGATCCTGGTGGGGTCGGCCGTCCGCTAGGTCCCGTCGGGCCCGAGCCCTCGGGCCCGACGGTCGCGTTGGCCAGGTCGCTGGTCACGAGCAGCCTGTGGCTACGCTTCCGACGGGATGACCCGGACCCGCACGTTGGCGCTTCTCTTGCTCGCCGCGATCGGCTTCGGCGCGCTCGTGGCCGCCGTCAAAGGGCAGGACGTCGGCGTGCGCAACGCGCTCGGGAACACGAGCGCGCCTTGGATCGTCGTGCCATTCCTCGCGGGCGCCTTGCAGCCGCGCGCGTGGCAGGCGGCGGTTATCGGAGTCGCGGCGACGCTCGCCGCGTTCTTCGGCTTCTATCTCGCGGAGGCGGCCGTTCTCGATCTCGGGCCGCATCCCTGGTACGTCGACCTGAAGCTCACGCTTGGATCAGGTCACGTCTACGAGATCTGGGGAGCGCCCATCGGGCTCGTCTATGGGATGCTCGGATGGCTCTGGGCGTCGCACCGGTCCGTCGCGGCGGCGACCGCCGTTGGGCTGGCCTTTGTGACCGAGCCGCTCATCGTCTTCGGTCTGCAGCGCGGCGGGATCTGGGGCGGCGGAGGCCTGCTCGACTACCCCTGGCTGTGGGCGACGGAGATCGCTATCGGACTCGGCGGGATCGCGTGCGCGCTCGTCTGGGCTCGCGGATGGGCGACTCGGACGGGCTAGGAAACCCGCTTAGCCGACGATCCGAAACGGGTTTCCGCGCTCGCTGAGAGCAACCGTGCGCTCCGCGCCGCGGTTCCGCCATTCGCCGCCGAGCTTCTCGTCCAGCTTGGCCTCGAGCTCTCCGCTGGCCGCGAGCTCCTGAACGATGTCCGCGCCGCCGATCAGCTCACCGCCCACGAACACCTGTGGAATCGTCGGCCAGCTCGAGAGTGCCGAGAGCTCCTGGCGAATCGCCGGATCCGGGAGCACGTCCACCGCCGCGAACGACGCGCCAACCGCACGCAGCGCCTGCATCGCCCGCTCCGAGTTGCCGCAGTAGGCCTGCTCGTGCGTGCCCTTGACGAACGCGACGACCGGCTCGCGCTCGATCGTCTCCCTGATCTGCTCTCTCAGCTCGCTCATGTCTCTCCTCGGGTTGTGATTCGCAGCTCGTGGATCGTCCCGTCCGCCATTGGGCCTTCCAGAGCGGCGTAGACGAGCCGATGCTGTTCTATCAGCGACAGCCCGTTGAACCGCGGGCTCACGACGGTGACCTGGAAATGGTCTCCGCCGCCGGTACGGTCGAGCACGGCGAGCTCCCGCGCGTCGGGGAAGGCCTGCCGCAGCAAGTTCTCGATCGGGGCGGTCACCGCCTCCGACGATAGCGCCTCAGTGGATGTGCAGGTTGACGCCGAGCAGGACGAGCGGCCACAGGATCACGGCTAGGACGGCCGAGAGGACGCGCTTGGCCGTGTCGAAGTTCTTGAAGTAGTCGTGCGTCGACGCGACGATGATGCCGATGACGAGATAGACGAAGCCGAGGAGCGAATTGACACGCATCCCAGTACTTCTTCCCGAACTCTGGAAGAAAAAACCGAATGCGCGTCAGTGCTTCTTGTGCCGTTTCGCAGGCGCCTTGTGCTTCTTCTGGTGCTGCTTCGGAGTCTTCGTCGTCTCCGTGGAGAGCGAGCCGGGCGCGTGCGAGGGCACGTTGGGCGGTTCCCAGGATCCCATCGCGTTCCCGGCCCACAACACGGCCGCGCCGAAAAGGGTGGCGAGAAGGCTGACGTAGACGAGCACGCGCAGCATCTCTTCTTCGGTCGGCACCAAAAGGGCCTCACGAGTCCCTCGGAAGAGGGAGCTAGCCCAAGTCTGCGTACGGTAGCTTTGGTCAATGGCGCAGACACTCTTCGACCGCATCTGGGAGAGCCACGTCGTCGCGGAGCCGCCCGGAGAGCCGGCCCTGCTCTACGTCGATCTCCACCTCATCCACGAGGTGACCTCGCCGCAGGCGTTCGACGGCCTGCGTCTCGCCGGTCGGACCGTGCGCCGCCCGGATCTCTCCCTCGCCACGATGGACCACAACGTGCCGACCGAGGGCGGGCCGGTCAGCGATCCGCTTGCGCGCGCCCAGCTCGAGGCCCTGACGGCGAACTGCGCGGAATTCGGAGTTCCTCTCTACGCAACCGGCAGCGGACGCGAGGGCATCGTGCACGTGATCGGCCCGGAGCTCGGCCTGACGCAGCCCGGCATGACAGTCGTCTGCGGGGACAGCCACACGTCCACGCACGGGGCGTTCGGCACGCTGGCCATCGGGATCGGCACGTCGGAGGTCGAGCACGTGCTGGCGACCCAGACCCTCCCCCAGCGCAAGCCGAATTCGATGCGCCTCAGCTTCGAGGGCGAGCTCCCTTTCGGCGTGACGGCGAAGGACGTCATCCTCGGAGCAATCGGCAGGATCGGCGTCTCGGGCGGCGTCGGCCACGTGGTCGAATACGCCGGGGAGGTGATTCGCGGCCTCTCGATGGAGAGCCGGATGACGGTCTGCAACATGTCCATCGAGGCCGGCGCGCGCGCCGGGATGATCGCTCCGGACGACACCACGTTCGCCTACCTCGAAGGGCGGCCGGCGGCTCCGACAGGCGCGGATTGGGAGCGCGCTCTCGATCGCTGGCGCGGCCTCGTCTCCGACGAGGACGCCACCTACGACCGCGACGTCGAGATCGACGTCCGCGAGCTTGCTCCCCAGGTCACCTGGGGAACGAATCCCGGCATGGTCACGTCGATCGAGGGGGCCGTCCCGGATCCCGCCGATTACGCCGACCAGGACGAGCGTGAGTCGGTGGAGCGTGCGCTCGCGTACATGGCCCTCGAGCCGGGTACGGCGATCAAGGACATTCGTCTCAACCGCATCTTCATCGGCTCCTGCACCAACGCGCGCATCGAGGATCTGAGGACGGCTGCTGCGGTAGTCGCCGGGAAGCGTGTCCACCCGGACGTCCGCGCGATGGTGGTGCCGGGGTCGGCGACCGTGAAGGCCCAGGCCGAAGCCGAAGGGCTCGACCGCACGTTCGAAGCGGCGGGCTTCGAGTGGCGCCGCGCCGGTTGCTCGATGTGCCTCGGCATGAACCCGGACATTCTCGCGCCGGGCGAGCGCTGCGCCTCGACGTCGAACCGCAACTTCGAGGGCCGACAGGGCCGGGGCGGGCGCACGCACCTCGTCAGCCCGGCGATGGCCGCCGCCGCTGCGCTCGAGGGCCATTTCGTCGACATCCGCGAATACGCTCTGGAGCCCGTCGCGTGAGGCCGTTCCGCAGCGTGACGGGGCGCGCAGCCGTGCTCGACCGGGCGGACGTGGACACCGATCAGATCGTCCCGAAGCAGTTCCTGAAGCGGATCGAGCGCACCGGGTTCGGCGAGTTCCTCTTCTACGACTGGGCGAAGGAGCCCGATTTCGAGCTCAATCACCCGGAGGCCGAGGGGGCCAAGATCCTCCTCACGGGCCGCAACTTCGGTTGCGGCTCCTCCCGCGAGCATGCGCCCTGGGCGCTCCAGGACTGGGGCTTCGAGGCGATCGTCGCGCCGTCCTTCGGCGACATCTTCCGGACGAACTGCGTGAAGATCGGGCTCGTCCCGATCGTGTTGTCGCAGGAGCAGGTGAAGGAGCTCATGCGGGATCCCGGCGAGCTCACCGTCGACCTCGAGGCGCAGACGGTCGGGCCTTACTCCTTCGAGTTCGACCCGTTCGAGCGCCGTTGCCTCCTCGAAGGTCTCGACGACGTCGCGCGGGCGCTCCAGCACGAAGACGAGATTGCGGCTTTCGAAGCGGCGCACCCGCCGCGCTTCGCTACGACAACGCTCTGAGCACGGCGTCGCCGAACTCCGCGGTCGTCGCGGTGCCGCCCAGGTCGGGCGTGGGAGCCTGCGCAAGCGCGACTTCGACGGCCGCCGCCAGAGCCCGCGCTTCCTCGGGACGGCCGAGACCGTGCTCCAGCATCAGGGCGGTGGAGCGCAGCATGGCGGCCGGGTTCGCAATCCCGAGGCCCGCGATGTCCGGCGCCGAGCCGTGCACGGGCTCGAAGATCCCCGGTCCACCGTCCGAGAGGGACGCGGAGGGCGCGAGCCCGAGGCCACCGGTCACGGCAGCGGCGAGATCGCTAAGGATGTCCCCGAACATGTTCTCCGTGACCAGCACGTCGAACCGGTCAGGCGCTGAAGCGAGCTGCATCGCGGCGTTGTCGACCAGCATGTGCTCGACCTCGACGTCGTCGTAGCCCGCAGCGACCTCGTTCACTACCCGGCGCCAGAGGCGCGACGTCTCGAGGACGTTCGCCTTGTCGACCGAGGTGAGCTTCCCGTTCCGGGTGCGCGCCAGCTCGAACGCGCGGCGGGCGATCCGCTCGACCTGGCTGGGGTGGTACTCGCAGGTGTCGAAGGCGGTCCCGTCTTCCCGAACGCCGCTCGCCCCGAAGTAGAGGCCGCCGACGAGCTCCCGCACGATGAGGACGTCGACCGAGTCGCTACTCGCCGGCCGCAGGTTGGCGTAGACGTCGAGCTCCGCGCGCAGGCGGAGCATTCCCTGCTCCGGCCGCACGTCAGCCGCGTCGAACTCCGGATCTCCGATCGGCGCCTTGAGGACAGCCTCCGCCGTGCGGCAGGCTGCGAGCGTCTCCTTTGGCAGCGGATCGCCCGTATCGCGGATCGCCTTCGCGCCGAAGGGACGCTCCTCCAGCTCCAGCTCGGGGGCCAGCACCGCAAGTGCCCGCCGCGCCTCGTGCATCACCTCCGGGCCGATGCCGTCTCCCGGGAGGCAAACGACGGTCACGTGAGCACGCCGAGCCGCTCCAGGAGAACGTCTGCGTCGGCTTCGACATCCACGGGGTCGAACAAGCCGCCGACGGGGCCGGGTGTCTTCAATCCGTCCCCGGTGACGACCAGGACGACTCGGTCTTCGGGGCCGAGCTCACCCCGCTCGACGGCCTCTCGAAGCGCTCCGAGCGTCACTCCGGCTGCTGTCTCGCCGAAGACGCCGGAATGATCGGCGAGGAGGGCCATGTTCGACCCGACGTCGTCCTCCGCCACCGCGTAGATCGCGCCTTCGGTGTTGCGTGCCGTGGCGACGGCCTTGTCCCCGTCGGCCGGGTTCCCGATGGCCAGCGAGCGGGCGACCGTATGCGGGCGTATCGGTGTGACGCGGGCGTCTGCGGCGAACGCGGCGGCGACAGGCGAACAGCCCTCCGCCTGGCCCCCGAAGAGGCGTGGGGTCGCGGCGTCGATCAGCCCGACCTGGCGGAGTTGCTCGAATCCGTCGGCGATCTTCGAGTAGAGAGAGCCCGAGGCGATCGGGGCCACGACGGCGTCAGGTGCGTCCCAGCCGAGCTGCTCGGCGATCTCGAACGCGACGGTCTTCGAGCCCTCCGCGTAATACGAGCGCAGGCCCACGTTGACGAACGCCCAGGGGAGCTCGAAGGACAGCTCGACCGTCAGCCGGCTGCAATCGTCGTAGGTCCCGCGAACGGCGTAGATGGTGGCGCCGAAGACCGCGGTGGCGACGAGCTTCTCCGGCTCGAGGTCGGCCGGGCAGAAGACCGCTGCCTCCATCCCCTCGGCCGCCGCGCGCGCGGCGACGGCGTTGGCCAGGTTCCCGGTAGAGGAGCACGCCAGCGTCTCGAGGCCGAGCGCGCGAGCCTTCTGTGCGGCCACGGCGACGACGCGGTCCTTGAAGGAATGAGTCGGATTGGCGGTGTCCAGCTTGAGCCAGAGCTCTCGGACGCCGACCTCCTCCGCCAGGCGTCGGGCAGGGAAGAGCGGTGTCAGGCCGGGCGCCAGGCGCGCCTCGTCCGGCGCCTCGACCGGAAGGAGCGGCGCGTACCGCCAGATCGAAGCAGGGCCGGCTGCAATAGTCTCGCGACTGACGCTACGGGCGAGAGCCTCCCAGTCGTAGACGGGGTCGAGGGGGCCGAAGCAGGTGGTGCACGTGCCGATGTCTTCGAGCGCGTACTCGGTCGCGCAGCTACGGCAACGGAGGGATTCGGCGGGCACTGTGGTCTCCTTTCTCGCTGACATCCTCCCGAGCCCGGAGACTCGGACGGGTTTGGCACCTTGCTCCGTCGGAGTAGGTTGCCGAGGCTTCACAGGGCCGTTCCCTCAGCCTCTCTTGATGCGAGCGGGGCCGCTGCCCGTCGCTCATTTCTCAGTATATGAGTCGGGTGCGGGCCCGGTCACTGCGCCCTCCGAGGCAGACGAGACCAGCGCCGCATACTTGGCGAAGACACCCGTGGCGTAGCGAGGCGGAGGCGGACTCCAGCGCTCGAGCCGAGCCGCGAGCTCGTCGTCGGAAAGCTCGACGGACAACGTCCTGGCCTCCACATCGATGACGACGATGTCGCCGTCCTGGAGAGCGGCGAGCGGGCCGCCCCGCGCCGCCTCAGGCGAAACATGGCCGGCCATGAGCCCGTGGGTCGCCCCCGAGAAGCGCCCGTCTGTGACGAGGGCGATCTCCTCGCCGAGCCCTTCCCCGACGATCGCGCCCGTCACGTGGAGCATCTCGCGCATCCCGGGGCCCCCCGCCGGGCCTTCGTAGCGAATGACCACGACGTCTCCCGGGACGATTCGCCTCTCGTTGACCGCGGCGAAGCAGGCCTCTTCAGAGTCGAACACACGCGCCGGCCCTCGGTGGTGGAGACGCTCGTGGCCGGCGAGCTTGACGACGCACCCTGCGGGCGCCAGGTTCCCCCGCAGGACGGCGAGCCCGCCGATGGGCTTAATCGGAGTCTCGATCGGAACGACGACCTCCTGCCCAGGCCGCTCTGCGACCGCGGCCGCGATCTCACCCAGCGAGCGGCCGTCCACGTTCGGCGACCCCGCGTGGACGAGCTCCCGCTTGAGGAGCTCGCGCGCCACGAGGGCGACGCCGCCGGCCTCGTACATGTCGGTGGCGACGAAGCGCCCGCCCGGCTTCAGGCTCGCGACGATCGGCGTTCGCGCCGCGATGTCGTCGAGGTCGTCCAGTTCGAGCGGGACGCCGAGCTCGCGCGCGATGGCGAGAAGATGGAGTACGCCGTTCGTGGAGCCGCCCGTGGCGACGATCGCCGCCGCGGCGTTCTCGAGCGCGTCCCGCGTGATGATCTGGGAGGGACGAACGTCCCGGCGGATGAGATCCATGGCGAGCCTCCCGGCCTCTTCTGCAGCCTCGTTTTTCGTCGGATGAAGCGCGGGGATTCCGTTCAGGCCTGCGGGGCTGATCCCGAGGAAGTCGAGCGCGGTCGACATCGTGTTGGCGGTGAACTGCCCGCCGCACGCTCCCGCGCCCGGACAGGCAACGCCTTCGAGCTCGAGCAGGTCTGCATCGCTCATCCTCCCGACCGCGTGTGCGCCCACCGCCTCGAAGACGTCCTGGATGGTGACGTCGCGCCCGCGGAAGCGGCCGGGCGCGATCGAGCCGTTGTAGAGCACGAGCCCGGGCACGTCGAGGCGCGCAAGCGCCATCACGGCCGCGGGAATCGTCTTGTCGCAGCCGACGAGGCAGACGAGGCCGTCGAACAGGTGCCCGCGAGCGACGAGCTCGATCGAGTCGGCGATCACCTCGCGCGAGACGAGCGAGGCGCGCATTCCCTCCGTACCCATGGAAACGCCGTCGGAGACGGAGATCGTGTTGAACTCGATCGGCGTCCCGCGGGCCGCCCTAACGCCGCGCTTGACGTGCTGGGCCAGCTCGCGCTGGTTCAGGTTGCACGGCATCGTCTCGATCCACGTCGTGGCGACGCCGATCAGCGGGCGCGCAAGATCCTCGTCGCTGAAGCCGACTCCCTTCAACATCGCGCGCGCGGGCGCGCGCTCGGGGCCGTCGGTGAGGGCGGCGCTTCGGCGCTTGTCGGGATCGCTCATATCGCGCTTGCTCCTTCCGCGGACACGGCGAAGCGAAGGACGCTCGCCTCGGTGAACTTACTCGCCAGCTCCGCCTCGGAGGCCGCGGCGGACTCCTCTCGCACCCATACGATCACGGTCGGCCCGGATCCTGACAGGGTGGCGCCGAGGGCACCCTCGGGAAGCTCCGCGCGGACGGCTTCGAGGAGCGGCGCCTTGGCGGAGCGATAGGGCTCGTGCAGACGGTCGTGGATGGCCGCGGCGAAGAGCTGGGAAGACCCTTGCGCCAGCGCGGCGCCGAGGAGCGCGGCGCGGCCGGCCGTGAAGGCTGCGTCGGCGTGCGGGACCGAGTTGGGAAGCGAGTTGCGGGCAGCCGCGGTCGAGACGGTCGTCTCCGGGACGATTGCAATCGGCACCGCTGGAAGCCGGTCGGCGACGCGCACGATCCGGTTCTCCCAGGTCAGGCAGACACCGCCCGCGAGCGCCGCCGCGAGATTGTCCGCGTGTCCTTCGAGCTCGACTCCCTCCGCAAGAAGCTCCTCCGGATCCGGGTGCTTGCCGGCCGCCAGCGCTCCGGCCACCAGGCCGAGTGCGATCACCGCGGCGCTCGAGCCCAGTCCGCGCTCGCGCGGAATGCGGTCCGTAAAGCGAAAGCGCTTGCCCGCGGTCGGAGCGAGCCGCGCGAAAGCCTGCACGCCGAGGTGCGACTCGTCCGCCTCGCCGTTCCCGTCCTCGACTTCGAGCTCGTTCCAAAGGTCGAGCGCCGCGGCCGCGCAGTCGAAGCCCGGCCCGATGTTGGCGGTCGTCGCCGGAGCCCGAGCGTGGATCGTCATGCGACGGCGTCCGGATCCTTGAGGCCGTGGCCCGTGATCACGCAGACGACGCGCGCGTCGCCGGGCGGATCGGCGAGGAGCGCCGCCAATCCCGCGGCCGACGAGGGCTCGCAGAAGAGCCCCTCCTCCCGCGCGAGCAGCTCCCAGGCTTCGAGGATCGCGGCGTCGTCCACGGGCACGACCGAGCCTCCCGACTCCTCCACGGCCCGCTGCGCCGCCTCCGCGTGGGCAGGCTCAGAGATCCGGATGGCGGACGCAACCGTGCCAGGACGGTTGGCCGCCTCGCCGGCGACCAGGCGCGGCATTCCCGCTCCCTCTTCGCCGAAGCCGAGCGCGTAGGCGCAGAGGTTCCCGCCGCCCCCGTACGGGAGCGCGAGCACTTCGGGCGGCGCTCCCAGCTCCTCGACGATCTCGAAGGCAGCGGTCTTCTGTCCCTGGAGCCGCAACGGGTTCAGCGAGTTCACGAGCACATGCGTCCCCCGCGCCTCGAGCTCCTGAGCCTCGGCGAGCGCCTCCTCGAAGCTGGAGCGCGTTTCCACCTTCGCCCCCACGGCGCGTGCCTGTGCGAGCTTTCCGCGAGCGACGGCGCCTTCCGGCTGCAGGATCACCGCATCCAGTCCGGCCCGCGCCGCGTAGGCGGCGGCCGAGGCGGCCGTGTTCCCCGTCGAGGCGCAGACGACGGCGCGCGCACCGTCCGCGAGCGCCTGCGTGACCGCCACGGTCATCCCGCGGTCCTTGAAGCTGCCCGTGGGGTTGGCGCCCTCCCACTTGAGGAAGAGCTCCGTGCCGAGCCGGGCGCCGATCCTGGGCGCTGATAGAAGCGGCGTCGAGCCTTCGCCGAGCGAGACGATGGCCGCACCCCTGGAGAGCGGAAGCCGGTCGGCGTAGCGTTCGGCGAGCGGCCTCAAGCCCATCCGAGGCCGGGGACTCCGCGATCGGAGATGACGGGAAGAGCCGTGGGCGCGGAGCGCGACTCCTCGAGCCCGCCGATCTCCTCCAGCGCTGCATCGACATCGCCCGCAGGCGCCTCGTGAGTGACGATGTGGAGCGTGGCCGAGCCGTTGTCCTGGTGCTGGACGAGCCGGCCGATCGACACCCCGTGCGTCGCGAGCCGCAGCGCGACGTGCGCTAGGACGCCCGCGCGATCCTCGACGTCGACCCGGACGTAGAACGGGGAGCGCAGCCGGCCCGGCTCGAGCCGGTCGAGCTCGCGCCAGCAAGCGTCGTTCTGGAGGAAGCCCGTGCCCGTCGTGCCGATGACGCTGACCATATCTGCGACGACAGCCGAGGCCGTCTCGATGCCGCCGGCGCCAGGCCCCTCGAGGGTGATCTCGCGGATCGCGTCCCCCTGGAGCATGACCGCGTTGAAGGCGCCTTCGACCGCCGCGAGAGGATGACGGCGGTCGACGAGAGCCGGATGGACGCGGACGTCGAGCTTCCCGCCGACCAGGCTGGCCGCCCCCACGAGCCGGACGGCCATGCCCATCTCGCGCGCAGCGGCGACGTGCAACGGGGTGATCGACTCGATGCCCTCGTACTCGACGTCGTCGAGCGTGACGCGCGAGCCGAAAGCGACGGTTGCGAGAATGGCCATCTTCGCCGCGGCGTCGGCGCCAGAGACGTCCTCGGTGGGATCCGCCTCCGCGAAGCCCTGGCGCTGCGCCTCCGCCAGCGCCTCCTCGTAGCTGGAGCCCTTCTCCATCTCGGTGAGGATGAAGTTCGTCGTCCCGTTGACGATCCCGAGGATCCGGTGGACGGTCGTGACGACCAGCGCCTCACGAAGCACCTTGATCACGGGGATGGCGGCGCAGACGCTCGCCTCGAAGCGGAGCTGGACGCCTGCCGCCGAAGCGGCGCCGAACAGTTCGGCTCCTCGACGCGCGATGAGCTGCTTGTTTGCCGACACGACCGGCTTGCCGGCGCCGAGCAGGGAGAGGACGTGGTCGCCGGTCGGCTCGATTCCGCCCATGACCTCCGCCACGACCGCGATCGACGGATCGTCGCGGATGTCCGCGATGTCCGTGGTGAGAACTCCCGGATCGGCGGGAAAGGCGCGTTCCTTGTCCGGATCCCGGACGAGGGCCCGGACAACGCGGAGGCGATGACCCGTCGCGCGCTCGATGTCGTCCGCGCTCTCGACGAGGAGGCGGCTGACCGCCGAGCCGACGGTCCCGTATCCCAAAAGGGCTACCGGGACGTCAACGGACGCCATGAGCTTCCGGCGCCTCCGTCTGCATGAGGGCGCGGAGCTCGCGGCCTACCTGCTCGAGCAGCTGATCGGCGGCGCTGCGGCGAAGCTCTTCCAGCCTCCCCTCGCCCGCGTCCATCTCGGCGATCCACTCGCGGGCGAAGGTGCCGTCCTGAATCTCGCCGAGCACATGGCGCATGCGCTCGCGGACGTGCGCGTCGATCACGACTGGGCCGCGGGTGTAGTCGCCGTACTCGGCCGTGTCCGAGATCGAGAAGCGCATGTGTGAGAGGCCGCCCTCCCACATGAGGTCCACGATCAGCTTCAGCTCGTGCAGGCACTCGTAGTAGGCGATCTCAGGCTGATAGCCGGCTTCGACGAGCGTCTCGAAGCCGGAGCGAACGAGCTCTGTCACGCCTCCGCACAGAACCGTCTGCTCGCCGAAGAGGTCAGTCTCGGTCTCCTCCGCGAAGGTGGTCTCGATCATCCCTGCCCGGCCGGCTCCCAGCGCGGCCCCGTAGGCGAGCGCCAGGTCGAAGGCGCGACCGCTCGCGTCCTGGGCCACGGCGACGAGCGCGGGCGTTCCAAGCCCCTGCTCGTAGAGCCGGCGGACGACGTGCCCGGGCCCCTTCGGCGCCACCATGATCACGTCGTGGCCGGGCTCGGGAGCGATCCGTCCGTAATGGACGTTGAACCCGTGAGCGAAAAGGACCGCGGCGCCCGCCTCCAGGTTCGGCGCGATCTCGTTGTCGAACACGCGTGGCTGCACCTGGTCCGGCAGCAGCATCGCGACGACCTGAGCCCCGCGCACGGCGGCCGGAATCGTGTTCACCGCCAGGCCCGCCTCCTCGGCGGTCCCCCAGGAGGAGCTCCCCGAGCGGAGGCCGACCTGAACCTCCACGCCGGAATCGCGCAGGTTGAGCGCGTGGGCGTGCCCCTGGCTGCCGTAGCCGACGACAGTGACTTTGCCGGAGAGAAGATCGGTCTTGCCTTCGCGGTGAACGGTGGCCATGAGGCGAAATCCTTTCGCTAGCTGAGAACGTGCTGGGTTCTGACGACGCGGCCGGCCGAGGCTCGACCGAGGCCGATACGGCCGGTGCGGGCAAGCTCCTTGACGCCGTGCGGGCGAACGAGCTCCTCGAACGAGGAGATCTCTTCCGGGTGGCCGACGACCTCGAAGACGATCGAGTCGGGGCCGAGGTCCGCCACCCTGGCGCGGAAGATCTCCCCGAGCGCCATCAGCTCGGCGCGACGGCTCGGCGGCGCATTCACCTTGACGAGGGCGAGCTCGCGCTCGACGGCCTCGCCGGCCTCGAGCGTGCTCACCCGCAAGACGTTGACGAGCTTGTGCATCTGCTTCTCCAGCTGCTCGAGGGCGTCGCGGGAGCAGTCGACCCTGAGGGTGATCCTGGAGACCTCGGGACGCTCCGTCGGACCGACCGCCAGGCTTTCGATGTTGTAGCCGCGCCGCGCGAAGAGATTCGAGACCCGGGCGAGTGCGCCGGGCCTGTTCTCGACGAGGAGCGAAACGGTGTGCATCAGGCCTCGACGGACTCTTCGAGGTCCGTGAACTCGATCACGTCTGTGGCCGCCGCGCCAGCAGGAATCATGGGGAAGCACTTCTCCTCGGGATCGCAGCGGGCATCCACGACGGCAGTTCGGCCGCAGTTCAGCGCTTCCTCGAGGACGCCCTCCAACTCGTCCTCGGTGGAGAGCGTGAAGCCTGCGCAGCCGTAGGCCTCTGCGAGCTGGGCGTAGTCGGGCACCTGGTGAGTGAGGTGAGTCTCGGCGAAGCGGCTGTCGTAGAACATCTCCTGCCACTGGCGCACCATTCCGAGCCAGCCGTTGTTGATGATGACGACGGTGATCGGCAGGCCTTCGAGCGCCGAGGTGGCGAGTTCTTGGCACGTCATCTGGAAGCAGCCGTCCCCGTCGACGCAGATGACCGTCGCGTCCGGACGAGCGGCCTTGGCTCCAATCGCGGCGGGAAGGCCGTAGCCCATCGTCCCGAGGCCGCCGGAGGTGATGAAGGTGCGCGGCTGGTCGCAGACGAGGTACTGCATCGCCCACATCTGGTGCTGGCCGACGCCGGTCGTCCAGATGACGTCGTCCCGTCCCGCCATCAGGTCGCGCAGAGTCTCGATGACGGCCTGCGGCTTGAGGACGTCGCCTTCGCGGTCGTAGCGAAGGGGATATGCCGCGCGCCACTCGTCGACCTGGCGGCGCCAGGCTACGGGTCCCATGTGCCCGGGCTCGACGAGACCCCGCAGCTCCTGGGCCAGCCGCTCGAGGGCTGGACGAAGAGGCCCGACCACCGGAATGTCTGCCCGGCGCAGCTTCCCAATCTCGGCGGGGTCGATGTCGAAGTGGATGACCTTGGCCCCGGGCGCGAAGGCGGTGAGCTTGCCGGTGACGCGATCGTCGAAGCGGCTCCCGACGGCGACGACCAGGTCGGCCTTGTTCAGGGCCCAGTTCGCCCACTTCGAGCCATGCATTCCGGGCGCGCCGAGCGCGAGCGGATGAGAGTCGGGGAAGGCCCCTTTCGCCATGAGGGTGGTCACCACTGGGATGCCGCCTGCCTCGGCGAGCTCGAGGAGCTCGGTGCAGGCGTTCGCGTTGATCGCGCCGCCGCCCACGTAGAGGATCGGCTTTTGCGCTCCCGCGATCGCCTTGGCGGCCTCCGCCACTTGAAACGGGTGCACGTTCCGAGGCGGCCGCCAGCCGGGCAGCTCGACCTCGTCCGGATAGTGGAAGTCGAACTCAGTCTCCTGAACGTCCTTGGCGATGTCGACGAGCACGGGGCCGGGACGACCGGTGCGCGCGACGTGGAACGCAGCCTTGATGACGTGGGGCAGCTCCCCGACGTTCTGTACGAGCCACGAGTGCTTGACGATCGGGAGCGTGATTCCGGTCGCATCCGTCTCCTGGAAAGCATCCGTGCCGATCAGCGTCGAGCGCACCTGGCCGGTGATGCAGACCAGTGGGGTTGAGTCCATCCACGCGTCCGCGATCGGAGTGACGAGGTTCGTCGCTCCCGGGCCTGACGTGGCGATCGCGACGCCGACCCGGCCCGAGGCGCGCGCGTAGCCCTCGGCCATGTGCCCGGCTCCCTGCTCGTGCCGGGCGAGCACGTGACGGACGGTCGATCCGCGCGCGAACGCGTCGTAGGTCGGCAGGATCGCTCCGCCGGGGATCCCGAAGGCGACTTCGACGCCCTCGGCTTCGAGAGAGCGAAGAATCGCATCGGAGCCGAGCATCCTCACGCTGCCACCCCTGCAAACTCCGTGTCGGTTCGCGCCCCGGGGAGAGCGGCCAGCAGGACGTTCATGAACTCGCGGGTCGTGGCCCCCACTCCCGCGCCCACCAGGTCCGGCGTGTGCACGTTTCCGAGCGTCTCTGCGACGGCGTTCTCGAGCGTCCGCGCGGCGCTCCGCTCGCCGAGCCCCTCGAGCATGAGGCCCGCGGCGAGGAGCATCCCGCTCGGGTTCGCAACGCCCTGGCCGGCGATTTCGAGCGCGGAGCCGTGCGTCGGCCCGAAGATCCCGGCCCCGTGAGCGGCGAGGCGCCCCGAAGCGACCATGCGCGTGCTCCCGTGCGCATAGGCGGCGGTATGCGAAAGAGCTTCCGCGAAGACCTGCTCGCTGACGATGACGTCGAAGGCGGCCGGCCTGCGGAAGAGGGTGCGAACGACCGATTCGAAGCTCACGTGCTCGACGATCACGCCCGGCGAGGCCTCGGCGGTTCGGTCGACGACGGTCCGCCAAGCCTTGCTCGCTCCGACCGAGGTGACGCGCGCCTGGCGGTTGCAGGCGAGAGCGAATGCGCGCTCGACGGCGAGCTCCTCCGAGTCGTCCGCGAGCGGGCTGACGACCGTCAGCCGGGTGCCGTTGAGGCGCACGCGCGTCATCCGCCACGTCAGGTCGAGCTCTGCCTTCACGCCCTCGAGCGCCGGCTCCGTCGTCGTGGCGACGAGGACCGCGTCCGCCCGCCGGCAGGCAGCGCGAGTCGAAGCCGGCAGCGCATGACCGAAGCGGCGAACGGCGTCCCCACCGAACGCGACGTGCTGCTCGTCGATCGCGAACCCGTGCATTCGGGACACGTCTGCCAGGGCGCGGCTCGCCTCGGCTATGACCTCGGGGCCGATTCCGTCTCCGGAGAGACAGGCGACCGTGTACCGCTTCTTCCTCATGCGAGCACCACCTCTTCGAACACATCCGAGAGCGTTACGTTCCTTCCTGAATCGGCAAGCTGCTTGAAGCGCCTGAATGCTTTTCCGAGCGCTTCGCCGTCGAGCTGGATCCCCGCCTCGGCGCAGGCGCGCGCGAACGCGTGCCGGCCAGAGTGCTTTCCGAGCGGCAGCGTCATCACGAGGCCGAGCTGAGCGGGATCCATGATCTGGTAGGTCTCGGCGTCCTTCAGCATCCCGTCCTGGTGGATCCCGGCCTCGTGGGCGAACGCGTTTGCGCCCACGATGGCCTTGTTCGGCTGCACCGCGTAGCCCGTCAGCTGCTGGACCAGGCGCGACGCCATGCCGATCTCGCGCGTGACCACGCCGGTCTTCAGCCCGAAGCTCGACTGGCGGACTTCGAGGGCCATGACGACCTCCTCCAGAGCCGCGTTTCCGGCCCGCTCCCCGATGCCGTTCACCGTGCACTCGGCTTGGGTCGCTCCCGCCTGCAAACCTGCAAGCGTGTTGGCGACGGCCAATCCGAGATCGTTGTGGCAGTGCACGGAGAGCGTCACGCTCCCGAGCTCCGGACAGAGCCGGCGTACCTCGAGGATGAACTCCGCGTACTCTGAGGGAAGGCAATAGCCGACGGTGTCGGGGAGGTTGATCGTCGTCGCGCCGGCGCGAACCGCTTCGCAGCAGACGCGGGCGACGAAGCGCGGGTCGGAGCGGGTCGCGTCCTCGCAGGAGAATTCGACCTGATCGACGTTGGCGCGGGCGTAGCCGACGGCCCAGCGGGCTTGCTCGACCACCTCCTCGGGCTCCATGCGCAGCTTCTTCTCCATGTGGACGGGGCTCGTCGCAAGGAAGATGTGGATGCGCGAGCGCCGGGCGCCGGCGAGAGCCTCCGCCGCGGCGTCGATGTCCTCTTTGCGGGTGCGGCACAGTGAAGCGACGGTCGGGCGGTCGACCGCGGCGGCTACCGCTTTCACGCCTTCGAAGTCTCCGGGCGACGAGACAGCGAAGCCCGCCTCGATCACGTCGACTCCGAGCCGCTCCAGCTGCCGCGCGATCTCGGCCTTCTCGTCAGGACGCAGGGCGATGCCTGGGGATTGCTCCCCGTCGCGCAGCGTCGTGTCGAAAATCGTGATGCGGCGTGTCACTGTCTTCCTCCTTCGCCTCCGAACGGAGGCGTACCGGTGGTGTGATCGGTCGGCGTATGCGCCTGAGCGGCGCGTGGTCGCGTCCTCCCCCTTAGCGGGGGAGAATGCCGAGGAGGATCACGATGAGGCTGCGCGAGGACACGTCGGCGGAGCCGATTGTGTGCGCGGATGTAAACGTAGGCCTCATCGAGGTTTCGCCCAGTCTGGTGAAGACGTTACCAGCTGTCAAGCCTCCATCGGGGATTTCGGGCCGTTTCTTGAGCGAAATCTCATTCGAGTGCCTCCTGGATCAGCCGAGGCGAGGAGTGGATACAGATGATGTCGAGCCGACCCGGGCCCATGTTCTTGAACTTGTGCGGCGTCTCTGGGCCTACGACCGCGATGTCGCCGGGGCCCGCCTCGATGTCTTCGCCGTCCGCAGTGATCCGCGCCCTTCCACTGCGGACGATCCAGGTCTCGGAATAGGGATGCCTGTGCAGGTCCGGCCCCTCACCGGGCTCGTTGTTGACCAGGAAGAACGAGACGCCCGAGCCATGGGGCTCCCCTTCGAACGTCACCGTGCCGCCGGGGCTGCGCTGCTGCTCGCCCGCTGGAATGACTTGGTACATGTCCCTCCCTTTCGGTTCTGTTCGTTGTGGGAGTCGACCTTAAACTCGAAGTGGGCCTGACAGAGGTCAACCGTGAGGGCCGGGACATATACTTGTTCGATGCTCCCCGAGGGCACTAGTCGGCCTTCTTTCTGGGAACTTCAGCTCGATCGGCACAGCTTTGTTCCCTTGTACTATCAGCTTCAGGAAGCACTGAAGCAGCAGATCGAGTCGGGCGTCTGGACGGCCGGAGACGCACTTCCCTCCGAGCCCGAGCTCGCGCGACGCTTCAGCGTCAGCCGGGTCGTCGTCCGCCAGGCGCTCGCCATCCTCGAGGATGACCGACAGATCGTCCGCATCCGCGGTCGCGGCACGTTCGTGGCACAGCCCAAGCTCGACTACCGTGCGGGCGGCCTTTCTCGGCTCCTCGCGACCCCGCGGGGCGCGGACGTGGCTGTGCAGGTGCTGGACAAGCGGACGATCAAAGTCGAGCGCAGCATCTCGGAAGCCCTTGAAGCCGGGCCGAGCGAGGACGTGGCACGCCTCACCACGCTTCTCTCACTCCGCGGCGTCCCGCTCGCCATCAGCTACTCGTTCTTCCACCGCTACGAAGTCTCGTGGCTCATGGACGCGGCTCACGTCGGCCGAAGCCTCCCCTCGGATCTCACGCTGGCACAACACGGCGTCGAGCTCGAGCGCTCCCAGCTTTCGATCGAGACGAGTCAGTGCGGCCAATTCGAGGCCGATCGGTTCGCCATCCCCCACCGCTCCGCCGTCTTCCTCGTGCTCTGCACCGAGTACCGGCGGACCGATGAAGGCACCGCGCCGTTCGAGGTCGCCCGGGTCGAATATCGGGGCGACATCATGCAGTTCAGGCTCGAAGTCTCACCGACGGACACGGACGCGCTGGCCGCTACCTGGACGTTCAACGAAGGCGTCGAGACGCTCGTGGGCGCGCTCCCCTAATCACGGGTGGCCTCGCCCGACGCCCCACTGCTCGTCGAGGAACTGACCTGGCCGGCCGTCGCCCGCCTCGTCGAGGGGGGGCAGGCGCTCTGTGTCCTGCCCGTGGGCGCGGTCGAACAGCACGGCCGGCACCTGCCGGCCTCCACCGACACGGACATCGCGACCGCCCTCTGCCGCGCCGCATCGGCCCGTTCGGGCGCACCGCTCCTCCCGACCCTGTGGGCCGGCTCCTCGCAGGCACACACGACCGCCTGGCCGGGCACACTCTCCCTCTCGCCGCGGCTCCTGATCGACGTGGTCGTCGAACTCGCAACGTGGATCCGTGCGAGCGGGTTCACGAGGCTCCTGCTCGTGAACGCCCACGCCGGGAACGCTGCGCCCCTTCGAGTCGCCGTCGACGAGATCCGCGCCCGTGGGGAGCTGCGCGTGGGCCTCGTGAGCTGGTATGAGCTGACGCCGGAGATCGCCGCCGAGGTGACCGCGGATGCCGACGACTGGCATGCGCACGCAGCCGAGACGTCCCTCATGCTCCACCTGCGGCCCGAGCTCGTCGATCGCGACGAGATCCGCGACGACGAAGACCGCACCGGCGATCTGGTACTCAGCTACACAGTGGCCGAGACCAGCCGTGAAGGGCTGACCGGGGCCCCGAGCCGAGCGAGCGCAGAACAGGGAGCGGCCCTCTTCGAGGCCGTCGTCACCGCGCTTGCCGAGTGCATCGAGCGCGCCCGGATGGAGGAGCCTCCCTCCCTTTAAGCGATGCCCGCCCTGATGCGGCGGAGCGTCAGGTGCAGATCATCCAGAGGGACGCGCGGGTTGTAGAGCGGGCTCTCCGTCATATGAGTGAGCAGCCGACGGCAGGCGACAGCACTCGCGGGCGCGATCGAGCGGGGCGAGGCGAGGTCGCGCGCCAGGGTTTCCAGCTCCTGCGCAACGAGTGCCACTCGGTCGCGCAAGTACAGCGAGTGCGGCGTGTGGGAATCCGCCACCACCTCGGCGAGCCAGGCCGCGAGCCGGGCACGCTGCGGCGGCTCCGAAACGCGGGTGCCGTAGGACGCGACCTCGGGAAGTGCGTAGGCGGCCGGCTGGAGGGCGAGGCGGGCAACGAGCTCGCGGCGGCCGTTCGCGGCGGTGCCGGCGATCACCGCCTCGAGGACGACCCCGGCCCCGAGAGCGGCAGAGAGCGGCAGCGAGATGAACGCCGCCGCGCAGGCGGCCAGCCCGGCTCCGGCCGCGAGCGTCGCGGCGTGGACGGCCCTCCGACGCCGGGAATCGAGGTCGCGGGCGGCCTCCTCGAGAGCGCGCTCGTGCATGCCTCGAGGGTAGCCGCTAGTCCAGGGGGTGGAACTCCTGCTCGGCGAGGAGTGCCTGCCCTTGCTCGGTGTCGCGGAGGTTCCAGGCGCTCACCCGCTCGGGCACGAACCGGATGGTGACGTCGTCGGTGGCCAGGTAGCGGTCCACCGGCTCGAGATCCCGTCCGCGCTCGGTCACGTACTTCAGGTGGATGCGCCGGTTCGTAGCGAGTGCGTCATCTCCGTCGAGCAGCTCGGCGCGGCCGACGAGCGTGATCCCACGCAGGTCGAAGCCGCCCCGGGAATCGTCGATCATGATCGTGGCGCGAGGATCGCGGGCGATGTTCTTGGCCTTGCGGGTGGTGTGGCTCGTCGGTAGGAGAAGCGCCTCGCCGTCCCAGAGAAACCACATGCCCACCAGGTGCACGCCGCCGTCGGCGTCGATGGTTGCGAGGTTGGCGATCAGGCGGGCGCCGAGCAGCTCGCGCGCGAGCTCTCCGCCTAGAACGTCTCGCTTTTCTCCGCGACTTCCTGGTACCACCGTTTGCGGGGGCCGATCCGGGCCCTCATCCTCCATTTGCCGGTCTTGGGCTCCTCTTCGATGGCTCTCTCGAGCGCCTCGATCCGTTCCTCGACGATTTGCGCCTGGCCGGCGTCGAGCTCGCCGTCGCCCAGGTGTCCGCGCAGCCTTTCCAGATTGGTCGTGACTGTGTAGTAGAACCCCCAGTCCGCGCCGAGCAGGCGCGCGACGTATGTGTGGTCGATCGCATCCTTTCCGCTCGCGTCCAGCGAGTGCTCGAGCAGGAGGACGAGGGAGTCCTTCACGTCCTTCGGGTTTAGCTCGACGATCTGCATCTTCTCGAGCAGGAGGTCGGTCGGTGTGATCGTCGGGTAGTCGAGCTCGAGGCGGTCCCGGAGCGGAATCGGATGACAGAAGTAGAGCTCGTCGAAGAAGATGTCGAGCGCCGTTCCGGAGCTGGGCTCGGTGAAGCAGTAGCGCTTGCCCTCGGTCGCGACGACGATGTCCTGGTCGACGACGAACCCGCGCGCCTCGAGCCACGTCCGGACGTCCCGCCGCTGGTCGCCGCGCGCCGCGAGGTCGATGTCGGTCAGGTCCCGCTTCATCTGCTCGAAGAGCTCGATGTTCGCGGGACAGTGGAGACGGTAGGCCAGGGAGCCCAGAATCCGGAGCTCGAGCCCCTGCTTGCGGGCGTCCTCGACGAGGTCGAGAGCGCGGTCCACGTACTCCAGGTGCTCCACGGGCACTACGGATACCTCCGCCGGTGCTCCTCCACGGCCTGCTCGAAGCACGCGAGCGGGGCGCGAAGGGTCCCCGCGCCAATCTGACCGCCGCCCCGTCCGGCCACGCCGATGTCCATGGCCGGAGTGATGCCCGTCTCGACCACCCGATAGGCGTCGATGCCGCTTGGCACTCCACGGAAGCCGAAGAAGGGGATCTTGAACTCCGGGTGCTCGCCCGCCGTGATCTCGTACATCTGGAGGTTCGTCTCCACCATACGCTCCGCTGAGCCGCCCTGATACTCCTGCAGCGGAAACGCGGCCGCCTGGGCGAAACCGCCCAGCCCGATCGTCTCGTTGATGACGCTTTCCCCGCCCATGTACTCGACGTCTTCCTTCGTGTAGCCGTCGAAGAGCTTCGGCTCCATCGTCGGCATCGGGGCGTCGAACCACGTGTCTCCGAGTCCACTGGCCTTGATGGAGAAGTTTCGGCAGTTGAAGGTCATGGCACTCACGATGCTCGAGCCCTCCACGCCGTGTGCCGCATCGGCGGTCGCCTTCGACGAGGCCATCGAGAGTCGCAGGAAGAAGTAGTCGCTCGAGCTCAAGTACTCGAGCGTTCGCCGCACGTCGTCGCCTTGCTCGGCGGCGAGGTCGAGCAGCGTGGGAAAGAGGTCGCGGGTGAACAGAAGCGTCGCGGCCGTGTTCCGGCTGTGGAGCTCGTCGCCCATGTGGAGAGCGCGGCGGACGATCGGGCGCAGGGGAACGCCGCCTGCCGCCCGCACCGCCTCGCCGAGCACCGGCCCCACGACGTCGGCGATGAACCCGAGGCTCTCTCGAACCGCCTCGTTGTACACGCCATAGTTCAGCCGCGCCGGCGAGGGGCCCTCGAAAAGGTTGCAGAAGGCCCGGTTTCCGCCCTTTGCGTTCTCGACGACGAAGACCGGCATGGAGGCCGTGTAGATGCCGGCCAGCGAGCCGACGCAACCGTGCTCGTGACAGGTCGCCACGCGGATGCGGCCGGTGCGGATCCGCTCGTCCGCCTCCTCGGCGTCCTCCGCCAGGCCCTCGGAGAGCGCCCCGCCAATCACGCCGGAACGCTGGCCGCCGAAGTACTCCTCCCAGGAGAGCGGCGCGCCCGAGGTGAGAACGGTCGCTGGGGTGAGGCCCGGGACCACCTCGATTGCGGGGCGAACGTCCACGAGCACGGGCTCGGCTGCCCACATGCGCTCGAGCGCCTCGGCGTTCGCCTGCTCGCGAAGGCCGGCCTGCTGGGCCACCGCGTCAGGGGAGCGGCTTGTCATAACCCTCCTTGAGCAGCTGGAACTCTTGCCACTCGCGGTCGACAGCCGGCCAGAAGTGTTCGGGGTGCTCAGCCGCCCAGATCTGCGAGCGAATGACGAAGTTGTCCGGGTCGAGGTCGAGGGCTGCCCGCCAGACGGCAATCGCCTCCTCTTCCTGCCCATCGGCGTAGAGGGCAACTCCTTCCGCGAAGCGCTCGAGGGCTCCCGGATCCATGGTTCCTTCCGAGTCCGGAGGCTCGGTCGGCTCGCCGGCGAGGAACCGCTCCAAATTCCAGCGCACGCGGGGGTCTGCGACGTCGAAGTCCTTCACGTGGTGGTAGCGGACGATCCCCTCGGAGTCGACGAAGAACCCGCTCGGAACGATCTGAAATCCGAGCACGCGAGCAAGGTCGCTCGCACGGTCGACCAGGACAGGGAAGCTCACGTGCCGCTCCTCCACAACGGGCCGGACCCGCTCCTCACCCTGGACGTCCTGGGCAACGGCAAGGAGGCGAAAGCTCCGCCCCCGGTCCTCCCAGCCACGCTGCCACCCGGGCAGCTGCTCGCGACATGTTCACCAGGTCGCGAAGCAGAAGAGGACGGACGGCGAGCCGAGGAGATCCGCCTTGGTCCACGTCCGACCCTCGAGGTCGGGCAGAACGAAGTCCGGCAGCGGATCTCCGAGGCTTACGCGCGCGCTCACTCGATCGGGATCTCCTTGAACGCGAGGTCGACATTGACGCCCTGCCTGCGGCGGATGAACCACATGATCCAGTAGATGACGAACGAGCCGACGAACCAGCCGATCAGCACGGACATGCTGTGGCGGGCGTGCCCGGCGGCGAAGTCGTCGAAGAAGAGGTTGAAGAAGTAGAAGAACGCCGCGGCCGCGCCCAGCGCGCACGCGACGCTCATGACCGGGAGCCCGGCGATCTTCATGTTGGCCAGCGCACCCTTGTTGTAGATGTCCGGCCGTCGGTAGGGGAAGAACACCCCAGCGAGCAGGACGATCGCCCAGGCGAGCACCGCGACCTCGATGAAGATGACGAGCTGGAAATAGGTCGTGAAGGCGAGCATCCCGACGAAGGTGATCCCGCCCGCGAGGCATAGCAGGATGGCCGGGATCGGCGTGTGCGTACGCTCGCTCACGGTGCCGAGCTTGTCGGGGGCGACGCGGTCGAGCGACCAGGCCACCACCGCCCGAGTCGGATAGAGGATCTGCGTCGGGACCCAGAGCCAGATCCAACCGATGAACCCGAGTGCGATCAGGATCGTCAGAGCGACAGAGGTCGTGCCGAGACCGGTGAGCAATGTCGGGAACGGGGTCACCGGGGTGGCCGCGCCCTCGACGCCGTTCAGACTCGAGTAGGTCACTGCGCCGAGGAAGTCCCTGCCCATCGTCCTGAAGACGAGGGCGATCGAGACGATCCAGACGATGACCGAGGTGACGATCGCTCCGATGATGCCGAGCGTCTGTCCCCGGCCGACCTGCTTGATCTCGCCGCCGATCGAGATCGAGAACGCGGCGCCGATCAGCGGCAGGAACGCCCAGTTCGAGAGCAAGAGCGTCTGCTTCCAGTCGAAGCCCGGGTCGGACCAGCCGGCCTGCGTAGCGGCCTGGATGACCCCGTTGTACGCGTCGTCGCCGACGTCCAGCCGGTCGCCCATGACGCTGTTCCAGTTGGACACGAAGTCGGCCCTGGAGGTGAAGAGGAGCGACCCGATGAAGACCAGAGTCCCGATGACCGCGATCGAGAACATCACCTTCTGGGTGAAGAAAAAACGTCGCATGCCACTCGCGAGGATGATCGCGCCGACGATCAGCGCGCCCGACCCGATTAGGAAGGTTCCCCACTTGCCCGCGAGGTCGGCGCCGAAGCTCTCGACTCCCGGCTTGTCCGTGATGATGCCAATCGCCGTCACGGAGGGCGCGATTCCCAACTGCGCGAGGTAAACCGCTCCGAACGAGCCGTAGAAGAGCCATGCAGTCACCTCGACGAAGCTGAGCGTGAACGCAAGGGGCGGCCACATACTCCTCGTGCCGAAGTTGTAGATGCCGCCGGATCGCGGGATCGTGATCGTCCACGCGAGCATCCCGAACCCGACGAGCAACATCGCCCCGCCGGCGATGAGAGTCCCCACGTAGAGGCTCCCGCCGAGGTAGACCGCGGGGCCGTAGAAAAGCAGGAACCCGAGCCCGAGACCGATCGAGACGAGCCCGAGGTCGTAGATCAGGACGTCGGTGTTCGAAGCGGACTTGATGAGGCCCGAAGCCTTCCTGAGAAAAACACGTTCACCTACTGGCGTCGCCATGCTCCCTCCTCGTTAGCCCTGCGTGAGGTGCACGTCGCGCACCTCTCCTTGCCTGAGTCGGATCAGCGAGCCGTTGAGCACGCCCTCGCTGTAGTTGGAGCCGGGGTTCACGCACACCGTTCGGTCGATGCGCGCGATCCCGCGACCTTCGTGGATGTGCCCGTGCAGCCCGAGCAGCGGCTGGTGGGCCTCGATCAACTCGCGCACCGCGGTCGAACCTGCCGACGTCATCACCGGGTTGCCGCCGCTCGAGACCGGCCTGAGGTTCTCATCCAGCTTGGGGCACTGGTCGAGCGCAGTCGCATGCGGGGGCACGTGGATGTTGAAGATCGCGTTCTCCGGCCGCTCCAGCCGGTCGATCATCTCCATGATCTTCGCCCGAAGCTCGCCTTCGGACGTCTCGCGCTCGGTCTTCCACGGCGTCTCGTTCGACCAGCCCGTCGTGAGCATCTCGATGCCGTCCACCTCGACGACACGCCCCTCCAGGAGCTCGATCGCACCCGAGTCGGCGAACAGCTCGTCGATGAAGAATGCGTCGTCGTTGCCGGGCGCCGCGAAGCACTTGACTCCCTGCTCGGCGAGCCGGGGACGGGCGTAGTCGATCCACTCCTCGAGCCGCTTGCGGATGAGCTCATGGAAGAGCGTCTCCTGCCCTTCCGGATCCTCCCGAAGCTCCTGGAACTCCTCTTCGGACATGACCTTCGGATAGAAGCCCATGTCCGACACCTGCTGCTCGAGCGCGGCTGCTTCCTCGCCCTCCAGCCTCAGCTCCTTGCCGGCGGACGACGCAAGATAGGAGCCGTCTTTTTGTCGCGCGATCGGCACCATCATCTTGCCGGTCACGTCCCCGCCCAGAATGAGGACGCTCGCCCCGTAGAACTTCCCCGCGTTGACGAACTTCTTGAAGCACACGTTCGAGCCGTGGAGGTCTGTGGCGAAGAAGATCGCGAGCTCGCCGCTTGAGTCGCGCTTGCGGAACATTTAGAAGAAGGTCAGGTAGCGGTCGATCTCCCACGGCGAGATCTCGTTGTGGTAGTCCCACCACTCGTCGCTCTTCAGCTCGACGTACGAGCGATGGAGATCGTCGCCGAAGACCTGGGCCATCAGTGGGTCGCTCTCGAACGCCTCGACCGCCTCCAGAAGCGTTCGCGGCAGGGTGCCGACGCCGAGCTCGCGGAGCTCGTCGTCGGTCAGGAGATACATGTTCTGGGGTAGCGGATCACCCGGGTCGAGCTCCTGCTCGATGCCTTCGAGGCCCGCCTGAAGGTACGCGGCCGCGGCCAGGTACGTGTTGCAGGTCGCGTCGACTGCGCGGCTCTCGACCCGTGGGCTCGTGAGCGGGATGCGCAGCATGTGCGTGCGGTTGTTCCGTCCGTAGGAGCGGAAGATCGGAGCCCAGGTGAAGCCTGTCATCGAGCCCGTCTTCACGAGACGCTTGTACGAGTTGACGGTCGGGCAGGCGATGGCGGTGAGCGCGGGCGCGTGGCGGAGGACGCCGGCGATGAACTGGTAGGCGAGCGTCGAGACGCCGGCCTCGCGGGGGTCGTCCGGATCCGCGAACACGTTCTCCCCGGAGCTGTCCGCGAGGGACATGTTGAAGTGGGCGCCCGTACCGGTCCGGTTGGCATACGGCTTCGGCATGAAGGTCACGTCGAACCCGTGCTTGCGCGCGGTCTCCTTCATCATCATTCGCCAGAGGGTCTGCCGGTCGGCCATGCTCATGACGTCCGTGTGGGAGAAGTCGAACTCGAACTGCGAGTTGGAGTCCTCGTGGTCGAAGGAGTGGACGTCCCAGCCGAGGACGTTCATGTAGCCGATCATCTCGTCTAGGAACGGCAAGTTGTCGAGCAGGTCGACGATGTCGTAGGCCGCCTTGGCGAGGACGTCCCGCTCGTTCGCCGGTACGACGGAGCCGTTCTCCCGGCGCACGAGATAGAACTCAGTCTCGATCCCCAGGTTGAAGGTGAAGCCGAGTTGCGCGGCATGGTCAACGGCGCGCTGCAGGACGACCCGGCTGCACATTGGCCACAGCTCGTTGTGGTAGTAGAGCGATCCGGGCGCCCAGGCGACGCCGGGACGCCACGGGAGCTCGAGCACCCGCTCGAGATCGGGGCGGACGGAGAGCTCGTCGTCGCTCGGCTCCTGGCCGAGGCCGTCGAGCGCCGCGCCCGTGAAAAGTTCCGAGCCGCGCATCATCGACGTGAAGTGGTCGATCGGGACGGCCTTCGCCTTCCCCACGCCGTGTACGTCCGTGTAGGCCGCGAGCACGTAGCGGATGCCCGCGGCGCGAAGCTCATCCCGTTTCGCCGCGTACTCGGGCCTGTCCTCCGCCAGCACGGGAATGCTTGTCTGTACAGCCATTCCTGGTAGCTCCTCTCCTCCGGATACGGCGTCACCCGGACGGAAGTCACGGCAACGATACGACGCACTGGGCGCGAAAATCAAGAGACCCCCGGGAGTGTCGTAGAAAATCGCGGCTGGACCCTTGAGTCTAGTGTGTCAACTTGTTATGACAACGCCGAACCCGACAGGAGGCCCTCATGGCCGAAGACGGCAAACCGCACGACGGGCAGTTTCGGGGCACCCGCAACCTCCGTCGGCTGGCTGACATCTCGGACCGCAAGCAGCGGGAAGCGGTCGAGCGGGGACTCGAGCTCGGCCTCGAGGCAGCACCCTCGGTCAACGACCGGACGATCTCGACCTTCGCCCGCGGGCAGCAGCCTGCGTTCGCCGGGATCAACACGTTTCGGAAGGCCCCCTACCTCGAAGACGTCCACGAGGTCGGCAAGCACGAGGTGGCTATTCTCGGCGCCCCCTTCGACATGGGAACGACCTATCGCGCCGGGTGCCGCTTCGGCCCGCAGGCGATCCGACGTATCTCGGCTCTCTACGATTCGTACTCGGTCGACATGGCCGTGGACCTCGAGGAGGAGCTCGACCTCGTCGACCTCGGCGACGTCTTCGTCATCCCTTCCAACATCGAGAAGAGCTTCGACCAGATCGACCGGGCCGTCTCGTGGGTCGTCGGCGAGGGGGTCTTCCCCGTCGTCTTGGGCGGCGACCATTCGATCGGCTACCCCGACGTTCGCGCGATCGCCCCTCACATCGACGGCCGCGTCGGGATCATCCACCTGGACCGCCACCTGGACATACAGGAGCGCGACATGGACGAGCGGATGCACACGACGCCTTGGTTCCACGCCACGAACATCGAAAACGCCCCGCCCGCCAACCTGGTCCAGATGGGCATCGGCGGCTGGTACGGGTCACGACCGGGTGTCAAGGTCGCGCGCGACCGCCGGACAACCGTTCTCACGATCACCGACATCGAGGAAGTCGGCGTCGAGCGGGCTGCGGAGGTCGCCCTCGAGGTCGCCTGGAAGGACGCGGACGCAGTCTTCCTCTCGTTCGACATCGACAGCGTCGACGCCGGCTTCGTGCCCGGCACGGGTTCGCCCGAGCCCGGCGGCCTTCTGCCGCGCGAAGCGCTCAAGCTCTTACGGCTGATCGCCCGTGAGGGCATCTGCGGCATGGAGGTCGTCGAGGTGGCGCCACCCTACGACGTGAGCGACATGACGGCCCAGCTTGCCTGCCGAGCCGTGATGGACGTGCTCGGCACGCTCGTCGCCGAGGGCAAGCTCGGCGCGAGGCGCGGCGAGGAGCGCACCGAAGAGCAGGCACAGGAGCCGCCCGAGTCAGCGCCGGTCTGAGCGATGGGCGGACTCGACGAGTTTCTCGCAGGTCTCTCGGACGGCGCGACTTTGCCGATCGTGCTTCTCGTGGCGGTCCTACTCGGCCTGCGCCACGCCACCGACCCGGATCACATCGGTGCGGTCACTGCCTTCGTTGCGGGCGGGAGCGAAGGAAACACGCGGGCCGGCGCCCGGCTCGGCTTCGCGTGGGGCGCCGGGCACGGACTCACGCTGATCGCGCTCGGAACTCCGCTCATCCTCTTCGGACAAGCGTTGCCCGTCTGGACTGAGCGAACGGCGGAGGCGCTCATCGGCCTCGTCATCATCGGGCTCGCCGTGCGTCTGCTTCTGCGCTGGCGGGCGGGCGCCTTCCACGTGCACGAGCACACGCATGAGGGGCGCGTGCGCCATGCCCACGTGCACTCGCACGCGGATTCCGAGGATCACCTCCACCCGCACGGTCGGCGGTCGGCCTTCGGCGTCCTCTGTATCGGAATCGCACACGGAGCCGGAGGGAGCGGAGGTGTCGGCATCCTCCTCGTCGCCTCAATCCAGTCGCAGCCGGTCGCCGTCGCTGCACTCGTCTTGCTCGCCGCCGGCACGGCGGCAGCGATGACCGCCCTCTCAGGCGGCCTGGGCCTCGCGCTTTTCCGCTGGCGGAGCTCGTTCCTGCCGGCCCCTCTCGGAGCGGCGAGCCTCGCTTTCGGGGTCTGGTATTTCCTGGACGCGCTTAGCCTCGCCCCTTACGCGTAGAAGAGACCCCGATTGGCGAGACAGCCGTGGGCGTTTGCGCGTCTTTCAGACAGGCGGCTCGAGGCCGGCTGCGGCCAGAGCGCGACGCCGGTCGGAGAATGACTGCCACCAGGCGATCTTGCCGTCGCGGACCTCGCAGACCCAGTAGGCGACGCTCGTCATCCCGCGGGCGCCCGGCGTCTTGTAGCTCACGGAACCTTCCGCGAAGACACGCCCAGTTGACCCGACGGCAAATGCCCGCGGTTCCGCTTTGAAGTGCTCGTACGTCTCGTCGCCGTCTCGCAGAAAGGAGCGGATCTCTTCGTGGCCGCGGTAGGTCTGCGTGGAATCGCCCGGAGGAAGCGCGAGCTCCGCGAAGATCTGCGGGTCGGCCAAATCCAGGAGCGCGTCGAAGTCACGGGCCTTCCAGCCCTCGAAGACACGTTTCATCACCCCGATTCTCGGGTCCTCCATCGGGTGGGAGTATCGCAAAAGGCGGATCGAGGGTTCGAATCCCTCCCGATACGCCGCGACCGGGCTTACCCTTACGTTGCCGGCTAGGTCACGTCCCGGCGGCGGAGCAGCAGTCCCGAGAGCGCGAGGAAAGCCACCACGTACGCGACGAGGACGAGCAGGGCCTGACCCGTGGCGACGTACGGCCCGCTGAAAGCGCCGGGACCGTTGCCCGCCGCCTCTGAAACGGAGAGACCGAGTCCTTTGACGAGCGAATACGCGTTTGCCCGCAGGAAGAACTCGGTAACCGGCTCGAGGAAGCTGACCGCATCCGCGAAGGCGCTGATCAGTCCCTCGATCACGAGCGCGTAGAGGATGCCGACACCGATCGCAAGAGACGTCCCGCGCGAGACCGCCGCGAGCAGGAGCCCGAACGACGCCCACACGGCGAGGATGAGCCAACCAGCGCCCATGGC
>WNGB01000999.1_pt1 | contig 46601 bp, 30 predicted proteins | sample 5400681 | NCBI WGS metagenome assembly WNGB01 (sample SAMN13153367, study PRJNA577476) | soil metagenome | isolation source: 115 cm soil or saprolite under grassland replicate 2 | place: USA:California | collected 2016-06-15
GCCACCTACAACGGCGACGCGGCCGCGACCACCGGGAGCCTCAGCTACGCCGCTCCGGACATGACCTGGACGGGCAACCTGGCGGTGGGCGCGTCGGCGACGATCACCTACTCGGTCACGGTCAACGCCCCCGACGTCGGCGACAAGATCCTGATCAACTCGGTGATCTCCACCACGGCGGGCAATAACTGCCCGGTCAGCGGCGGCACCGACTCGCGGTGCACGGTCATCGTCAGGGATCTGGTGCCGGGCCTTGACATCGTCAAGTCCGCGGATACCGCCACCACGACGCCTGGCGCCACGGTGCATTACACGATCACGGTCACCAACACCGGCGACACCGCCTACACCGCCGCAGCCTTCACCGACCCGCTGAGCGGGGTGCTCGACGACGCCACCTACAACGGCGACGCGACCGCGACCGCCGGGACGGTGACCTTCACCAGCCCGAACCTGACCTGGACCGGCGCCGTCGCCCTCGGGGCGACCGTGACGATCACCTACTCGGTCACGGTGAAAAATCCGGACACGGGCAACGCGACGCTGTCCAACACGATCACGTCAACCACCACGGGCAATAACTGCACAACCGGTACCACCGACACCGAATGCACGGTTACGGTCAAGGTGACCCAGCTGACGATCGTCAACAGCGCCAACGTGTCCACCACCACGCCGGGCGGCGTCGTTCGTTACACCGCGACCTTCACCAACACCGGGGATGCGAGCGACGTGTTCGATGACGCGATCCCCAACGGTGACCAGACCGCGACCTCGGGCACGCTGACCCTGACCAGCACGGGGGTGTCGTGGACAGGGACCATCCAGCCCGCTGGTTCGGTCACCGTGACGGGCACGGTCACGGTGAAGGACCCAGATCCCGGCAACAAGCTGCTCAGCAGTTCGCTCACCACCGCCGCGCCCGGGAGCAACTGCCCGTCCGGCAGCACCGATCCCCGGTGCACGGCAACGGTCAGCGTCCTGATCCCGGGCCTGACGATCACCAAGGCGGCCGACACGACGTCCGCCGCACCTGGCACGGCGGTGAACTACACGATCACCGTGGCCAACTCGGGTCAGACCGCCTACACCGGCGCGACCGTCACCGACCCGCTGAGCGGGGTGCTGGATGACGCCGGCTACAACGGCGACGGCGTGGCGACCACCGGCACGGTGTCTTTTTCCAGCCCCAACCTGACCTGGACCGGTAACCTCGCCGTCGGCGCGTCCGCGACGATCACCTACTCGGTCACCGTGCACAGCCCCGACAGCGGTGACAAGACCATGGCCAACACGGTGACCTCGACCGTGACAGGGAACAACTGCCAGCCAGCCAGCGGTGACAGCGCGTGCACGGCGATGGTGACCGTGCTGACCCCTGGCCTGTCCATCACCAAGACCGCCGACGCGGCGACGGCGGTACCCGGCGCCACGGTGAACTACACGATCACCGTGACCAACTCCGGCCAGATCGCCTACACGGGCGCCACCTTCACCGACGACCTCGACGAGGTGCTCGACGAAGCCGGCTACAACGGCGACGCGGCCGCCACCGCCGGCGGCGTGACCTTTACCACCCCCAACCTGGCGTGGACCGGCAACCTCGCCGTCGGCGCGGCGGCGACTATCACCTACTCGGTGACCGTGCACAACCCGGAAACCGGCGACCTGACCCTGGACAACACCGTCACCTCCACCACGGCGGGGCAGTAACTGCGCGGCCGCCTCGACCGACCCGCGCTGCAGCGCCACGGTGGAGGTGGTCAACGCCACCACCCTGACCTTCACCAAGACCGCGGACGTGGCGTCCACCACGGCGGGCGGCGTGGTGAATTACACGATCACGGCGGCCAACTCCGGGCTGACACCGCATGTGGACGCCACGTTCACCGATCCGCTGACCGGGGTGCTGGACGACGCCGTCTACAACAACGATGAGAACGCGACGGCCGGGACCGTCTCGTTCGGCGACCCAGACCTGACGTGGACGGGAACCGTCCCCGCCTCCGGCTCGGTCACGATCACGTACTCGGTGACCGTGAATGATTCCGACAGCGGCGACAAGATCCTCACCAACACGCTCGGCTCCATATCACCGCTGAGCAACTGCGGCACCGGCTCCACCGACCTACGGTGCACCGCGACCGTCACCGTGTCGCGGTTGACGATCGCCAACACCTACCCCGCCACCACCACGCCGGGCAGTGTGATCGGATTCACCACCACCTTCACCAACACGGGCCAGACGCCCTATTACGGGATCGCCATCTCCGTCGACGGCAGCGACCTCATCGACGACGCCATCGTCAACGGCGACCAGACCGTGAGCTCGGGCAGCCTCATCGACACCGGGACCGGCGCCGCGTGGACGGGCGACGTCCCGGTGGGCGGCACGGTGACGATCACCGCCAGCTTCACGGTCCGCAATCCCGACCCGGGCAACAAGGTGATCAAGAGCACCTGGTCCACCGGCGCGCCCGGCAGCAACTGCCCGCCCGGCAGCGCGGACCCCGGCTGCACCATCACCACCGATGTCCTGATCCCGGCCCTGTCCATCACCAAGGCCGCGGACGCGACCTTCGCGCTTCCCGGGCAGACGGTGAACTACACGATCACGGTGACCAACGGCGGCCAGACGCCGTACACGGGTGCGACGGTCACCGACCCGCTCACCGGGATACTGCTGAACGCGGAATACGACAACGACGCGACCGCGACCGCCGGCACGGTCTCCTTCGCCCGCCCGGACCTGGCGTGGACGGGCAACCTCGCCGTCGGCGCGAGCGCGATCATCACCTACTCGGTAACCGTGCACAACCCGCCGACCGACGGCAAGATCCTCAGCAACAGCGTCTACTCCACCGACACGGGTAGCACGTGCGCCCCGGCGAGCCCCAATCCCGGCTGCACGGTCACCATGCCGGTGCTGACCCCGCTGCTGTCCATCAGCAAGACCGCGGACGCGTCCACCACCACACCCGGTTCGACCGTCCACTACACGATCACGGTCGACAACACGGGACAAACCGCCTATACGGGCGCCACCGTTACCGATCCCCTGACCGGCGTGCTCGACGACGCGGCCTACAACGGTGACGCCAGCGCCACCATCGGCAGCGTGACCTACGCCAGCCCGAACCTGGCCTGGACCGGTGACCTCGGTATCGGCGACACCGCGACCATCACCTACTCGGCCACGGTCAACGACCCAGACGGCGGCAACCACGTCCTCGCCAACACGGTAAGCTCCTCGGCGAGTGGCAGCGGCTGTCCCGTTGGCAACACCAGCACGAACTGCACCGCCACCGTCAACGTCGCGGCGCTGACGATCTCGAACACCGCCGACGTGGCCACCACCACCCCCGGCTCCGACGTCCACTACACCTTCACCGTCACCAACAGCGGCCAGGTGCCCTACCTCGACGCGAACCTCACCGCGCACTTCGCGGGCGTTTTCGACGACGCGACCTACAACGGCGATCTCTCCGCCACCAGCGGGAACGTCACCATCAACCCCGTCGCCCACGCCGCGACCTGGACCGGCGACCTCGCGCCGGGCGCCACCGTCACGATTACCGGGTCCTTCACGGTCAACGACCCGGCCACCGGCAACAAGATCCTCACCGAGAACGTCGACTCGGCCACCCCGGGGAGCAACTGCCCGGTCGGCGGCACCGATCCCGCGTGCGCCGCCACGGTCACCGTTCTGGTGCCCGCCCTGACCATCACCAAGACCGCGGACGCCACCGCGGTCGCGCCCGGCGCCACGGTCAATTACACGATCACCGTCGACAACACCGGGGACACCCCTTACAGCGGGGCGACCGTTACCGACGACCTGGACGAGGTGCTGGATGAGGCCGCGTACAACGATGACGCCACCGCGACCGCCGGCAGTGTCAGTTATACGAGTCCCACCCTGGCCTGGACCGGTGACCTGGCCGTCGGCGCGAGCGCGACGATCACCTATTCGGTGACGGTCAGCAACCCGGCCACCGGCGGCAAGCACCTGAGCAACACGGCGACGTCGGCCGACACGGGCAGTACCTGCCCGCCAGACAGCCCGGGCTCAGCGTGCACCTCCGTGGTCACGGTGCTGACGCCCGCGCTGACCATCGTGAAGTCGGCGGACGTGTCCACCACGACACCCGGCTCGGCCGTGAACTTCACCATCACTGTCAGCAACACCGGGCAGGTTCCCTACACGGGTGCCACATTCACCGACGACCTCACCGGAGCGCTGGATGACGCGGCCTACAACGGTGACGCGACCGCCACGGCTGGATCGCTGGCCTTCACAAGCCCGGATATCACCTGGACCGGTGACCTCGCGATCGGCACCAGCGCCACCATCACCTACTCGCTCACCGTGAACAACCCGGATACGGGTGACGCGATCCTGGCAAACACCGTCAGCTCCACCACGACCGGCAGCAACTGCGGAGCCGGGTCCACCGACGCGCGCTGCACCGCCACCGTCGAGGTCGCGGCGCTGACGATCTCGAACACCGCTGACGTGGCCACCACCACCCCCGGCTCCGACGTCCGCTACACGTTCACCGTCACCAACAGCGGCCAGGTGCCCTACCTCGACGCGAACCTCACCGCCCACTTCGCGGGCGTTTTCGACGACGCGACCTACAACGGCGACGTCTCGGCCACCAGCGGGAACGTCACCATCAACCCCGCCGCCCACGCCGCGACCTGGACCGGCGACCTCGCGGTCGGTGCCACCGTCACGATTACCGGGTCTTTCACGGTCAACGATCCTGACACCGGCAACAAGATCCTTACCGAGAACGCCGACTCCACCACACCGGGAAACAACTGCCCGGTCGGCGGCACCGACCCCGCGTGCGTCAGCACGGTCACCGTTCTGGTCCCTGGCCTGACCCTCACCAAGACGGCCGACGCGAGCACGACCACACCCGGGTCGGCCGTGACCTACACGATCACCGTCGACAACACCGGCCAGACCGACTACACGGGCGCGACCGTCACCGACGACCTGACCGGCGTGCTCAACGACGCCGCCTACAACACCGACGCGAGTGCCGACACCGGTGCGGTCAGCTACTCGAGCCCGGCCCTGACCTGGACCGGCGACCTCGCCGTCGGCGACACGGCGACGATCACCTACTCGGTCACCGTCAACGACCCGGACACGGGCGACAAACTCCTCGTCAACACGGTCTCCTCCACCGATGCGGGCAGCACCTGCCCGCCCGGCGGAACCGGCGCGGCGTGCACCGTCTCCGTGCGCGACCTCATCCCGGCCCTGAGCATTACCAAGACCGCGGACGTCACCAGCCTCTCGCCGGGCGAGGTGGTGGGATACACGATCGTGATCGCTGACACCGGCGAGACTCCCTACACCGGCGCGACCGTCACCGACGACCTCTCCGAGGTGCTCGACGAGGCCGCCTACGACAACGACGCCACCGCCACGGCGGGCTCGGCGACCTTTGCCAGCCAGGAGCTCACCTGGACCGGTGATCTCACCATTGGCGACAGCGTGACCGTGACCTACTCCGTGACCGTCCACAACCCAATAACCGGCGATCTTGACCTCGACAACACGGTGACCTCGGCGGCGCCGGGAAACAACTGCCCTGACGCAAGCACGGACCCAGCCTGCGCCGTGGACGTCTTCGTGATCAGGGGCCCGCTGTCGATCGCGGTCCCGGCCAGCGCCGATCTCGGTGCGGCGGTCCCCGGCGGTACCACGAGCGCAAGCCTGGGCCCGGTTCAGGTCACCGACGAGCGGGCGCTGGCCGCGACCACCTGGACCGCGACGGTCTCCGGGTCGGACTTCGTCACCGGTGGCGGCACGCCGGCCGAAACGATCCCGGTCGGCCACGCCGGTTACTTCATCAACACGCTCAGCGGTACCACCGGCTCAGCCACGTTCGGCATCACCGCCGTGACCCAGCTGTCCGCGATGCCGCAGGCCGTGGTGACCGCCACGAACGCGAACGGGGACACCTCCGCGTCCTGGGACCCGGCCGTGCAGGTCGCCGTGCCAAGCGCGGCGGTCGGCGGCGTCTACACGGCCACGATCACCCATTCCGTGTCCTGATGAGCGCCATGGCGGCGTTGTGGCCGCCGATTCCACTGACCCCGCCGCCGCGGCGGGCGCCCGCGCCACATAGCAGAACGCGCGGGTGACGCGTCTCAACTCCCCAGCGGCCCTGCTCGGCGGGCGACTCAGCGAACGGCCAGGCCAGGTCCTGGTGAAAGATGTGACCAGCGGGAAGCCCGAGTTCGGCCTCGAGGTCGGCAGGCGTCTTCACCTCGATGCACGGCCTGCCGTTGCCGTCGCGGAGCAGGCAGTCCTCGATCGGCTCGGCCAGCACCGAGTCGATCGAGGCCAGCGTCGCGTCAAGCGCCTCGCGGCGTGCCTCATCGGGGCGCTCACGGAACAGGCGAGCGGGCATGTGGAGCCCGAACACCGTGAGCGTGTGAGCGCCGCTCGCCGCCAGGGCCGCGCCCAGAATCGACCGGTCGGTGAGCGTGTGACAGTAGACCTCGCACGGCGGGAGAGCCGGGACGAGCCCGGCCGCCGCCTGCGCGTGGGCCTTCTCGAGGTTGGCGTATCCCTCGTTGATGTGGAAGGTCCCGCTGAACGCGTCCCGGAGGTCGGCGGCGGTGTCGCGCAGCCGCGGCAGGCGGGCCAGTACCATGTTGATCTTTAGCTGTGATCCCTCTGGGCGCCGACGGGAGCCGATCCGCTCGCCGAGCAACCGCGCCAGCGTGGCTGGCGCGACCCCCGCGAGGACGTGCCCAGCGCCGACGGCGTAGGTACGGTCGCCCTCGCTCACCGTCACCTCGCCCGCCGGATCAACGGCTATCACCTCGGCATTCGTCCGGATCTCGGCGCCGCCGCGGACCGCGGCATCGTGCAGTGCCGCCGTGAGCGCGCCCATGCCGCCGACCGGAACCTGCCATTCGCCGCTGCCGTTGCCGATCACGTGATACAGGAAGCAGCGGTTCTGCCGCAGGCTGGGTTCGGTGGCCCGTGCGAACGTGCCGACCAATGCGTCGGTGAGCACGACACCGCGCACGGTGTCGTGGCCGAACTCGCGCTCCAGCGCCTCGCCGATTGGCCGTTCCACCAGCGTGTCCCATGCCGCGTCGTCGCCGGCGATGGCGCGCGTCTGCGCGCGGGACCGCAGCGGTTCCGTCAGGGTCGGGAACAGTCGGTGGGCGATGCGGCAGGTGGCGGCGTAGAAGCCCCGCCAGGCCCGCCAATCCGCGTCCCCGCCGGTGACGGCGGTGAATGACGCCGCGGTGCGTGCTGGGTCGGCATTATCGATGAGCAGGCCACGGTGGCCATCCGGTGTGTAGGAAGCGATCCGCCGCCGCCGGACCTCGAAGCGCAGCCGCAGGTCGCGGACGATGCTCGTGGGCAGCAGGCTGACCAGATAGGAATAGCGCGAGAGCCGCGCGTCCACGCCGGGAAAGACGGCCGCGGAGACCGTGGCGCCGCCGACCTGCGGCAGCCGCTCGAGAACCAGCACCGACCGCCCGGCCTGGGCGAGGTAGGCGGCCGCGACGAGGCCGTTGTGCCCGCCGCCGACGATGACGGCGTCGTAACGCGATGCGTGCATAGCCTCAGTCTGCCGTCACCGGACTGCCGCCTGCCGACTGACCCGTTCACCGGCCGGGCTCAGTAGGCTCAGGTAGAGACGGGCTTGGACTGTGAGGGGTGCCGTGCGTATCGCGAGATTTTCCCGGGACGGGGACGTTGCCTTTGGGGTCGTCGATGCAGGCTACGGCAACGGGCAGACCGACCTAGCGCAGGAGCAGCTGGCGGTCGCGGAGATATCGGGGCATCCGTTCGGCGCCGGAGCGGTCGGGTTCACCGGTGTGCGGCACCAGCTCGCCGACGTCCGTCTGCTCGCGCCGGTGCTGCCGAGCAAGGTGGTCGCGGTGGAACGGACCTACAGCGGGGACCCGCAGGCAGGAGCCGAGCCTGTCCTGTTCCTGAAGCCCTCCACGGCGGTGGTCGGGCCGAATGATCCCATCGTCTACCCCGTCAAGCTGACCAGCCGCATCGACTACGAGGGCGAGCTTGCGGTCATCGTGGGACGGCTGTGCCGGCAGGTACCGCCCGAGCGGGCATCCGAGGTCATATTCGGCTTTACGTGCGCAAACGACGTCACCGCCCGTGACCTCCAGGCCAGCGACGGCCAATGGGACAGGGCGAAGGGCTTCGACTCGTTCTGCCCGCTCGGACCGTGGATCGAGACGGACACCGATCCCGCTGATTTGTCCCTAACGACTAGCGTGAACGGCACGGTCAGGCAGCAGGCTCGGACCTCGCAGCTGCGCCACGACATACCGGCCCTGATCGCTTTCGTCAGTGAGATCATGACGCTGGTCCCCGGTGACGTGGTGCTGACCGGCACCCCGGCGGGTTCCGGGCCGCTCGACGTCGGTGACGAGGTGGCCGTGACGATCGAGGATATTGGGACGCTGACGAGCAAGGTGGTCTCGCGTGACTGAGTCTCCCGTGACTGGGTCTCCCGTGGCTGAGCCTCGCGTGACTGAGCCTCGCGTGACTGAGCCTCGCGCGGGCCGCCCGGCCGTTCGGGTGCGCTTCGCTCCGTCGCCGAGCGGTGACCTGCACGTCGGGAACGTCAGGACGGCCCTGTACAACTGGGCCTTCGCCCGCAGGACCAGTGGGGTGTTCGTGCTGCGCATCGAGGACACCGACCGGACGCGTGTCACCGACGAGTACATCCACTCGGCCCTGGATACGCTGCGCTGGCTCGGGCTCAGCTGGGATGAGGGCCCCGACGCCGGCGGCCCGTACGGGCCTTACCGGCAGAGCGAACGGATGGATATTTACGCCAGCTGGGCACGGCGGTTCGTCGCGGATGGGCACGCCTATCACTGCTACTGCACGCCGGAGGAACTGACCGCGCGGCGGGAAGCGGCCCGGGTCGCGGGCCGCCCCGCTGGCTATGACGGCCACTGCCGGGAGCTGACCAGCGCGCAGGTCGCGGCCTACGAGGCGCAGGGACGTCGGCCGGTAGTGCGGTTCCGAATGCCGGACGGGTCGACCACGTTTACCGACGTGATCCGCGGCGAGGTCACGTTCGACCACCAGTTCGTGCCCGACTTCGTGCTGGCCAGGGCAGACGGCAGCCCGCTCTACACGCTGGCGGTGGCCGTCGACGACGTGCTGATGAAGCTCACCCACATCCTGCGCGGCGAGGACCTGCTGTCATCCACGCCGCGCCAGCTTGCCGTGTACCGGGCGATGGGACAGTCCGAGTTGCCGGTGTTCGGGCACCTGCCGTATGTCCTCGGTCCGGACGGCCAGAAGCTGTCCAAGCGCAACGGCGTCGTGTCGATCACCTGGTACCGGCGCGAAGGCTTCCTCCCTGAGGCACTGTGCAACTATCTGGCGCTGCTCGGCTGGTCGCCGGGGGAGGACAGGGAGGAGTTCTCGCTCGCCGAGATGGCGGCCGAGTTCGACCTGCGCCGGGTGAACAGGAACTCGGCTCAGTTCGACGCGAAGAAGCTCGAGGCCATCAACGGCGACAAGATCCGTGCCCTGGATGCCGCGGATTTCGCAACGAGGATCACACCCTTCCTGCGGGTCGCCGGGCTCGTCGCGGATCCGCCGAGCGAAGCTGAGACGGCGCTGGTCCGTGCCGCGGCGCCGCTGATCCAGGAGCGGATCTCCCGGCTCACCGACGCGGCGGGCATGCTGGGGTTCCTTTTCGTGGACGAGCGGCACTTCACCGTCGAGGAGGAGGCGGCTGCACGCTCCCTCACACCGGAGGCGGAGCCCATCCTCAAGGCGGCCGTGGACGCACTCGAGGAGGTCACCGACTGGGCGGCAGAGCCGATCGAGACCGCGCTGCGCGGCGTGCTCGTGGCCGGTCTCGGACTGAAGCCGAGGGTGGCCTTCGCGCCGGTGCGCGTGGCGGTCACCGGCCGGCGGGTGTCGCCGCCGCTCTTCGAGTCGATTCAGCTTCTCGGCCAGGCACGGACCTTGGCCCGGCTCAACCGGGCGCTGGCGGCTTTGGCCCCGCGGTCCGGAGTCGGCTAGACTTCACGGGCGCGAGCGGGCGCTCGTGACATTCAAGCGTCACGAACGAGCCGCTCGTTACCCTTGGGGTATGGGGTAATTGGCAGCCCGGCGGATTCTGGTTCCGCTAGTCTAGGTTCGAGTCCTGGTACCCCAGCCGATCATTGCCCTGGGCTGACATCCGTCTTTAGGTGTCTCCGGCATGGAACTTGTAGGACCGTACGTCGAACGTGCGTCCCATCTCATCCGTGGGGGTCACTTTGACGGTGTTGCCGTTCACGGTGACGAGCAGGTAGTGGTAGACGCGCGTCGCAGATTTCGGTGTGGGCGCGCTGCCGCAGCGGCTTCCGGTGCCTTTTGACGGGTCCCAGCCGATCCCGTAAGCGTCGGTCGGCGCGCAACCCGCGCCCCCGATCCTCATCAAAGAGGCGCCACCTCCGCCGGTGACGTAGCTGACGACCCCGCCCGCCGGGGCGGTGTTGCGCTGGTAGACGTGCGCATGCCCGTTGAAGGCGATCGCGACGTGGTACTTGTTCAACAGCCCTTCCAGGTGCCTGGGCCCGTCAAGGAAGCGGTCCGAAGGTTGCGACGTCTGGTCGGAGTGCAGCGGGTAGTGGAAGACCGCGAACTTGAGCCCGGTGGGGTGGGCGGCTAGGTCCTTTCTCAGCCACGTGTATTCGTCGTGCTGGGCGCCATGTGCCCAATGAGTGTCGTAATCGTCCCGGTACTGGCTCCCGGTGCCGAGGTTGGCCGGGTCCCAGGAGGCGTCGAGGACGTAGAAGCGCGCGTTGCCTTCGTCGAATGCGTACCAGCCCGTCCCGTAGTCCTTGGTAGTGATCTTGTCGATGCAGCAGTAGGTCTCCATCTGGTACTGCCCGCCGGAGGCCGCCGTGACGGTGTCCGCGGGCCAGTTGGTGAGGAAGGTGCTGGTCGGGGCGTGGTTACCGATCGAGTTGAACATCGGCAGCGACTTGCCCACCACCGTCCAGTGCTGAGGCCCGAAGACGGCGCCGATGTCTTTGCCGGTCTGCTGCAGGTCGCCGTAGCTCGCCTGGCTGCCCGCCGGGTAGCCGGTGTCACCCGTGCCGAGCACGAAGCGGGCGCCGCTGGCCGCCAGGCGGCGCATCAGGTTGGCCTGGTCGGGGTTCCCGTTTGCATACGCCTGTCCCCAGTCACCGATAACGGCGAAGGAGAAGGGCGCGTCCGAACCGCTGGGAAGCTGGGAGACGAACTGGGGGGCCGGGTCCCTGCCCAGCAGGTCAATCTGTGACGTCCCGAGGTAGGGCCGGTAACAGTATTTGGTGTCAGGAGCCAGCGTGGAAAGCTGCGCCTTCCACTGGTATTCGCCGACCCCGTGCACCATGACAGCGGTCTTGGTCGCGGTGGCGGTGTGCGCGGTACACGACTCAACCCCCACCTGACCCCACCTCACCACCGCCGAATCGTTCGACCGGTCGGTGCCGAAGTTCACCGTGGCATTGCCGCCCACCACGTCGGTCAGGTACGGATACCGCGTGAGCTGCGTCTCCACCACCAACAGGGGTGGGCGCGCGCCTTCCCTGCTGTCGTAGCGCCCGCTTCCGGCACCCACCTGGGTAAGGGCGAGACTGACTAACCCGTTGCCGGAGACCTGCCGGGTGACATCGACCGCTACCCAGGCATTGGCGGGCACGGGTCCCGTCTGGCCTACTGTGCCACCGAGGGTTGGAGCGTTCGCGGCGGTAATCGACTTCTCGCTCCACGAACCGTGGACCGCGCGCGCCGCGAGTCCGTGCGCGTCGCCGTGGTTTGACCACAACCGTAGTGTCGCCCGCGTGACGGGGCCGGACACCCCTTGCAGCAAAAAGCTCAGGTAGCTGCGGGTGGCCGGCTGGTCGGCGGTTCGCAGCACCGGGTATGCGCCCAGGTTCGTGCCCGGCTCAGCGGCGGAGACGTAGGCGTCGCCGACCGGGCTGAACCCGACCTGCCCCACGTCTGGAGCATGGCCGACGGCTGGCGGAACATACCTGCCGGTCGTCGGCCGGGTCACCGCCCACCATGCGGCCGTCATAAAGACAGCGAGGGCGAGCGCGAGGGCCTGTCGCCCCCAAGGGCGCCGGAAAACCGGTGTCTGCCTCGGGCGCGCCTGCCGATGCCGACCCCCTCCGGAACGGTCTCGCTGCTGCGTTCCAGCGCTCGAAGACGGCTTCACCGACGTTGGGTGGCCGTTGTGCGGCGGCTGTTTTGACATCATCGGACGCAGCTATTGGACCACGGTCGCCGCCGCACAGCGATGTGCAATCGCGGTTTGCCTCCAGGCCTGTGATCATCCGCTGAATGTGTAGGTCTGAATGTCGAAGGTGCGTCCCATCTCATCCGTCGGGATTACGGTGACGGTGTTGCCGTTCACGGTGACGAGCAGGAAGTGGAAGACCTGCGTCGAGGACGTCGGTGTGGGCGCGCTGCCGCAGCGGCTTCCGGTGCCGCTCGACGGGCTCCAGCCGATTCCGTACGCGTCGCTGGCCGCGCAACCCGCGCCCCCGATCTTCGAAAGAGCGGCGCCGCCGCCGCCGGTGACGTAGCTGACGACCCCGCCGGGTGGGGCCGCGTTGCGCTGATAGATGTGCGCGTGCCCGTTGAAGGCGATCGCCACGTGGTATTGGTTCAGCAGCCCTTCCAGGTGCCCGGGCCCGTCAAGGAAGCTGTCGGTGGTTTGCGAACTCTGGTCGGAGTGCAGTGGGTAATGGAAGACGGCGAACTTCAGCCCGGTGGGGTGGGCGGCTAGGTCGTTTTGCAGCCAGGTGTATTCGTCGTGCTGCGCGCCGGGCGCCCAGTGCACGTCATAGTCGTCCTGGTACTGGCTGCCGGTGCCGAGGTTGGCGCCGTCCCAGGAGGCGTCGAGGATGTAGAAGCGGGCGTTGCCTTCGTCGAATGCGTACCAGCCTGTCATGTAATTCTTGGCGGTGATCCCGTCGACGCAGCAGTAGGACTCCATCTGGTACTGCCCGCCCGAGGCCGCTGTGACGGCGTCGGAGGGCCAGTTGGTGAGGAAGGTGCTGGTCGGGGCGTGGTTACCGATCGAGTTGAACAGCGGCAGCGACTTGCCCACCACGGCCCAGTACTGGGGCCCGAAGACGGCGCTGATGTCTAGGCCGGTCTGCTGCAGGTCGCCGTAGCTCGCCTGGCTGCCCGCCGGGTAGCCGGTGTCACCCGTGCCGACCGCGAAGCGGGCGCCGCTGGCCGCCAGGTGCTGCATCACGTTGGCCTGGTCGGGGTTCCCGTCGGCGTAGGTCTTTCCCCAGTCACCGAGGACCGCGAATGAGAAGGGCGTGGCCGAACCGGTGGGAAGCTGGGTGACGAACTGAGGGGAAGGATCGGTGCCAAGCAGGTCAATCTGCGCCGTCCCGAAGTAGGGCCGGTAACAGTAGGCGGTGTCAGGCAGCAGCGATGACAGCTGCGCCTTCCACTGGTATTCGCCGAGCGTGTTGACGCTGATGAGGGTCTTGGTTGCGGTCACGGTGTGCGCGGTACACGACTCGACCCCCACCTGGCCCCACTTCAACACCGCCGAGGTCTTCGACTGGTCGGTGCCGAAGTTCACCGTGGCATTGCCGCCCACCACGTCGGTCAGGTACGGATACCGCGCGAGTGGGTTTGGCAGTATGGCCGCCCGGGCCGGAGCCGCCACAGCCGGTATGAGCAAGAGTGCACCGATCAGTGCGGCGGCCGTACTTAGGCGCCAGCGAAAATTGGTAAGCGGACGCCGCCGGAAAGTTAAAGTATTCACATCGTCCCCACAAATTCCAGGTCCCCCAGAACGGTGATCCCCGCGGGGCCGTTCGTCAGATGGAAATAGCGTATGTCAAGGTAGGTCCGCCCGGTAGGCTCTGCGTCCCCCACACTTACGGCGGTGTGCCGGCCGGATGAGATTCATGCTGGATCGTGTACGCGCGGTAATAAACGAGTTCCCCTGCCTCACCTCCGCGCGCCAGGCTCTGCCGCACGAAGAAGGTGACGACGAGGACCGGGACACCGGACGGGCCGCGCAGCTTGGTCACGGTGGGGTTACCAAAACTGCGACTGCCGTGGTCGGTTCTGATGCTGAGCGCGGTGGCCTGGCGGGTGTTCTCCTCGTACATGTACACCTGCCAGGATGGCCCGGTCCCGATCTGTGCCTCGATTAGCTCGAAATTACGACCCAGGAACCGCACGGTGTCCCGGTCGCCGATCCTTCCGTGCACGCCCTGCGCGCGCAGGGCCTGCTCGATGCTGGTGTCGGGGGAAGCCGACCATCGTGAGAAGTTGGTCAGGACGCCACGTCCGGGCCGGTCTGACGCGTGCGTTAGCCGGTAGTGGTAGCCGACGACGATGCGCGAGTGGGAGAGGTCAGGAGTCAGGACCGCGGAGAAGATGTTTGGTGTTCCCTCCGCTACCGCATCGGCCGAGGCCATGGTAAGGGGCGCCCCGAACGTGCGGTCTGCCCGGCCGGACAGCAGGGCATCGAGGCTGGCGTAGTAGCGAAACCGCAGTCGTGGCGGCAGCTTCGCCGAGTGGTTGGCGGATGCCTCGTCCACCAACAGGAAGCCGGAATCGGAGAGTGCTGCGATAGTTGGCTGCGAGGCGTTCTTATCCAATTGCGCCTGATACGTCCAGTGCAATAGGTCCTGCGATTTCGCGATCAAAACGCGGAATGACCCTTGCGGGCCGCTGTGGTACACGCCCAGATAGCCGCCACGCGGGCTCGGTATGATCTTCAGCGTGTCCATGCTGCGCCCTTGGTCGTCCCGGACCGCGTAACGATGCGCGGTCGCCCCGGGGACGTTTTCGGTAGCGGAGCGCAACGCCGCGGCCGGCGAGACGGCATGCAGCGCACGTTTTGTGGTCTGTACCACCAGCTCGGGCGGGTGCGCACCCTCCCGGCTGTCATACTGGCCGCTGCCGCTGCCGACCTGGGCAAGCGCGAGGCTGACCAACCCGTTGCCCGAGACCAGCTGGGTGACGTCGGCGCTGGTCCACGCCTTCGAGCTAACCAGGCCCGTCTGGTCGACCGCGGCGGCAACGGGAGGGGCGTTGGCCGCGGTGATGGAACTCTCGTGCCAGGAACCTTCCACCGGGCGCACCGATGCTCCGCGTGCGTCGGCCAGGTTCGACCACAACCGCAGCGTCGCCCGCGTAACGCTGCCGGACAGTCCCGCCACCGAGAAGGTCAGGTAGCTGCGGATCTTTGGCCGGGAGGCGGTCCGCAGCACCGGGTTGCGGCCCAGGTTGACGCCGGGGCGTACGAATGAGACATAGGCATCTCCGATTGGCGAGAACGAAATCGTCGAAAGACTCGTGACATGATTGCCGGTTGACCGGGTGGGCCTGGTTGCGGCCCACCACACGAGCCCAACCGCCAGCGCAGCGAGGAGTGCCAGCCAGCGCAGGCGTCGGGCCCGCCGAGTGGTGGGCGTGCCATTGGCACTGTTCGGCTGCGCTCGTTGTGTCGGCACATAACCTACCCGCGACATCTGAGGCGCGCTGCGTGCCTCCGCCGACACGAGGCGGTCGCCGCCTTGCTCCGAGCGTGAGTTCGACATCATTTCCGCCGTATGATCAGGCCGTGCCGGGCGGTCTCGAACCGCCCGGACTTGCTCGCATAGATGTGTACGGTGAATTCGCCCGGTGCGTCGAGTGTGACCAGGCTAATGGCGGCGTGGCCGAGCGAGTCTGTCGATGCTGCCCGCCACCGCACGCCCTTCCCTTCGCTGTTGGTGACCTCGATAAACAGATGAACCTGGCTAGCTTGGACGGTCTTGCCCGGGAGCACCATATGGCAGCGAATCGCGATCGTGACCGGGGCGCCAACCCCGGCTGTGGGCGGCATGCGGACGGCGACCCTCAGCCGGCCCGGACTGCGAGCGCCAGTCGTTCCAGGCGCGGCGCCAGCGAGGGGCCTCGCCGCGATGTGCCACACCGGGTGCATCTCGGCTAGGTCGTGCAGGTTCTTGTTGATCACCCAGGCCCCGTAGAACGTGGCGTGCTGGCCCAGGGCGGGCAGCTGGACGGCAGGCAGGTCAGGTGGGATCACCCTAACCGCCAGCAGGCCGCGGTTAGCGGGGGTGAGGAATCGATGGTATGGCTGGTCAACCGCGACGGTCACCTGCCAGTCGCCGTCGCCAGGCATATATTTCACCTGCTGGACCAGGCCGCTGGCGGTGGCGCACTTCGCCAGTACGTCGAGCCGGCCGGGGTCGTGGACATGCGCCAGCGGGTCGGCGCGGCATGGCGCGGTCCCCGGGTGCCATGCTGGCGCGCTCGTGGAGTCGCGCAATACCCCGGACGGACCGAACAGGGCGTAGAGGGCGGCACCCGCAGCGAGCAGAACGACGGCGAGAGTGAGCGCGAACTGCAGCCGCGTGAGCCGGTGTGCGCCCTCCTGGGGCGCACCCGCCTCCCGCGTCGCCTGACCAGGCTGGACGGGGCTCACCGGCGGTGCCCGACGTGAATCACGGTCGTGTAGTGACCCGCGGTATCTCTTATGTTGAGCAGCCACCCCGGCCGGGCTCCTCGTGGCCGCACGAATGACAACGAGACGGAACCGCGAGCGTCGGCGCGGGCGCTGGTCACGAACCGGCCGTGGTAGACGGCCGTCACGAGCCCGCCAGGCGTATATCCGGAGCCATTGATGGTCACCCTGGCGCCCGAGACCGTGAGCTGCAACGCGGGTCTCAGCAGCCTGAGAGAGCCACGGTTTCCTGCGCCATCAGTGAGCACCAGTTGCCCGTGGCGGAGCATATGGGCAGGTTCAAGGAACATAATCGACACGCTGCCGTCACTGGTCGTCCTGCCGTGGGCTATGACGACGCCGTGGTATGTCACCGTTATCGGCGAGGACCTCTGGAAGCCTACGCCAGTCACGGTAGCGATCCCGGCCTTCGTCCGGTACGCGATCGAGGGCTGGGGCAGAACCAGCGACGCGTGTCGGCCCGCCGCGTCTGTCATGGCCAGGAGGTAGCGAGGGCGTGGCCGCGCCGGGAACGGCAGTGACAGCGATACCGATCCGGCTGCGTCAGATCGGCTGCGCTCAACTAGCCTGCCGTTGTAAGTCACGGTCAGCGGAGTGCCTTCGGTGAAACCAGCGCCATGCAGCGTGAGGGCGGAGCCGTGGATGGCGTAGGACAGGATGGGGTGCGGCAGCCTGACGGTGAGCCGGTAGATCCAGGCCCTGCCCTCGTGACGGTAATGGACAGTGTGCACAAGCTTCCCGCCGAACCGCTCAATGAGCAGCCTGAACTGGCGCTGCGTCGAGGTCTCGACCACTTGGCTTTCTTCAGGCGGGTCGTCTGCCGAGGTCGTGTAGTAAACGAGGTACGAGACCCGGCCGTTTGCGATCAGGCGGGGTGGCCACGTGGTAATCCAGTCGCGGGGCGTGCGCGCTCCCGGCGGTGGCGCCGACGCGGGGACGACCCGCCCGCCAGGTAGCACCGTGGCGAGGTTGAACCGGCCAAACGGATAAGAGCTGCGGTGGGCGTAAAACGCGAAGACGTACTGGGCCGAGCCGCGCGAAATCGTCATGACGCCGGCCGTGCGCGGAGTCGAGTTCGCCACCCACTCCGCTGCCCCCTTCAGGCCGACGTAGCTGTCATCTTGCCACGACGCCCGCAGATAGGGGACGGTGGCAGCGGCGACGGCAACGGACAGTACCCCCGCGGAAAGTATCCGCCATGCCCGAAGGCGCGGCCATTGGACCAAGGCGTCGAGTACCCGGCCGCCCAGGATGGCGAGCGCCGGAAGAGCAGGCAGGAGATAGTTGAACGCCTTGAGCGGATAGATCTGGTAGAAGACAGCGACCGTGAGCAGCCAGAGCAGGGGCAGCACATCCCCGCGCGACCGCCGCCCGATGGCGAACGCGATGCCGATGATGTAGAGCGCGAGGACGAGCGGTCCCTCGTGGGACAGCAGAACCTTCCCGTAGTAGTACCAGGGCACGGCGCTCGCCCGCCGAATGCTCGTCGACAGGAAGCCGGTGTACAGCGCCCAGTTGGTGGCCAGCTGCACAAGCAAGGGAGTCAGCGCCACGAGAAACACACCGGCGGAAATGAAGATGCGCCGTCGGGTGAGCTGCTCCGGCGCTCGGTTGATCAGCAGATAGGTGGCGACGACGAGCAGCGCGAGCCCGCCGACGATCTTCGCCTGAACGGTGAGGGCGGCTGCGGCGGCGAAACCGTACAGCCAGCCGCTCCGCTTCGTCCCTATCCACTTGACCGCGCACAGCATCGCGGTGGCGAACAAGAACGTGAGAGCCGAGTCCAGCAGAGCCAACCGGCCAAGCATGACGGCGTAGCCGCTGACCGCGAGCAACAACGCAGAAAAGAGCCCGGTGCGCCGGCCGAACAGCGTCGCGCCGACCCCGTAAGCGACAATGACCGTAAGGACACTGAACGTAGCGGCCACCGCGCGCGCTGACACGTCACCGACACCGATCACGCGGTATACGACGGAGAGCAGTTCCTGGAAGAGAAGGAAGTTGGAGTCGCCGCGGCTCAGCAGAATGAAGTACTGGCCGAAGCCCTTCGCGCCGGCGAGCACCGCAGCCTGGCCGGCATAGACGGCCTCGTCGCCGCGCAGGCCAACCCGGCCCAGGTCCCAGAGCCGGAGAAACGCGGCGAACCCGGTTATCGCGATCAGCGGCAGATCGAAGCGCTTGGAGGCGGCGCGGGCGAGCGATGCCAACCTGTCCTGCCGGCCCGTGCCGGGCAGACCCTGCGTCGTCGCGGCAGGTTCACCATGCAGGTCAGTCTTTAGCGACAATTGGCCCGCCTCTCGTCCCTGCGGTCCTGGTCAGTGGCATCGGCCTGTCCCGGAATCGTGGAAAGAGGACCCGGCCACCGGCTCAAAACGCCAGCTGTAGCTGTCCGGGTGGAGGGTCATCACGAGTACACCAGACGCCGTGTCGTTGCGGGCGACACTGTTCGCCTTGATTTTCTTGAACTTGTAATGGCTCTTGCCGCCGGTCCCCACGACGAACTCGCTTATCCCAGACGCGTCGGCCCGGCCCGAGGGGTCCTGCGGGGCGAAGCGCTCGTAATCGTGGTCGTGTCCGTTGAGCACGACGTCGGCGCGGGCAGTGAAAAGATCGCGCCAGAACGCGCCATATGCGGGCTGGTTGCCATGCTGGCCGGAGCTGAACCGCGGCTGGTGCCAGTACGCGAGGATGCAGGTCGTGGGGTTCTGATGAAGGTCGGCGGCGAGCCACTCCTCTTCCGGTGAGCCGGTGCCGCAGCCGCCGACGAAGGCGCACTCGGCATTCAGGGCGATGAGATGCCAGTGCCCCAGATTGAAGCTGTAGTAGCCGCGGCCCGGGTCGCCGGCCGCGGTGCCAAAGAAGCGGTAGTAGCCGTCAGCGTCCCGGCTGAAGTACTCATGGTTGCCGGGCACCGGATGACTGATGCCGATGAACCGGCCCCAGCTGGGAGCGTAGTAACGCTCGTAGCTCGCGAACCGGCCGACCGGGTATTGGTTGTCGCCGAGCTCGAGAACTGCCGTTGGCGCGATTCGCAGCACAAGGTTGCTGGTGGCCATCTGGTGGCAGACCGACACCTCGCCGGAGGAGTCGTTGTCGCCCTGCAGGTAGTCAGTCGGCCCGCAGGCAATGTCACCAGCGGCGACGATGACGGGATCGCCGGAGGGAGGCAGCGCAGAGCTTCCGGCGTTCTGCCGCCATGCGACAAGGGCGGCAGTCGTCACGATCGAGGCGAGCAGGAGCGTCGTTACGACGGTGGAGCGCCGACGCCTCGGGTTGTGCGCGGAACCCGGGATGGGCCCGGAACGGAGGGGCGTGCCGTCCGGGCCCTTCAGGGTGATGGGGGGGTGATCACCCGTTTCCCCGGCGGCGCGTGAACCTGCGGCGCCGGCGTCCTCAGGCTGCGACCTCACACGGCTCTCCCGTAGGCGAGCCCCTCGCTCCAGCGGGGCCACGCCTGCGCGTCTGTTCCTTCGCGGCCCGCTGCTGCCGGACGGGTGCCGTCCAGCCGCGCTGGGTCGCCGTCAACCAACCGCGGGATCTCATCTGCCCAGCCGAAGCAGTCCGAGGCCAGGGAGCGCGTGCGGACGTGGGTAAGGAAGCTCGCGAGGATCTCGCGTTCACGCATTCGCAGTTCCTGATAGCCCTGGCCGGCGATGTTGATCGTCGGCGCGAAGTAGCGGAATGGCGGGAAGCCGTAAGCGTCGTCCGTATTGGTCATCAGTTGATCAAGCGCTGACGCGTGGTCGACGTCGCTGAGCCGGGGGATACCGCGCTCGATGATGAAGAGCTCTTTGACGCGGGTCGCGCTGGCCAGGCGGCACGGCACGAGACGGTCGACCGTGTACTTGGGCGGCGGGACGAGAATCTGGGTCAGCGCGTTGATCCCGATGATGGGGACGTTGAGCCGACTGAGCGTGATGGCGAATGACCGGCCGGACTTGGAGTGCAGCCGACTTTGGAACGTGAGCCTGCGCCACTCCCCGGGCGTCAGATCGGACGCACTGACCGCACGCACGGTGTGCGCGCTGATCGTGAGCGGCTTCGGGAAGCAGGAAGCGTTGCCGGCCCCGTCGATGACCGTCATGTCGTCAGAGAGGAATCGACCGCCATGCTCGCGGAGCAGCCGCAGAACCGTCCCCGTCTTGCCGGTGTCGGTCAGCGCGGACAGCATGACACCGACGCCGTCAAGCTCCACGCAGGCCGAATGGAGCAGCATCCGGCCTCGCGAGACCATGACGAACCGGAGCAGCGCCTCGACGATGTTGGTGTAGACGACGTGTGGCGAGCGAGCCAGCAGGGGGCCTACGTCAACCATTATCGGGTCGCCGAGATGCACGCGGAAGTTGGCGCCCAAGCGGCCGAGGTGCTCCTCGTACCTTATGACGGCGGGATCCGCGAACTCGGTCATCGCCGCGCGCCTGCGCGGCCTGCTCCTGCCCACGTCGCCCACGCGCACCGCGATGTCCACATCCTCGTCGGCGATCCACTGGGCACGGAAGAACTCGAGTTCGGGAAGCATGATCTGTGAGCCGATCGTGACCACGCCGGTGATGTCGTACCGGTAGGTCAGGTAGCGCGGTCTTCTGCGCGCCAGCGACGCGCCGACGAGCGGCTCGTGGTTATCCACCGTCTCTCGCGTGCTGAGGTCGACCACAACGCGCACCGGGTCACGGCCCTTCTCCTGCGCCGCCGCGCCGAAGATTGCCCGGTCACTGACAATGAAACGGACCAGGAACAGCATGACGAGCGTGATGGCGTTCGCGATCAGGACTCCGGCACCCAGCGTGACCAAAACCTCAAGTACCGGCAGCCGCGCGACCAGCAGCAGGTTGTTCATTAGGAAGAACCGCGTCGCCCGGCCAGCACGAGTCCCGTTGCGTTGCTTTCTGTAGACGAGGGTGTCGACCAGAACGAAGTTCCATGTGGTGGACGCCTGAGTCGCCAGTGCGGCGCCGACCAGGTGGTTGATCCCCACCACGCGGTAGAAGAACCAGAGCACCGCGGTGTTCACCACGATACCGGTCGCACCGATGAACCCGAACGCGAGCATCCGCAGCACCTGGCGGATGCGGGCGTCGCGCGAGGGCGGCGCCTCGCGCAGTTGCTTCACCAGTCTGGCGCGGCGCAGCCTGCCGAGGTGGCGCAGGAAGGCGAGACCCTCGCGCAGCGACGCCTTGGACTCGCCAGCGTGACGCGGTGCGAAGCGATAGGAGACCTCTGCCACCCGCGCCACTGGGTGCTTCACAAGGACCTCGAGCAAGATCTTGAAACCCACCGGACGGAGCCGATCCAGGTCGATGGCCGCCGCGCGGAACGCGAACATCCCGCTCAGTGGATCGCTGACCATGGCCAGGCGCCTCGGGAACGCGCTTTTTGCCAACCGCGTGGCCCAGTTGGACACCAGCACTCGCCCCGTGCCATCGAGGCCGTCGCCCGACGAGCCGCGACCCGCGTAACGCGTGCCCACAACGATGTCAGAGTTGTGGCGCATGGCCGTGCTCGCGAGCGCGGCGGCCGACTCGGGCGGATGCTGCAAGTCGGCGTCCATCACGAGCACCCACGCACCGCGGGCGTACCTCACTCCCGCGATGACGGCGCCACTAAGGCCGCTTCTCCGTGCAATTAATGGCCGTCTCAGCAACCGAACCGGCACCGGGCACGTCCGCGCGCTATAGGCCAGTGCCTCCGCGGTTCCGTCATCGCTGTCATCGACAAAGACGATCTCGCCGCCAAGCGGCTGGACAGCGGGCCCAAGGCGCTCCAGCAGGAGAGCGACGTTGGCTTCCTCATTACGTGTCGGTACCACCACGGTGAGCTGTGGTGGTACGGCGACCGTGATGGTGTTGAGGTCGGCAATGCCACCTTGTGCGGCGCCTGCGCTGACATTGCGGTACTCGGCAGCGCCCGTCCGCTGCCCGGCCCCGTTTCCATTGTGAAGTGCAGATAGATGAGTATCGATGCGCATGAAATCCCCTGGACGCAAGCCAAACCGCCCGCTCGTCACATCAGAACCGCGGTCGAGTTTGATCGTTATGTGACTGAAATAACCGCGGGCTTGTACACCTTCAGGAAGAAGGCAGGCACGCCACTGCCAGCCCATGACTGACGTAGCGGGGGAATGTCAGCGCCTGGTAAGTGTCAAGCTCCAGCGGACGCAACCACGACAGCTGTTCCCCTCCTCGACCGCGGTCACGCTGCTTAGCCCCAATGGTCAGACGTGTGGTCACCGGCAGGACCCCTGCGACGAGGACCTTGTTCCCACCTTCTGGGCGTCCCTCCTCGATAGCGGGCGAGAGAGCCGACCAGCTTGTCTGTAGATCGACAGTAGACAAGCCTCACCTACTGCGCAATACATATGCATGTCAGACTTTGTTAGTTCTTTGTTAACCATATACTCAACGGCTAAAGATGCAGGTCACAGCCTCGGTCGGCCGGCTCGCTGCGGGTCAGACGGTGGGGGACACGACAGCGGCACGCCCGCCGGGCCCGATGACCGGCACGATTCGGCGGCATCGCCAAGATGCCGCTATGCTGACGGAGCCGTTACGTTCCCCTGGGTAGCGCTGAGTCACTCTGGCCCCGTCGTCTAGCGGCCCAGGACGCCGCCCTCTCAAGGCGGTAGCGCCGGTTCAAATCCGGTCGGGGCTACTGGTTGAAGTACCAGCTCAAGGGCCTGATCACTGATTGCGGTGGCCGGGCCCTTGATCATCCGTCCGTCATTTGTCCGTCAGTTCCGCTTTCCCCAGCGGCGCGGTGCGTTACGCCGCCGGAATATGGTCGGGTCTGCGAGCCGGGATCTGGCGAGCCGGATATGCGGGCACCGGGGAGGGGGATCCACGCTGTGCAGGCCAGCCTGTCGGACCCGTTCGGCACCGAAGAGCTGCGCCGCCGGGTGCTCGACGGCTGGGCGGCGTCGCCTGCGCGGTTCCGTGAGGACGCCAACGCGGAGGAGGACTACGCGCTCGGTGGCTACCGGGACCGCGTCGTCGTGGAGCTGGCCCAGAACGCGGCGGACGCGGCGGCGCGCGGGGGAGTGGCTGGCTGGCTGCGGCTGATATTGCGCGCCGGGACGCTGGTGGCCGCGAACACAGGTGCGCCGCTGGACGCGGCGGGCGTCGCGGCGCTGTCCACGCTGCGTGCCTCCAGCAAGCGGGCGTCCCGTGCGGACGACACAGCGCACGAGACAGCGGTCGGCAGGTTCGGTGTGGGTTTCGCCGCCGCTGTCGCGGTCAGCGACGAGCCGCGTATCTCCTCGGTCACCGGCGCGGTAAGCTGGTCGCGCAGCGCGACGCGTGACCTCGTCCGGCGGATTCCCGAGCTGGCCGCCGAGCTCGCCGCGCGGTCGGGTCACCTCCCCGTGCTGAGGCTGCCGTTCCCCGCGGACGGCGCGCCCCCCGAAGGCTTCGCAACCGCCGTCACGCTGCCGCTGCGGGACGAGACCGTCGGCCGGCTCGTCAAGCGGCTGCTCGCCGAGACCGGGCCCGCGCTCCTCCTCGCGCTGCCCGCCCTCGCCAACATCGAGATCGAGGTCGACGGCGCGACGCGTACGCTCACCGCGGCGCATGACGGCGACGGCGTCACGATCACCGTCGACGGCGCCGCCAGCCGGTGGCGCACGGCGAGCGCGGGCGGCCGGGCCGATCCCCCGCTCCTGGCCGGCCGCCCAGCCGAGGAGCGTGCGCGCCCGTCGTGGTCGGTGCGCTGGGCGGTGGCTGTCACGCCGGGCGGCGAGAACGGCGACGCGCCGGCCGGTCGCCTGCCCGAGGGGGTCAGCGCTGTCGTGCACGCGCCGACGCCGACCGGCGAACCACTAGGCCTCCCGGCGCTGCTGCTCGCCTCGTTCCCGCTCAGTCCTGACCGCCGCCAAGTCGCGCCGTGCCCGCTCACCGGTTTTCTTCTCGATCAGGCCGCCGAGGTCTACGCTCGCCTGCTGCCCAGCCTCGCTCCTGGGGCCCGACTGCTCGATCTGGTCCCGGGTCCGGTCGCGCAGGGCGAGCTGGACGCGCAGTTGCGTGGTGCGATCGTGGCGCGGCTCCAGGAGACCGCGTTCCTTCCCGCCGCCGAGCGGCCTGGCCCGCGGGTCCGGCCGCGTGACGCGGTCATCCTGGACGCGGCCCTCCCCGGCCTCGCCGGCTGCCTGGCGCCGGTGCTGCCCGGCCTGGTCGCGGGGCCGGCGCGGCATCCCGCCTATGCGGTGCTCGGCGTCCGGCGGCTCCGGCTGGCCGACCTGGCTGACACGCTCGCCTCGCTTGACCGCGACCCGGCCTGGTGGTGGCGACTGTATGAGGCGCTGGCCGCCGCAGAGCCGAGCGAGCTTGGCGAGCTCGGCGCGCTGCCGGTGCCGCTCGCCGACGGGCGGATGGTGCGGGGCCCGCGTGGGCTGCTGCTACCCGGGCCGGATCTCGAGAGCCCCGGCCGGCTGGCGCCACTCGGCCTGCGCGTCGTGCATCCCGGCGCGGTGCATCCGTTGCTTGCCCGGCTGGGCGCGGTCGAGGCGACGCCCCGGGGTGTCCTCGCCGATCCGGCGGTGCGCGCGGCGGTTGCGGCCTCCTACGACGAGGAGGATCCCGGCCCGGTCGCCGACGCGGTGCTCAGCCTCGTCGCGGCCGCGCACCTGCGGCCGGGGGAGCAGCCCTGGCTCGCGGATCTGGCGTTGCTGGGCGTCGACGGCGAGTGGTATGCGGCGGGCGAACTGCTGCTCCCCGGCGGGCCGCTGGCCGAGGTGGTCGCGGCGGACACGCCGTTCGGCACGGTCGGCCCGGCGATACTCAACCGCTACGGCGCCGCGACGCTGGAGGCAGTCGGCGTGCTGTCGTCCTTCGGCCTGCTGGTCGCGGCCGACGTTGCCTTTGATGCGCCCGACCTCGACCTGGACGGGGCGCAGGAGTGGGCGGACGACATAAGTGCGCGGCTGCCCGGCGGTGACGTGCCGCCGGTGGCGGTGGAACTGCTGGCCGTTCGCGACCTTGAGCTCGTCGACCCGGCACGCTGGCCGCGGGCACTGGAGCTGCTCGCCGCGCCGTCCCTGCGGGCGGCGCTCGTCGAGCCTACCCGGGTGCTGCTCGCCGACGGCCGCCACGCGGACGTGCCCTCCTACACCGCCTGGTGGCTCCGCCGCCATCCCGTCCTCGGTGGCCATCGGCCGACCGACGTGCGCGCCGCCGGCACGGACCCGCTGCTCGCGGGCCTGTACGACGAGGCCACGCTGCCAGCGGACCGGGCGGTAGCCCGCGCGCTTGGCGTACGCACCGCGCTCGCCGAACTGCTCGCAGAGCCGGGCGGCCCGGACGAGTTGCTGGACCGGCTGGCCGACCCAGGGCGGCCGGTGACGCGGGCCCAGTTGCGCGCACTGTGGGCGGCGCTCGCGGCCGTCGATGAGGCGGCACCGCCGGACCGGGTGCGCGTGGTGTGCGGGGACGAGGTTGTCGTGTCCAACGCCGAGGATGCGCTGGTACTCGACGCCCCGGACCTGTGGCCGTTGGTGGCTGCACAGCCGCTCGTGCTGGCACCCTACGACCGGGCACTCCGGCTCGCTGACCTGCTGGACCTGCCGCTGGTCTCGGAGGAGGTCGTCGGCCGGGTCGAGTCGTCACCAGCATGCCAGCCGGTCCCCGCGATCGCGCGCGCCGTACTGCCTGATGCTCCCACGACCTACTACGCACATGACCGGCTCGTCGTGGACGGCGTTCCTGTGCCGTGGCGCTACACCTCCGGCGCCGTGCACGCCGCCGGACCCGTCGGCCTGGCCTCCGGGCTGGCCTGGGCGTCGGGCAGGTGGTCGGCCCGGCATCTGCTCGCCGCCCTGCTGGGAGACCCCGGCGCGTCCGCCCGCCTTCTCGCGGAGGCCGACCTGGACCCCGATCCACCACCCGAGCGGTAGGTCCGAATCACTCAATGGTCGCGGGTATAGACCTCGAGGTCGGTGGCTTTGACGGTGAGCCATACCTCGCTACCGCGGTGCAGCGACAGGTCTGCGACTGCTGCGGGAGTGACGTCAACGAGAGCCGGTGGCTGGCCGTCGAGGTCGAGCCTGACCCTGTCGGCGAGAAGGGTCAGGCCGACGACGCGTGCTGGCCAGGTGTTGCGTGCACTGCTGGACCGGGGTGGCTGGCTGCTGACGACGACCGCGGAGGGGCGGACTGCGACGAGCACGTCCCCATGCTGGCCGTGGTCGGGGATTATGAAGGACCCGCCCCCGGCAAGCGCCACGGCGGGGCCGTCGGCGTGGCCGGCGTACAGGTTGAGCCCGACGAGCTTGGCCACGTACTCCGTGGCGGGCTGGCGGGCGACGTGGGCGGGTGTGCCTTCCTGGACGATCCTGCCGTCTTCAAGGACGAGAAGCCGGTCGGCCAGTACGAGTGCCTGGAGGGGGTCGTGAGTGACCAGCAGGCACGGGCCGGTGAATTCCGACAGGTGCTGTCTTAGCTCGGCCTGCACGTCCAGGCGAGTGCGCGCGTCCAGGGCCGACAGGGGTTCGTCGAGGAGCAGCAGCGCGGGTTCTGCGGCCAGGGCCCGGGCGAGCGCGACCCGCTGCGCCTGCCCACCGGACAGAGTGGAGGGCCTGCGGTCGGCGAGGCCGGTGAGGCCGAGACGGTTGAGCCAGTGGTTGGCGGCCGACCTGGCGGCCCCTTTGCCGAGGCCGCGGGAGCGGGCCGAGAACGCCACGTTGTCGAGCACGCTCAGGTGCGGGAAAAGGCGGTAGTCCTGGAATACGAACCCGACGGGCCGCCCGGACGTCTCGATGAATGCGCCGGTGCCTGCATCGTCAATGACCTGCCCGGCCAGCGCGATACGACCATTGGCCACTGGGGTCAGGCCGGCCAGCGCACGCAGCAGGGTGGATTTCCCTGCCCCGTTGGGCCCCAACACGCCGAGCACCTGACCGGGCGCGGCGGTGAAGGCGGCGCTGAGCGTGAACCCGCCGCGCCTGACCTCTGCGTCGACGACGAGGCCGCCGCTGCGCTCACCGATCACTGGACCGACCCGCCCCGCAGCCAGCGGTCGCGGAGTGAGACAAGCACCGCTACGGAGACCAGCAACAGCACCAGGCTGAGCGCGATCGCGGCGTCGGGGTCGTTCTCCAGCGCGTAGTAGACGGCGATGGGCATCGTCTCGGTGCGCCCAGGAAAACTACCCGCGAATGTGATCGTCGCGCCGAACTCACCGAGCGCCCGCGCCCAGCACAACACGGCGCCAGCGCCTAGGGAAGGAGCGATCAGCGGCACGGTGACCCGGCGGAAAACCGTCATCCGGGTCGCGCCCAGCGTCGCGGCCGCTTCCTCGTATCCCTGGTTGGCCGACCGCAGCGCCCCTTCGACGGTGATGATCAGGAACGGCATCGCCACGAAGGTCTCGGCCATGATCACCGCAAGCGGGCTGAAAGGAATCGTCAGCCCGAACCAGGAGTCGAGATATCTGCCGATGAAGCCGGTTCGGCCGAACGCCAGCAGGAGCGCGACCCCACCGACCACCGGTGGCAGCACCAGCGGCAGGGTGACGAGCGCCCGCAGCAGCCGCTGTCCTGGGAAGTTCCCCCGGGCCAGTATCCACGCCAGCGGCACGCCAATGACCAGCGCGATCACTGTGGCCGCCGTCGCGGTCCATAGTGACAGCGTGAGGGCCTGGACCGCGTCAGAGCCACCCATGACCGGGCCGAGCCGACCCCAGGGAGCCCGGACGATCAGCCCGATCAGGGGCAGCACCAGGAACGCGACCGCCACCAGCGCCGGCGCGAGCAGCGGCGCGGGCGCCGATCTGGGACCACCGCCACGTGCGGTACGGCGGGCCCGCTCGCCGGCCGTCAGCCGCGAGGGCTTGACCTCGGTGCCTACCGTGTCAGCCGCGGGCATCCGTATCACCAGCCGGAAATCGGGTCAGGGCTTTTCGAATCCCGCGGCGGCTAGCACGCGCTGGCCTGGGGGAGACACGACGTAGTCGGCGAACGCCTTCGCCGTGGCCGGATTGCCGCTCTTGCTGACCGGGGCGATCGGGTATGCGGTCGATGCGTTTTCATCAGCCTGGATCACGACGCCCTTGACCTTCGCGCCCGCGGCCTTCACGTCGGTCACGTAGACCACGCCTGCGTCGACATTGCCGATCTCGACCTGGGTCAGCACCGATTTCACATCCGGCTGCAGCGTGACCGGCTTGACGGTGATCTTGGCGTTCTTGAACACCCTCGCCGCCGTGGATCCGCATGGCACCTGCGGCTGGCACAACGCGACCTTCACCGACGACTTCGCCAGATCGGCCACCGAGGCGACATGCGCCGGATTCGCCGGTGGGGTGGCGACCTCCATCATGTTGCTGGCGAACGTCACCGGATTCGACGCGTCACCGGCGGTGACGACCTGCTGCATGTTCTTCGGGCTGGCTGAGGCGAACACGTCAGCGGGCGCGCCGGAGGTGATCTGGGTCGCAAGGGCGGAGCTCGCCCCGAAGCTGAACGTCACCTTCACCCCGGGATGGGCCGCCTCGAACTGCGTGCCGATTGTGGTGAAGGCCTCCTTGAGCGAGGCAGCTGCGAATACGGTGATCGACCCGGACACCGACGACGACACGGAACTGCTCGCACTCGGTGACGCCGAGCTTCCAGAACCGCTGCCTGACCCGCAACCGGCCACGGTAAGCGCTGCGATCCCAGCGGCGGCGAAGCTGATGGCGATACGGCGCACGGTGCTCTCCTCGATTGAGTCTCGCCAAAGCGAGATCAGCGGATCTTCGGGATCTCGATGGAAACATTCGTCGCCTTAACGGCCGCCACAGCGAGCATGCCCGGCTCCAGGCCGAGCTCGTCGGCGGCCTCGCGGCTCAGCAGCGATACGAACCTGTGCGGCCCCGCCTGGATCTCCACCTGGGCCATCACCGTGTCGCGAACCACGCGGGTGACCAGACCGCTGAACCGGTTCCGCAGCGACTGAGCCGCCGCCAGGTCGTCCCGGCGACCCGCCGACTCGGCCCGCTCCTGCGCAAACCGGGCCAGCACGACGCCATCCACGGCGAGCCGCCCGGAGGCGTCGGTGGTTGGTTCGATCCGGCCCCCCTCGGCCCAGCGGCGCACCGTGTCATAGCTGACCCCAAGCAGGTCCGCGGCTTCCTTGATCCTAAATGTCGGCACCCAAGTGACTTTAACGCAAATGCGGCGAGTATGACGTTCCAACTGGTGCATACGCCTCAGTTAAATGGCGCAGGGTGACGCACTTGAGTCCGGCCGTGGTCTCGTCGGACGTCAGTCACCGGTCGCCAGAGCCACGCCTGACGCCTTGATACGACAGGGCGGCGGCCTGTCCGGCGATGATGAGCTATTGCTGCGGGCGCGAGGATACTGTTACGGTGCCCTGCGTGATGGCGCGTGGAAGCCCGGTGAGAGTCCGGCACGGTCGCGCCACTGTGAACAGCGCCGGTTGAGGTGCCTGTGAGTCAGATCTTCCGCCATCGCGACGGTCAATCGATCAAGGGACGCTGGATCCCTAAAGGAGGCTCATCGTGAGCGACGTACCTGCAGCCCGTAGTGCATCGACGCCGGTTGTGCTGCCCATCCCGAGGGCCGCGCTCTGGCTGGCCGGCACGGTGATTCTCGCGCTGGCGGTGTATTACTTCATCGGCGTCGACCAGGGCGCGATCTCGGTGTCAGGCCACAACTACTACATTCACGAGTTCATGCACGACGGTCGTCACTTCTTCGGCTTCCCCTGCCACTGATCCGGCAGCGCGGGCATCCGGACGTGGAGAAGAAGCTCGTCCTTCGCGGGCTGCTCGCCGGCGCCGTCGGTGGGCTGCTCGCGTTTGTGTTCGCGCGGATCTTCGCCGAGCCGGCTATCAACGCCGCGATCCACTACCAGTCGGGCCGCGACGCTGCCCAAGCCGCGCTCGACAAGGCCGCCGGGTTGCCCGTCGAGTCGGCCGGGCCGGACATCTTCAGTCGCACGATTCAGGCGAACGTTGGCCTGGGGGTCGGGATGATCGCCTTCGGTGCGGCGATGGGCGCGCTGTTCGCGGTCGCCTACGCCGTCTGCCTCGGGCGGGTCGGCCGCCTACGTCCCCGCAACCTCGCGATGCTGGTAGCAGTCGGAGGCTTCGTCGGCATCTACCTCGTCCCGTTCATCAAGTACCCGGCCAACCCGCCAGCGATCGGGCACCCGGAGACCATCAGGCAACGCGGCGGGATGTACCTGCTGATGTTGGTGTGCTCGGTGGTATTTCTGGCCGCTGCCGTGTGGCTCGGCCAGCGGCTTAAGCCACGCTTCGGAAACTGGAACGCCAGCCTGCTCGCGGGCGCGGCGTTCGCCGCAGCGACCTGGGCCGTGATGGTGATCTTGCCGCAGCTCGGCGAGTTGCCCGCCAACGTCGCGGTCTACGGGCATCACGCCACAGAAACCCCGCTGCCACTGGTCAACGCCAAGGGCGCGATCGTCTACCCCGGGTTCCCCGCCGACGTGCTGTTCAACTTCCGGCTGTACTCCGTCGCCGCTCAGCTGATCCTGTGGGCCACGATCGGTCTCGTGTTCGCGCCGATGGCCGAAAGGCTCCTGGCCCCGAATGCGGCGACAGCGGTACCCAGGCAGCCGCAAGACACAGCCCAGGTGTGACCCGCAGGGACCGACGTTTGTCCGGCGCGCTACCGCCCTGGTCGGCTAGCGAGGACCATGCCCGAATATCCACCGACATGGTGCGGGCGCCGAAAAATGTCGGTGGGTCGTTGTAGTGTCGAACTGGTGGTCGATCCCGAGCCGTGACCTGTGATGGGAGGTTTCCGCGGTGTGCAGCCCATGTGAACCCCCGGCGCCCGCCAGCGCCGGTGAGGCACTGGCCATGGCCCACGCCGCCATGGACTATCTCAACCACGCGGACTCGGCGGATCTGGGCATCCAGGCGCAGGCCGAGTCGCTGGCCGCCTTGGAGCAGCTAGCAGCCAAGCAGGCGGCGGCGCAGGCGCGGGTGTTGACCGCGTTCGCGGCGGCGCGTGGGCATGAGGCGGATGGGCAGTTTTCGCCCAAGACGTGGCTGCGCTATCAGACCCGCATCACCCGCGGCGCGGCCGGGGCAGCCGTTGCCGCGGCGCGGCGGCTAGCCGCCCATCCCGCGGTGGCGGCTGCGCTGGCCGACGGGGCGGTGTCGGCATCTTTCGCGCGGCAGGTCTGTGACTGGACCGCCAAGCTGCCCGAACGGCACCGGCCGGCAGCGGACGAGATCTTGATGACAGCCGCCCGCCGGGGCGCGGACCTGCAGGCACTCGCGCAGATCGCGGCCGAGATCTACCACCGGGTCGGCCCGGGCGACCCGGACGGCACCGACCCGGCGCGGGACCGGTATGTCCGGCTCGAGAACACCTTCGGCGGCGTGGCCCGGCTGGATGGCGACCTGACCCCCGACGCGGCCGGGGCGGTGAGCGCTGTGCTGGACGCGCTCGGCGGCAAAGCCGGCCCGGAAGACACGAGAACCGTCGGGCAGCGACGTCATGACGCCCTGGCCGAGGCGTGCCGTCGGCTGCTCGCGGCGGGTCTATTGCCCGGCCGGACCGGTGGGGACACCCGCGCCGAAGTGGTGATCGGGCTGCGGGACCTGCGCGCCCTGCCCGGCGCCGCGCAGCTAGAACAGGACTGGATCGCCAGGGCAGCGGCCGCTGCGGCCGCCGTGCCCGCCCTGGCCGGGCCCGCGGCCCACGCCGCGGCGTGCGCCGCCACCCTTGTGCCGGTCGTCACCGGCCACCTTGACCCGCACGCCCTCGACCAGTTGGCTCGCGAGTTCCTTGCCGACGGCCAAGCAGGGCACACCCCGGCACCGCGGCAGGAACTGAAGGCCGCACTGCTGCGCTGGGCCGTCGAGGTGGTCTCCGGCCCGGCCGGGCTCGCCAGCCGTCTGCGTACCAGCCTGCTCGATGGGCCGCCGGCCAACCCGAGCCTGCCGCTGGACATCGGCACCGCCGGCTGCGACGTCCCCGCCCACCTGCGCCGCGCGCTGGTGGCCCGCGACCAAGGCTGCGGCTTCCCCGGCTGCGACCAGCCACCCGAGGTATGCCAGCCGCACCACATCATCCCCCGCAGCAAAGGCGGGCCCACCGCCCTGCACAACCTGTTCCTCGTCTGCCTGTTCCACCACCTGATCGTGATCCATACCTGGGGATGGCACATCATCCTCAACCCCGACGGCACCATCACCGCCATCGGCCCCAGCGGCAGAATCCTCCGCAGCCACAGCCCACCGGCCGCAGCATGACCGGCCGGCAGCGGCCGTCAGCGGCCGCCGTGGGCAGCTGACGGGGGACCGTCGCCGGGTTCGAAGCCGCGCTCGCGAAGCTGGGCGCGCAGGTGCTCGACCTCGGCGCGCAGCCGGTGGGTCTCTTCGACCAAGGCGACGAGGTCCGCCCCGGCCATCCATTCACCGACCCGCTGCCGCCGTTCTGACAGCAGCCGCTTCTCGGTGGCGCGCAGCGAGCGAGCGGCCTCGGCATCGTCGGCGCCGATCGCGGCCTCCTCGTCCAGCCGCGTCTGGGTGATTTGGTCGTCGAGGTCGCGGAGTTCTGGCAGCGGGGTCTGCGGCTCGCCCGGGTGGTCGTGCAGATAGCCGTGCAGGAGGTCGATCACCTGCTCGCGGGTGGTGGCGTGGTACGCGCCGAGGTTGACCAGCACGTCGGCCGCCACTCCGTTACCCTCCCGCAGCAGGCCAAGCAGCAGATGCTCGGTGCCTACATAGCTGCAGCGAAGCTGCATCGCCTCCCGCAGCGAGTATTCCAGCAGGACCCGCTTGGCCCGCGGAGTGAACGGGATCGGACCGACTGGTGTTCGCTCGCCGCGGCCGATGATCTCCTCGACCTGGTCGCGCACCGCCTCCAGGCTGATCCCCCGGAGCTGCAGGGCCTTGGCGGCGACACCCTCCCCCTCACCGGCCAAGCCCAGCAGGATGTGTTCGGTGCCGATGTAGTTGTGGCTGAGCCGACGGGCTTCGTCTTGCGCCAGCACCACCACCGCACGTGCCGTGTCGGTGAACCGATGGAACGGATCTCCTGGCCGGCGACGCCGACGGGCGCGCAGCCAGCGCAGTGGAGACGCCTGGTTCCCGCATTCGGCGGAGGCGACGATGCGCGGGCGCAGCCTGGGCGCCAGCCAGTCGGCCAGCCCGGCAGCGTCCAGCCGTCCGGCCGACACCTCGGCGATAGTGGTCCGGGTCTGCTCGCCCGGATCGAGGTCGACCTCCACCCCGTTGACCGCCAGGAACTGGACCATGACCATCAGCGCGACCCGCTCGTTGCTCTCCGGCAGCGGTCGGCGGTGCACCAGGGCGCGCAGCAGAGCCGCGGCCGGCCGCGCCGGGTGACCCCCCGACATCAAGGGGCGGACGTCGGCAAACGCAGCCTCGGCCGCCTCGATGTCCAGCCGCTCCAACACTGCCGTGGTTTCCCAGCCCAGGACCCGGCCGGCTATGAGGACCAGGTCGGCCACCTCAAGCTCGATCACGACGCATCGTCCCGGAACAGCTTGAGGATGCGTTCGTGCCGGGCGATGTTCTCCTCAAGCAGCCGCTGAAACCGCTCGTCCCCTTTGCGCTGCTCGACCAGGGCAGCGATCGCCTCCCGCACCACGTCCGCCATCGAGCGGCCCTCCACTTCGGCCACCGCCTGCAACGGCTCGGCAAGCGACGCGTCCAGTCGCAACACCATGTTCTTGGCCCCGGTGTTCTTGGTCCCCGTGGACCGCTCTCTAGCCATAGTGATATGACGATACCACGGTATCAGAGGAGTTAATCCCGTCGCCATGGAAGGGTGCGGCGGTTTACGCTTCGGGCATGGCGCGCTACTGCGTTGGGCCGACGATGGCGGTGGACTGGGGCGAGGATGGCGTCCCAATCCGGGTCACCCGCGGTCTGTTAGGCCGGGTGTTCGGCTATTTCGTCCCGTACTGGGGGCGGGGTGCGCTCGTCGCGGCGTGCATCGCAGCCGAAGCCGTGCTGGGCCTGGCGCCGGCGGTGGTGTTCGCCACGCTGATCGACTACCTGGCCGATCCGCATGGTCAGCTTGGGTACGTGCTGCTGCTGGTCGCGGCCGGAGTGGGGGCGGCGCTCGCGGGCGGGCTGATCGGGGTAGCCGATTCGTACCTGACCACGGTGATCAGCGAGGGCATCGTCTTCAGGCTGCGCAAGCAGGTGTTTGAGAACCTGCTGGACCAGTCGGTGGGATGGTTCACCCGCAGCCGGTCCGGGGAGCTGATGTCGCGGCTCAGCAACGACATTGACGCGGTGGAAGACGTTGTTACCGACACGGTGTTCGGCCTGGCCCGCAACGTGTTTACCGCGGCCGCGACGTTAGTGCTGATGCTCCGGTTCACCTGGCAGCTCACCGCGGTGGTGCTGGTGCTGATCCCGCTGGTAAGTCTCCCCGCCCGCAAGGCGGGAACGGCAACCTACCGGGCCCGCACCCGTACTCAGGGCAAGCTCGCCGAGATGACCGCCTACCTGCAGGAGATCCTGGGTATCTCCGGCATCCTGCTGGTCAAGGCCTTTGTGCGGACCCGGGCTGAGCGTGCCCGCTTCGGCGACCTCAACGACGAGGTGCGGCGGCTGCAGATCCGCCAGGAGATGATCGCCCGCTGGTTTGGGATGCTGATGCAGACGCTGCAGACGGCCGGCCCCGCGCTGATCATGGCTGCGGGCGGCTACCTGGTGCTTACCGGCCGCACCACGGTGGGCATCGTGTTCGTATTCGCCACCGTGCTCGGGCAGCGGCTGGCCGGGTCGGTCAGCTCGCTGGCCACGATGCACGTCAACGTCATCGGTTCACTGGCGGTGTTCCGCCGCCTGTTCGAGTACATCGACCTGCCACCACAGATCACCGACGCGCCAGGCGCGCGCACACTGACTGATGCGCGCGGTGCGGTCCGGTTCGACAACGTCACCTTCACCTACCCGGGTGCCATCCGCCCGGCGCTGGCGGAGGTGACCATCGACATCGCACCGGGCCAGCTGGCTGCGCTGGTCGGCCCGTCCGGGGCGGGCAAGACCACACTGACCAGCCTGGTGCCCCGGTTCGCCGACCCACAGGCAGGTCGGGTGCTGATCGACGGCCACGACCTGCGCGCCCTCACCCTCGAGTCAGTCGGCCGGCAGGTCGGGGTCGTGTTCCAGGACACCTTTCTGTTCCACGCCAGCCTCGCCGACAACCTCCGCTACGCCCGGCCCGAGGCTACCGACGCCGACCTCATCGCTGCCGCGAAGGCCGCCTACCTGCACGACTTCGCCGCATCGCTGCCCGATGGCTACGAAACCGTCGTCGGCGAGCGGGGGCACCGGCTGTCCGGCGGCGAGAAACAGCGGGTCGCGATCGCCAGGGCGATCCTGAAGGACCCGCTCATTCTTATCCTGGACGAGGCCACCTCCCACTTGGACACCGTCTCCGAACAGCTCATCCAGGCTGCTCTGCAGCCCTTGCTGCACGGCCGCACCAGCTTGGTCATCGCCCACCGGCTGTCCACGGTGCTCAGCGCGGACATGATCCTCGTCCTTGACCAGGGCCGCGTCGCCGAACACGGCACCCACGCGGAGCTGTTGGACCGCGGCGGACTTTACGCGACCCTGTACGAGCGGCAGTTCCTGCAGCCCGCCGTCCGCGAGGCAGCGGCCATTACGACGTAGCATCTGGCCAAGGAGCCTAGCCTGCGGCCTTGTCCAGCGCCGTCAGCAACGCTTTCATCCAAGGGCCGAGGTCGGCCGGGGTTCTGGCCGAGATGAGATTGCCGTCGATCACGGTGGCCTGGTCAACCCAGTCGACGCCCGCGTTCACCATGTCGTCCCGGATTGCTGCCACGCTGGTCGCCCGCCGACCTTTGACGATCTTTGCTGAGATCGGGACCCAGCCAGCATGGCAGATGAAGGCGATCGGCTTGTCGGCGGTATCGAAGGCCTGTACCAGGGTCAGTACGGCTCCGGAGCGCCGCAGCTTGTCGGGGGCATAGCCGCCCGGGATGACGAGGGCGTCGAAATCGTCCGCCGCGACCCGCTCGACGGTGGTGTCGACCGCCACCGGCCCGTGGCCCTTCTTGCCCGTCACGGGCTGGTCATCGAGGCCGGCCACAGTCACCGCCACGTCCTCCTCGCCGAGGCGGTAGAGCGGGTACAGCAGTTCCATGTCCTCGAACTGATCAGCGGCGAGGAGGAGCACTTTCCGTCCTGCGAGAGCCATGGCATCGACCCTATGCCCGGCTCAACCCGCCGGCTCAACCCCGGCTCAACCCGTCGGCTCAGCCCCCGCGACGGCGAGCGCGCCGATGAGGATCGAGCCGATCAGCGCGGTGCCCAGCGAGGAACCGAGGTTCTGCGCGGTGTACTGCAGCCCCCCGACCTCGCTTCGCGCTGATTCGCCGACGCCCCCGTTAGAGCCACCCACGGCGCTTAAACACAACATAGAGCGCCGCGCACACGGCCACCATGAGCGCGAGGGCGAACGGGTAGCCGTAGTACCAATGCAGCTCCGGCATATGGTGAAAATTCATGCCGTAGACGGTGCCGATGAGCGTGGGAGCGAACAGGATGGCCGCCCATGCGGAAATCTTCTTGACCTCCTCGTTTTGGGCCTTCATCTCCTCGTTCTGGGCCTGCGTGACCAGCGTGGCGTTGACGGTGAGAATGTCTTGCAGCATGAGCCGGAAGCCGTCGACCCGCTCTACGACCGTCGTCAAGTGGTCGGTTACATCTCGCAGGTAGCTCCGCAACTCCTCGTCGATGTCGTACTTCTCAAAGCCGGCGACCAACGCGTCGGGGATGCGCATCAACGGCCTCGTCGCCCGCTGGAACTCGACGACCTCGCGCGAGAGTTCGTAGATGCGACGTGACACGCCCGCTTCACCGAGGAACACCTCGGCCTCGATCTCTTCGATATCGTTCTGCAGGCCGGCGACGACCGGCGCGTAACCGTCGACGACCGCGTCGAAGATGGCGTAGAGGACCGCCTCGGGCCCGCGGGCGAGCAGCTCAGGGTCTGACTCCATCCGGCGCCGGACACCCGCGAGGTCCGGTGTCTCGCTGCGCCGCACCGTAATGACGAAGTCGCGGCCGACGAACACGTGCAACTCGCCGAAGTCGACCTCCTCGATGGCGTCCAGGTATTGAGCTGGCCGCAGGACCACAAACAGCGTGTCGCCGTACCGTTCCAGTTTCGGGCGCTGATGCGCGACGATCGCGTCCTCGACAGCGAGCTCGTGCAGGCCGAATTGCTGTGCCAGGAAGAGGAGCTGCTCCTCGTCTGGCCGATAGAGCCCGATCCACGCCATGCCTTGCGGTTCGTCGCGCAGCGCCCGATAGGTGTCGACCAGCGTCTGCGGAGAATGCAGCCGATGGCCATCGACGTAGATGGCACAGTCCACGAGGCTGCCGGCGTCAGGGACCACGCGTTCAGGGCGCGGATCCATCGACCGTTCGGGCGACTCCGGATGCCCGTGACGGTCAACCGAACGGATGGCAAACTGGCGGAGCCGCATCGCGCGTGACGGCCGATCGGACATAGTAGCCTCCAAGCGAGGTTAATGTGCCCCAGCCACCGCCGCTAATCGCCGGCGCCTGAAGAACCGCACTTGACCATGATCGCAATTTGTGGCCGCCGGTTCGGCCAACAACGGGTGAACGTCCGTAAGCGCGGTGCAGGCGGCCAACCCGCGCGCGGCTTTCAAGCACCGGCGGGTTGGTTTGGCCCACTATCCCGAACGGCTGCCGCATGGTGGCACGCCCGCGCATACCCATCTAGCGGGCCGCGAACCAAATCTCGCGCCGATCTGCCGAGGGGCCCTGCCGAAGGGGCCCTGCCGAAGGGCAATCCCGAAGACCAGGCAGGAGGAGCGAGATGATCGATCAGACGCCAGTCGAGCTTGCCGCCCACACAGGCATTGACGAGCGGTACGGGCTGGATCTGTGGCCGGAGCCGCACCTCGCCGAACTCGCCGGTCGATGGGTTCACCAGCGTGCGGCGGATCCTGGACAGCCCGCCCGCCCACACCGTCTTCGAGCTGCTGCCATGATGGCGCGGGCGCTGGCCTCCGCCTCCGAGTTGATTGGCGCGCTGCGCCGCAGAGAACTGGGGAGCGGTGAGCTTCTCGAGACTTATCTGGAGCGCGTTGACCGGCTGGACCCCGCGCTCGGTGCGGTCGTGACGCTGGACGTGGAGCGTGAGCGGGCCGAGGCAGCCGCGGCCGACGAGGATGTTCCGGCGGGAGGACGGCATGTGGCGGTTGTGTTACGCCGGGCGGGAAGCGATGGTCGCCGATGGCAAGGGCCTGCGGGATCTGGCGACCCTGCTCGCCGCGCCAGGCAAGGAGGTAACGGCGATGGAACTGCTTGGTGTGACCGCACCGGCCGCGGGCGCCGACGCCGTGCTTGACGCGCAGGCACGTGCGGCCTACCGCGTGCGGCTGGCCGAGCTATCCGCCGAAGTGGAGAGCGCGGAATCCGCGGGCGACGCGGACCGCGCGGAGAGCGCCCGCGCCGAACGGGCCTTCCTCGCGCGGGCCCACCCGGAGCTCGGCAGCCACCTTGATGCCTGCGTGCGCACGGGCGTGAGATGCGGCTACTACCCCGCCCGCGCTGATCACCTGGGATTCCTAGCCTGGTAACCCAGCGTCACATTTCTGGACGCATTCGCCCCCTGAGCCGTAGGTTGATTAGCAGTATGTAATCGGCTTGGGGGGCAAAGTCGTGCTTGAGATTTCCCTGCTTGGCGAGCAGCGGGTCGCCGTTGACGGCTCGGTCGTCAGCGCACTGCGGTCGCTTCGGGCGATGGCTCCTGCGGACATGCCTGCCGCACGCGGACCAGTGGCTGGTCACTGCGACGCCAGAAAGGCGACGCTGAACTCTGGGGGAGGAACCAATGACCACAACGGCAGAGCCGACGATGTTCGACGCGCTCAAGACGGCGCTTCGCGGACCGGTGATCCAGCCGGCGGACGGCGAGTATGACCAGGCGCGCGCGGTCTACAACGGGATGATCGACCGTCGGCCAGCGGCGATCGCCCGCTGCGCCGACGTGGCCGACGTGATGGCAGCGATCAGGTTCGCCCGCGAGCGCGACCTGACGGTCAGCGTACGAGGTGGCGGGCACAACGCCGGTGGCCTCGGGGTATGGGACGACGCGCTCGTCGTCGACCTGTCGGCCATGCACGGAGTCACCGTCGATCCCGCGGCCAAGACCGTCCGCGTCCAAGGTGGTGCCACAATCGGGGACATCGACCACGCCACGGGCGGGTTCGGCCTGGCCACGCCGTCGGGCATCCTGTCCACCACGGGGGTGGCTGGCCTCACCCTGGGCGGTGGGATCGGCTATCTCGCCCGTCGATTCGGCCTCACCATCGACAACCTGCTGTCCGCGAACGTGGTACTCGCCGATGGCTCGTTCGCCACCGCGGATGCCGACACCCACCCGGATCTCTTCTGGGCACTCAAGGGCGGCGGGGGCAACTTCGGGATCGTGACCTCGTTCCTGCTCCGCTGCCACGACGTCGGCACCGTGGTCGCCGGGCCCGTGCTTTACGATATCGCCGACACCGGCGAGGTCCTGCGCTGGTACCGCGAGGTCCAGCCAAGTTTGCCTGAGGAGCTCAACGGCTGGTTCGGGCTGCTCACGGTCCCGCCGGCCCCGCCGTTTCCCGAAGCGCTGTGGCTGCGCAAGGCGTGCGGGATCGTGTGGTGCTACACCGGCCCACCGCAGCGCGCGGGCGAGGCGCTCGCGCCGGTTCGCGGCTTCGGATCACCCCTGCTCGACGGTGTCCAGCCGATGCCCTTCTCCATGCTGCAAGGCGCGTTCGACGCGCTCTACCCGCCCGGGCTGCAGTGGTACTGGCGGGCCGACTTCATCCGTGAGATCTCGGATGCGGCGATCGCCGTCCATGAGGAGTTCGGCGCGGCGCTGCCCACCGCGCACTCGACCATGCACATGTATCCCATCGACGGCGCCGTGCACCGCGTGGCCGCCGACGCGACCGCGTTTGCCTACCGTGACGTCGGCTGGGCCGGCGTGATCGTCGGCGTTGATCCCGAACCGTCCAACGCCGACAAGATCAGGGACTGGGCCGTGCGCTACTGGGAGGCGCTGCACCCAACGTCCGCGGGCGGAGCGTACGTGAACTTCATGATGGATGAGGGGACCGACCGGGTGCGTGCCTCTTATGGGCACAACTACGACCGGCTGGCGCGTGTCAAGGCCAGTTATGACCCGGACAACTTCTTCCGGATCAACCAGAACATCCGCCCCGCAGGCTGAGGCGGGCGCCGCGTGCGGCGCATGCGGGCTGGCCCGGGGGGTCGTCCCCCGGGCCAGCACCGGCCTCAGGGAACGGTCGGCGGCTGGTCACCCGCGTCGAATGGGCGGAGGTAGAGCGGCGCCCAATAGTGCAGGAACGCTGGCGGGGTGGCGACCGGCTGGCTGGCTGAGCCGAAGATGTTGTAGGCCGGGCCGAGCGCTGCCGCCGCCGCGTTCAAGGCCGCGGGGTCGGTCGAGCGGAGATCCCAGCGGCCGGTGCCGAGGCGGCGCAGCAGGTCGCGGGCGGCCGTGATGGTCTCCGCGGGGGTGAAGGTGCAGTGCCCAGCGCGGTGCACGAAGATCTGGCGCAACAGGCCTGCACCGCCGGCTGTCGCTACCACCTGGCGGTAGGCTTGCTCGTTCTCAGGTACGACGAGCCCGTCACCGGTGGTGTGCATGGTGAGCACGGGCACGGCGAGCTGGCCGTTGAAGGCGATGTTGTCCGCTAGGTAGCGGACGGCGGCCGGATCCGCGCTGATCCGCGGTGCGCTGTTCAGCCGGTCAAGGTCGCTGGCGAGGCTCAGTCCGGCCGCCTTGTACAGCGCGTGTACCTCGGCCGCGTCGGCCGACTTGGCGAGGTCCGTGGTGTAGTCGACGCCGGTGTTCCATGACGGGTTGCCGCCCGCGCGGGCCTCGAGTTCGGCCCGCAGGAGGAAGCCGAACGCGAAGTTGACCTGAGTGTCCCACAGGAACTGGTTGGCCTCTTGCGCCGCGAAGTCGGTGGCCGCCGGTTCGGGGGACAGCGGGGTGAACCAGCCGGGGGTGTCGCCGAGCGCCGCGGCGAGCGCGAGGCGGGCCCTGCCCTGCGGCGTCTGTTGCGCGGCCGTGGCCGCTGCCGCGGCGGCCTGGAGGTTGCCCACTGGGTTGGTGATGCCGGTGACCGCCACCGAGGGCGCGAGCAGCGTCTTGAAGGCGAACGCCGAGTCTAGGGCGGTGTTCCACGTCGCCACGCCGCCGGCCAGCACGCCGCACATCGGCAATGCGGCACTGAACCGGTCGGGGTAGCGCTGGATCAGGCCGGCGGTGATGATGCCGCCGAGTGAGTGACCCCAGGCGATTGTCCTGGTGGGGTGGCCGACGAGCTGGTCGAAGGCGTCCAGCGTGGCGATCTGGTCCGGCAGGGCCTGCGCGATAGCCCAGCCGGTCGACGCGTACGACGAGCCGGCCAGTGCGTAACCGTGGCTGAGCAGCCAGCCGCAGGTCACAGGGTCGCCGAAGGCCTGCGCGGGATTGTTTGAGCCAGGAGCAACGTAGCCGTGGCTGTACAGGAACAGCGTGCCGTTCCAGTTGCCGGGCACGTCGATCCGGTACGTCGCGCCGTCTGGCAACGTCCCGGTCGGGGACTGCTGGCCGCACGTGTCGGGGAATGACGCAGCGAGCGCGGACCCTAACCCGACGGGCCCAATGGTCCCGGCCAGCAAGCTGATAACGAACAACAGTCGCGGGAGTCTGCGGATCCCTAACATGGGTCACGCTCCAACGGGCGTCATTGGCGTGGCGTCCCAAAAGTGGCTTTTGGGCGTTAGGTGGACTCTAGCTCGCGAGGTGGTACCGCCGGGAGGGTCTGTGCGGCGAGTGCGGCCTGTGCGGCAGCATGAGGGCTTGCCGTTGCTGCGCCGTCAGGTCCTGGAAGACCCGCTCTTTGGCCCGTTCGAGCAGGCTGGTGAGGTCGGTGGTGACATTCCAGATGCGCGCGGTGTGCTCAAAGGACCCGGTGACGATGCGGCGTGCGTCGGGTGACCAGGCCAGGCAGGTGACCGGGCCGGGGTGGACACCGAGCACCACGAGCTCTGCCCCGGAGGCGGTGTCCCACACCCGCAGGGTCCCGTCATAGGAGACGGTGGCCAGGTGCCGCGCGTCGGGGGACCATGCCGCCTGCCTGACGGCATCTTCGTGGCCGCGCAAGACGGTCGCCGGGGCGGCGCCGAAAGGCTCCCACAGGCGGACCGTCCGATCCTGTGACGCCGTGGCAAGTCTGCGCCCGCTGCCCGACCAGGCCACCCGCCAGACCGTTTCCGAGTGCCCGCGCAGCACCGCCACCTCGCGGCCCGTCTCCGCATCCCATACCCGGGCCGTGCGGTCCTGTGACGCCGCCGCCAGCCAGCGACCGTCCGGCGACCAGGCCACGTCGTGCAGCTCATCGTCGTGGACGCAGATGGTACGCCCGATTGCGCCATCCCATACCCGCACCGTCCCGTCACGTGAGCAGCTTGCGAGTCGGCCGTCGGGGGACCAGGAAAGCCCGAGGACCGCGTCGGCATGACCCCGCAGGATGGTGGGCTCGCCGCCGTCGTCGGCACGCCAGACCCGCAGCAGCCGGTCGAGCGAGGCGGCGGCGATGCGCCTGCCGTCCGGTGACCACGCGACGTCGCGGATCGTGTTCTTGTGACCGCGCAGCCGCAGCAGCTCGGCCCCGGACTCGGCGCTCCATACCCGTACGGTGCGGTCCTGCGATCCGGTCGCTATCCGGCGGGAATCGGGTGACCACGCCACACTGCGGAGGGTGTCGCGGTGCCCGCGCAAGACGATAACGTCACCGCCAAGGTCTGCGTCCCAGACACGAACCGTGCGGTCGAACGACCCGGTCGCAAGCCGCCACCCGTCGGGCGACCAGGCGATGGAGGTCACCGCGTCCGTGTGCCCGCGCAGGACGAGGGGATCGCCGCCGAGGGTCGGATCCCAGATCCGGACGGTCCGGTCGTTGCCTCCCGAGGCCAGCCAGCGACCGCGCGGTGACCAGGCGACGGCTATGACGGTGTCCTCGTGGCCGCGCAGGCAGGCAGTAGCGTGCAGGTGCGGGACCGACCATACGCGGACGGTACGGTCACGGCCACAGGTGGCCAGCCGGCGCCCATCGGGTGACCACACAAGACCGTTGAGGACGTCGTCGTGCCCGCGTCCCGCACGTGTCTCCGCGCCTGTCTTCGCGTCCCATAGGCGCACTGTCCGGTCGTCCCCGACGCTGGCCAGAATGCTTCCGTCCGGCGACCACGCGACGGCACGCACGGCTGCGGCATGGCCGGAAAGGACACCGGCCTCACTGTGGTCGTTTGCTGCCCAGATCCGGATGGTCCGGTCCCTCGATGCCGTCGCCAGCCGGGTACCGTCCGGCGCCCAGGCGACGCCGAGCACGTCGTCGGTGTGGCCGCGGAGCGTGGCGAGCGCGCTCCCGGTCGTCGTGTCCCAGATTCGCGCGGTCCCGTCATACGACGCAGTGGCCAAGGTGCGGCCGTCCGGGGACCACGCCAGGCCTCGGACTACGTCCTCGTGGCCAGTGATGATCGCGGCCGGCTCGTCGTGGTCGCGCATCCAGATCCGCACGGTGCGGTCCCTGGAGCAGGTCGCGAGCCGCCGTCCGTCCGGCGACCAGGCCACGCCCTGCACCCAGTCGGTGTGCCCACGGCAAACCCCGCGGGTCCTCGATGTGGCGAGCGCGGTTGCCAGCGCGCGGCGCACCATTGACGTCACGGCGCACTCCTCCGCGGCGGTAACCGCGAGCAGCAGGGCGTGCTCGGGGTCGCTGCCCACGGTGACGAGCGCGCGCTGGGCGATGGCGTCAGCCAGGCGCATCATGCCGGCGCGGTCCACCCGCTTGGAGGCCTCGAGGAATTCGGCCACGAGCGGCAGCTCGCTCGCCATTTCGCCATGGGTGGCCATCCATTGCGTGGCCTCCCGCAGGCGCTCGTCTCGAAGCAAATAGGACTCGCGCAGGCCAGAACGTTCCCAGTCACGTGCCCATCGCTCCAGGTCGGCACGGTGCCGCAAATCGCCAGCGGCCGCTTCGATGGCCAGGCGAAGCGGTGGCCACTGGCGGAACAGCGCCTCGTGCGCGACCTCCAGGCCGGCCACGCCATCGGCGGCCGCGTGGCTGGTTACGAGCCGTGCCGCCACGAACGCGTCGGCCACCGCTGTTTCGGCGCTGGTGAGCGCGTCCCTGCGGGCGCGGCGGCGGATCGGCTCACTGTCGGAGATCGTGACGAACCTCAACAGCGTCTCGATGACCTGGTCGCCAAGTCCAATGCGGGTCAGCTCGGCGGTAACCCGGTCGGCTTGCCTCGTGAGAGCTCCCGTGACCCCGCCGAGCTGCTGGTAGGTCTGCGCCGTGATCCGCCCAGCGGGACCAGCGGCGAGGTAGAGCTCCTGCAGTGTGTAGGCGAGCAGCGGCAGGGCGTCGCCGCCCCCGGTATCGTCGACCATCTCCCGTACGAGCCCGGGCGGGTCGAAGACCAGGCCCGCCGGCGCCGCGGGGCGCTCGATCACCTCGAACAGGCTCCCTCGGCTCATCGCCCCCACGGCGACCGGATCCTGGAACATCCTGGCGAACCCCGTCTCGAGGAATCCGGTCAGGAACTCCGAGCGAAGAATCATGATCACCCACAGCCGCTGATCGCGTTCCGTCGCGTCGCGCAGCATGGTGAGAAAATCATCTCGGTCCCGGTTCAGCCTGAGCAGTACCTCGGCTTGGTCGATGACGAGCAGGGCTGGTCGTGTTCCGCTTAACTCGCTGACGCGCTGGACGACCGCCGCCGCCGCCCCGGGCCCACGCAGGCTGTCCGGCGGGCAGCCGAGTGTGCGAGCGAGATTCACCGCCGGGCTGTCTTCAGGCACGATCGGTGGGATGATCGTCCAGGGATTGCGCCGACGGGACAGCCGGGGCAGCAGACCGGCGCGTACCAGCGACGATTTGCCGACACCCGACGGGCCGACCAAGGCGATCAGCCGGTCCGCCTGGGCGGGAAGCGCAGGGTGAAGCCGGGAGTACAGCATCATTATCTCGGCCTCCCGGCCGAAGAACACCCCGGCATCTTCTTCGGTGAACTCCTCCAGGCCCGGGTACGGAGGCCGGGCTGAGTCCCATACCGGTGCCCGTGGTGGCGGACGCTGCGACTGGTGCTGCCAAATCTGCAAGGCGACGACCATCACCATGAGCAGCGCGATCGCCGCCAGCCACACCCACCGTTTGCCTGGCCCGCCAGCTGCGAAGTTGGAGACGATCCCGAGGACTGTGCCGAGCATGAGGAGCAGAACCTCAACCGCCAGCGGGTTCAAACGTCGGTTGAACACTCCCGCATCGTCTCTCCCACGAGCCGGCTAGGTCCAGCGCCCATCGGGTCGTTCATCACCGGCCAACTGCTGTGCGTTGACGGCAGCTTGGGTCATGTGCCACTGGGTTATGTACTGAGCCGCCGCTCCGCGTAGTCCCGCACCTCGGCGACCTTGTCGGCCCAGCCCTTCGAGTGGCTCTCGTACGAGGAGTAGGGAACGCGTGCCTCCGGTATCACCAGGCTCGTGAAGCCGCTCTCCGCCAGGCGCAGCCGGGTTCCGGCGCCCTCAGGAATGAGGGTGAACTCCACCAAGGTGGAGTTGTCGTCGGTCGCCGCTTCACCGGGATAGGCGCTCGCCCATCGGTAGGCGAAGTACCGTGGCGGTTCGACCTTCTCGATCCTGGCTGGGTAGGTGCCGGCGTCCCCGTGATCCAGGAGCATGATGCCTCCCGGACGCAGATCCATCTGCGTCGGCTTTCCCTGGCCGAACCACTGGCCGACGTGCTCGGGCTCGGTTAGTACTGCCCACAGCCGTTCGACGGGCGCGGCGATGGTGATCTCCCGCTCGATCCGGTCTGGGCTCAAGGCGGAACCTCCATTCGGCCGATATCGTTAACGTGCTACCCAATGGTTGCACATCGGGAGATGGAGCGCAACCCGCAGGTTGCACCTTGTCCCGTTCGGGACCTGCTAGGTTTCGCGGCGGTGGGCATTGCGCCATTTCACCGGTGCTCGCCGTCCGGCCGCGGGCCG